>Ga0224496_10000239_pt1 | contig 39663 bp, 41 predicted proteins | sample SF_Jul11_sed_USG_2_FD_168127 | JGI IMG/M metagenome (GOLD analysis project Ga0224496, IMG submission 168127) | Sediment microbial communities from San Francisco Bay, California, United States - SF_Jul11_sed_USGS_8_1 | ecosystem: Environmental > Aquatic > Marine > Sediment | place: USA...
GCGCCTTTTTCCCTGCGGCCGGCTTTGCGGTAGTGGATTCAGATCTTGGCTAGGCATTCTTTTCGCGAGTTTTTCCCCATATTCCACGCTCCCTTCGGTTACATGAAACATGAGGCGCCGAATCATTTTCGCCCCTTACTTCGGTTACATTTAATTTGAGGCAATTCGGCATCGCGTGAGGCACTGGCGCGTGGAATGCGGTTATGGTATATTCACCGGTGCGACTTCGATGGGCGGGTGTAGCTCAGTTGGTAGAGCATCAGCTTCCCAAGCTGAGGGTCGCGGGTTCGAATCCCGTCGCCCGCTCCATTTTATCAAATGGTTATCGGTTATCTGATGGCCTAAATTCCTGTCGCAAGCTGTCGCACGATGGCACACGATGCCATCTTCATGATTTTGCCAAGTCGAATTTATCATTCATTGAGTTTCCTGGTTTTCTCTGCGCAACATCATTCGGTTCATTAATTGTTGTGGCGTCTGGGGCAAGTTCATTGTGGACAACAGCCACATTTTTCCTCCCTTTTGCATTTGATTTATTTTTAATCAAGTGTTGCTCAGGCTGTTTCGCTTTTTGTGCGCGGCTCGCGCTGGGTGAGGGTCGGCCTTCACCCAGCGGAGCCGCGCTCTTTATGGCCCATCGCAACTTTGTAAAACAACATGGAGCTAACAAAAATGAGCGCGGAATTTGAGGCTAACGCTGTTTTGTCTGATCTCCGCCGGGATGCCAAGATGCGCCACCGGCGGAGATATTGTCGGTCGCGGCTGGATCGCCATCGCGCTGAGGTCGTAAAGCTCCGCCTTGCAGGGGCTTCGCTTTCCGAGTTACAGCGATGGCTACGCGCCTCCAGGCGCATAAAGGTTTCGCGAACCACCATCTTCAGGTACCTTCGCAAATTGCCGGAGCTGATCAATGGCTAAATTTGCGAAGGCTAAAAATCAGGCGGCGAAGGCGGTTCGGGGAAGGCTTGCGCTGGGCCAACCGCGTCACGACAATAAACAACATGGCCGCATTCACTCCATCCGCACAGCAGACCACTATGAGCGCCACCTCTCAAATGTCGCGCAGTGGTTGGAAAACACGCGGGCAGGCCATGGCCTTCCCAAGCTGACGGCGGAGGAGGCAATGCGGTATCTGAACGATAAAGCCGCCATAGCATCCCAATCCGAGGTGGACCAGTGCAGGCAGGCCATGGAATGCCACCTTGGCCGGAAGCTTTCGAGAGTCAGGTCGGAGCAATCCCATGTGAGCTCTGGCCGATCCTATAGCTCTGATCAACTGAAGGCGATAAGATACTCGCAAAGCGAGCGAAACGCCTTTTCCACGCAGATCGCTGATGCGGCTGGACTACGGGCGCATGAGCTTCTGACTATCGCGCCCATTTCGGAAAGACCACCATCAGAACATAGGAATTGGGACAAAGCTATTTTCGCCGGGCGGGAGGATTGGAAACGGTACACCGTCATCGGGAAAGGCGGGCTCTGCCGCGAGGTGCGGCTACCTTCAAACGTCGCCTCCCGACTTGAAGAGCGGCGATTGGCCATGCCGGAGTCACGGCGCGATCGTGGCGTTAACTACCTTTCCCGTTACGATTTGCCAGGAGGAAACTCATGGAGTAAAAGCTTTGGCGAGGCGAGCCTGCGCGTACTGGGCTTTTCCAACGGCGCGCACGGTTGCCGTCATTCATTCGCGCAAAGAGCCATGGAGACATATCAATCCCGGGGATATTCATATTGCGACTCGCTTGCGTCAGTCGCGCAGGAGTTGGGCCATTTCCATCCTAAAGTCACGGAGGTGTATTTGCGATGATTGCGCAGGATTTGTCGGGTTTTTCTAAAATGGAGTTGGAGCACATGGTTCTCTCTTGTCAGGCCATGCTGGAGGAGTATCGCCAGATTATCGAATATCGAACAGAGCGGCTGGGAGTTGCGTTAAAGGAGGCGGAAAGATATCGGCATGAGGCTAAGCGGGCTCGCGAACAGCTTGCCGGAGCCAGGGCCAGGTTCAAAAGAAAGCTACGCAGGTCAGGGACTGAATGAATATATGAATATGAGGCGGCGCGACGTCCATAACGGCATAGGGCCGGAATCGCGATCAGGTGGGAATCACCGGTTCATTGAATTTCGTAAACGAAAGGAGACAAAATATTGAGGCCAGTTGCGGCCGCGCTAGGTCATGCGAAAACGCAACACGGGGTCGTCCGTATAAACGACTGGCGAGAACAGTCCGAGCCATCCGCCGGCAATCGGCGGATAACAGGGGCGAACAGGCTATAGCCGCTCAGCTGGGCTTCCCGGCGAGTAACGATCTTACGATCATAATAGAGAGAGGTGCGCCCCCTTGCTGAATTCCATTGGATACATATTAGGTATGAGTGTCGCCTATTTGTCGGCGTGCATTATAATATTCTTATGTGCGGAAGGTATGGCCAATACTGCGATTATGAAGAAATTCGGCTCCGGTTCGCCACATCAAAGTCAATTTAGCAAAAGGCAAGATACAACATCTCGCCACTGACACCCAACCCTTGCTGTTTAAGGGGAAGAATTGCTCAGGACTCAACAAAAGCAGACTTTCGCCTTTCTTTCCGCTCGCCCTCGCTTAACGTGCTCTGTGGCTCTGAAAACCTGCCTGTAAAGCACGCTTCGCTCTGAAGGCCTTGCAGGCGGAACTTCTCCGCCATCTACGAACACTGCGAGGGACGAGACGGAAGCAAGCTAAGAGGTCAGACCTTCTCACAATAAATAGAAAAGAATTTGTTGACTGCTGCACCGATACACGGTACAGTTAGCCATGATACGAACCTTTAAGCATCGCGGCCTCAAAAGGCTCTATGAGAGGGGCGATCAAGGTCAGGTGAGCAGCGAACACCTGAGCCGGATCGAAGATATCATCGCCCGGCTGGATATCGCCGTTGCTCCATCGGACCTGGACTTGCCAGGATATGGATTACATCCGCTTAAAGGAAAATTGAAAGGGTTCTGGGCCGTCAAGGTCTCCGGTAACTGGAGAATTATCTTCCGGTTCAAAGACGGTGACGCATTCGACGTGAACCTGATTGATTATCACTAGAAAGGAGTTTTAAAAGTGCCGATGAAAAACCCGCCGCATCCGGGCCGCTCCATAAAGGACGCCTGTCTGGGACCGCTGAACATGACGGTCACGGAAGGGGCGAAAGCCCTTGGCGTGGCCCGCCACACTCTTTCCCGCGTCATTAATGGCAAAGCCGGGATTTCACCCGATATGGCTATCCGGCTGGAAAAGGCTTTCGGTGGCACAGCGGACAGCTGGATACGTATGCAAGCCGCCTACGACCTCGCCCAAGCCAGGCAACATGAAAACAGGATCAACGTAAAACGCTATGCAATGGTCTGATATGGACCATATAAGCCAAAAAGAAAGAAGCGCCTTGATGTCAAAGATCAAGGGGAAAAACACAACTCCGGAAATAAAAATACGACTATATTTATGGGGCAAGGGTTTACGTTATAGGCTTCACAGAAAAAACCTACCAGGAACCCCTGATATTACTTTCCCTTCCCAAAATAAAGTTATCTTTGTTCATGGATGTTTTTGGCATGGCCATAAATGTAGAAAGAGTAAACTTCCTAAAACGAGAACCGATTTTTGGAAAGAGAAAATAATGAGAAACAAAAAGCGAGATACGGCGAACAGGAGGGCGTTAAAGAAGCTTGGTGTGGAAAGCTTCGTCATATGGGAATGCCAGGTAGAACACGAAAAGGCCTTGAAAAGGTTGATGAGTTTTTTGGCCGATTAGACGAAAAAGACTGTTTACATGTAAACAGCCATGCCGTACAGTAAAGCAGAACATCGGGGGAACAACATTATGCCGCAATCAGCGAATAAAACAATATCCAATAGGACCGTGGCGATTAGGCAATGTCAGGCGGAGCGAAGAAAGCGCCTGCAAATTAAGACTTTAACCATAGAAGTAGATAAAGAAATCCATGGGAAGATCAAGAAACTCGCTAACCACAAACAAATTACCATACAAGGCTTGTTATCCAACGCTTTAAAATCGATGGTGGACCCGGACATGAATGGCCAGTTTTTACGTCCTTGGAGTATTTTCGAAAAATTTCTGGATGAAAAAGAATGCGATAGGACGCACGTCAGCTTGTTCTCTGGTTGCGGCGGAATCGATCTCGGTTTTAGGCAAGCTGGTTTTAAGACCGTTTTTGCGAACGATATAGACGAAGACGCCTGTATGACGTATCGCGCGAATCTTGGCGAGATCGTCGAGGGGGATGTGAGGAACGTCAGTCTTCCTAAAATTACAGATAAGCTGGACGTCCTTTCAGCCGGATTCCCTTGTCAGCCCTTTTCGAACGCAGGCTCTAGGAAGGGATTGGAAGACGACCGAGGAACGCTGTATGAAGCGGCCTTGGACGCGGTCAATACGCTTAAGCCTAGAGCGGTCGTCTTCGAAAACGTAAGAGGTCTTTTGTCGTTCAAGAACGGCAAGAAACTTTTGGTGGAAGAAATTTGCTCGAATCTAGACGACCTCGGATATGACGTTATCTTCAGCTTGATCGATGCGTCCAAGCATAACGTACCTCAAAGACGTTTGAGAGTTCTCATAGTCGGCATGGAAAGGACGAAGAAAACTGGCAACTTCTCTTTTCCGCATCCTATCGAAAGGGACGACCTTTCCCTAAGACACACGATTTTAGATATTCCCCCTGACTCCCTGAACCAAACAGAGCTTATGCAGCTTAATCCGCAAGCTCTTCATATCGGTTCCATGGTCCCGGAAGGTGGGTCGTGGAAGAACATTCCATACGACAAGTTGCCATCGAGACTGAAGAAAATAGCAGACAACATGGAAAAGTATAGGTGGCCGAACTTCTATCGCCGTTACCACCGCGATGAAGTGGCCGGAACGATAACGGCTGCATTCAAACCAGAGAACGCGGGGGTTTGGCACCCCACGGAGAAGCGCATCTTCTCGGTCAGAGAGATCGCCAGAATTCAAAGCTTCCCCGATTGGTTCAACTTCGATGGCAGAACCGTGAAGTCGAAGTATCAGCAAATCGGCAACGCTGTTCCGCCGCGTTTGGCATACGAAGTAGCGGTACAGGTCGGGAAGGCTCTCGATGGCGAGAATCTTCGAAGTGGAAGCGAATATCTGACGTTCGATCAATTCGTTGAGACTGGAAAGCCGCTCCGGGTGTGCGACCGAGACGTGGTTTACTCAAATGGCGGCGGGGCCGCCAAAAAGAGATAAACATAATGGAAAGACATGACATGTATCTAAACCCCAAGCTCGTCGAATCATCCTTTAAGAGACTCGCTCCGGTTGCCAATACGGGTAAGAAGCCGCTGGAAAGAACCTCGGCTCTTATGTATTTCTTGGCATTTGATGCGGCTACTAAGAGGCTAGATTGCTGCCCTCTAGACCTGAATCCCAGAACATCGAATGGAAAGACCCACAGAGATGCGATGGCGTTGGAATTTGTAAAGCTCGTCCGGTTGAAGAACGGGGCCGACCTTGGAATCCGTCAAGTTTCCGTTCTCGGTAAGATCGAGAGGGGCGGTAATTCGCCAGAGAAGCGAATATCGTCGAATTTTTTCACCGTGCCTGTAAAGAAAGCCTCGGAGTCCGCGAAGTCGTATAACTACCCGAACCGTCCATCGCCGCTGCTGAAGATGGGTCTTGCAGCTACTGGTCTAAAGTGGGGAGTGGACTATCACGACAGCTGGCGTAACAATTTGCCAAAGTTGCTCACTGAAATGAAGGGGAATACGCAATTCACCGATCTAGCTATATTCGCGTTCAGAAACGATTCCCTGCCTGAAGCGGAGAACGCCAGGGAAGCTTTGTCAGAAGCCTTGAAGAAAAGATATAGCGAAGACTTTGCGATGTTCTGGTCCGGTCGGATGGAGGCCGAGAAGGTGTTCTTCAAGCATGGAGACGATCCATTCCGCTCCTCTTATCAAGATTCGCTAACCGAATCCATGTTTTCGGCCATCGTTGGCACCAGCGATAGAGAGCCGTTGAAGTCGATGGACAAAGAGTCTTTAATCGACAGGATCGTCTATCTCGAGGGTTTGCTCGATGCCCACGACATAGAGTTCCAACCGTAACCAGCTAAACTATATCGGAGAGTCGACATGACCACTCAGCCATCGTTCCTATTGGACGCCCCAGAAAAACCGAAGATTCGGCAAAGGCTTTACAACGGTAGGAAGCTGATGGTTTGGGACGGGAAGATAAAAATCTCCTCCGTCCAGGGTTGGGTGCACAATCCAAGGATCGAACTCGCGAGAAAAACTCTACAAGAGAAGATTGGAAATCGGCCCCTAACCCAAGACGAAGTCTTCGAATTGATGAAGACCGATCCCGAGGTCAAGCTGAAGGAGTTGCGGGATGACATAATAAAGAATGGCTTGCGGGAGCCCTTGACTCTTTCCTGCTCGGGTAAGCTCCTTGATGGCAACCGCCGGTTTTTTGCGTTGAGGTTCGCGCTTGAAACGATGCCATCGACCGATGCCAACAGGCAAGACCTGGAAACCGTCGAAGCATATGTTCTTACCGAGGATGCTTCTGAAGAGGACGAACAAAACGTTTTAGTAGAAGAGAACTTCTCTGCCTCCCTGAAGATAGAATGGCCGGAATACGTGAAGGCAACGATGGTGGTCGAAGCGAACGAAGAAGGCCTGACCATCGACGAAATATCGAATAAATACAGTTGGGCGAAGTCGAAGATCAAACAGACCCTCAAGATTCACGAGATCATCACCGAATTCATTACGTTCGCCACGGCGAATCCCGATCCGGAGGACGAATATGGAGGCGGCTTTGGCATGACGGAGCAGGACGCGGAGAGCGAGGCGGCAAAGAACTACCAGTTCTTCAACGAAGCGCAGAAGTCCTTCTTTGAGCAACTTAGGACGGACATCGACTTCAAGATTCAGTTCTTTAAGTGGATACAGGAAGGCAAGTTCTCCAGCTTCCAAGAGGTCCGCGTGGCATACAATGCATGGAAGCATCCGGAAGCCAAGGCGGCCCTTCTTCAACCAGAGCCTACGGCGGCGAAGTCCGCGAAGGCCATACTAGACTATAACGCAAGGGTCGTGAAGAACAAGGACGAGGCCGTAGGTAGGATAGACAGCTTCGTCAAGTTCCTGAAGGAGTTAACGGCGGAACAGATCAACTTGATACCGGGAACTTCTCTGGAGCAACTTAAGGAATCCATGAAGCTCGTTGTCAAAATGGGCGAAGCGGCGGCGCAAAAGTGATATGAAACTATGCGTGGAATCCAATGAAGTGAGAATAGAATGCTCCGGTATGGAGCTGTTGAAATTGAAGACAGCCCTCAACAACCGATTGGGTGGCATGTTAAAAGCCGAAAAATCCGCTCTCGTGTTTCCATTGAGCTCCCTGTCTTTGGTCCAAGACCTAATCGAAGGTGGAGAAAAGTCCCCAGAGATAGCCGAAACTCTACGTATGTATGAGCTACATGCGGAGGCCAGAAGATGTGCTTTGCGGATAGTGGCGTCCGAAACGGTCGAAAACGTATCGGAGGAATGGTTGCAACGTTTGGACCCCGCTCAATCGTATGCCGTCTCCGCGATGACGGTTCCGAATTTGCTCGGACTGTGCCTGTTCGACGAACAGGGAAGCGGCAAGACGGTCATGACGATAGCGGCGTTCAATGCATTGAAGGACGCAAATGTCGTGGACGCCATGATCGTTGTGTGCCCGAAAACCATGATGAGCGAATGGCCGAAGGACATCGAAAAGTTCCTACCCGGCAAATACGAGGTGGCGGTCGCGGAAGGCGATAGACGGGAAAAGTTTCTAACGGCCCTTAAGGACTTCGCCGTCCTAGTCACCAACTACGAGGGCGTGGAATCCATGCAAGTGGCGCTTACCGCCACGGCCTCGCAGAGAAGATACCTGCTCGTGGTGGACGAATCCTACTACGTTAAGAACACGGAATCCCTGCGTTCCGATGCGGCCAAACGCCTACGGGCCAATTGCGCCCGCTGCTACGTTCTTTGCGGCACCCCGGCCCCCAATTCACCCTACGACCTCGTGAACCAATTTAATCTCGCCGATAAAGGTTTCACTTTCGCCGGTTTTAAAAAGTCCAAGGACCTAGACGGGGATCGCGACAAAATCTCGGACCTCATAGATACGAGAGGCACGCTCATAAGGAGGATGAAGACCGAGATTCTCGAAGATATCCCCGACAAGAATTTCCATATCGTTGGCATACCGCTTACAGGTCGCCAAGCCTTTTTATACGAAAAAGCCAGATCGGAGTTGGAACTTGAGCTTAAGGCATTGGACAACATCTCCTTCAGAAGGAAGCTGGCGACTTATTTCCAACGCCGTGCAGTTCTCTTGCAAATCTGCTCGAACCCCTCCGCAATCGATCCTACGATAACGGATGTTCCGGTTAAATACGAATATCTCGATGCCCTCATGGCCAATCTTATCAGCAAAGGCCGAAAGGTTATACTGTGGTCGTTTTATAAGAACAGTCTAGACGACTTGGCGGCCCGATACGCCGAATACAATCCGGTTCGCATAGATGGGTCCGTGGACGTGGCCACGAGAAGAGTGGCGGTCAGACTTTTCCAAGAGAATCCGGAAAGGATGGTGTTCATCGGAAATCCGGCCGCCGCAGGAGCGGGAGTGACGCTCCACGCCGCCTACGATGCGGTGTATGTATCCTATTCGAACCAAGCTGCCCACTACTTACAGTCCCTCGATAGAATCCACAGGCGTGGACAAACGGCCAAGGAAGTGAATTACTACCTACTCGTCTGCCAAGACACCATCGAGGAGACTGAAGTCGTTAGACTAAGGGGCAAGGAGCTACAACAACACTCCATCCTAGGAGACCATATCTCATGGCCAGCCTCATTGGACGAAGCTTTGAAGGAATTGTGCGGACACGATTGATAGGCGGTCATGAATAGATACTTATGGATACTGTCCGCGGAATCGATGCTGCACCTTAAAGGCTCGGGAGGGGTTTCCGCTGCCTATATTCTTCCGAAGGCGCATGTCCCGAAAAATCCATCGGACCTCGCGGGAAGCCGTGTATGGATGGTCTTACGCGGCTTTCGAGGAGATGTTCTCTTCGCCTCTATCTATGTGGATGTGATAGAACGGTTTGAAGACGGATTGAACCAGGGAGACCTCCTCTTGACTGTGGACCCCGCAAGGTCCTATAGGTGTGCTTCCTCCTATACCTCCGCCGTTTCCTCCTTCCACTGCGAAAAGACTTCACTTCTTCCTATGGGCATGAGCGAAGCCAACGATTCCTTGTACGAGGAACTGACCGAGCAAGCGGGAGCGAAGGTACAGGTCAAGCTACAAATGCCGCCGAAGTCTATGTTAGGCGATATACTCGTTCCTTCTTCGAAAGGATCTAACAGAGCATTGTCGGAAAGGATTCTGGCCGCGACTACGCGTAGATTATCGCTAGAGGAGGTATGGGCGAGCGGCCAGAATCCAAAATTGCCGCCTTTCGCCAACTTCGCATATCGGCGGTTTGTATCGATGCGCGGCGAAGAGGCGGCGAGAGAGATGCTGACTTTCTTCATTGAGGCGGACCCGATGATTCATAAGTTTATCCAACCGTCAGTCAAGGGGAGGCCTGCCGCCCAGCGTTCTTCCAGGCCGGTGGTAGATGTGAATCTAAGACCGGTGGATCCCGACAAGATATATGCCAGAAGGTTCATAGCGCGGAGTCGGGATCTATTCGACATCGCCGATGCGATGGATAAGACTGAACACGCGGAGAAGCGGCATCAGGACATGCTACGGGATATAGCGACTAGGCTCAAGAAGCTGGACTTCGAGCCGCTTCAATCCTCTTCCATAGACCTCTTAGTGGAGACAAATCGGGGATACGCGATGTTCGAATTAAAGACGACAACACCCAAGAACATTCTAGGACAAGCGGCCAAGGGGGTGTTCCAATTAGGTTGCTACAAAGCGGCCCTTGCGGATCAAGGCTATCAGGACAATAAAATAAGCCTTATCATTGAAACAACTCTCTTTTTAGAGATCGATTCATATGTTTCTCAGATTGTCGAATCCTTTGGAGTGACCCCTCTATTTTATGATGGTAAAAAACCATGGCCACGTAGAGTAGATGGGTTAATGGAAGTTATCAACGATGGTCCTTATTGAAAGGGACAAGGGAGGCAAATCATCTTCAGGCGATAGCCTTATAGTTGATGATACATTTCATAAAACTCATGGATATGAAGATAGTCTTGTTCAAACATGAAAAAATACAATAGCATGCCTGGCAAAAATAGCTGAAGCTGAAAAAGCAAAAATCAAAGCAAAGGCTGGAAACTCAAGTCACGCCATATCGATCAACAGCATTCTTGACAAGAAATGGATAATATTTGGTATCGGCCTCTATTTGCCTGGCTAGACTGGATAGCTTGGAAAGGCGCCCTCTCTGAAGGAGAACTTCTGCTGATCTGTAGCGCAATGAATTTGTTGCCTCGGTGATAGACAGCTCCCAATGGCCCGCTGATGCTGAGCTATCCTTCCCCACGTTTTTCATCAGTTGCACGAGAGCCAGGATGGAGTGGTCATCCAAGGTGAGCAAAATACATTCGGCTGGTTGGGAGCTAAATTCTATTCGAAGGGCTCCCGAAATCTCCTGGCCGATATAAATATCCAGGTTTATCCCCTCTTCATTAAAGGAAAACATCTTACCGGTAAGGACCTCATCCTGCCTGATTACCACGTTCGTGGGCGTATCAAGAAGCCGAGTGGGATTAAAAGAAAACGGCTCACCGTGTTCCTTTCGTACAGCGCCCAGTTGCCCCCGGCGGGCGACCCAGAAAACCCATGGCGTCAGCTTGTCAACAATCCTATCAAGAGGATACTCCTTATATTCCCCTTCTTCCACAAGCGCCAATAACGACCTGACCAAGTAGTCAGGGTGGATCGGTTCACCTTTCCTGATCTGTGCCATTATCCAGGAGGGTCTATCCTGGATATCCAAATCATAGCCACTGCCCGGCGCCAAATTGGATTCAAGATAGCCTTTCAGCTTTTTGGATAATTTCGCCTCGTTAAGAAGGAGATCAATCGCCTCTGCAGTTCGAATCATAAAGTCAGGAGTCGCAACACTTGAAATGCTCCAGGCCTGCTGGGTCAGCGATAGAAGGAAGTTTATCTCCTCTTTGAATTGAATGCCTTTTGCGCGAAGAATATCCAACCCATCTTTCAGCAAAAGGTTGGTTGGCTCAATCTGCTGATCCCATGGCTGGCCTTCCCCGGTGAGCAACCATTTCTTGTTGATCGTAGGGAATGTTGCCCGAATCCTATCAGCCAGATTTTGTGAAATAGCCCTGGTTCCATTCTCCACCTGGGATAAATATGGTTGGCTCATTCCTAGCTTTTCCGCCAGAGCAGTAATGCTCAATTCGTAAAACTGCCTGATATATTTAATCCTATCCGAGGGAGTCAAATCCATTTTTGTGCCTTTGGTGCAAGGGAAATACCCATTATAAATCCACCCAAGAAAACGAAGCAAGGAATGCATTGCTAAAATTGCTTCCCATTGCAATTGCTTGCAATGGGAAGCAATGTATGCAATAATCGGAGTGGTGGTGACAACAGCGGGGTTTGGAAATGACATTTGATCCAGGTGATCAAAAGCACGGTGGTCAATTGGGTGACCACCAGAGCGGTGAAAAGCAGGCCCAAGCGAATGTAGCGGTTGGCCTGGCGCCATGGAGGGGGAAAGGAATGAGGATAGTTGTTTATACAGCAAGGGGGCATGAAAAATGCCCCTCTTGCAATACAAAATATGGGCAGTCGCTTGCATGCAAAAAGTGCAAGCAAGAACCGCGAAAAGTCTACTTGGCTTTAACTTTTGAAGGCCAGAATCGCGAATTTATAAGAAGTGACTTGGATGGCGATCCTTTATCGCTCGAGAAAGCCAAGCGCTTGAAAGCGAGAATTGAACAGGATGCCTCACTTTGCAGCACCGATAAAGTTGCAAAAAAAAAGATCCTGCAGAAATATATTCCTAGGAATCGCGAAAGGATGCTTTTCAGCAATGTCCGGCTTGAATATATAAAACATCTGGAGAAAAAAAAGGCGTCACTAAAACATCGCGAAAACATCGAAAGCATTCTGAGGTGTCATCTCTCGTACTTTGACACAAATGATCTTGGTGATATTACTCCTGGAGCAGTTGAGGACTGGTGTTACTTGAAGACCGATATTTCGGGGTCATATATTGTCAAGTGTATAAACGTCTTGAGAAGAGTGTTAAAATACGCGGCACTTCGTGAATACATTCAATCGGTTCCGGAACTCCCTGTTTGGAAAACCACTGAAATTAAAAGACATGGTATCAACGCAGGCCAGCAAGGCGAAATTCTGGCCTTTATTCCGGATGAACACAAGCCTATTTTCTTGTTTTTGATCCTCATGGGATGGCGTATTGCAGAGGTGCGCGCGCTTAAAGTCCGCGACATTCAGGGAGATTCCATTTTCCTGAATGGATCATTTGACCGAGAAGAATATAAAGAATACCCAAAAGTGAAAGGAAAGAAAGGGGCGGAGTACCCGAAAGAAAGGGTTACTAATATCATAGCTCAGGCCCTGGGCAATGGCCGAATTTATGGCCCTGATGATTACGTTTTCACTTTCACTTATCGAGGAAAACGACACCATTACAAGCACCGATATATGTCGGATATTTATTATGAGGCCAGAGAGAAAGCTGGATATCCGCATGTTACATTGAACGAATTCGGCAGACATGCCATGTCATATCAGTTGTTCTTGGCTGGCGCCAGCCTCGAGGAACGGGCGGCAATACTAAATAATGAGTCAGGTACAGTCCAGGAGCATTATACGACTGTCACAAAACAAATTCGCAGCCGAGTTTTCAACTTGCTTGATGGATCGTCGCAAACTGTCGCAAACCCTAAAAAGAGGAGAAAAAGACCTTGAGTTACAATGTGTTAAAAACCGAGCATCAGCTTCCCAAGCTGAGGGTCGAGGGTTCGAGCCCCTTCACCCGCTCCATTATTTCACTATCCGCCATATTCCTTGCGACATTGCCGCCTGAAGGATCTTTCTTATATCTCGTGATCCGCGGCAACCCTCTATCCCCCTTCTCCGCCGCAGGATTTACCGGCGTCTTTCTACAGGTTTCTGGCGTCCCCGGTCATCGGCACGAACCGCACCAGCGTCACGGTTTCATACTCCACCACTCCCATCCTCTTTTCCCCCAGAACAAGGTTCTGGATCATCTCCACTCCCACCGGAGCGATGATCCTCCCTCCCTCTTCCAGTTGATCCTCCAGCGCCTTGGGGATTATTCTGGCGGTGGCGGCGGTGATGATCTTCTGGTAAGGCGCCTGCGCCGCCCATCCATGGGTTCCATCTGCGTGAATCACTTCCACGTTATCATACCCAAGCTCTCTAAGTTTGATTTGCGCGGCCGTGGCCAGGTCCTCGATTATTTCCACCGTGTATACTTTCGCGGCCAGATGGGAGAGCACCGCGGCCTGATATCCGCATCCGGCGCCGATTTCCAGGACCTTTTCCTCCGGGCCTATGGCCAGCTTTTGCGCCATCAGCGCCACGATATATGGTTGGCTGATAGTTTGGCCATGGCCGATTGAAAGGGGATAGTCGTCATACGCCACCCCAGCATCTTCCGGAGGGATGAACCTTTCCCGGGGGACTGTTTCCATGGCGTGAAGAACCCGAGGATCGCGGATGTCCCTTCCCTTCAGGTTCCACTCGATCATGTTCCGTTTGGCGCGGTATAGATCCTCCGTCTTCCTTGCTACGGTTCTTGTCATAAGCGTGGTCTCCACATTACGGTCGGCACACCGGGAGGGCGCAAAGAGCGGACCGGCGACTTTGGCGCGCTCTGGAGTCGCTGGGGAAAATCAGAAACTGAGGCCGTGCTTACGCAGCCACTCCTCCTCGTTAAACCTGGTGGATTCGAATTCCCGAAACTCGATCTCTCTGGGAGACTCCTTCCTGCCATCCACGTAGTGGGACAGGTCGGTGATTTCCGGCTCGGCGCCCCGCTTGCGCTCCATGAAATTCAGGTCGAACATTTCTTCACCGCCCATGTCCTCTCTGGCGCTGGTAATTTTCACTCCCAGCGATTCAGCCAGGTTCCTCACCTTCAGCATGAGCACCATAAAGGAGCGGGAATAGCTTTCGTCTTCCTCCGCCAGTTTCTTTATGGCCTGACGCACCTCGGGCGATTTTGTGATGGCGTCCACAATCGCCCTCGACAGGAACTCCATGTTGTCGTCGCGCTGCTTATCGTCAGCCATGGGCCTTCTCCGATCTATCCTCGTTTTCCCTATATAATTTTAAGCACACACAGCCCTTCCCGTCAAGGCTGACGCCCATTTACTTCACCATCTCACGCAATGCAGCCAGGTTTTTAATATCTTCGCGCCCTTCCGGTCCTTTTGGCGTCTCCAACACCATGGGAGTGTTCACAAAACGTTTGTCGTTCACCAGCAAGGCAAACCCAGTCTCCCCGATATGCCCCTTGCCGATATGCTCATGGCGGTCCACCCGGGAGCCTTGCGGTTTTTTGGAGTCATTCATGTGAAACAGCTTTATCTTGTCCAGCCCTATTTCATCATCGAAATTTTTAAAGGTGGCGTTGTACCCTTTCTTGTCCAACAGGTCATAGCCGGCGGCGAATATGTGGCATGTATCCACGCAGACTCCCAGCCTCGCTTCATCGCCAGCCAGTTCCATTATCCGGGCCAACTGGCCGAAAGTATGGCCCAGGCCGGTTCCCTGGCCTGCGGTGGTCTCCAGAGTCAGAATGGCTTGAGAGGCCGGGCGGCGGGCCATGGCCCATTCCAGCGATTCCGCGACCCTTCTGATCCCCTCATCCTCCCCAGAACCCACATGCGAACCTGGATGGAACACAAGATATGGAACGCCCAGCAGGTCGGCCCGGTCGATCTCATCCACGAGGGCTTCCCGCGATTTTTTCAGCAGTTCCGGGTCTGGTGAGGCAAGATTTATCAGATAGCTGACGTGGGAGGCGACCGTGGTAACCTTGCGGCTGGCCGACTCTTCCCGGAATCTGGCCGCCGTCTGCGGATCGATGGGCGGGCCGCTCCACCGAGTGTTGTTCTTTGTGAATATCTGAACCGCCAGGGCGCCGATCTTCTCGCCTCGCTCCGGGGCCTTATCCACGCCACCGGCTGTGGAGACATGCGCTCCCCATGGCCGGGCGCCTGTATTCACTTTTTTAACCTCTCTTTTTTTGGGATTTGTTTTCATTGGGGAATTTTATTCCATGGCTGGGGTAAGAAAAAGGCCCGCGGCAGGGGGGTGCGCCGCGGGCCTGGATTAGCCTTGTTAATTCAGGCTATTTTCTTGAAGAATTCCTGCGATCCACTTGGGTCCGGCTTCATTGTGTCGGCGCCAGGCTTCCAGTCGGCGGGGCACACTTCGCCGGTCTCGTCGGTCTGCTGGATCGCGGCCAGCACCCGTAGCACCTCTTCCACATTGCGGCCTATGCCCAGGTCGTGGATCAGCTTGAAGCGGATGTTTCCTTCCGGGCCGATGATAAAAAGACCACGCAGCGTCATACCGCCGGGGAGAAGGACATCATAATCCGCGCCCACCTGCTTGGTGATATCGGCCAGCAGGGGATAGGATATGTCGCCCAGCCCACCCTTGTTGCGGGGAGTGTTTATCCACGCCAGGTGGGAAAACTTGCTGTCTACGGAGCTTCCGACCAACTCCGCGCCAAGCTTCTTGAAATCCTCGATCCTGTCGGAAAAGGCGGTGATTTCCGTGGGACAAACGAAAGTGAAATCGAGCGGATAGAAAAAGAGAACCAGCCATTTCCCCTTGTAGTCGGCGAGGCTGATTTCCTTGAATTGCTTGTTTACTACAGCTTCCCCTTTAAAATCCGGGGCCTTCGACTGAACCTGTGCGCTCATTATATAGCTCTCCTGTTGGAAATTATCAAAACATTCCTATAACAGTTCCAAACTGTGGATTCATTATACCAAGAACGTTTCCAAATGCAAGACAATTCAATTTTATTACGGCTTTTTCCAAGGGAGCGGAATAAAGAGCAGATTGCTTATTCTTCAATCAGTTACTAGCGATTCGCCGCAGAGGCTGGCCAAGCCGCAGTCATCACACCTCTGGGAGTCCACCCTGCTGGAGCAGTATCCCAGCTTCCCGTAGGAGCATATGGCGAAGTCGTAACGGACCGGATCTGCTGGGTCGAGCCTTTTCAGGTATCGGGTCAGCTCCACGGCGGCCTTCCAGTCGTTGGATTTTCGCCCAAGCATCCCCAGAAATCTGCTGATCCTCCCCACATGGGTGTCCAGGGGGATCACCAGCCGGGAGGTGTCCACTGCGCCGGACCATGGCCCAGGGTCCACCCCATCCTTTCTGACCATCCAGCGCATGTATAGCATCCACCGCTTGGAGGCGCCCCCATCGGCAGGATCCGTGACCAGCGTGGGGAAGGCGCCGCTTCCCTCTCCTGCTCGCCGCAACAGCCGGGCCAGGCCGGAAACCCCGGGAAGCACGGTTTCCCCCGATCCATCGCCGTCATGGGCGACGAAAGCGGCCTGGATAGATCCGTAATCCAGCAATATTTTCCCCACTCCCCGCGTAAGGGCTGTCAGATCCTCGCGGCTGTGGAAACGGTATTTAAATCCCTTCATCCAGGTTCTGTTGGCGCTTGCCTGAAATGAGGAGCAGAATTTGGCGGGGCTTTTCCCCATGGTCGCCAGGACGGCGGAGACGCTTCTCTGAATCAGGTCAGCCCGGCCATACGCGAACATGGCGGCAAAGATGGCGGCCGTCTCCAGGTCCCTGGGGTCCTTGTACTGACGAATGGCGGCCAGGGGGTCCGGCTCCAGAAATGAGAGGTCGAACCTGGCGTAGAGCCCGTCCAGGTGGGGCTTTAACCGGGCGGGATCAGTGATCCTCGTTGGCTTGGAGGCCATAGGTTTGCTGACAACGCGGATCGGGAGAAACATTTCGCGGCCCCCACCCGCCCAAGCTTGTTGGTATGGCCATGAACGGATCAGGAACCATAGCGGCGGGAAAGGTCATTTAAAATGACCCTTCCACGCAATGTCATTCGGCCTGTTTTTCAGCCGTTGCAACCAGGGCGCTGTCGCCATCGGCTTTCTTTTTGGCGGCCTTTTCGCTGGCGGTCTGGATCTTCTTCAGACGGTTGGCCTCCTGGGCGTCACGCTTGGCCCCAATGGCATTGCTCAGTTTCAGCCGCCTCTGAGCCCTTTTCACTTTCTTTTTCGCGTCACGCAGCTTGGCGTTGGCTTTTTTGTCCGAACCCTCACCAGTGGCCGCCTTGGCGCCTTCAAGTTTCTTTTTCGCTTCGGCAATTTTCGCTTGCATATCTTTTTTAGCCATTTTCCTTCCGATTCCATAATATTGGGCGTGGCGCGCCCTGAACCATTAATGTGCTCTAAATTGGAATCGTTGATTATGGCTCATCTTTGCCCAAAATGGAATCGTTTTCGTTTATAATGTCCAATATAATTTGGTGGAGTTGAAAGTCATGCCCATATATGAATACCAGTGCGCCGGATGCGGAGCCGGCTTCGAAGTGATGCATCTTAGCGCTGAGTCCTATGAATCTATTGAGTGCCCCAAATGCAAAAGCAAAAAGATAAGCCGCGAGATGTCCACCTTCGCCGTATCCGCTCTTGCTCCGGGAGCGGCGCCTATCTGCGAAATGACCGGCGGATGCGCCTCCCCCAATATCCCTGGATGCGCTTCCGGGGCCTGCGGACTTTAGATATGAGCGAATTGCAATCGGTTAACGCCCAGCTGAGGGTGGAGGCTATCAAGGCGCTTCTGCGCAACCACCCCTCCATACTGGCGCAAATGCTGGATGGAGAGGGAACAACCGTCAACCTGAACTCCACACCGGAGAGCATGGACCTGTTCGATCCGGAAGAGATCCTGGTGCGGGTGGCGTGGGACATATGGAACGGCGCCGGGGAGACGGAATTTCACTCCGTTCTGCATACCCTTTCCATCGAGGATTTCGACGCCTTCATGGACGCCATGGTCATCTTCAAGAAACTGCGTATGAAAATCCACCATCTGTACGCCAGCGGCTCGGAAGACGACTAGGGACCCAAATCCCGGCTTCGTATCTCCCGATCAGTCTCCATCGATAAAAGTAACAACTCGATCCACCGTCACGGAGTCATCCAGTATCCTTCCATGCCCAAGGCCCGCGGTGCGCGCCAGTCTGGCGTTTTTCATTTGTCGGGCCAGTTTCTCTGAGTGTCTCATGGCCGTCACCTTGTCATCCTCATCGTGGACTATCAGCGTATGACAGTCGACCCTTCCCGCAATAGTTTCGGGGCTGACATCATGCAGGGTCCTGCCATGCTCCCTTTCTATCCTGCCTATCATTTCTTCATACATCGGCGGATGTATACCGATCGCTTTTCCATACTCATATATGCCTGTGTGCAGATCATACAGGGGAGCTATTAGCGCGAGCCTGGTTTTTTTGCAGCCTGCTTTCAGAATGTTCAACGCAGCGGCGGCGCCCATGGAGTGAGCCACAATGCCCGCCACATCCCCGGCATGGCCCGCCACCTTTCTTATCGATTCCACAAACTCGAAAAAGTTCGTCTCCCTCCCGTCAGACTCGCCATGCCCCAGGCTGTCGAATGCCACAACTGTGTATCCGGCGCTCACTAATGGCCCCACGAATGTGGACATCCTCTGGGAGCGGCTGCCCCAGCCATGCGCCAGGATCACCGCGCGGCCCTTGCCCCACTTCCAGACTTTGACTCGTTTGCCCATAGCCTCCACCCATGACTGCCGGGCCGTGGAAAACAGCTCGTCGTTTTCATTATGGCGTGTAGAGCTCCTGGCGCCGAAAAATCCCTTCGCCACCAGCTTCATTGAGGTCTCTGGCGCAATGGCCCACATCCCCCTGGTGGTCATCGATACACATGATATTATTATTCGCTCACGCGCCGTCATCCTCTTTCTCCTCTATTCCCGTGGAACACTGCATCAACAATCTTTCCAGAGCCCTCTTTTGTCTTTGGCCTGCTTTTCTGTCGCCCAACAGCCTTTTATAATGGGCGTACCCAAGCATGAGGGAGTAAATCTCGTATGCGAACTGGGCGCCGTCAACATTTCTCTGGAAGTCACCGGCTTCGGCGGCCAGCCTGGCGGACTTGGCCAAAAAACCGATCCATTCCTTCTGCGTCTTCCACAAATAATCACGCACCACCCCCGGCTTGTCGTCACAGTCCACCGAGGCCGCCAGGAATACGCAGCCGCCAGCGGCGTCATCTTCCCACTTCACCCAATTGGCCACGAGAGCCCTTATCCTGGGAATACCCCTTTTCCTTCTCAGCGATGGGCTTATGACATCGATAAAAAAGCGCTCTCTTGCATACTCCAGCACCGCCAGTTGCAGTTTCTCCTTGGAGCGGTAATGCGCGAACAATCCGCTTTTGGACATTCGCACCTCCGTGGCCAGCTCACCGAAAGAGAGCCCCGCCAGGCCCACCATGCTTGCCATATCCATGGCGGCTTTTGCGATATCCGCTCTTGTTTTTTCTCCTTTGTCCATGACTTGATAATAGCACGGCCGTTCGTGCCGGTCCATTGGCGATTATTTGAGCATTTCCAATACAATCGTTTTTCCCGGCCTGGCGCCTTTCCAAAAAGTGAACAGTGGCCCTGCGACCATTAATAAGCAATAGACCCATGGGGCGTGACAGGGGCCTGATCAGGGACTTTCAAGATCAGCCTTCCCCGGGATGCGCAGAAAGGATATCCACCACGCTAATGCCGCCCCGGATTGCAGTAGTGTCGCTATAGCTATAATTTATGCCGAGAGTATGGGTGAGACTTTCTAAGGGGGGCGTGGACCCTCTGGAGGGCGCAAACCCTCTGGAGGGCGCAAACCCTCTGGAGGGCGCAAACCCTCTGGAGGGCGTGGACCCTCTGTATGATATTAACCGGCGGTCAGGGAGCGAATCCCGATGCCGCAGCCATGGCCAGGTATCCGCCGGGAGTGATCCCCACCAGTACGGAGCCGTATATGGCCACCAGGATGGCAACCACCATTGGGGTGGAGAAAGCGTCTTTCGGCAGAGATTCCCCCTTCTCCGTCCGCATGTACATCACCACCATCACACGCAAGTAGTAGAACACAGCCACCACAGAGTTTAGCGCCGCCAGTACAGCGAGCCAAACATAACCCTGGTCCAGGGCCGCGGTGAAGAGGTAGTACTTGCCCCAGAAGCCGGCGGTGGGGGGGATGCCCGCCAGGGAGAAGAGAAGCGCCACCATGGCAAGGCCCAGCAACGGATGGCGATATCCCAGGCCGGTGAAGTCTTCCACGTTGGAGCATTCCTCACCTGCGCGGCCCACGATAGTGACGATGGCGAAGGCGCCGATATTCATGAAAGTGTATATCAGCAGATAGAAAAGGGCCGCCGAAACGCCCATTTTCCCTCCGGCGGTAAAGCCGACCAGAAGATAACCGGCATGGGCTATGGAGGAGTAGGCGAGCATTCTTTTAATATTGGTCTGGTTCAGGGCGATCAGGTTGGCCACGGTCATGGTGATCAGTGCGAGTATCCACACGATAATCCACCACTGATAATGCAGGGAGATCAACGCTTCCGAGAAAACCCGCATGAACGCGGCGAAAGCCGCGGCTTTGGGCCCGGAAGACATGAACGCGGTCACCGGTGTAGGGGCGCCCTGATACACATCCGGCGTCCACATATGGAAAGGGACGGCGGAGATCTTGAACGCGAAACCGACAAGGAGCAGCCCTCCACCCAGGATAACCAGGTGGATATTGTCCTTGCTCTTGCCGATCACCTGGGCGATATCCCTCAGGCCGGTCTCCCCGGTGGCGCCGTAAATCATCGACATGCCGTATAGCATGAACGCCGACGACAGGGCGCCAAGGATGAAGTACTTCATCGAGGCCTCGTTGCTGGCCAGCCTTCTGCGAGTATATCCCGCCAGGGCGTAAAGGGAGATCGACATCGTCTCCAGCCCCAGGAATATGGTGATCAGGTCCGCCCCGGACACCATGAAAAACATGCCGATGGTGGCGAAAAGCAAGAGGGCGTAATACTCGCCGCCGTCGATCCCCTCGTCCTTGATATAGTTCACCGATACCAGAATCGTCATCCCGGCGCCCAGCAGACACACAAGCTTCACAAACCCGGAGAAATTGTCCACCACATACATTCCGGAGAAGGTGGTCAGGGGAGCGCCAAGCGACCCGATGACCAGATATCCCGCCACTCCCACCGCGGCCAGTGCTATGTAGGCCAGGTGGTCTTTCCCCTTGTTGGTGGAGAAAACCTCCAGCATGAGGATGATCATTGCCGCCACGGCCAGCGTCATCTCCGGGGCGACGGCGCCCAGGTTGATCTCAGGCATAGGTATCCTGTCCATTACGACTCCATCCCTTGTTGACGCCGTTCACCGCTGTCTGGGGCGGAAGATTGCGGCAGGTCGCAAAGCTTGGCCGCCGGGCCATGAACCCTTGGGCCATAGGCCGGGTATCCGGCATCAGCTTCGATCTTTGATACGTCCTCCTGGTTATCTTTCCGGGTGTTTATTGCAGCATCCTTCTCATCGGGAGGTGGCGGCTGGGTCCGGGCGCGCACATGGGTCACCAGGTTGATCACGGTCGGCTCCATCTTTTGTATAAACGGCGTTGGGAACACTCCCAGTATGAATATGAGCGCGACCAGGGGGGCGAAATACGCTATCTCCCTGGCGTTCATATCGGTCAGTTTCTCATTTTTCGGATTGGTTATTTTCCCGAACATAACCCGCTGGAACATCCACAGCATATACACCGCGGCCCAGACCACTCCGGTCGTGGCCAGCGCCGCCACCACCCGGTTCTCCTGGAACACACCCACCAGGATCAGGAATTCGCCTACAAATCCGTTGGTCCCCGGCAGGCCGATGGACGAGAGCGCGGTGATCATGAAGATGACGGCGAATATCGGCATTTTCGCGGCCACACCACCGTAGTCGGCGATGAGCCTGGTGTGGCGGCGCTCATACAGCACCCCCACCAGCAGGAAGAGCGCGCCGGTGGATATACCGTGGTTTATCATCTGCAGGATCGCCCCCTCCATCGCCTGGACATTGAAGGCGAAGATGGCCAGCATCACAAATCCCAGGTGGCTGACGGAGGAATAGGCCACAAGTTTTTTCACGTCCTCCTGCACCATGGCCACCAGAGCGCCGTATATTATGCCGATCAGCGCCAGCAGGCCGATCCACCATGCCGCCTGGAAGGAGGCCTCCGGGAAGATGGGCAATGAGAAGCGCAAAAATCCGTATGTGCCCATCTTCAGCAGTATCCCGGCCAGGATTACGGAGCCGGATGTGGGCGCCTCCACGTGGGCGTCCGGCAGCCATGTGTGGAACGGGAACATCGGCACCTTTATGGCGAACGCCAGGAAGAAGGCCAGGAAGGGGAGGAATTGCATCGCCGGGTCTATGGCCAGCTTGTGATAGGCCATGATGTCCCAGGTGTATATCCCGGTGACCCAGTGGTGATGGTAGTAGAGCCAGATGATGGCCACCAGCATCAGCACAGAGCCGAACATGGTGTATAGAAAAAATTTCACCGCCGCGTATATTCTGCGCGTCCCGCCCCACACACCGATCATGAAATACATCGGGATGAGCATCAGCTCCCAGAAGACGTAGAAGAGCAGAAAGTCGAGCGCGCAGAACGTGCCCAGCATGCCAGTGCCCAGAAAGAGCATTGATATGCAAAACTCCTTTACGTATTTATCTATCGCCTTCCATATGCTGGCGGCGCAGATCACCATGGTCAGCGTGGTGAGCAGGACCATGAAGAGCGATATGCCGTCCACACCCAGGCTGTAATACGCGTTGAAAGTGGGGATCCACGCTTTCTTCTCCACGAACTGCATCTCGTGGGTGTTCTGGAACAGAAAGTATAGTGGCAGCGAGACGAGGAAGTCCAGGATGGTGACGGCCAGAGTCACGCCCTTTATCAGGCTCTCGTTTCGCTTGTCGACAAGCAACAGGAGCAGCACCCCCGCCATCGGGAGAAATATAATGATCGAAAGTATCGGCGCGTCCATTCCTACTCCCCGCTCAAGAACATTATCCAGGCCCATACCAGGACCAGGCAACCGGCAGCCATCACGGTGGCGTAGTTTCGCACCAGCCCCGTCTGGGTCCGGCGGAAAAGACCGCCCAGACCCATGGCCCAGTTGGCGACTCCGTTCACCGTTCCATCCACGATCTTCACGTCGAAGAACTTCCATAGCGCTTTTCGGGAAAACGCCACGATCGGGTTGGTGAAAATATAATCGTATATCTCGTCCACGTAATATTTGTTCTGTACGGTGACGTATATCGTATGAATGAAACCTTCCTTCCGGGCCAGCTCTTCGGCCGCATCAGGCCGCGACTTATAGAAGTAATGCGCGGTGAATATCCCCAGGGAGGCCACAGCCACGGAGAACACCATGAATCCAAGCTCCATTTCCCAGCTTATATGATGCCCCCCTTCCACCGCCTCGCCGTGGCCACCAGCCGCCATCGGATTCAGCACAGGGGAGAGGAAGTCCGAAAGCAGGTGGGGCAAATGCGCCACGGCCGTTGGCAGACCCAAAAAGCCACCCACTGCAGCCAGAAAAGCAAGGATCATAAGAGGGATCGTCATCACGAATGGCGACTCGTGCACATGGTCGCGCACATGATGATCCTCGGCGCGAAGCTCGCCGGAAAATGTCATGTAGTAGAGCCGGAACATATAGAACGCCGTCACGAACGCCGCGATGGTGGCTAGCAGCCAGAAGAAGATATGCCCAGGTGTGGGGCCCATAAAAGCGCTCAGCAGGATCTCGTCCTTGGAGAAAAACCCGGAGAAGACCGGGATGCCCGCAATGGCCAGCGTCGATATCAAGAAGGTCCAGTGGGTGTGGGGCATTTTCTTTCCCAGTCCGCCCATCTGTCGCATATCCTGCTCACCGCTCATCCCGTGGATCACGGAGCCGGAGCCCAAAAAGAGACATGCCTTGAAAAACGCATGGGTCATCACATGGAACACCGCCGCCACATAAGCGCCCACTCCGCAGGCCAGGAACATGTAGCCCAGCTGCGATACGGTGGAATAGGCCAGCACTCTTTTGATGTCGTTCTGGAACAGTCCCATGGTGGCCGCGAATATGGCCGTAACCGCCCCCACCGCCGCCACTACTATCATCGTGACGGGCGCCATGTTGAACAGCACGTTGCACCGCGCCACCATATACACCCCGGCGGTCACCATGGTGGCGGCGTGGATCAACGCGGAGACCGGTGTGGGGCCCTCCATGGCGTCCGGCAGCCAGGTGAACAGCGGAATTTGCGCCGATTTGCCCGTGGCGCCCAGGAAGAGGAACAGCGTGATGAGCGTCACCACCGTAAGACCACCCCATCGGGTGTGCCGCATAAGCTCCTCGGAGTGGGGCGCGGCGGCGAACACCGTGGTGTAGTCGATCGAACCGAGGGTCCAGAATATCCACATTATGGCCAGCAGAAACCCGAAGTCCCCGATGCGGTTCATGATGAAGGCCTTCTTTCCCGCGTCGGCGGCCGAATCTTTCTTATAGTAATAGCCGATGAGCAGGTATGAGCAAAGACCCACTCCCTCCCAGCCGATGAACATCAAAAGGAAGTTGTTCCCCATCACCAGAAGCAGCATGGAGAACATGAACAGGTTCAGGTAGCAAAAGAACCTGGGGTACGCGTCTTCATCCCCCATGTATCCCACGGAGTATACGTGGATCAGAAATCCAACTCCGGTGACGATCAGCATGAAAAGCCCGGAGAGGGGATCGATCTGGATGCCAGCCTCCGCCGTGAAAGACCCGGCCTGGATCCATGTGAAGAGGACTTTTTCAAACACCCTCTCTGAGGGCGCCATGGATACCAGGTTGGCAAACGCCAGCAGAGCTATTGCCAATGAGAGACCGGTGGTCCCCAGGGCCCATAAGGTGGTCCACACCTTCCCCATCCGATAGCCGAACAGCCCGCTCATCAACGCGCCAACGAGCGGCAGAATCGGAACCAGCCAGATGTTATCCAGACCCATTATCTATTCGCCCCCTATCCTTTCATCGAATTCACTTCGTCCACGTCCACCGTCTCCCGGTTGCGGAACATGGCCAGCACCACAGCCAGCCCCACGGCCGCCTCCGCCGCCGCCACCGCGATCACCATGAATACGAAGAGGTGGCCCGTCATATCGTGCCGGTAGTTGGCAAAGGTAATGAAGCTCAGGTTCGCGGCGTTGAGCATCAGCTCTATGCACATCATCACCACTATCATATTCCTGCGGATCAGCACACCCACCGCGCCTATGACGAAAAGCGCCGCGGAGAGTATCAGGTAATAATTCATCATCATGGCGCGCCTACCTCATCCTTATCTTCACAAGGGCCACCGCCCCCACCAGCGCGGCCAGCAGGAGCACCGAGGTTATCTCAAATGGCAGGATGTATCTGGTGAACAGCAGCCTGCCAACCTCCGCCGTGGTCCCGAAACGGTCGCTGGCCAGCACAGCCGGGCTTGACGGCATACTGGTCAACCCCACGGCGGCAACCAGCACCACAAACGCCATCGCCCCGCCGAACATCTGCGCGTAACCCTTGGTGTGGGACTCCATCCCTTCCTTCTCCCGCAGGTTCAGCAGCATTATCACAAAGAGGAACAGGACCATAATCGCTCCGGCGTATACCAGTATCTGCAGGATGGCGATCAGGTGCGCGCTCTGAATGGCGAACAGCACCGCCAGGCAGAACATAACTCCCACCAGGCTCATGGCCGAGGTCACCGGCTTTCTGGCCAGGACCATGACGACGCTCAAGAACACCGAAATCCCGCCTGCCACTATGAATACCGCCATCTCCATAGCTTTACCTGTACCTTTCCTCTGAAAAATACTTGTTCCTGATGGTGTCGAGCCTTCTTTGCAGCTCACGCCGGGGAACCAGCAGGCTCTCCTTGTCGTAAATCATTTTCGATCTGTCATATTCACATAAGCCCTGAAACCTGTCGCTCATCACTATCGCCTCTTTCGGGCATACTTCCTCGCAGAAACCGCAATATATGCACCGGGTTCCATCCAGGGTATAGCTCACCGGGAAGCGCTCCCCGTTATCGCGTTCCCCGCCGATTATCGATATACACGACGGAGGGCAGGCCGCCTCGCACAGCCCGCAAGCCACGCAAGCCTCCAGCCCGTCATCCCGGCGCACCAGCACAGGCTTCCCCCGATAAGCAGGCGGGATCTCCGGATACTCCTCCGGATAGAACAGCGTCATCACCCGGCGCTTGCTTTTCCCAGCCAATATCTCTTCGAAAAAGCCGAGCATATTCACAGCCGAATGCCTTACCGCCACCCACATCCCATGAAGCATGTAGGGAATATACATACGCTCCAGGAACGTCATGGTCACGTTCCGGTCGACTTTTTTAATGTTTATCGCCACTTCTATCTCCTCACGGGGTCGGCATTACGCCGGTGAGTATCCCGACACCCACCAGGAATATCCAGCACAGCGACAGGGGAAGGATCATCTTCCACCCGAGTTTCATTATCTGGTCATAGCGAAACCGCGGCATGGTCCATCGGATCGTCATCTGCAGCACCAGCAGGATGACAAGCTTCGTGATGAACACCCCAACGCCGATCAACATCACCACCACTCCGCCCCAGTCCGGGCCAAAGATATCGCCCAGGGCGGTGAGCAGGAATTTTTGTGTTAAAAAGGGAATATGGTGCCCCCCCAAAAACAGCGCAACGCACATGCCGGAGATGCTCACCATCTCTATGAACTCGGCGGTCCAGAACATCACGAACTTCATTCCGGAATATTCAGTGAAATACCCGGCCACCAGTTCCGACTCCGCCTCCGGCGCGTCGAAGGGCACCCTCTTATTTTCCGCCACGGCGCAGGCCAGGAAGAGTACGAACGCAGGGAAATGCCATATGATCCCCCAGTGCCAGAAGTTTTCCTGCTTGGCCACTATATCCACCAGGCTCAGGCTCTGATAATACATGATGAGCCCGATTACGGTGAGCCCCATGGTCACCTCGTAGGAGAACATCTGCGCCGACGCCCGAAGCCCCCCCAACAGCGACCAGTTATTGTTGGACGACCAGCCCGCGATAACGACGCCATATGTGGCCAGGCTGCTGATCGCGAAGACGTAGAGCAACCCCACATCCAGGTCCGCGATAACAAGGTTCACATCCAGGCCCCACAGCGTGTATTGCCCGCCGAAGGGGATCACCGCGAACACCACCAGCGCCGGGATCACCGCAAGAGCGGGCGCCAGTGTGTGCAGCCCTCTCTCCGCTCCCCGGGGGATGAAGTCCTCCTTGAATATCAGCTTTATGGCGTCCGCCAGCGAGTGCAAAAGCCCGATAACCGTAAAACCGAAAACACCGGCGCGGTTTGCGCCCACCCGGTCCTGCATCACGGCAGACTGCTTCCGCTCCACCCACGCCAGCATAGGCGCGAAAAAGCCAATGGTCAGGCCGAAGATGAAACCTATCTTCACCATGGTGACGATAAACTCAATGACCATCGGGTTTTTTATCAGGGCTATCACTGTCTCCATCAACGGTCGCACTCCCCGCCGATCAGGTTGATCATGTCAAAAGTGGGGATCAGGTCCGCCAGCAACGACCCTTTCACCAGAAGCGGCAACGCGGAGGTGAGCGCGAAACTGGGCGGCCTCACCCGGCATTTCCACGGTTTTCCGCCGCCGTTGGACACCAGGTAGTATCCCAGCTCGCCGTTGGCGCCTTCCACCGCCTGGTACGCCTCACCCACCGGGATGGAGGGACCCTCGATCACCTGCTTGAAGTGGAATATCAGCGGCTCCATTCTGGTGGAGGAATCGTCCTTGGAAGGCATGCGCCATCGCGCGTCGTCCACGTTGATCGGCCCCTCCGGCATCTGCGCCAGGCACTGTTCCACGATGCTCATCGATTGCTTTATCTCCTCCATCCGCACCAGGTACCGGTCGAAGTTATCGCCGGTGGTCCCCACGGGGATGTCGAAATTCATCCTGTCGTACACAAGGTATGGCTGGGCGCGCCGCACATCGTATGGCACGCCGGTGGCCCGCAGGCAGGGGCCCGTGAAACCCCACGCGATGGCGTCCTTTTGCGATATGCCGCCTGTATCACGCATCCTGTCCAGGAAGATGCGGTTCTTGGTGAGCATGATGTCGAAATCGTCCCACAGCTTCCTGTTCTTTGCGAAGACGCGCTTCACATTTTCCCGAAATCCATCCGGCAGGTCGTTGGTCAGCCCGCCGATGCGCACATAGTTGTGGGTCAGCCTGGCGCCGCAGACCGACTCGATCAGATCCCACAAAAGCTCGCGAGCCTCTATGAAGTATATGAACGCCGTCAGTGCGCCCAGCTCCAGGGCTCCGGCGCCCACGTTGGTGTAGTGTCCGCTCATCCGGGCCATTTCGCTGATCATGGTCCGCAGGTACTGGCATCGCTCCGGGACCTCTATGCCGATCAGTTTCTCCGCCGCCATGGCGTAGCCCACGTTGTTCAAAACGCTGGCGGTGTAGTCCAGCCTGTCTGTGTATGGGAAGACCCCGTTCCACTTCTGCGCCTCGCACTCCTTTTCAAAAGCTCGGTGCAGGTAGCCGATTTCCACATCGATATCCTCGATGGTCTCCCCGTCCAGGGTCAGGAAAAACTTAACCGTACCATGGGTGGCCGGGTGGCTTGGCCCCATGTTTATGGTCATGGTCTCGGTGCGGCTCGCCTCGTGGAAGTCGTAGCCCTTTTCCCTGTTTTCTTCCTTCATCCCCTTAGCCTAGTTCACCGGCCCGATCAAGGGCTGGCGTTTCATCTTTCCGTAATCCTTGCGCAACGGATGGCCCACAAAATCCTCGTACAACAATATCCTTTTCAGGTTCGGATGGCCACGGAACATAACACCGTAAAGGTCCCACGCCTCCCGTTCGAACCAGTCCGCCCCCACCCATATCCCGGTGACAGAGTCCACATAAGGGCTATCCTCCGGCAACGGGACCTTCACCCGGATCCGGTGGTTTTTCTCCACGGAGTAAAGGTGGTACACCACCTCGAATCGCGCATTCATCGGCTTGAGGTACGGATGCACCTCCTCCGCCCCCAGGTAGTCCACCACCGTCAGGTCCATCATCATGTCAAACTTCAGGCTTTTGTCATCGCGTAGGAACTCCATCACCTTCAGGACATCCTCCGCGTGCGCCACCAGCGTGTCATCACCATGCTGGCTATGAGTGTGTATCATCACCCCCATCGGCCCCAGCACCGCCTTGGTCCTGGCCAACACCTCCGAATCGGAGGCGCCCTGCCCTCTCCTCTTTTCTTCGTTCATCTCCATGGCGCCCATCAGCCTATTATTTTCCTGTCGTCCGCCTCGCCCAGGGGCGATACACCGCGTGTCATATTTATATTCGGCTCGCGCGCCACCTTCTGCTGCAGCATTATCAGTCCGTCTAGCACCATCTCCGGCCGGGGGGGGCAGCCGGGCACATACACATCCACCGGCACCAGCGTATCGATCCCCTGCACGGTGGCGTAGTTGTTGTACATCCCGCCGGAAACCGTGCAGCTGCCATAAGCGAACACCCATTTGGGCTCGGCCATCTGGTTGTACACCTTCACCAATATGGGCGCCTGCTTGTGGCTGATAGTCCCCACCACCATCATCAGGTCCGCCTGCCGGGGGGAGAACCTGGGCAACGCCGCGCCGAACCGATCGATATCATACCGGGGGCCGGCAACGCTCATGAACTCCATGCCACAGCACGCCGTGATGAAGGGGTATAGGAAAAAGCTGTATTGGCGTCCCCAGCTCACTAGCCTGGATAGCTGGGTGATTATCACAGAATCGGAGAGCGCCGCTATCTCGCCTGGGGTCACTTCTTCTGTCGGTCGCTCTTTGTGCGCCATTTCGTCTACTCCCATTCCAGCGCCCCCTTCTTCCACACATACACCAGCCCCACCGTCAGGATGGCAATGAAGATCATCATCTCCACGAAACCGAACAGCCCCAGGGGCTGGAAAACCACCGCCCATGGAAACAGGAACACAGCCTCAATATCGAAAATGATAAACATCATCGCCACCAGGTAGAACCGGACGGAAAACCTCCGTTTCGGCGACACTATCTGGTTCTCGCCGCATTCGAAAGGCTCCATCTTCTCCCGGAACCTCAGCTTGGGGCCCAACAGCTCTGAAAGACCCAGCATGGCCAGAGCCACACCTGCGCCGACAGCGAACATCAGCAGTATGGGAATATACTGGTTCATCATTCTGTCACCCCTTTGGCAAACGGAGCATAAAGGCGCCCCTGGCAAAGTCTAGCATCTTCCTGGTTTTTGCGCATGTCAGGCCCTCCTTATCCGCGCCGCGGTGGCGCCATGTCCACGCTCCACCAGGCTCATCGCCGGAGCGTTCTCAAATCCCTTCGCCATATATACCACCCCTTTGGGCGGCCGACCATTCACCCGCGCCACCGCCCGCACAGAACCGAGCGCCGATTCCACATTCACATCGTCGCCGTCGGCGATGCCCCCTTCCGCCGCGTCCTGGGAGCTGATCTCCACGAATGCCGCAGGCTCTATCGTATTGAGCGCCGCGCTGGCCCTGGAAAGCGAATCAAGATGGAAAAGAGAGTTTCCCGTCAACATCAGCATCGGGAAATCCTCGCTTCGCGCGTCTTTGGTTTTCCCCTTGTCGAACTTGAAAACGGGAGGCGCATCGCTAGGATAAGAGACAAACACGTCTCCCGAGACCAGGTTAGCCGTCGTCAATTCCTTGTATCCCTTCACGGAGGCGGCTATCTCCTCGGTGATCCGTGCGGTGGAGCTATAGGTCCTCACCAGCCCGAACCGCTTCCCCAACTCCTGGAATATTTCCCATTCCGGTTTAGAATCGGTGGTGGGAGTCACCACTCTGGAAAAGCCCTGGGGCCTCCCTTCGTTGTTTGTATACGTCCCATCCTTCTCCACGCTCACGCAGGCGGGCAGGACAATGTGGGCCATATCGGATGTCGGGGTGCTGAAAGAATCCACCACCGCCAGGTACTCCGCCTTTCCCATCGCATTCATCGTCGCGGGACCATTGGGGAAATGGGTGGCCGGATCCGCGCCCACCACCAGAAGGCCTTTCACCTTGCCCGATTCCAGAGCGGTGAATATATCCTCCTCCCTCGCGAACAGGGGGTCGAGTTCCAGGCCCCACATGGCGGCGTAATGGGCCGCCGCGTCCGGGTCTTCCACTCCGGCGTATCCCGGGAAGTTGGCCGGGGAGAGGCCCATGTCGTTGGTCCCCTGGGTGTTGGCGTATTCCCGATACAAAAGCGTCCATCCATTCAGCTTGGCGGCCAGGGCCATTAGCGCCGCCATGATGTTTTCCGAGTTCGGATGGTCGTGAATTTCCTTGCCTATGAAGATAAGGGGCGAACCATGACCGGCCAGCGCGATGGCCATTTTCGCCACAGCGTCTTTATCCTCCCGCGGATCCGCCAGTGCCGCCGCCAGCTCCACCTCGGCGCCGTAGTCGTATAGAATCCTGGCCATGGGATGCGGCATGAAACCTACGTTCCTGCTATTGGCCACATACAGGCTGGTTCCCTTGTCGCGCATCACCACCCTGGCCATATTTGCGATCACAGGATTTTCATTCTCCATGTCGCAACCAAAGGAGAGGAAGCAGCCGGCCTTTTCCATCATGGAATATGGGATCACCGGCGCCGACGCGCCATATGTTTTAAAGAGCCCACTGTTGAGCTTTCTATTGCGCATGTTCGACAATGTGTCGATCCTGTTCACTCCCAGCCCCGCGCGGAACACCTTCTGCAATATATAGGCGTCCTCGTTGGTCAACCGCTCGCCTGCGATCACAGCCACGCTATCCGGCCCGTTCTTCTCCACTATAGCCCGGAATTTACCCGCCACCTCGTCCAGAGCCGCATCCCAGGCCATCTTTCTGGGTCCGCCGCCGGGGCGGGATTCGGGCGACGCCAACCGATCCTTGCTCTGGTATGCCTGCAGGCCGAACCTGCCCCTGGCGCACAGGTTTCCGTCGTTCACCCCCACGCCATCCACGGAGGAGATTCGGGCCACCATGTTATTTTTCGTCTCCACCGAAAGGGAGCATCCCACGGCGCAATGAGAGCATATGGACCTGACTCGCCCCACTTCCCAACTGCGCGCCGGAAGCACCACCCCGGAATTTAGCGCCCCAACGGGGCAAACGGATACGCACTGGCCACAGAAATCGCAATCTAGCGGCTCACCGTTCTGAGTGTTTATCTTCGCCTTTATCCCTGTGCCGTCTATTTTGTAAGCGGAGACCCCCTGGATCTCGTGGCATATCCTCACACACCGCTCGCACATGACGCAAAGGTTGCGGTCGTACCGGATAACGCCCCAGTCCGCCACTTTCTGCTTTTCATGCTCGGTGGTGAAGAATAATTGATCCGCCACGTTGAACTCCATGGTGCGGTTCTGCAGGGAGCATTCTCCGCTCCGCTCGCACACGGGGCAGTCCAAGGGGTGATTCACCAGGATAAAACGGATCATCTGCTGTCGATATCGCCGGATCAGGTCTGTGTCCGTGCGAACCTGCATGCCATCAACCACGGGAGTGACGCAGCTCATCACGGGGCCGGAGTTGCCCTCCACTTCCACGGAGCATACCCGACAGGAGCCGATGGGGTTCAGTTTTTTCAGGTAGCAAAGGGTGGGGATATGCACACCATTTGCGGTGGCCACTTCCAGGATGGTGTCCCCGCCTCGGGCTTCCACATTTTTGCCGTCGAGGACCAGTTTCACTCTGGCGTTCTTTCCCGTGGCCGCAGTCGACTTTGCCATGGTCAGCTCCCCGCCCCGTTGGCCACGCAGGCCATCCCCACGATGTAACACCTCATGCAACGCGACGCTTCTTCCATGGCCTGCTGCTGGGTGTATCCCAATTCCACTTCCGAAAAGCTGTTATGCTTCAGGTCCGGATCACATATAGGCATCGGCTGCCGCTCCCACCCTTTCGGGTAGTTGGGGATCGCTTCGTTTTTATTGTATGCTCCGATCCTCTTTATAACTCTTTCCATTATCTGGTCGTCGGAAAGGCGCACCTCCTCGCCCCGCAGGAACTGCCCGATGCTCTGGGCCGCCAGCCGGGCCTGGCCCACGGCGTCCACCAAAGTGGCGGGGCCTGTCATGCAGTCCCCCCCGGCGAAGACATCCTTCACTTCCTGGCTTTGCAAGGTGACCTCATCCACCACCGGGTTGTCCCACTTGGTGATCTTTATATTCGGGTCTTCTTTCAGGTAGAAGATATCGCAATCCTGCCCTATGGCGGACATGATGCAATCCGCCTCTATGACATGCTCCGAGCCCTTCACGGGCACTGGCCTTCTTCGCCCGGAGTCGTCCGGCTCGCCCAGTTCCATCTTTTGGCTCTCCAGCCCCGTCACCTTGCCGTCTTGGGCAACGATCCTTGTAGGGGCCTCCAGGAACATATACTCGACGCCTTCCTCCAGCGACTCGGCGTACTCGTGCGGATCGCAGGGCAGCTCCTTGGCCGTGCGGCGATATACCACGGTGACCTTGCTGCCCAGTCGGCGAAAGGTGCGGGCGCAGTCCATGGCTGTGTTTCCACCGCCCACCACCAGCGCGTGCTTGCGCTTGGGGATATCCCCCTCCTTGAGTTTTATCTGGCGGAGTATTTCGATCCCACCGTACAGTCCGTCGTAGCCCTTATCCTCACCCTCGACCCGCATCGCCTTTGACAGGTCGCCCCCGGTGCCAAGGAAAAACGCCTTGTAACCCTGGCCCCGAAGGCTCTTGAAGGTCTCGTCCTTGCCGAACTGGACGCCGAATTTGAACTCTACTCCCAGACTTTCCACATAGCGCCATTCCCGCTCCAGGATCTCGTTTGGCACCCGATATTGCGGGATGCCGCTGAAAACGGCCCCGCCGGCGCCTTTCAGCTTTTCGAATATGGTGACCCGGAAACCTTGCAGCGCCAGGTAGTAGGCGCAGGAGATCCCGGCCGGCCCGCCGCCGATGATGGCCACCTTTTCCTGGCGGGTGTGTTTAGTTGGGTTTGACGGCGGCTGTACATCGTGCTGGTCCTCCCAGTCCCAGGCGAACCTTTTGAGCTTGCAGATGGCAAGCGAAGTTTCCACATTGCTTCTTCGGCAGCTGTTTTCGCAGGGATGAAAGCACGCCCGGCCCAAGGAGTTGGCCATGGGGCTGGCCTGGCGGATGGTCCGCAACGAGCCTAGCGGGTCCTCTTCCTTGATCTGCTCTATATACAGCGGGATGTCCATCCCGGTGGGGCAGGCGGAGGTGCAAGGCGCGGTCATCTTGTATGGATAGTGGAGGTTCGGCCTTTTTTTGCCACCGGAGATATAGGCCTGGTACTCCTCCTTGAAGAATCCCAGGGTGTCCGCTATGGGGCCTGGTCCGAGTTGACCGATGCCGCATTTGGAGTTGTCCGTGACGGTTTTGCATAGGACCTCCAGGCGGGTGAGGTCTTCTTCGCTCCCCTTCCCCTCCAGAATCTTGAGGAGCAGATCCTCCATGACCTTGGTGCCCACCCTGCAAGGGAAGCATTTGGCGCAGGAGCACTCCTGTAGCGCCTTGGCGTAGCTGTAGGCCATCTCGACGATATCGTAAGGCTCTTTGAGCACCACCACACCGCCCCAGCCGATGAACGCCGTCATATCCCTTTTGCCATCAAAGGACTCTGGCAGCTTTACTCCGGGACAATCATCCCATGAGTCGGCTTTCTTGCCTCGGTTGTCTATAGTGGTTCCCAGCCAGGAACTAAATAAAAGCTTCATAACAAAAACGCAGTACTACCCCGTTGGTTTATGCTTTTTTGCGAAAATTTTCTTTTACTCTGAAAAGCCGCACCCTCCCCTAAACACTTCTTGGCACGAGAGATGGATTATCTAAAATCGAAGCCACGAAATCAAGGACTAAATTCCCTGATCTGGGAAATTCTTTTTCCTCGCCGGCGACAGGGCTAAAAGATATCCTTCCCCGGCTCCATAGCCTCTATCTCCTCCCGCCTCATTTTCTCCACCTGGGCTCCCAGCATCGTCACCAGCGGCCCCACTCCCCGGCCGGAGACGGCGCTCACCATGTAGACTTTCTCCACTCCCGCCTTCTCCTTTAGCTCCTCGGCTATCATCTGCTCCAGTTCCCCGTCCCCCAGGGCGTCGGTCTTGTTCACAGCCACGATCTGCGGTTTTGAAGCCAGAGTGGCGGAGTAGGTGGCCAGCTCCTTATTTAACGTCAGATAGTCCTGGACCGGGTCGCGCCCCTCCTCCAGCGTCAAAGGGTCCAGCAGGTGAACCAGGAACCGGGTTCTCTCCACATGGCGGAGGAACTGTAATCCCAATCCGCGCCCTTCCGATGCCCCTTCAATGATTCCAGGGATGTCCGCTATATAGAAGGACTTGTATTGGGCCCACTCCACCACTCCCAGGTTCGGCGTCAATGTGGTGAAGGGGTAGTCAGCGATTTTGGGTCTGGCGTTGGAAACCCTTGAGATGAACGTGGACTTGCCGGCGTTGGGAAACCCCACCACCCCCACATCGGCCATCAGCTTCAGCTCCAGGACAAGGCTGAACTCCTCCCCAGGCAACCCTTTGTTGGCGCGGGTGGGGGCCTGGTTTATAGAGCTTTTGAAATGGACATTGCCCCATCCCCCGTTGCCACCCTTGGCGGCGACAAACACCTTGCCGTGGGCGTCCAGATCCGCCAGGATTTCACCCGTGGATTCGTTCACTACCTGGGTCCCCACCGGGACGAAGAGCGCCAGATCCTCGCCATCGGCCCCGAAGCGCTGGTTCACCCCTCCCGGCTCCCCCTCCTGGGCGTTGTAATTGCTCTCGTAGCGAAAATCGAGCAGAGTGCCCAGGTTGTGGTCCGCCGTGAAGATTACGCTTCCCCCGTTGCCGCCGTCGCCGCCGTCCGGGCCACCTTTGGGGATGAACTTTTCCCGACGAAAACCAACGCGGCCATCGCCCCCCTTGCCGGCCTTGACATGTATTTTGGCCTGGTCTATGAACGTGGTCATGGCCTGGTTACCCTTTCGGCAATAAAAAAAACCCGCGCCACTGGAAGTGGAGCGGGCGGATGATCTAAACTTTCCGGCGCGCCTACGCTACCGGTGTGATGTCCACGAAGCGGCGCAACCCCTTGCCCCTTTGGGCGAAGCTGACGATACCGTCCGATGTGGCGAAGAGGGTGTAATCGTTCCCCACACCCACATTCTTGCCTGCGTGGATTTTGGTTCCGCGCTGGCGGACCAGTATGTTGCCCGCGCGCACCACCTGCCCGGCGAACCTTTTCACTCCCAGGCGTTTTCCAATGGAGTCCCGCCCGTTGGTTGTGCTTCCCTGCCCTTTTTTGTGAGCCATGGTCTATCTCCTTGCTTGACGCGTAATTACTTGATGGATACGATCTTTACAGTGGTGATCATCTGGCGGCTCCCCTTTTTGGTGCGCGAATCCTTGCGCTTGCGCCCCTTGAAGGTGATCACTTTCGGGCCCTGGGCCTGAGCCAATATGGTGGCGGTCACTTTTGTGTCCTCCACAGCGGGCGCTCCGATCTTGACTTCAGATCCGTCACCGGACATTAACACAGGCCCCAGATCCACCTGGGAGCCCACTTCACCGTCCATCCTCTGGAGGTCTATGATATCACCTTCGGCCACCTTGAATTGCTTTCCACCGGCCGCGAATATAGCGAACATTACGTAAAAATCTCCACCTGTATTGGTTCTTTAAAAGAATAGCGGATTATATCCAAGGAAAGGAAGAATGGCAAGAGGTTTTATATCCAGGAGGAGGACCACTTGCAGGCCGGCATACATTGGCCATAATTTCAAAGCTTTATCAACTGTCCTCACTTTTTGATTCCTAAGGTGTTGTCACTTTTCCGGGCCTGCTGGCCGCTGGATTTATCTAAACCGGGTTCATTTAACATGGGTGGCAGTGCAGCCAGGACAGGATTGACACGAGACTTTGAATCCTTTCCAGACCTTGAGTGGAGAAAACGCGCACAGCAGGAATGTCGCTAATTGTTACGGCAAACGCATCACATGGGATCAGTATCAAATACAATTATTGTTGGTATTTGAGAAATATGATAAATATGCCCTCTGATTATATTTTTGTGTTGATTATTGGCGTTGAATGAAGTAACTTCTTCTATAGCGGGTTGAATCCATGGGATTTGGCTCTTGTGAAGAGTCTGACCGTACATTGTCATATTAACCAGACGCGACTGGGAGTGAGCCGGCGCAAGACAACCAAGAGGGGAGACAAAGAATGATCCAGAAAATAAGCATATTCATCCTATTTCCACTAATCACGCCTGCCGTATCCGCACAGGCAGGCTCGATGGGAAGGGGGCTGCCGATTGCAAAAGACGAAGACGGGATTTACAAGTTTAAATTACTGAATCCAGCGACGAATAAATTCTACTATAATTCTGGAAATGAATGGTATGTAGCCCCTGCTATCACGTTTCCGACGGTCAAGCTACGCCAGTCACCTTCTGAGGACACCATGTATGAAACCACCCTGATAACTGGATTGGGGGGAGGAATTTCATTTAATCAAATGTACATTGATCATGGCGAGAAGGAAGTGGCTGACATGCTTAAATCCAATGTCAGCATCAATTTGTATGTCATTGTTAATTCGATTGAAAAGGCGGACAAAACCACAGAATTGTCAACAGCCCTGGGAGCTTCTGTTGGTATTCTCGATAATAGAGTCATGCTTGGCCTGGGTTATGAACTGGGAAAGATCGAGCCTGTAAACGGGAAGGAAGTAAATCGTTTGTTTTTTTCGATCGGGTTTGGCACATACTTTCTAAAACCCGCCATAGCCAAATCCGAATCCGCCGAGCAGAGCATGAACGATTCGCAGAAGTGAAAAGCGCCTCCTAGATAAAAACGGCCGGCCATCGCCTGACCGGCCTTGAGAGTCATGGAAAGTTGACCTGCTAATTTCCCAGGCCTGGGCCGCCGCCTGGGCCGTCGCCTGGGCCGCCGCCTGGGCCGCCAGGCCGCATGCCACGTTGGCCACTGCGTTGACCTTGCCGCTTGTCACCCATCATGCTATGGTTCGCCATTCGCTCCGCGGCGATCTTCTTCTGCTCCGGTGTCAGGATCGCGGAAACAGCCACCATCGTGTTCAGTTTGTCCCGCTCCATATCGGCCTTGGTTTTCACGATCTTCTCGATGATCCTCTCCAGCGCCGCCTGGTCCGGTTTATCTTTCGCCAATTCGTCTGTCAAATCGAGCATAGCCTTTTGGATGTTCGCCTTCTGGTCGATTGTCGCCCTTCGTTTGGTCTGGTGAATCTCCCGCATTTTCGCCACCTGCTCGTCGGTCAGTCCCAGCTCCTGGGCCATCCGGGCGCCTTTTGCGCCCTGCCCGCCGCCGGAACCTCTCATCGCGCTTCCACCCTGGCCGCCGGGGCCGCCGCCGGGAAATCCCTGCGCCAGCGCCACGGCGGGAATCATTACGGCGGTAAGAACCGCCAATATCAATTTACGCATTGTTGCCTCCATTCATCCGGAATATCTGTTCCAGATTATTGTTAATGAATCCTGCCTCATCCTCTTCCATTCGGTACTCGGCCGAGTCTTTTATGGATTCGAATCCGTAAACCTTCTCCAGTGTCTCTTCCAGGAGAAGGTCGACTTCCATCAAGGCCACGCTCTCCTGGCCCACGGGAGCGGGGGGCGTGGATACCGAGCCCGGGGCCAGCCACACCGTCAGCAGAATAGCTGCGGCGCATGCGGCCATCGCCATGGCCGGCCGGAAAATCCGTCTCCGCCAAAATCCTGCCCTTCGAGTCATCCAGGCGGTTCCCGTCGAGACGGTTCCATCCGCTTCCACCGCCGCCATTACTTTTCCTTTCAGCGATTCGGGCGCCGGGAGCCTTTGCGCGGATTGCAGAATCTCGTCCAGTTTCATGATTGCTCCTCCATTTCCCTGGCCATCACGGCCAGTTGATCGCGGGCCCGGGCCAGCCTGGAACGCACAGTCCCCACCGGCCAACTCGTGGCCTCTGCGATCTCGTCATAGCTAAGGCCCTCTATCTCCCGCAGGATGAAGACCAGCCTTCTATCATCCTCCAGCCGATCCAGCAGCCGGGCCAGAATTCGCTCCGCGTCCCGCGCCATGGCCGCCCGCTCCGGGGCATGGTCGTTGGCCGGGTCGCCAGGCTCCCATCCCCCCGGCTCCGGCAGGCTCACATACCGCCCGGCGCTTCGCCTCCAGTTGAGGGTTGTGTTAACCGTTATCCGGTAGAGCCAGGTGGAAAACGCAGATTTCCCTTCAAAGGCGGGGAGCTTGCGCCATGCCATCAGGAACACCTCCTGGGCCAGATCCTCCGCGCTGTCATGCCGATAGGTCATTCGGAACGCCACGCTCCATACAAAGTTCTGGTATTTATCGAACAGCTTTTCAAAAGCCATGGTGTCGCCCCTAGCGGCCATCTGCACCATCAAACGCTCATCATCCATCGCC
>Ga0224496_10000240_pt1 | contig 39649 bp, 34 predicted proteins | sample SF_Jul11_sed_USG_2_FD_168127 | JGI IMG/M metagenome (GOLD analysis project Ga0224496, IMG submission 168127) | Sediment microbial communities from San Francisco Bay, California, United States - SF_Jul11_sed_USGS_8_1 | ecosystem: Environmental > Aquatic > Marine > Sediment | place: USA...
ATCGCGGCAGTTATGGTGTAAATTCTGCAGAAAAGCGTATCCGGGGCGCGATTCGAATTTATTTCCCATATCCATTATATATGTACGGGTACAGGTCGATATATTGATAATCAAGAGAGGTAACTAATCCCCGGCATGTATTGGCTGTCATTCAAAAAGAAGCAGGAAAAACAAGTCACTGGCCTGATTCTGCCGGGCGGCGGGGCGCGTAACGCCTATCAGGCAGGCGTGCTCAAGGCCATTGCCGACATGTTGCCCGAGGATACGGATAACCCGTTCGACGTCATTTGCGGATCATCTTCCGGCGCACTCAATGCCGTACTCCTCGCCAGCTCGGCTACCCGCTTTCGCGAGGGGGTCGACCGCCTCTGGGGGATCTGGGCAAATTTCCATGTCGGCAAGGTATTCAAGGTAGACAACTGGACGGCCATCAAGAGTGCATTTGGCTGGGGCGCAAATTTTCTGCTCGGCGGACTGATCAAGAGCCAGCCTCTTTCGGTACTGGATAATTCACCCCTGCGTGAATTGCTGGAACGCCATATCCGCTTCGCGCGTATTCAGCAGGCCATCGACTCCGGTGCATTGCGGGCTGTGTCGGTAACGGCTTCCGGTTACACCAGTGGCCTGTCGGTAACATTTTACCAGGGTATCAATGAACTGGTTCCCTGGCAGCGCACCCGGCGTACCGGTCAGCCGACAGAGCTGACGATCAATCACCTGATGGCGTCATCGGCAATACCGGTGTTGTTTCCAGCCGTCAAGTTGCGCCACGAGTATTACGGTGACGGCTCTATGCGACAAACCGCACCGCTGAGCCCGGCCCTGCATATGGGCGCTAATCGACTGTTGATTATCGGTGTCAGGAATCCCGGCCAGGACGCGCAGCCGGAAGATGATCGCTACGTGAGATATCCTTCATTCGGCCAGATATCCGGCTACATTTTCGATACGTTGTTCATGGATAGTCTCGACGCAGATATTGAGCGTATGCGACGCATCAATCATACGATTACCGAGACACGCAGCAAACGGGTTGAGTACAAGGACACGTCATTAAGGCAAATCGATTACCTGGTGATATCCCCCAGCGAGGATGTGCGGGAGATTGTTGCAAAATACGTGGGGAACTTTCCGCGTTCCGTACGCATTCTGCTTAAAGGGATCGGTGCACTGGCCCGCGAAGGCCGGCCATTGATGAGTTACCTGATGTTCGACGCGCCGTTCTGCAAGGAACTGATGGAACTTGGTTACCGTGACGGCCTGGCTGCCAGGGAGCAGATATTACACCTGCTTGGTCACGATGAATTGCTGGGAGAACAGGACCAGGGGCAGATCACGGCTAAGGTTAGCGGTGACTGAGACCCTCGGGATTGCGATTGTCCGTCAAGCTGCTTGTAGCGCAACGCCGCCAGTCGTGTCATTGATATCCCGGAATCGGCCGTGCGGCCTTTATCCGGACTGCGCAGGTACAGTCGTTAGCTGGTTCAGTTAACGGTGCAAGCGGTCCTGGCGGCGCCAGCGATCGACAATATCATCGACGTCAAGGTCATCCGGTCCGGTTGACCACTTGCGAAAGAAATCCACACTGTTACTGTTTGGCGGCGGGTCCGGCTTGTAAAGCTGTACCCGGGTCGGTAGTGGTACAGCCAGGCCCATGACCATGGCTTCGCCCTGACCCAGTGATGACAGGATATCGATGAAATCACGTTCCGCCTCGGGTACCAGGTCGCGGACATAGGCCTGATCGTCAGGGTTGGTCAGGCGCAGGCAAATAAAGGTGTTGCACTGTGCGAGCACGGTCTCGGATAGATCATGCGGACGCTGGGTCACGACGGCCAGTCCCACACCGTACTTGCGCCCTTCCTTTGCAATACGCTGCATGGTTTGCCGTGTCCCTTCAAACTGGTCGTTGCTCTCGCGCGGTATATAGGAATGTGCTTCTTCACAAACCAGCAGCAGCGGGAAATCCTTGAACTTCGGATTCCAGTAATTGAACTCGAATGCAAGCCGGCCAACCTGCGCGGTTACTACCGGGCGAACATCAAAAGGTACCGAGCTGAGATCAATGATAGTGATCTGTGCCTTGGGTTCGCCCAGGCCAACGAAGTCTCGAAGCAAGCCTGGCAATGTGTCGGATGAGATCCGGTGTTTCGGGTTTAGCAGAAAATCATAACGCGTGTCTTTCATGCGGCTATGCAGGCGCATGATGAACTGGTCAAACAGGCCGGCCAGCGGTCCCTTGTCCTTGCCGAAGTTGGTCGAAGACTTGTTGGCTTCGACGAAATAATTGTAGAGATCAGTCAGGGAAAAATACACCGGTGAGTCGATGGAAATATCACCGATGCCGAGGTCCTTGTTGGCCTTGTTACGCAGTTCATGTACGGTATCGCGCAGGAAGGAAATCTGTGACGATGCGGAGCTGTCCGAGCGATCAATCAGCATGTCGACCAGCTCGGAGAACGTCATGAGCCAGTAGGGCATTTCCAGGTCACGGGCGTCGATGTAACGCGTGGTTTTTTCATCAAACGCGCAGTGGCGCTTGCCGCTGTCGTCTTCCCAGCTGTATTCGCCGTGCAGGTCCAGCAGGACGATATGCGCTTTTGGCATCTTGCTGACAGCGCGCTGCAGTAAGTTTGTTACCGCCCAGGACTTGCCGGCGCCGGATTGACCGAGGATGGCGAAGTGACGGCCGAACAGTGCCGCCGGGTCCATGCAGATGTCGATTGATTCATCCATCATGGAATGACCGATAGCGTACCCCTGTGCCCGGAATTTAACGAATATGGATTCGATTTCCTGCTTGGTCACCATATGCACTTCCGCACCGGTAACCGGGTAGCTTTTCACGCCATTCTGGAATGTTCCGCCGGCGTTTATTTCACCGACCGGTATGAGTTGAATGGTCCGTGTAGTACCGGATTCACCGGTGGAAGGCACGGCCTTGATCGAGGAAATGGACGCAAGGATTTTAATCTCGCCCTGGGTGATTGCGACATAACTGCCGGGCTGTCCTGTCATGTCCACATCGACGCGGCTTGATATGCGGGGGCGCTTGCCATCGCCGGGCTCGACCAGTCTGGCGGTCATGGCGCCGGCCTTGACGCTGGTCAGGTGGCCGATCAGGGTTTGAGTGTACGGTGTCATTGCCGGTTGTCCCTCTGGGTGGTCAGTTCGGGTTCTGGCGCGTGATATCCGCAGTTACGTTGACAGGTAACGCAGTAATGTCACGGCTAACTCTAGCATATAGCGGCATTTCAACCTTTATATTGAGGTTGTGCAGGAATGTGCTGAACCGTTTTCACCAGCTGCTGTTGCCATGCTCGGCGTGAGAGTGCTTGCCGCCGTGTTTGCGCGCATATCCGGTTGATAATAAAAATAAATAGCTGTACTTGCACAGTCTTTTTCAGGTGGCGAAGCGGGTTTTCTTTTATGGGAAATACCTGAGGTCGCAATTCAGGGCGCAGGTCCACGGCAGTCCCGTTCCATCACGCCATTCACAGGAGTTTGTTCCAGCTTGCACCGCTTCGGTCATTTCGCCCTCGTAGCCGTTAACCAGGCTGCAGTCCTGGTGGTGTGCTTGCGGGAGCGCAGGTAAGGATGACTGAGCCATATTCCTGTTGTCACCAGGTTCAAACCTGTCGACATGTGTCTTCCATGCAGCCCCGGATAAACTGGCCAACTTGCAACTGAATGCAAAATTGCGCGACTATGGTTGCTGCCTGCAACCGTTTACGTGTAAATCACCACCGGAGTCCCGGTTTATTTTCAAGCCGACAAAGTCGAGATGAACAACAGTAAGCCCCGGAAGTACCTGCTCCTCATCAGCGTTCACGGCCTCATTCGAGGCAATAACCTGGAACTTGGCCGTGATGCCGATACCGGCGGACAGATCAAATACGTCGTTGATCTTGCCCGCGCGCTGGCCGAGCGGGATGACGTTGACCAGATCGACCTGGTTACGCGCAGGGTGATCGATCCTGCTGTCAGTGAGGACTACCGGGCGGCAGTGGAAAAACTCTCGGACAAGGTGAATATCATCCGCATCAATGCAGGGCCACCGGAATACCTGCCGAAGGAGCAACTCTGGGACCATCTCGACAGTTTCACCGACAATCTCGTCAACTGGCTGAAGGAACGGCCGCGCATGCCCGATTTTGTGCACAGCCACTATGCCGATGCCGGTTATGTCGGTGTGCGGCTGTCAAACCTGCTCGGGGTTCCGCTGATTCATACCGGCCATTCACTTGGTCGCGACAAGCGCAAACGGCTGCTCGCGCGCGGTCTGTCGCGTCAGGATATCGAATCAACCTACAATATCGAGCGTCGCATTGATGCTGAAGAGGAGATTCTCGCCAATGCTGACCTCGTGATTACCAGCACACATAACGAGATCGAGCAGCAATACGGTTTGTACAACTACTACGACCCGGCACGTATGACAGTCATTCCGCCCGGTACCGACCTGTTGCAGTTTCATCCACCGCAGGAAGACGAATCATTCGGTTTCCGTGCACAGGTGGACCGATTCCTGACCGATACCAGGAAACCGCTGGTTCTTGCATTGTCACGCCCCGATGAACGCAAGAACATCCTGACGCTGATTGAGGCGTTTGGTGAGTCACAGGCGTTACGCCATGCCGCCAATCTGCTTGTCGTGGCCGGCAGTCGCGATGACATCCGCGACATGGAGAATGGCGCGCAGTCCGTCTTGACCAATATCCTGCTGCTGATTGATGCCTACGACCTTTACGGTCGCGTCGCGCTGCCGAAGAGCCACCGCGCCAGTGATGTACCTGAAATATACCGCCTGGTTGCGGCCAGTAAGGGTGTTTTCATCAATCCTGCGCTCACTGAACCGTTCGGGCTGACGCTGCTGGAAGCAGCCGCGAGCGGCCTGCCAATCGTTGCTACCGAGAACGGTGGACCGGTCGACATCATTGCCAACTGCAACAATGGTGTACTTATTGACCCGCTGGACCATGAGGCCATCAGCGAGGCCCTGCTCAAGCTGATCCGCGACGATGAGGCGTGGAACACAGCATCACGCAACGGACTCGAAGGGGTGCGCAAGCACTATGCCTGGGAGGCGCATGCCATTGCCTATCTCGGCAAGATTGACACGCTGAGCGGAAAATACGAGCCGCTGCCGAGTGAGCGTGCTGCCGCACGCACGATCCGTTACCGTGACCGTGCGATTTTCACTGATCTTGACCAGAACCTGATCGGCAACCCGGCTGCGCTTAAACAGTTTATTTCAACGATGCGCGAAAATCGCAAGTGCGTCACATTCGGTATCGCCACCGGCCGGCGGATCGATTCTGCACTGGCGCTGATGAAGAAGCAGGGTATTCCGGCGCCGGATGTCCTGATCAGCAGCCTGGGTGCACGTATCCACTATGGCCATGCCCTCACCGAGGACAATTACTGGGCCGACCACATTGACCACCACTGGAATCCACAACAAATCCGCCGCGTTCTGAGCAGTCTGCCCGGTCTCAAGTTGCAGCCGAAAAAAGAGCAGACGCCGTTCAAGCTGTCGTATTTCTACGATCCACGCACGGCGCCGTCAGTCGACGAGATTGTCAAGATGATCCGCCAGGAGGAGCTTACAGCAAATGTGTTCAGTTCATTCGGGCAGTTCCTGGATATTGTGCCATCGCGCGCTTCGAAGGGGCAGGCGCTGCGCTATGTCGCGCAACGTCTCGATATGCCGGTCGAACAGATTCTGGCGGTTGGTGGTTCCGGTGCCGATGAAGACATGATGCGTGGTAACACGCTGGCAGTCGTGGTCGCCAATCGCCATCACGAAGAACTGTCACAACTGGTCGAACAGGACCGTATCTACTTTGCATCGCAGCCGCACGCGCTCGGTATTCTCGAAGCCATCGACCACTACGACTTTTTCGGCAGCTGCAATGTGCCGAAACCACAATGACGCAAAACCTGCTGATCTGTACCGACCTCGATCGCACCCTGCTTCCCAATGGACAGCAGCCGGAATCCGGCAATGCACGCGAATACTTCCAGACGCTATGTCAGCGCCCGGAAGTCACTCTCGTCTTCGTCACCGGTCGACACCGCATATTGATTGAACAGGCAATTGCGGATTATTGCCTGCCGGTACCTGACTATGCGATTGCCAATGTCGGTACGACCATCTACCGCGTCGGCCAGGAACACCTGTGGCAGCGCCAGACCGCCTGGGATGATGAGATTGCAGCTGACTGGGGGAAGCATACGCACAGTGACATCCTGTCGATGCTCAGTGACGTAGCTTCCCTGCGACTGCAGGAAAGCAACAAGCAGGACAGGCACAAGCTCAGTTATTATGTGCCACTGCACAGTGACCGCGAGGCGCTTTCATCGATCATCGCGGAACGCCTGGTTGAGCAGCAGGTCAGCGCGCGCCTGATCTGGAGTGACGACGAACCTGCCGGTATTGGCCTGCTCGATGTGACGCCGCGCCGATCTTCCAAGTATCACGCGATCAAGGCGTTAATGCGGGAGCTTGGTATGTCTGAGACACAAATCGTGTTTGCCGGCGACAGTGGTAACGACCTCGAGGTCATGGTCAGCGACATACCCTCGGTGCTGGTTGCCAACAGTCAGCCGCAGATCCGGGAACAGTCGATCCGGCAGGCTGCCGAGTCAGGTCACAGTGATAAACTTTACATCGCCAAAGGGGGGTTCAAGGGCATGAACGGCAACTACGCAGCGGGCATCCTGGAAGGCATTGCGCACTACCACCCGGATATCATCGAATGGATGGGCCTCGCCGCAGGTTCTCATGAATAGCAGTCGACCCTGTATCTTCGGTGAAGTCCTGTACGATCACTTCCCGGACGGCTCACGCGTGCTCGGTGGGGCGCCTTTCAATGTTGCCTGGCATCTGCAAGCGTTCGGACTGGCGCCACGCTTCATCAGTCGCGTCGGTGACGACGCCGAAGGCCGGCAGATACGCGCGGCGATGCAGTCCTTTGGTATGGAGACCGATGCCCTGCAGACCGACCCGGATCTGCCCACCGGACTGGTCAGTGTCGAGTTGCAGGACAATGAACCCAGCTATGACATCGTTTACCCTGCTGCCTATGATGCTATTGACAGCTGTCACGCAGGCGACGGCTGCGGACTGCTCTACCACGGCAGCCTGGCAACGCGCGGCAGCACGTCGAGACAGGCACTGCGCGAGCTGATCGACGCCGAAGCACGCATGGTGTTCCTTGACGTGAATCTGCGCCCGCCATGGTGGCAGCTCGAACAGATTCTTGATCTGCTGAAATCCGCCGACTGGTTGAAAGTCAACGATGACGAGCTGCGTGCATTGCACCCGGCATGCCAGTCGGTCGACGACGGTGTTGCCCAACTGATCGGTACCTACGATCTGCAAGGCGTTGTGGTCACGCACGGTGCAGCCGGAGCTTCGATGTACACCCGGGAAGGTAAATCCGGTACAGTGAAGCCCGGGGGAGGTGACGCCGTCGTCGATACCGTTGGTGCCGGCGATGCATTTTCTTCGGTGCTGATACTGGGCCTGATACGCCAGTGGCCATCGGCACTTATATTACAGCGTGCGCAGGCCTTCGCGTCGCGCATTGTTGCCAACCGCGGTGCATTAATGACCGATATTTCATCTTATCAGCCCTTCGTCGATGACTGGAAGCTGACCAACTGAGTTCTTATTAACGCTATGTACGAACAGGTTTCTCACTCGCTGCTCAACCAGATACTCGATGAGCTTAAACCCGATATTCGCAAACGCGATCTGCGCCACTTCTACACGCGGCTCGGCGCAAATTTCTATGCAATTTATTCGCTGTTTCACAATCTTTACGGCAAGCGTGATGACTTTGTCGCCCAGATGGTGCGCCTGGTTGAGGTCATGGCAACGCAGTACATCAACCGTGCCAACGAACTGAAGAAGATCGACATCGAGCGTGAACAACATCACGACTGGTTTCTGAGCCAGGAGTGGGTTGGCATGGCGCTGTATGCGGACGGCTTTAACGGCAACATCGAAGGTCTGCGCGACAGAATAGGTTATTTGCAGGAACTCGGTATCAATATGCTGCACGTCATGCCGATTCTCGAGTGTCCCAGGGGTGCCAGTGACGGCGGCTATGCCGTCAGCGACTTCCGTAACGTGGACGACCGGATCGGCACGCTGGATGACGTGCGCCAGCTGGGTGCCGACATGCGTCGGCGCAACATGCTCCTGACTCTCGATGTGGTGGTCAATCACACATCCGACGAGCACGCATGGGCGCAACAGGCGCGCCAGGGCAGCAGGAAATACCAGGACTACTACTACATATTTGACGACCGCTACGTGCCGGACATGTTTGAAGCAACCATGCCCGAGACCTTCCCGGAGACATCTCCCGGCAACTTCACCTATGACGACGAGATGCAGAAATGGGTCATGACGGTGTTCAATAGCTACCAGTGGGACCTGAACTACAGCAACCCTGCCGTGTTTATAGAGATGCTTGATATCATCCTGTTCTGGGCCAACCAGGGTGCAGACATCGTGCGTCTGGATGCCGTGGCATTTCTGTGGAAAAAGATCGGTACGACCTGCCAGAACGAGCGCGAGGCACACCTCATCCTGCAGCTGATGAAAGACTGCAGCCAGGTGACTGCACCGGGGGTGCTGTTCATCGCCGAGGCAATTGTCGCGCCGGTCGAGATTATCAAGTACTTCGGCGAGGATGCGGTGATCGCCAAGGAATGCGAGATCGCCTACAACGCCACCTACATGGCCCTGCTGTGGGAGGCCGTTGCAACAAAGAACACCAAGCTGCTGAACCAGAGTATCCAGAGCCTGCCTGACAAGCTTGATCGTGCAACCTGGCTGAATTATGTGCGCTGCCACGACGACATCGGTCTCGGTTTCGACGATGCGGATATCGTGCGTTGCGGCTATGAGCCACAAGCACACCGACGTTTCCTGGTCGACTATTTCACCGGCGTGTATGACGATTCGCATGCGCGAGGCCAGCCGTTTGGCCGAAACGAGAAAACCGGGGACGCGCGGATATCGGGTTCGCTGGCCTCGCTTGCAGGTCTTGAGTACGCGCTGGAATCCGGCGACGAAACAGCGATCGATGAGAGCATCGATGCCATCCTGCTGCTGCATGGCATGATCATGTCATTCGGCGGCATTCCGTTGCTGTACTATGGTGATGAAATAGGCACCTTGAACGACAGCACGTTTCAGTTTGACGAGACCAAGGCAAATGACAACCGGTGGATGCACCGCCCTGGCATTGACTGGTCAAAGGCCGAGCAGCGCCGTCGCCATGGTACTGTGGAACAGCGCATCTTCGATGGCCTGAAGCGCATGATCGCAGTACGAAAAAGCACGCCGGCCTTTGCCGACTATAACAATCGTGCCCTGATCGACACAGACAATACACATCTGTTTGTTTTCATCCGCAACAACCCGTCTGTGCCCAACGACAGAGTGCTGGTCGTTGCCAATTTCGATGGATCACCACAATCACTGACGATCAGCGATCTGGGTAATCGTGGATATTTCGAATACGGTCAGTTGCGCGATCTCTATTCGGGCGAGGCGCCGCGTCAGTACAAGGACCAGCTGGTCGTACCGCCTTACCGTTTCTACTGGCTCACGGATTCAGGCCTGTAAGTACAAAAGCGGGCGGGACAGATCTGGCTACCCGTCCGGCCAGTCGCCGAAATGTTGATGGCCTCGTCAGTGGCCCGTCCGTATGGGCAAAAAAAAGGGCTGCACATGTGCAGCCCTTTCGAGAGTTGAACCAGCTTATTCCGGGAAATACATCAGGTCGCGGTCCAGTGAGTAGGTCCACGGTAGGCCGGAGTTTTTCCAGCCGTTGACCACGCGCATGCCCTTGGTCTCGGGGTCCTTCGACTTGTCGCCCTCGTAACCATCCACCACGCTGTAAACTTTCGTATAGCCCGCATCGGCAAGCTTGTTCACAGCCGAAGCGCTGCGCTTGCCCGAGCGACACATCAGAATCACGGTGTCTTCCTTTGTCAGGCCCTTTTTCTTTAGCCGTGCTTCAACATCTGCTACGAAGTTCTTGTTGTCAGCGCGTTTGTAACGGTGTTTCTTGTCATCCCAGCCGGAAATATCCATCAGCACGAACGGGACATGTGCATCCATAATGGTCGCGGCACCCAGGTAGTTCAGCTCGGATGGCGTGCGAATGTCGAGGAACAGTGTTTTGTCCATGTTGGCTATGGTGTGATCGTAGGCCTGTTGCGCGGTCATGTAGAGGCCGAGCTTTGTCTTTTTCTTCTCGTGTAATCCGGACCAGTCATCCGCGGCAATACCGGATGTACTGATGGTGAGTGCGGTCAGGCAGAAAAGCAGCCGCGTAAAATAGTTTCTTGCATCAAGTTTCATGTTAAACCTCCTGGTGAAATAATCCTGTTCAGGATAATAAGAAATCGTTATCTGCAATCCGTTGGCAATGAATGTTTTGCCTGTCGCGCCAGCCGCTTTCAGCAGGTAGATACCAGTTACGCTGGCTGCGTTTGTAGGGCGGTATGAAGAAGTCCAGCATGCTGCATTGCTTGCTTAGCGCGCGCAGTGCATGAATGTTGCCCTGTTCAGGCAGTAATGCTGCTGTGTCGCCAGCCTGCAGTGTGCGCCGGGATACGCGTTGCAGGACGCGGTCATGTTCGTCCTTGCCGCTTACGTCATTGAAATGCCAGACTTCAAGCGTGCCGCTGAGGACGCGCAGCATGCCGGTTGCCCCCGGGTGATCGTGCAACGGCACATCTTGTCCCCGTTCCACGTGCAATATGCCGCCCTGCAGGCCGTTTTCGTTGGCGAGTCGCTGCCACAGCCAGAAGCGGTTGCCCGATTCCCAGGTATTTTCCACTGCATCCCTGAAACCCGCCGAGTCGACATCCAGGTGTTGCAGGGACTGCAGGCCCTGTTCCGCAATCGATGCGGGCGTGCAGGTGTCATTGTCGTAGGCATGCGCGAGCCGGTACATTTGTTGAAGAAATGCCTGCCAGTCGGCTGAACCCGGTTGCGACAATGCGATGCCGGGGAGCAGCGGACTGCCCAGCATTGCCAGCAATAATGAGCGTCGCTTGATCAGCTTTATGCCCCTTCAGGTGCCGGTGAACTCAAATCGCCGCGATCCCGCTGACTATCTGTTGCGCGCTCTTTCCTGTCGCCGGATTGACTGCGAAAGCGCTCAAAGTACTTGATGGTCAGTTCATCGTTGGCATGTGTCATCAGGTCACGGAAGCTGAAGCCGGTCAGGCGCATGCCACGTTTCACGCTCCAGACCAGCAGGCCCACAATCAATATGCCATAGGCGATGCCGACCATGGCCTGTACAGTCGGATCGTGACCGAACATGTCGGGCACATGCTTGATCCTGGAGATCGTGGTGTCGCGCGCGAGGTCTTCCCAGAAATCGACATACAGCGTGTAGGGCAGGTAACCGAGCAGGAAGCCCGGGAAGGCAGCCACGGCCGTCATGTAGCCGAGGCCGAGACGCATATAGGTGCGAATCTCGCAGCCGATCATGGCAACCGATCCGAATCCCTGGCAGGCGGCGCCCAGCAGCAGTATCCAGGTCGGATTCATGCCCAGCGGCAGCTTGATGTCGAAGTACTGCCAGCCGATCATGATGGCGCCCCATAACATCAGGATTTCGATAAAGATTGCGGTAAACGGTGACATGGAGCGAAACATCACGCGGGTGGAGCCGGGTATCAGCCATTTTTTCTCGAAGAAGTTTTCCTGGTGTTCCAGCCCCATGGAAACTTCGGGTGTCATGAAGGCGCACTCGGTACCAAAGCCGGTCTTTGCCATGCCAATGCCGGCGACGATGCCGACCAGCAACAGCCAGATGGCGAGGCCCCAGCCGATGGAACTGATTGCGTAGTTCCAGCCGAACAGGCCGTCTTCGGTTCCGTAGACAAACGAGCCCACGATGGCGTTCATGAAAAATGCAAACATCAACACCAGGATCGAAACGCGCAGCCAGTCGCGCCGCGGGTTGTAATCACGACTTGCTACACAGGCGCGTCCGTCCAGCTCCATCTTGCCGCCAACCTTGCAACCGTATTCAGCGGTGGCCCGGTTTTCCTGGCCCTTGAAGACATAGCCGATGCGCATCTTGCTCATCAGGTAGAAGGTGAGGAATCCGGCAGGCAGGATGGTCGTCAGGTACAGCAGCGATGCGGTGGACATCGACGGCAGGCCGCCGAGGAAGTGGTGCGTGGTACAGCCGTGCGCCAGGCGTGTTCCGAAGCTGAATACAAAGCCGCCGACAAAGGCCAGCACCAGTTCCCTGGCAGGATACTTTACCCATCCCCGTGATTCGCGTTCGGCACGTGCAACCAGCCATGCGCCGACCACGACGCCGATAATGATCCAGTGTACGTTCGGATCATATGCGCGCGACCACCAGTCAATGCCGGGTGCGACGGTTTGCTCCAGGGCTGCCGTCATTTCCACCAGGCCGGTCGTCAGGCCGATGGGTTTCTCCAGCACGATATAGTTCATGATTTCGGCTACGCCGACAAACACGCCGCTGATCCAGAATGGCCACTGTTTTCGCAGGCTCAACATGAGTATCCCCCCTTGCGTCCGTTACGGACTTCTGGAATCAGCAGCCGCCTTCCTCGGAAATTCGAACGACGATCTTCTCGAACTTGCGCCAGGCATCCATGTTTTCGGCGTCCTGCTTGATGGCGTTGCGGTAGGCTTCCAGTGCCAGTGACAGCTTGCGCTTCTTGGTCAGCAGGTCACCCTTGGTCATGCAGTCGTCAAATGACGAGCAGTCAACCTGGAATTCCTTGGTGTATCCGGGTTGCGCGAGTGCAATTCCGGTAATCAGCAGTGTGGCTGACATTGTTCGGATCAATGACATGGTCTATCTCCTGTGATAATGCCGGTCGTCTCGTCACGGGCGAGCAGCGGTCAGAAAAGTCTAGGGGGGCGATGGGTGCTGTTTATTGATGGATATCAATTGAAGGCAAAAAGCGCATCGCTTAAAAACAATATTATTCGGGGGGGATTGGTGCTGATGAAGGTAGCCCCCACCTGGCAGGCAGGCGGGGGCAGGGTATTGCGAGGCTAGAAACGTGCCCGTCGGTCAGGATAAAACAATTCCCGGAAATGATTGCGGTAGTGGACCACGGCACTGTTGCCGCCGGCCTTAACGTCAAATATTTTCCAGTCTCCTTCACGCCGGTAGAAGCGGAACTCGAGACGTGTCGGAATGCCGTTCGGCTGCATAATCCAGGCGCTGACACGGACATCGTTGCCGCCTTGGCCGCGCGGTGTGAAATAGCGGATTTCCTGGTTGGTATAGGTGACCAGTTTCTCGGCCAGGGTGTTCATAAAGGCTTGTTTCAGCTTGCTTTGTACGGCAGCACGTTGTTGCGGCGACATGCGACGCCAGGCCGGGCCGGCTGCCCAGCGGGTCATGTACTCGAAGTCGAAATAGGGTTCGATCTCGGTCGCCATGAATGCCATGGCCTGTTCACTATTCTGGGCGCGTCCGCTTTTGATGAAGCGCTGCAGCTTGCCTATGCCGTCTTTTACAATCGCACCGGGATGCGTTGAAACGGCTTTATCCGGTGACGGGCCACGGTAATAACCCGGGCCATAGGGCGTTGCATTGACGGTTTGTGACAGTGTGGTTACCAGCAGGAGAAATACGGCCAGGGTCTTCGCTTTCATGGCTACCTCTGTAATTTTTCCGGGTTGAAAAAAAAAGAACGGCAGGCGGTGAAATCACGCGCCTGCCGTTCTGTTTTATACAGTAGAGGGCCGGGTGTTACCACCCGGCCTTAAGTCTTGCACATCCGTGTGCAGCAACGTCCGTGTTGATCCTTTATTTCCTGCAGGGAGCGGGGCTTACTCGCTCTTGGCTGCCGGTGCAGCCGGAGCTGCTGGTGCTACGGGTGCGCCGTAAGGGGCGTAGCCGTAGCCCGGGTAACCACCGTAGCCATAGCCCGGATAGCCACCGTAGCCGTAGCCCGGGTAACCGTAACCATAACCCGGGTAGTAGCCACCATAGTGACGGTTATAGCCTCTGCCATAGCCGGAACCACGACCACTGCCGCGGCCGCTGAAGTTCATGCCGAAGCTGCCGTCCATGTCGCCATCACCCCAGCCATCACCCCAGCCGTCATTGCCCCAGCCGTCATTACCCCAGCCGTTGTTCCATGGACCCCAACCACCCCAGGCGTGGGCGGAAGTCATTGGCAGTGCGGCCAGGCCGGCAATCGCTGCGGCAGCCAGTGTAACTTTCAGTGTCTTCATTTGCTTCTTCCTCCTGTGCAATATTGCAGTGTCAATTATAGACAAAAATATTTTGACGCTTCACCCGGTATCGATTATTGACCTGAGTCAATATCGCTCTTGAAACCTGGTTATATTTTAATTCACGTATTATTACCCTGTAATTATTACGGTTACATAAGAGTATAGTTTGCACCTGTGACAGCTTGCGAGTCGTTAGGGATATTAATATGCATCTGATTGTATTTATTTTTTTACTGCTGCTATCCGGGGCCAGCGTCGCTGCACCGGATGGCAGGGGGTTGTACGTCGCGCACTGTTCTGCCTGCCATGGTGACACAGGTCGGGGCGGTGTCGGTGTGCCGCTGGCGTTGCCAGCGTTTCTGGAGAGTGTCGATGACCACTTTCTTGCCCGTACGATTCGCCTCGGCCGGCCTGGCCGGGTTATGCCGGCTTTCGACAAGCTCAGTGATGCCCAGATAGAGGCAATTGTCAGGTATTTACGCAGTTGGTCAGATAAGCCTGCGCCGAAATACTCAATGGCAACAATCAAGGGAGATGCCAGGCACGGCGCTGAATTATTCGCCAAGCACTGTAAAACCTGTCACGGGGAAAACGGCACCGGCGGAAAAGGTACCGGCGTGACATTTTCGCGCAGGCGCGAGTTGCCGATCATTGCGCCGGCCCTGAACAATTCCGGATTCCTTGCGGCAGCCTCGGATGAAATGATTCGCCAGACCCTGCAACAGGGGCGTGAAGGTACACCGATGGGCTCGTTCCTGGTGCAGGGGCTGACTGAGCGTGATATCGATGATGTGGTCAGCTACGTGCGCTCATTCGAGCAGCTGGAGCGGCGCGAGGTCACCAATGAAGCAAGGCATGAAGACAAGATCATCTCCATGGAATCGAGTTATTCCCTGCAAGAGACCGTGGACAATCTCAAGGATGCAATTGTCAGCCAGAACTTTATCCTGATCAGGACGGACCTGCTTGAACACGGCCTGGTCAAGGAGGGTGAGGAAAACCCCAAGCAGGTTATATTGCATTTTTGCAATTTCAAGTTTCTGTTTGAAGCACTTACGGTCGACCCGCGTGTCGGCATGTTTTTGCCTTGCCGTGTGACAGTCACGGAGACCGATGCCGGCGTCACCGTCAGCACGATTAACCCGAAGTATATGAGTCATTTATTCAACAACGCGGAACTCGATCAATTCTGCAACAGGATGACCGAGGTTTACCGGGCGATTATAGAGGATGCCACGTTATGAAGCGGCGCTTGCTATTGCTGTTTGCAGTCTTCATCTTCCAGCATACGCAGTTCGTGGGTGCGGAACAGATCATTATGACGCGCTCCACGCTGCCGTTCCCGGAAGCCATGCTGGCGCTGCAGGAATCAATTCGTGACCACGGCTACACGGTCTCCCGTGTACAGCGGATTGATATCGGCCTGACCGGAATGGGCTACAAGACAGATAAATACCGTATCGTATTCGCCGGCAAGATCGATGAAATACGGGAAATGACCCGGCGCTCTCCACAGCTTGCTGCCTACCTGCCACCGAAAATTTCCATTTTTGCTGAAAGCGGGCACACGGTGCTTGTTTCCATGAACCCGGAAATTTTTGCAGAAATAGCCGGGGATGCGATCGACCCGGTTATTTTTGATCGCTGGAGCAGTGACCTGCGCTCGATATTTCACGACGTTAATACGGCCAATTAGCCGTACGCGGAGTTGTTGCTTAAAAGGCAAAAAAACGCGGACCAAGGAGTCCGCGAAGTGTGGGAGTCGGTGGGCGTTCGCCCGAAGAATCTATCCTGGTAGAGATTCAAGCATTAGCCGTTCATTTTGTCATTGATGTAAATCAACTAGCGAAGTTTATTCAGCCAGCCCTGGTTTTCATCATGTCTGTCGAGAAGTAACAGGATGTCTGTCTGCCCCGCAGCGGCCGCGATATCGCGAACACGTTCGCGCCGGTTATTCCTGATCCGCGTATCGGCGCCGGCCTGGAGCAGCATTGCAACGGTATCTGCGTGACCGTTGGCTGCAGCCAGCATCAGCGATGTTTCGCCCAGGTTATTTGCAGCATCAATTTCAGCCCCGGCCTTTAGTAATTGGCCGACAATTCCTTGCCGCCCCTTGTTTGCGGCCAGCATCAGTGATGAGTTCCCGTCGCCGGTACGGGTGTTCACGTCGGCCTGGTGTGAGATCAATTGCTTGACGATCTTCCCGTAACCTTTTTCAGTAGCATGCATCAAGACCGTGCGACTGTTGTGGTCGCTTGTCGAGACAGTGGCGCCGCTGTCGAGCAACAATCTGGTGTTTTTGTCCAGGCCGCTGCCGACTGCATACCACAGGGCGGTATGCTTGTTGTGGTCAGCCTGGTTTACACGGGCCGTGCCGGCGAGGAGCAATTTTAGTAACTTGCTATTATTGTTTTCTGCGGCCAGCATCAAAACAGTAACGCCGGACCTGTCCTGCTGATTCTGGTTGGTCTTGCGCTGTAGCAGGAGTCTGACAATATCCAGGTTGCCATCGCGCACTGCAATGCACAAGGCGCTGCACCCCTCATTATCCTGGTGGTTGATTGCTGCAGTAACAAGCAGCAGCTTTACGATTCCAGGTTCACCGGAGCGTACGCCCCACATCAATGTGCTCGAGCCATCATCGGTCACATCAGCTTTGGCACCGGCGTCCAGCAGGAATTTGACAAGAACACCGTGTCCCTTGTGGGCTGCGAGTGATAATGCTGTGTGGCCTTCATTGTTCCTGATGTTTATATCGGTGCCGCGCTTGATGATTTCGCGGACAATCTCCTCCTGACCCCGCCATGCAGCTTCGAGCAACGGCGGCATGCCGGATGATCCGTATGTGTCCTGTTTTTTATCGTGTAATGAAAGAAGTTTGCCGGCAGATGCGGTGGATCGTTTAACGGATGCTTTCGGTATCGCATTGTGTTTCGCCAGTAATGCGAGAATATTCCTGTGGTTCTTCCTGGCTGCAATGTCTGCTGCAGTCAGGCCATCCCTGTTCGCTATGTTGAGCCTGGCGCCGTTGGCAATCAATATATCCAGTACGCGTGCATCATCCTTGCCTGCAGCGATCATGGCTGCTGAGTCGCCATTGCGATCTACCAGGTTGACGGACGCCTTGTTTCGCAGAAGTAGCCTGACGATATCGCCATGTGCGTGCTTCGTTGCGATGTGCAGTGCGCTTTCTCCGCCGTCATTCTGCGCATCCGGCAAGTGAGAGTCCAAGAGTAGCGCTTCGATTACTTTCGCATTGCCGATTTCCGCGGCCTGCATAAGTGGCGTGTTGTGATAGTCGTCACGTGCGTCGATATTGGCGCCTGCAGCGAGCGCCTGGCGGACTTTGTTGTGGTCAGATTTTATGATGGCATGCCGCAGCAGTTCATCGAGTGTCCCGCTTGCAGCGGGCTGTGGCTCCGATTCGGATGCCGAGACCTTCTTTTGTGCCATCCTGTGACCATTGCCTGCTGCACGTTTAAACCAGTGCAGGGCGTTTTCATAACTGATGTCGGTTCCCCAGCCATTCTCATACATGACGCCGAGGTTATACTGCGCCTGTGCATGTTCCTGTCTGGCGGCCTTTTGCAGCCAGTCAAAGGCGGCTTTGTGATTGCGCGGTACGCCACGGCCGGAGCGGTGCAGTGCTGCAAGCTGGTACTGTGCTTCCGGGTTTCCCGATTTGGCGAGTGGCACAAGTATCGCAACTGCCTTGTCCATATCACGCATGCGCACGGCGGTGTTGAAATCGCCAAGTACCTCGTTATCTGACGCTGCCGGCAAGCCGGGCGAGATGCAGGCCAGGCCCAGCGCGGCAGTAAGAGCCAGCATGCGCAGCAGCACTGTTGCGCATAGTCGCAGCTTTCCGGATTCAGGCTGTTCCATATTTTGTCTCTACTTCGATACCGGTATTTTTCAGGAAAGGAGTGGGTAATACGCCGCCGGCACAAATGATGACAGCGTCATTATCAAGTTCGAGAATATTGCCCTGTTGTTCGATTTTCACTGTTTTGTCGCAGATTGCTTTTACATTGGATGACATGAGGATTTTCAGGTTGCCTGTTTCGCCCAGTGACGCTATGCGTTGACGGTTCTTTTCCTTTGCGCGCGAGAATGATTCGCTTCTGTACGAGATAGTTACCGTGGTGTCTGGTAATTCGGCAATACTTGCCGCTGCCTCAAGTGCGCTGTCGCCGCCACCCACAACCAGGACATGTTGGTTGCGATATTGTTCCGGATCGATAAGGCGATAGACAACTTTGTTTGACTCTTCGCCGGGAACTCCAAGTGTGCGTGGCGTTCCCCTCCGGCCTATCGCAAGCAAGACAGATGATGTCCGGTACTCGTTGCTGGACGTTTTTACAATGAAGCCGTCTTCAATACCGTCGATAGTATCCACGCGTTCGCCGTAATTGATTTTGATGCCGGTCTTTACAATCACGTCCTGCCAGAACTCCAGTAATTCCTCTTTTGATACTTCCCTGAAATTCATTTTTCCGACGATGGGCAGCTTGATCGGCGCCGTCATGACAAGCTTGCCGCGCGGGAAGTGGGCGACGGTACCTCCCAGTGAATCCTGATCAACGGCGACGTAGTCCAGTTTGCTTTCATGTGCAGCCAGGGTGGCGGCGATCCCCGCAGGGCCTGAGCCGATTATCACTACGTCCAGGTAACCACCCGGTGACTTTCGACCAGACCTGATGATGGACTCCATGGCCTGGCGGCCCTGTTCTGTTGCGTTCCTGATCAGGCCCATGCCGCCGAGTTCCCCGGCTATGTAAATACCCGCTACGTTGGTTTCAAAGTCCGGTGACACCAATGGAATATCGACGCCGCGCTCGGCAGTGCCGAACACCAGGGTGATGGCATCCATCGGGCAGGCTGTCTTGCATGCGCCATGCCCGATGCAGTGGCTGGGATTGATCAACTCCGCCTTGTCACGGATCAGTCCAAGCACGTTTTTCTCAGGGCAGGCGCTGATGCAGGAACGGCAGCCAATACACGCGGTGGCGTCAATGACGGGATGCAATGAGGCGGGTTGCATGAGGCCTGCATCACGCGCTTGTTTGAGTTCCCTGTAGGCATGACGTTGCGTGCGCTGACGTTTAGCCAGGTATGTGCCCCATATGATTAAAAACAGCGCTATGTATATAAAAGTATATTTATCAAACATATACAAAATCATTACCAGTTCATGACAGTGATTAACGGGCGCAATTACCTGTATTTAGTGCCGGTGTGAGTTTAGTTGCTTTCGGTAAAATATGGGAATATATTCCCAATAATTAGAAATGGGTCACAGTTGCCTCCCTGTTGATCTGGTCTCCTTATGTCGCATCACCGGGTCAGGCGTTGTGGACTGGCGGTTGCAGCAATGCATACGGCCGGCGGTGATTCATCTTTAAACAAAGACTATGGGCGAATCCTGATGGAAAGAAATGTGACTGGTTTGGCAGTTGTTAAAGAATGCTGCTGCATTGGCAAAGATCGTAGCTATTTCACAGACATAGTGCGATATGCGTGACAGTGTCAGTACCACTGAATCAGCAGATGAAATTTATGCAGGCATCGGTATGAAGACAACGGCAGTTTTGGCTTTGATTATCCCTTTGGCGACGGTTGGTTTTTACTTGCTGATGGATGACAGGCAGTTGAATGACAGTGACCTGCACTCAGGCAGCGCTGACATGCCGCCGGCATCCTCGCCATCGCCGGTTAATGCGGTAAAGCCACTGCCAAGAGTCGAAGATATGCTGGGTAAGCTTGAGGCCAGGCTAGAGTCAGACCCGGATGATGCGAGTGGCTGGAACCTGCTTGGCAAATCCTATGAATATCTTGGCCGACCAGATGCAGCTGAAAAGGCCTTCAATCGGGCCAGGGCGCTTGGTTATTCAGATGACGCAACAAGCGTCAATACAGGCAGGCGTATAAAAGTAATCGCCAGCATTGAACCTTCGCTGGTAGATGCCGTATCGATGACCGACACCGTTTTCGTATTTGCACGGGCCGTGAATGGACCGCGCATACCATTAGCCACGCTAAGGAAGCAGGCCTCTGAGCTGCCTTTTGAGTTTGAGCTGGATGATTCAATGGCGGTGTCGCCGTTCGCGAAGCTATCAGATTACGAGAAAATTATTATCGGTGTGCGTGTATCGCGTAGCGGAGAAACATTCGCCAGGGAAGGTGACCTGGAAGGTTTTAGTGGGCTTGTCTCGCCAGGTGCTGCAGATGTAGTGCCTGTCATTGTCAGTCAGGCTGTCATCAGGTAGTTCCATAATTATGAATGCCGTTACCAGGGAAATGAATGCAGCATCGGATGGTGATTTTGGAAATGCCGATAATGCGCAAAGGTTAAAGCGTTTGCGTGCCCTGATTGCAGGCGGGCCACGCACCCTGATGATGTATATGACTGTGATCGCCATTCTTTACGCGGGATGGAGCAGACGGGGTGATGTTTACCTCTCCCCCGAAGAAGGCCTTGGCTATGCGCTGGGTATTACTGGCGGCCTTATGATGTTGTCATTGTTGTTGTATCCGTTACGCAAGCATAAAAAATGGGCGCGCATCCTCGGTGGTGTGCGCAACTGGTTCAGGATGCATATGGTTCTGGGTGTAATCGGGCCTGTCTGCATTCTCTACCACTGTAATTTCCAGCTGGGTTCAATGAACGGAAATGTAGCTCTCTTCAGTATGCTGCTGGTGGCATCGAGTGGCTTGATAGGTCGCTATTTTTACGGGCGTGTTCATTACGGCCTGCACGGATCTAAAGCCGATCTGGAGAATCTGGGTAGCGACGCAGCTGCACTCAGGGGCTGTATGAAATATATCTTCGAAGAATCACCGTCTATGCAGAAGAGGCTTGACGGGCTGGATGCTAAAACGCGAAATCTCCCGGATGGCTTTGTTGCCAGTTTCATACATGTCATTTACATATCAATGCTTACAAGGTGGGCCCGGTTGGCAACAGCCAGGGATTTGCGCCTTGCTATCAATGCTATACATGCGAAAAACAGGATGGACAGACAGACGCTGGGTTCTCTTGATGAGGTCAGTCGGTTCTACCTGAAAACTTACCTCGAAGCGATCAAGCGCGTAGCCGGCTTCAGCTTTTATGAGCGGCTATTTTCACTTTGGCATTTATTGCATATGCCATTGTTCATGATGCTGCTGGTTACAGGCACCATTCATGTGCTTGCCGTGCATATGTATTGATTCAGTGAATGATTGCCGTAAGCATGAAACCGGTTTGTCCGTGCGTCCTTGTATTTTTTGTCACGATGTTGGCATTAACGGCAAATGTGCAGGCGCGCAGCCTTGAATCGCTGATCATGCCAGGCAAGCTGATCGAAGGGCATGCCAAGTATGAGGATGAATGTAATCAGTGCCACCGTCCGTTCAGCAAGGAAAGCCAGAATGTTCTGTGTCTCGATTGCCATGAACAGGTTGCAGAAGATGTTGACGGCAAGAAAGGGTTTCATGGGCTCAGTCGTCTTGGCGAGTATGAATGTAGTACATGTCATGAAGATCACAAGGGACGGGATGCGCAGGTGATGCAATTCAGTACCGATACATTTGACCATGATTTGACTGATTACCCGTTAAAGGGGATGCATGGTGTTGTGGTTTGTAATGCCTGTCACAAGAGCGGGGACAAGTACAGGGAAGCACCGGGCGAATGTTTTGACTGTCATGAGGCTGATGACATGCACAAGGGTAATCTCGGCAAGAAGTGTTCGGATTGCCACAGCGTCAAGGGCTGGCGGGAAGAACAGAAGTTTGAGCACGATGAAACAGACTTCAAGCTGCTTGGAAAGCATGAGGATGTCGAGTGCGACAGTTGTCATGCCAGCCAGCGTTATGAAAACACACCCATGGAATGCAGTACCTGTCACCGGTTCAATGATGTGCATGCAGGTAATTACGGCACGGACTGCGGCAACTGTCATCGTGAGGAAGGCTGGAAAAAAATCCGCTTCAATCACGACAAGACGGATTTTCCATTGACCGGGAACCATCGCGATGTGAAATGCGATACATGTCACGGTGGTGACGTGCTGGCGGATAACCTGGGGACAGACTGCGTGTCATGTCACAAGGGTGACGACGAACACAAGGGTCAGTATGGAAAGAAGTGCGAATCCTGTCATAAGACCAGTGGCTGGGACAAGGTAAAGTTTGATCATGACAAAGAGACTGATTTCCCGCTGCGCGGCAAGCATATCGATCAGCAATGTAGCGCATGCCATCGGGGAGAACTTGGTAATGAGTCGCTGGCTAGAAAATGCATCGACTGTCACAAGGCCAATGATGTTCATGCAGGCGAGCAGGGCGAGACATGTGATCAATGCCACGGCGAGAAAGGCTGGGCGACGAAAGTGCGTTTTGAGCATGATATGACGAGTTTTCCCCTGATCGGCATGCATGGCGTCGCACCCTGCGAGGAATGTCATTTGTCCGCAGTGTTTTCGGATGCGCGGGCTGAATGTGATGCCTGCCATGCAGGTGATGATGTGCATGAGAAGAAGCTCGGGCCGGCTTGCGAGGCGTGTCATAACCCGAATGCATGGACATTGTGGGAATTTGATCACAATAACCGGACAGATTTCACGCTGGACGGGAGTCACGTCGGTATCGATTGTCACGCTTGCCACAAGCAGCCCGTGAAGAAAAAGATCAAGCAGAGCGGTGCATGTGGTAGCTGCCACAGGGATGACGATGTGCATGACGGCGGGTTCGGACGATTCTGTACGCGCTGTCATAACACGAAATCATTCGGTGCCATCGAGATAAACAGGTAGGCGAAAAGCATGGATGCGCATATGCAGTGCGCTGCGAGAATCGTTATGAAAAATAGCAGGATAAACAAACGTGCACTGACAGTTTTCAGTACGGGCATCACCGCGCAGGTCATGGCGGCCTTGCTGGTCATCATGTCAGCTGTCCTGGTGAGCGTATCTGGCGAGGTTAACGCGGCGCAGCCCGCAGCAGAATCCGGGTATGTTATTCGGCTGGCATCCTCATCGGCGCGTGATTTCTCTGCCGCCGATGTTCATGGCGCCGGGATCCATGCGGAACAGGCATTTTATTCAACCCGATTCAACAGGAGCGGTAAGCAGTGGCGCCAGTTACGCCTGGGTTTCTTCAGGACGCGGGCAGAGGCTGAATCGGTATTGAAAAAGCTGGCGAAGCACTATCCCGGCGCCCAGGTAGCCCGGGCGACATCTGCCGATATTCGCTATGCGTCCAGTGAGCCCGTGGGCGCCCCGGCAGTTGTGACTCGCCAGCCTGTGAACAAGGCCGCCAAAGCCGGGACGTCTGCAGAAAGTATGATAACAACCACGCAGGAGCCTTCAATAACTGGCGGGTTGAGCCGGCTGTCGCCGACCAGCTGGTTTAAGCGAAACAGGGAAAAGGATGTGCCCGAAGCCGGGCAAGCCGTGCGGCCGGCAAATCAGCTTGTCAGTACGGCAGAGACGAATAGCGCGCCTGTGAAGACTGTTGATGAAGCGCCTCGCTTGTCACATAAAGTCGCTGGGCCTGTAATCCAGGAAAGTGGTGGTGCAGTTACCTTGCCTGCAGGTGCCGTGGGGAATGACGACAAGCCCCTGTTATCCATGTTTGGGAAGCTGTCACCTGCGAAATGGTTTTCCGGAAACGACCGGGCCGGCCCGGATTCCGGTAGTAAAGCCTTGCAGATTGCCGCTGTTGACTCGACGGCTGTTGCTGCAACGGTAAAACAGCCAGCTGGAGGTTTTGACCACCTTTCTACCGGTTTCGCGCTGGACGGCGCGCATGCGGATGCGGATTGTTCCAGCTGCCATTTGCAGGGTGTCTTCGAAGGCACGCCCTCGGAGTGCAGCAACTGTCATGGCGTAGGTAGCCGGATGTCGGGTGAAACCATGTCATCGGACCATATCAAGACCATGCCGCTATGCGAGGAATGCCATACAGCGCAACTGTGGTCGCCGTTGAGCAGGATGAATCATGATGTGGTGACCGGTAGTTGCGGTAGTTGCCATGACGGGCGGAAAGCCACCGGCAAGTCGCCGGGGCATATTCAGAGTGCTGACACCTGTGATGACTGCCACAATACCGCGACCTGGCGCGCCTCGGCATTTGATCACAGTGGTGTAGCGACGGGTAGCTGTTTCAGTTGTCATAATGGCAGTACCGCTACCGGCAAGGTTGCAAACCATGTTGCCAGCAGCAATACCTGTGATGATTGCCACACTGTCAATGGCTGGATACCGGCGTTATTTGACCACAGTGGCGTGTCAGGTAATTGCGCGTCCTGCCACAACGGTACCACGGCTACCGGGAGGAGTGCTGCGCATATCAGTACGACCAGCAGCTGTGAGTCGTGCCATGTTACGAGTTTATGGACGCCGGTACAGCGGCCGGATCACACGCAGGTACTGGGTACCTGCTTCAGCTGCCACAACGGCAGCACGGCATCCGGCAAGTCGGGCAGCCACATTACCAGCGGTAATACCTGCGACGATTGTCATAGCACGGTGTCATGGACGAATGCGACGTTTGATCACAGTGGCGTAAGCGGGAATTGCGCGTCCTGCCACAACGGTACCACGGCAACCGGCAAGAACGGCACGCACATCCAGACCACGAACACCTGCGAGGACTGTCACAATTCGACGGTGTGGCGTCCGGTTAGCCGTGTCGATCATGCCGCAGTACTGGGTACCTGCTTCAGCTGCCACAACGGCAGCACGGCATCCGGCAAGTCGGGCAGCCACATTACCAGCGGTAATACCTGCGACGATTGTCATAGCACGGTGTCATGGACGAATGCGACGTTTGATCACAGTGGCGTAAGCGGGAATTGCGCGTCCTGCCACAACGGTACCACGGCAACCGGCAAGAACGGCACGCACATCCAGACCACGAACACCTGCGAGGACTGTCATGGCACCAGCCTATGGCGCCCGGTCATTCGCGTCGACCATGTTGCGGTGATCGGTACCTGTTTCAGTTGCCATAACGGGTCCACGGCCAGTGGCAAGACGCCGAACCATATAAGCAGTGGCAACACCTGCGATGATTGTCACAGTACCAGCGGCTGGATCCCGGCCGTGTTCGATCACAGTACGGTGAGTGGCAGTTGTTTTTCCTGCCACAATGGTACGACGGCGACCGGCAAGAACGGCACGCATATCCAGACAACGAATCTGTGCGAGGATTGCCACAATTCGACGCTGTGGCGTCCGGTTACCCGTGTCGATCATGCCGATGTAATTGGTACCTGTTTCAGTTGCCATAACGGAACGACGGCCAGTGGAAAAACACCGAATCACGTTGCCAGTGGTAATACCTGTGATGATTGTCATAGCACCAATGGCTGGATACCGGCGGTTTTCGATCACAGCGCCGTCTCGCCAGGGACTTGCAGTACCTGTCACAACGGCAGTACGGCGACAGGCAAGCCGGGAAATCATGTGCAGACCACTGGACAGTGCGACAACTGTCACTCGACCATCGCCTGGTTACCGGCAACGTTCGATCACAACAATGTGTCGCCCGGCACCTGTTCTGGTTGTCATAACGGCAATACGGCAACCGGTAAGCCGGGCGGGCATTTCGTTACAACATTGCAATGTGATGATTGCCATTCGGTAAATAACTGGCTATCGGTCGTCTATCAGCATGTGTCCGGCGCCTACCCGGGTGATCACAGCGGGAATCCGGTCTGTACCCAGTGTCATACGGCTAACAGCCAGGTCATGAACTGGCCTGCGCCAGCCTACCAGCCTGACTGTGCCGGTTGTCACGCCAGTGACTACAAGGCGGGTGTGGACAAACACCAGAGTCTCAGCCTGGATCGTAATTGTGCCGGTTCCTGTCACCAGGCCAGTCCGGAGCACAGCGTGAACAGCAGGGAATGGTAATGGCTGTAGCGGCGTGTTATCGACCGGAGAAAGAGCATTACCTGGTTGCCAATGCCGTCCGGATACCGCATCGATTGCATCCGGCGTGAAGATAAACCTGTTCAATCAGCAGAAGAATTCGGGAATATGAATACACACAATCGTATTGGCAACAGCCTGGTGGCAATCTTGTTTATGCTGGCGATGTCAGCCGTTGCATCGGTTGCACATGCGCAGATAGATGTGCTGGATGCCATTGATGTCAGCCATGCTGACGACTACTCGACTATCAGTATAAATCTGAATGTCCCCGTGCATTACAAGTCGCATGTCCCGCAGAAATCCGGTGATGTGCTGCGTATTCGCGTCGATCCGGTGCTGACCCTGGGAACTGAAAACGACATCCTGTTCGGTAATGAATTTCTCCAGTGGAGTCCGGACAAACAGGTGCCCTTGTCAGAGGTTACCTACCAGAGTTCCGGGCCATCGACAGCGACGATTATTTTGCAATTCGAGGAAAGCGTTGAATTCGAGGTGCCTAAAAGCCCGAACTCAAGGCGTCTTGTCGTCAGGGTGAAACACCCGGAAGCACATACGCGGGAGAAACGGCTGCAGTCGCTGTCCTATGCGATCAACCTGGCATCCTCGACGACGCCGTTCACTGACGAAGAGATACCACAGGTCGATGCCATGCTCTCCTATCGCCTGTATACGACAGAATTCATGAAGAACGGCAAGCAGTGGACGCGCCTGCGACTCGGTTTCTTTGATAATCAGCAGGAGGCGAGGAGTGTGCTTAATTCGCTGAAGGCGAATTACCCGAGGGCCTGGGTCGTGTCGGTTCCGGCGGAAGAGGTGAGTAGCTCGGCGAATTCGATTTACAGCGACCGGCGGCGCCGTGAGAAAACCATGCCGGATCAGGCGCAGCAGGCGCCTGTGCCACCCGCGTTCGATATACCGGCAGACAGGCCGGCCGGCGCTGCAGACATGGAAAAAGTCGCGGCCCTGATGAAAGAGGCCGGCCAGTTAATGACCGACAGGTTATACGACCGGGCAATTCAGTTGTATACCAAGGTGCTCGAGTATCCCGAGAGTGAGTCTAGTCCTGCTGCCCTGGAATTTCTCGGCCTGGCGCGCGAGCGCAAGGGACAGCTGGCCCAGGCGAAATCTGTTTATGGCCAGTACCTGGAGCAGTACCCGGAAGGTGAAGATGCAGAACGGGTCCGCCAGCGGCTTGCCGGCCTGGTGACTGCAAGCAAGACACCGAAAGACCGTCTGAAATCCGCGAAATCGCGCAGCAGGACAGGTGCAGACTGGGATGTATTCGGAGGTTTTTCCCAGTTCTTCCGGCGCGATGAAAATACCACCGAGGTCAACAACGCGAACCAGACGACCCTGGTGACACAGAAGTCACTGTCGTCTGATCTTGATATTACCGGCCGCCTGAGAACGGCGGACTATGACATGCGGACCCGCCTGACCGGCGGTTACCTGCATGACTTTCTAAACAACGGTGATGATAGCGAATCGACTGTCAGTTCCCTGTATTTCGATGCCAGGGACAGCAGGCGCAACCTGGGTTTGCGGTTGGGGCGGCAATCACGCAGTACCGGTGGCGTGCTCGGCCGTTTCGATGGGCTGCTGGTAGATCTGCCGGTAACACAGTCCATCGGTTTTTCGGTTGTTGGCGGTTTTCCGGTCAACTCGTCGCGGGACGGTTTCAATAACGAGAAATACTTTTACGGTGCCGGCCTGGAGTTCGAGGACTTTGCCAGAGGGTGGGATGCGAATGCGTTTCTGATTGAGCAGCAGGTGGAAAGTATTATTGACCGGCGTGCAGTGGGTGGTGAGCTTCGCTATTTCGACTCGAGCAGGTCGCTGTTTGTGCTTGCCGATTACGATATTTTCTACAATGCCCTGAACACGGCTCAAATACTCGGTAACTGGACGACAGACGACAAGACCACCTTCAATATTGTGCTCGATTACAGGAACAGCCCGATCCTGACAACCAGCAATGCCCTTCAGGGCGAGCCGGTTCTGACCACGATTGAGCAGCTGCTGACAAGCTTCACCGAAGACCAGGTCTATGGATTTGCTGAAGACCGGACGGCGAGCAGTAAACTGGCCACGTTTGGCGTAACACGGCCGGTGAGTGAAAAATTGCAGCTCAGTGGCGATCTGACATGGTCAAAATTATCTGACACGGTAGCTTCAGGTAATGTGACTATCCCAAATCCGGGTACAGACAACGAGTGGTTCTACAATCTCCAGCTGATAGGCAGTAATCTGCTGAAAGAAGGCGATATAACCATCCTTGGCCTGCGCTTTATCGATGCAACTGTCTCCAATACAACATCCCTGTCGATTAATTCCCGTTACCCGGTTACTAAAGACTTTCGCGTCAATCCAAGGTTCCAGGTCGATTACAGACAAAATCAAACGGACGGCAGCGAGCAAATGATTTATCGACCGACAGCGCGGTTGACCTACAGTATCCAGCGGCGTTTCCGGCTGGAGGCCGAGCTGGGTGGTGAATGGTCGGACCGGGAGATTGTTACCGGCACGACCCAGTCAGAGAGCTACTTCGTCAACCTTGGTTACCGGGCGGATTTCTAGCCAGCGTACTCGATTATCAATCGTTTGTTGTTGCATTGCCGATAATTTGAATTGCGGCCCGGCTATTGTGGTATATATAATTTGGGAATTTTTTTCCAAATACGATGCCTGAAAAAATCACTAAATCCTTGAATACAGCAGTCCTGCGGATAATGCGTCCGCTGGTGCGCATTATGTTGCGCAACGGAATCGCCTACGGCACGTTCGCCGGCCTGGTCAGACAGGTCTACGTGGACGTTGCTTTTGCGGAGTTTACAACCGAGGGGCGCAAGCAAACTGTATCGAGGGTGTCCGCACTGACCGGCCTCACCCGTAAAGAGGTGAAACGGTTGCTCGAGCTGGACTCAACACCCGAATCGGAAGGACAGGCCCGCTTCAGCCGGGGGGTGCGTGTTGTCAGTGGCTGGATGAATGACAGTCAATTTCACGACAGCAAGGGCAAGCCGGCAAATTTGCCTGTTGAAGGCAAGCACAAGTCGTTTACCGCGCTGGTCAGGAAATACAGCGGCGACATCACCATGCGTGCAATGCTGACCATGCTGGAAGAGGGAGGCACGGTCCGGGTGAAGAATGACGCTGTTCACCTCGTCCGTCACGCGTATATACCCGGCGGGGATGATGTTGAAAAAATCGCGATACTCGGCAGTGATGTCAGTGAATTGATTGCAACGATTGACCATAACATCGTTGCTGACCCGGAAGAGTTGTGGTTTCAGCGCAAGGTATCCTACGACAACGTGGCGCCGGAACATCTCGACAAGCTCAGGAAAATCTCGGCCAGGAAGGCGCAGGCATTGCTGGAATCGCTGGACAGGCAATATTCGGATCATGAGCTTGACGTGGAAAAAAGGCAGGGGCGTCTGGTCAGTTTCGGTATTTACTACCATGAGCACGATACGCCGGGAGAGCAGTAGCGATGCGATTCACTAACATCAAATTCAGCACTGTTTTCTCTGCCCTGCTTGTGTCCCTGGTGGTTGCCTGTGGCGATGAACAACTCGCCGGCGGCGGAATCGGTGGCACCGGCATTACATCCGGCACCGTTACGGGGTTCGGCAGCGTGTTCGTGAACGGCGTTGAGTTCGACACCAGCGGTGCTGCGCGCATGGTTGATGATGTCGCGTCCGTCAGTAATGGCTTCGACGACATTACCGTTATGAAGCAGGGGATGGTCGTCACTGTCACTGGCACGGTAAACCCGGATGGGGTGACGGGCACGGCTACTTCGGTAGATTTCGATGAGGTTATTGAAGGCCCGATTGGTACTGTGCCGGTTGAGGATGCTGACATGATCCTGAAAACGTTCGATATCCTGGGTACCAATGTAATCGTTAACAGGAATACCACGGTGTTTGTTGATACCGACTATGTGTCGATTACGCATGATGACGTGATCGAAGTGAGTGGTTTCTTCGATGCATCCGGCAACCTGGTTGCCACGCTGGTGGACAAGGAAGGCGTTTTGTCTCCGGGTTCAACCGTAGAGGTGCATGGCGTTGTTAGCGGGTTTAACGGTATTGATACCTTCAAGCTGGGTCCGGTGACCGTTGTCTATGACGGTATTACGGTGTTCGACAAGTTGCCGGGCACCGTGAGTGACGGACAGTTTGTTGAAGCCAGCGGCACATTGACCGGCGCGAGAATGATAAACGCTGCGCGTATCGAGCTGGAGGATGACGCGCTGATACAGGCTGGCCCGGTCAGCCTGGAAGGTATTGTCACCCGGTTTGGTTCTACGGCGGATTTCATGGTCGGCGGCCAGCAGGTCAACGCGTCTGCGGCCGTGTTCGTACCGGTAACACTGGCTGCAACCATCGACAAGGACAGCCGCGTAGAAATCACTGGAACAGTCGCCGGGACCGTGTTGACGGCAGCAGTTGTGGAGGATCGTGGTGGTGCGGTCAAGGTCGGCGGGCGTGTCAATTCTGTCGATACGCAGTACATGACCGTGGACGTAGAGGTCGTATCGGGCGAGCCATTCGTGCGGATCAATATCAACACAAGAACCCAGCTGGAAGATGAGCTGGGAGGGCCGCAACCGTTTACGCTGTCCAGCCTGCGGCAGGGTGATGAAGTTATTATCGAGGGCTTGAGTGGTGCCGGTAACAGTGTTGATGCGAAGCAACTCAAGCGCAAGGTGCTCGACAAATATGAACTCAAGGCAATGACGCAGTCCGCAACGGGTGACAACTCATCAGGTGCTGTTACCCTGCTCGGTGTGACATTCTCGACTAACGGCTCGACCCGGTTTGAAGACAGCAATGACCAGACGTTTCCAAATGGAGGCGATGATTTCTACAGCCTGGTTCGCCCGGGAGACATCCTCGAGGTTGAAGACCACAAGCCGGTGAATGGAATTGCTGACGAGGTTGAATTGAAGTAAACCGGAGTCCGGAGTCCGGCGTTCGGTTGAGCGACTGTTTCGTGCTAGCGTGACTTGCTGCAGTTCAGTTCCCGCTCAGGCGAAACACATGCTCCTGGAGTCTCTGCAGGCCGCGTTCCCTGAAAGCAGGCTGTGTGTCGAGAATATCCGCTGACTGTAAATGTTCCAGTGTGAATGCTGTGCCGAGCAGCGCCCGGACCTCGGCCGGTGGCACAGAGAATGGCGGGCCATCCATGTGTGACTGTTCGTATTCCATGGTCACCAGCAGCCCGTTCGCATGTGATGGCAGGAGTTCGCCCAGGTGTTCGACATAGGCCGGGCGCAGGTGTGCTGGCATGGCAATCAGCGCAGCCCGGTCATAAAAGGCGTCAACCGTGCCGATCTCTTTGGCCGTCAGTGTGAAAAAATCACCGCAGTAAAGGTCAATGCCGCTAACAGACCAGCGGGAATAGCCCGGTGCATCATGGCGTGTCGGATGCAGACCGGCTTCCGCGAAGAAGGCTTCGATGGCCAGCGGACTCACTTCGATACCCGCGATCGCATGGCCCTGTTGTCGCAACCAGTGCATGTCCAGGCTTTTCCCGCACAGGGGCACCAGGATGCGGCTGTCCTGTGCCGGTGCACGCCAGAATTGCTGAAGATAATTGTTCGTTGTTTGCTGGTGGAAGCCAATCTGGTTGGCTGCCCAGCGGTTATGCCAGAAATCAGGATCCATTGCGTGTGCGGGGGGCGTTCAGCCTGCGTCCATGAGAAACAACGAGTATATAATGGTACGGCCGAAGCGGAATTGTTATATCGAGGCGGGCATGAGTAAACAGGTAATCAGTGAATTTCACGGCGCATTCAAGGGGCGATTTGAAAACGTTCTGCGCTGGGAGCAGCTCGATGATCTGCGCAACACGCTCGAGGCTGATGCAGGGGCGGGCTGGTATATCTATGCGGTCGGTGATACGCCGCCAATCGAACCGGCCGACGGCGAGCGGGTGCGGAAATTTTTAGGCGAAATTATGCTGTTATTACGCAAGGAACATGATGAGGATTACTGCGGCATCGTCTATACGGACTCCATGCAGCAACCCGGATTCGTGAAATTCTTCGACCCGAATAATCTCGGTGTATCCTGCGGCTTCAGCGACAACCCGCCTCTGCCGGGGTGGATTCTTTCCAAGATTGCACCACAGGAGCTGGGCAGTGCGGCGCCGCTGCCTGGAAACCGGCGTCGCTGGTGGCAACGACTGCTTGGACGTTGATTAAAATAAGCCATTGAATAATAACGATTAACAATGTTTAACTTGCCGAATTTCATATTTATCTAATATACTCGCCTGCAAACTTTCGGACGCTTGAGCGGATTGAAAGACACGATTCATGTCATGTTGATGGAGTCAATACAATGAAAAATGTAGCAAGTGTGGTTATTTCATGTGTCCTGCTGGCCGCGAGCGGGTCAGTGCTGGCCGGTGATGCGGAAGCTGGCAAGGCAAAGGCAGCCAGCTGTGCCGGTTGTCACGGTGCGAATGGTGTCAGCAGTAACCCGATGTGGCCGAACCTGGCTGGTCAGCAATCCGGCTACCTGGCCAAGCAGATGAAGGCGTTTCGTGACGGTACCCGTACCGACCCTATGATGAGCCCTATGGCCAAGCCGCTGACTGACGCGGACATCGACAACATCGCCGCTTACTACAGCGGCCTGTAAGTCGTTTGAATAAAACCCGCACCGGTATAGCTACCGGTGCGGGTTTTTTTATGCCTGTGACATGCGCTGGCGGAGGAACACCGCGGCAGTGAACAGCAGCAGGGCACCGGCCTGGTGAATAGCCGCCAGGGGTACCGGTACATGCAGCAGTAGTGTCGAGATGCCGAGCGCCACCTGCAGTATCATGGCAGCCAACAGCAGGTGCAGCCCGATCCTGATGCGCGGCGGCAGTTGCTGGCGCAGCGAGACCAGCCACAGCGCGCTGACCGACAGGAATACCAGCAGGGCGAGCAGGCGGTGATCAAATTGTACGGTCGCTATGTTTTCAAAAAAGTTACGCCATACCGGTTCCTGCATGAACATAACCTGCGGTACCCAGTGGCCATCCATAAGCGGGAATGTATTGTAGGCATGGCCGGCCTTAAGGCCGGCAACGAAACCACCTGACAGGATAGTAATGAATAGCAGCCCTGTCAGCAGGCCAGTCGCCCGTTTCAGCCGCAGCGGAATTGCGCCGGATTCTGCACGACCGAACCACAGGCCGATGGCGATATGCAGCATCCAGGCATAAATCAAGACGGCCAGTCCCAGGTGCGCCGTTAACCGGTACTGGCTGACGTGCGGGTTGTCGACCAGTCCGCTCTTCACCATGTACCAGCCAAGCAGTCCCTGCAGGCCACCCAGCACAAACAGGGCCGCCAGTTTCGGCACCAGCGGTCGTCGTACAAAACCCCGGAAAAGAAAATACAGGAACGGAAGCAGAAATACGGTACCGATCATCCGGCCGAGCACACGGTGCGCATATTCAAACCAGTAGATTTGCTTGAATCCGTGCAAGTCCATGGTGAAGTTTACTTTCTGGAATTCAGGTGACTGCCGGTACAGCTCGAACGTGTCGTTCCACTCGGCCTCGCTCAGGGGCGGTATCACACCGAAAATGGGATCCCATTGCACCATGGACAGTCCCGATCCGGTCAGCCGGGTTACGCCACCGAGTATTACCATCGAGAAGACCATCAGGCAGCAGATCAGCAGCCAGGCTGCAATCTGCCGATCATGTTGTGTTTCATTTTTCATTGTGACAGGAAGGCTAATTCCGTAATTCCCGGGCAAGCAATATTGTACCTGAAAACTTTTCAACGGTCGGCAGTTTGTCTTGTGTTTGCACGGGATTAAAGGACTGCGCTAACATCAATTCCGGATATCAGGCGGGGAACAGTATGCATCGGCTAATTATTTTAGCAGCCCTGGCAACGGCATTACTTGCGTTTATATACAGCGATCAGCTCGGTATGGATTTTGCACCGGCGCCCGAGAGCGTAACAGCCGCTGATGGTAAAACGCTTGATGCTACCAAACTGCCGGAACGCGCGGTACTGGATATCACCGTGCATACCGTTGAAGAGCTCCAGGTGTTGTTCGAGCGGGCAGAGACGCTCGCGCAAACGCCGCGTGTGAATGAAGATAACGCCAGGGTCGTGCTGGTACTGCATGGTCCCGAGGTGGAGTTTTTCTCCACGCGCAACTATGACCGCTACCGGGAGATTGTCGATCGGGCTGCGCATCTTGATGCGCTTGATATTGTCGATGTCAGGATTTGCCAGACCATGATGGCAGCGCGCGGTATTGCGCGTGACGATATTCCGCCATTTATTGAGCAGGTACCCGTTGGAACGGTGGAAGTCGAGCGCTTGCTTGGCGAAGGGTATGTCTATTTCTAGGGAACGTCTGGTTAATTACCGGTACGCCGCCAGTGCGCTCCTCGCAACGACGAATCAGTCATGGTTGCGGGCGGGGTCAAACCACTTCTGTTCGAGTGACCTGGCCGTTATTATCGAGGTAAAGGTGTAACTGTCCGCGGCAGGGAATGCGTTCACCGTCACGGTTCGCGCATTCCAGCAGCAACTCGTCGAACTCTACTTCAACAAACAGTTCGTTGCCGGTTTCCAGTATTATGTTGTAGCGCAATGACTGGTTGTCTATCAGTCCGTTCTGCGAACAGAAGCGCGACAGCTCCCTGCAGGACATCAGGAATGTTTCAAGGGATGACATGATGACGTGTCGGATACCCTATGCGGGCTGGTTGTTGCGGGCGTCCCTGCTGTTTCCGTTATTCTGTTGCAGGTAAGTCAGCCGCGTTGCCTCCGATTCGAAATAGATCTTGACCGCGAGACGGCCACTTCCCTCTATGACGAACGGTTTGGATGCCAGGCTTTGCAGCGGCTCCCCGGTGACCGGGTCGGTTGTTGTAATTATCAATGTTGCCCCTCCCTTAACCTGATGCATTTATGAAACGCGACAAACGGATAAGAATGGCTTTTTTCGAGTATAGGATATCTGGCGCATGATGCAATGCAGCCGGGGGGCGTGAGCAGATGTGGAATTGTTAACCGGGCAGCAGGCAGCTGCCCGGTTAACAGGGGTGGTCGGGCGTGTTAGCCGCGTTCCTTCATCATGCGTTCAATAATTGGCGCCAGGATGATTTCCATGGCAAAACCCATCTTGCCCGCCGGTACGACAATGGTATTACGGCGCGACATAAACGAGTCATCCAGCATATTGAGCAGGTAGGGGAAGTCGATATCCAGGCTATTCGGGTCGCGGAAGCGAATGACCACGAAGCTTTCGTCGGGTGTCGGGATATCGCGTGCAATGAACGGATTGGATGTATCGACTGTCGGTACGCGCTGGAAATTGATATCCGTGCGTGAAAACTGCGGTGTAATGTAATGCACGTAGTCATGCATCCGTCGCAGGATCGTGTCGGTCACAACATCGGCGGAATAACCGCGTTGTTCGCAGTCGCGGTGAATTTTCTGAATCCATTCCAGGTTGACGATAGGCACTACGCCGATCAGTAGATCAACATGCTTGGCAACATCAGCATCGTCCGTAACGATGCCGCCGTGCAGACCTTCGTAGAACAGCAGGTCAGTGCCTTCGCCTACTTTTTCCCAGGATGTGAACTCGCCGGGGTTTTGGCCAAATGGTTCCGCCTCTTCAACACTATGCAGGTAGTAACGGCGATCGCAGGCGCCGGTATCGCCGTAGCTTTTGAAAGTATCCTCGAGCTTGTCGAAAACATTCGCTTCGGGACCAAAGTGGCTGAAATTCGTATTGCCCTGTTCTTCTGCCTCGGCCATGGCTTTTTTCATGGCAGCGCGGTCGTAACGGTGATAGCTGTCACCCTCGATCACAACCGGGTTGACGCCTTCGCGCAGGAAGATGTGCTCAAATGCGACCTTGACGGTCGTGGTGCCCGCGCCGGATGAACCGGTCACCGCGATAATCGGATGTTTTTTGGACATTTGGAAGCTCCTGGCCCTGTCTGATTGTTTGTTTGTGGTCGCAGAGTCCCTTGCGCCGACAGATCAGCCGACCGGTCACCTGTGGATGCTGCGTATGCTTTCGAGCAGCGTATTGAACCATTATTACGATGCCGGACTCAAGCCACCATTGCTTACCTCGAAGAGAAGACGAAAATAACGGTACGAAACATCCAGATATTTTTATATGTGGGTATAGATTATTTATATGAGGCAAGTCTGGCGGGAGACCGGCACGGCAGCCGGTATTTTTTAAATTTTATTACGGTAATCAGGGCACAGTATTTCAGCTCTGTCGTATTTCTGCATATAATGAAGAGTTTCTGGCAGCGCGAAAACAGCGCAGACAATTTTTCAAGGAATTCGCACTATCCAATGAGTATATCTACGACGACTGAAAGATGGCGGGAGCACTTCCTGCCTTTCATGAGCTGGATCGGCGAACTTAAAAAACCCGGTGTGGTGCGTGCCGACATTATTGCCGGCATAACCGTGGCACTGGTGCTGGTTCCCCAGTCGATGGCGTATGCGCAGCTCGCCGGCCTGCCACCCTATTACGGTCTGTATGCCTCGTTCCTGCCCGGCATCATCGCGGCGTTGTTCGGGTCATCACGCCAGTTGGCAACCGGTCCGGTTGCCGTGGTGTCGTTGATGACGGCTTCGGCGCTGGAGCCGATTGCCGGCGCCAACCAGGAACTCTACATTGCCTACGCCATCATGCTCGCGCTGATGGTCGGTATTTTCCAGTTGAGCCTCGGCCTGCTGCGCCTGGGTGTGCTGGTGAACTTTCTTTCGCACCCGGTGGTGGTTGGTTTTACCAATGCAGCTGCCATCATTATCGGCACCTCGCAACTCGGCAAACTGTTCGGTGTGTCGGTTGAAAAGGCCGATCACACCTATGAGACAGTATTCAACACGCTGGTCGAGGCGACGCGCAGTACGCACATGGAAACGCTGTTAATGGCAATTCTCGCGCTCGGCATCATGATCCTGCTGAAGCGTTACTTGCGAAAAATACCGAATGTACTGACGGCAGTTGCCGTAACCACGGTCATTTCGTGGCAGATCGGTTTCGAGGGTATGGGCGGCCAGGTGGTTGGTGCAATTCCGGCCGGGTTACCGCCGCTGGCATTGCCGACCATTGATTTCCAGGTAATGACCCAGCTACTCAGTGTTGCCGCGGTGGTCTCCATTATCGGCTTTATGGAAGCGATTTCGATTGCCAAGGCGATGGCGGCGCGTACGCGCCAGCGGCTGGATGCCAACCAGGAGCTGGTTGGCCAGGGCCTGGGTAATATCATATCCAGTTTTTCCGGCGGCTATGCAGTATCCGGTTCATTCTCACGCTCTGCTGTCAATATCAGTGCCGGTGCCGTTACCGGCTTTTCCGCAGTCGTTACCGGTATCGTTGTGGCTATTGCGCTGATTGCACTGACGCCGCTGTTGTATTACCTGCCGCAGGCAACACTGGCTGCCGTTATTATCATGGCGGTCATCAACCTCGTAAAAATCGATCCCATCAAGCATGCCTGGAAAGTACAGCGTCATGATGCGGTTGTCGCGGTAATAACCTTTTTCCTCACCCTGGTGTGGGCGCCGCACCTCGACAAGGGCATCCTGGTCGGAGTGATGCTGTCACTGGCGTTGTTCCTTTATCGCACCATGGCGCCGCGCATCGCTGTGTTGTCACGTGACCCGGACGGAACTTTGCGTGATGCCGAGGTGCGTAGATTACAAACCTGCCGGAATATTTCCCTGATCCGCTTTGACGGTCCGCTGTATTTTGCCAATACCGGTTATTTCGAGGACAAGGTGCTGGAGCGTGTTGCGCTCAAGCCTGATCTCAAGTTCGTCATCATCGACGCAGAAGGAATTAACGAGATCGACGCCACCGGTGAGGAAATGCTGCATAACCTTATCGGGCGCCTCAAGGAGTCCGGCATTGAGCTGATTATTGCGCGCGCGAAGAAACAGTTATGGGATACCTTCGAGCGTACCAAGCTGCTGGAAGCGCTCGGTTCGGATCACATGTTTGCCTTGCGGACACAGGCATTCAACTACGCCTGGGACCGGCTCGGCGACAATCACGCCGAGACTTGCCCGCTACGGGTGCCGCAACCGATCGAGCAGGGGTGATAGCGGGGCTCGTGTTGTTTTGTTGTACCGTCATTGCGGGCCTGGCGCGGCAATCCGGTAATTCAGGATCAATTGTTTAAGGATTGCCGCGTCACTTCGTTCCGCGCAATGACACCGTCGGCATAGTCTTTATTCATCAACTTGTCTGCGTTCGAACAGCAGGTCCCAGACCCCGTGGCCGAGCCGCTGACCGCGCTGCTCGAATTTTGTCAACGGCCGGTATTCCGGCTTCACCGAGTAGTTGCCATCACCCGCGCAATTCCTGAATGAGGCTGACGCCTGCAGCACGGCCAGTGCATGTTCCGCGTAGTCCTGCCAGTCGGTTGCCATATGAAATATGCCGCCCGGCCGCAGTTTGCGTGCGATCAGCTGAACAAATCCGGGTTGTACGATGCGACGCTTGTGGTGGCGTTTCTTGTGCCAGGGGTCGGGGAAAAACAGCAGCAGCCTGTCGAGGCTGTTATCCGGTATACAATCCGTTAACACCTTGACCGCATCCGTGTTGCAGATGCGAACATTATTGATACCGCGTTTCTGCAGTAACTGCAGCAGGTGACCCACGCCGGGTCGATGGACCTCGATACCGATGAAGTCATGTTCAGGCTGCTGTGCGGCGATCTCTGCGAGTGCTTCGCCATTGCCAAAGCCGATTTCGAGTGTGCGCGGTGCGGTACGGCCAAACAACGCGTCGAGGTCCACGGGTGAGTCAGGCGTTATGCCGTATAGCGGCCATAACTCATCGAGTGCGCGTTGCTGGCCACGCGTGATGCGTCCCTCGCGCTTGACGAATGACTGGATAGTGCGGTGGTGACGTTCTTCGTTCAAGGCATCGCTCTTCAGCTTGTGATTCCGGGGTATTTCAATGATCCGCTGATTGATTCGTCATTGCGAGCGCGATGTGCATGGCCCGGGCCAGCCGCTCACTCGCGATGCAAGTTCACCCTCTTCATGTCGCCGTCGCAATGACGAATCAATCAGACTGTCCTTAGGTGTTATTATCGGCTGACAATACAGCATAGGTGGGGTGCTTATGGAGTTTTCACTGGAAGCGTTGCAGGGCCTGGTATCGCGGATTTCCGAATACGCAACGATGGAAACGGGTTTGCAACTTGCGGTGGTTGCCGCTGCGCTGCTGGTGGCCGGTTTTATTCATCGCCCGGCTGACAGGGTATTGTCTGCACGACTGGACCGGACTGCCCTGAAACTGCCGGGCGAGGTGGTGCTGCGACTTGCCCGGCGACTGGTCTTCCCGCTGGCTGCCTTGCTGGCCGTGTTGCTCGGCCTGTTTGTTTTCCGCGTTCTCGGTTACCCGGTCGGCTT
>Ga0224496_10000241_pt1 | contig 39641 bp, 57 predicted proteins | sample SF_Jul11_sed_USG_2_FD_168127 | JGI IMG/M metagenome (GOLD analysis project Ga0224496, IMG submission 168127) | Sediment microbial communities from San Francisco Bay, California, United States - SF_Jul11_sed_USGS_8_1 | ecosystem: Environmental > Aquatic > Marine > Sediment | place: USA...
TTCACCGGCAGTGCGTGAGCAGGTTGCGCGGCTGGCGCGTGTTCGGCCTGATGTGGCGGTTGAGGTTGTGGCTGATGATGATGCGCGGCTGACTGATCGTGACAAGCATTTTAATACCGGCGTGACCAGGGCGCTGCTGGCTGCGGCGGCGGTTGATGGTGATGTGGTGATTCCGAGATTTGATAAGGAGGCTGGCCAGTGAATAAAGTGACTTGTTGTTGTTTGTGCGGTGACGAAGATAAGCCGTTAAAACGAATCTATGGTGATTGGTACTGTGACGAATGCGAAGAGTTTGATCGTACCTGTGATATTGATGCTTATGAAGAGCAGAAGCGCGCTCGAATCGCTGAAGAAAATGAATATTAGTTTGATAACAATAATAAATAACGAGGCTGAAGCATGAGTGATAAGCCGACTGATTTTAATGATCTGGCGCAGGTGCAGGGTGTTGAGGCGCTCGGTGTGCAGATCACTAAAGATTTGCATGATATTACGGTCGACCGACGACGCGAAGTTGACGCGCCAGCGCAGCTTTCGGAGGGGGTGAAGGCTGTTTCTGATATGGGCAATGTGGTTCCATTTGATAAAAACAGCAATCTACCCAACGAAAACGCTGCGCGTGATGACGAATTTGAGCGTGTATGGCGTGGCAAGTTTGAACGAACTAATTCTGGCAGCCTGAAAGGCTCGGTGCGTAACACTGAGCTGGTGCTGCGACATGATAAGCATTGGGCGGGGGTACTGGGGCTTTGTGAGTTTAGTCATCGTGTTTTGAAGTTGAAGCCGCCACCGATGTCGGATTCGTGCGCGGGTGAGTGGAATGATATGGATGCGGGGTCTTTGCGGCTTTGGTTGGCTGAGCAGTATGGGTTTACGCCTAACCACGGTGATGTGACTGATGCGCTGGTGACGGTGGCGCGATCGAATAGTTTTCATCCTGTCCGGGAGTATCTTGAGTCGATTAAATGGGATGGTGTGCCACGGTTAAAAGACTGGTTGAGGCTGGCGTTTGATTCAACGGAGCCGGAGGGCTATCTGGCGTTGGTGGGCCCGAAGATTCTGGTGGGCGCGGTGGCGCGTGTGATGCGACCTGGCTGTAAGGCTGAGGAGGTGATGATTCTCGAAGGTCGGCAGGGGCGTGGTAAGTCAACGGTGATTTCTATTCTGTTCGGTGACTGGTTTTCTGATTCGCCTTTGCCGATTGGTAAGGTGGCGGCGCAGGAGCTTATCCAGGGTAAGTGGTGTTTTGAGATTGCGGAGCTGGACGCCTTTCATAAAGCGGAGGTGACGGCGTTGAAACAGTTCCTGTCGCAGCAGATTGACAGGTTCCGACCGGCGTATGGTCGGAGCGCGTTGGATTTTCCGCGCCAGACGCAGTTTTGGGGATCGACTAATCAGGATACTTATCTGCGCGATTACACGGGTAACCGAAGGTTTTGGCCGGTTTTTTGTGCGACCGTGAATAAAGAGTGGGTGCGCGAACATCGGGACCAGTTGTGGGCTGAGGCTTTGCAGCTTTATGAAAACAAGTTTCAGTGGTGGGTTTCTCGGGAAACGCCGGAGCGCGAAGCGGAGTGGTTGCTGGTGACGGATGTCCAGGATTCGAGAATGCAGGCCGATCCCTGGGAGGGGTTGCTCATTAAGTTTTTCGCTAAGTCCGTCAATGAGTATTTTCATGCGCATGAGATTCTTGAGGGGATTGGTGTTGATGGTGGGCACCAGACTCAGGCCCATGTAAACCGGATTGCGCCGATACTGAGGTCGTTGGGCTGGAAAAATACACGCAAGCGAATTCCTGATGGAAACGGCAGAAAAGTGCAGGCGCGGGTGTGGATTAATCAAGATCTGCTGGATGAGGTTCCGTTAAGCAGTGATAAAAACGAACAATCGGGTGATGAATTATGGGATATGTGACACCTGTGACGGCCTACGGTTTGAGGGTGTCACAGCTACAGGCTAGACGGGGCGCGGGTTGTGACGGCGTGACGGCTGTGACGCCGGTTTCCCGTGCACGTAGGCGCGCACACCTACGCGCGCGCACGCATGCGGATGCGAATATATGTGTCACAGGTGTCACTACTGTCTTATATAAGCAAAATCAGGAAGTTAGAGTGTGACGGCCTCAAATTGTAGGGTGTCACAGGTGTCACAGGGGTTTGAGTGGTATCGAGCTGATCTTTACAGCGTTGAAACAGTGGAGGGTTATCGAGTGATGGTGCAGAAGGTTGGTGGTCGGTGGGTTTATTCTGCATTTAGTCCATGTGAAAAAATTATCAGGAATGGTGATCGCTGGTTTTTTCGTGGCTTTGAGTACAAAGATCGGTATGAGATTGGTGAGCAGGTGCCACCGGCTTTTGATTTTCGAGGCATGACGGCTTCGATGCCGTTGGGTTGTTTTCGTGATGTTGATTTCGGTGGCACTGAGCCTGCGATGGCGGCTGCGAAGGATGCTTGTTGGTTGGATTGGTTAAATAATAATAACGGGGTGTGTGATGGCGAAGATTAAAACGATTGATGAACGGTTGTATGAGTGGGCGGATTTCGTGAGGGACAATAAAAAAGATTTGTTGTTTGCAAATAAATCACCTGAACAGCAAACGGCTGGCGGTGGTGATGTTAGTGATGGTTATATGCCGGAACACGTGGTATTGATGGAACTGGCTGTATTGCAATTACCTGTTGATTGCCGTGAGGCGGTGAAAGCTAAGTACATGGGATGCCAGGATAACCAAGCTGATCAGGCGCGCCAGCTGTCTGCCGCGCTAAAGAAAAAGATTTCTCGGCGGCGATTTAGCGAGATGATCTATTACTCGCATCTGTTTATCGCTGGGATTTATACAGGACTGGAAATGGCTATTGAAAAAAGTGTTGACAATGCCGCCCAGAAACCTTAAGTTTGCATTCAGAGTGTGTTGTTGCGACTGAGGCACACCGAACAAATTAATAATCATCAAAGCCTGCGAATTTCGCGGGCTTTTTTTATGTCTTTTTTCAGGAGGCGGGCCAGTGAATCTTAAGTCGGTATTGAAAACTATCGGTGTGGGTTTGCTGGCCAGTAACCCAGTGGGCGCAGGTGTGTTGTCTGTGGTGAATGCGTTCCTGCCTGATGATGAGAAGTTGGATGCTGGCGTGGCAACGGGTGCGGATGTTCATTCTGCTATCGATAAGTTACCAGCTGATGTTCGTGAACGGTTAATGCAGGCTGAGATTAATTTAGAAGTTGAGCAGGAGCGCGGTCGCACTGCTCGTTACCAGGCGATGTGTTCTGCTGATGGCCAGCAGACTCGGGCAAAGATTGTACAGATGGCCATGTGGTCGCTGATCGGGTTGACGATGGTGTTCATGTTGTTTGTTGGTTTTGTGTATGTCGAGAAGGGCGCAGCTGAGGCTTTCAGTGCTGAGATGGTAGCGTTTTTCTTTGCGCTGTCTGGCACGTATGCCTATGTGATCCGCGCGTACTTTGGTGACCTTAAAGCTGAAACGCAATCACGACACGCCACGATTGATGACAAGCCACAACATCCGAAAGGATTGGCTGGTTTGTTTTCAGCGATCAGGGGTTAAGGATGTCAGATATCAAACAGCAGGCTGTATCGACTATCGATCATGTCAAACATACGATGGATGCGGGTGCGTTTACTATTACAGTTGGCGCGCTGGCTGAGATACTGCCAGCGTTCGCGGCGTTGCTGTCTATTGTCTGGATGATGATCAGAATTTATGAGACGCGCACAGTGCAAAAGCTGCTAGGTAACACTGTTGTTGTTGATGATGAGCAGGATGATTAGTCGTGCCTGAGTCGCCTCCGCGATTAAGTTGTAAATCAAAAACAAAACGTGCGGTGGTGAAGGTTGCTGAAAAGCGTGAGTCAGCCGCTAAGCGCGGTTATGGTCGAGCATGGCAGAAAGCTCGTGAAGGTTTTTTGCGTAAGCATCCGTTGTGCGAGTGTGATGAGTGTCAGGCTGGCGTGAAGCGAGTGATGGCCGCGACGGTTGTAGATCATAAGGTTCCGCATAGAGGTGATAAGGTTTTGTTTTGGGATCGAAACAACTGGCAGGCAATGGCCGCGAGTTGTCATAACAAGAAAACCGCGCGAGAAGATGGCGGGTTTGGAAACCGAACCGCATCGACCAGCTAGGCATGGGGGGTGTAAATCCTTACAGCCGCGCGCACTGTAGACCGAGTCCCTACCTCCATTTTTACGTGGATAGTTTTGAATAGAGATTCACCACTTGCTGATTTTGTTAAAAGTGGTGATAGAAAAGCAGGATAGTCAAGAAATATTTAGTAGTTAATAAAAGTTTTTAATTTTAAATTTGTTTCACGTATTAATTCAGGGATTATTTTTATCAGGCAATCATCATGACGAAGAAAGCAGATCCAAACAAAGGGAACGTATCTCAGTTCCCTGGGGATTATGCTGGGCACTCTGATGATTGGCATATACAGCAAGCGGCAGATATGCGGCCTGCTGGTTTAAAGGCTGAAGAGTGTGATGTTTGGGATGTGATTGCTCCTGAGTTGAGCAAGGTAGGGCGGCTTAAAAAACTGTATATCGAAGTGATCTGCGAATATTGCCGGATCGTTGCAAAGTTGGCTGAGGCCCGTGAATACCTGGATCGCGAAGAATGGACTTATGTCACCACTGGCCGTCATGGGTCACAGGAAAAATCACGACCAGAAGTTGCTCAGTTGAATGATGACTGGCGAAAATTCCGTTCATTAGTGAGCGAGCTGGGCCTGTCGCCTGCGGCTGAAAAGAGCCTGAATAGCAAACAGGGTGATCTGTTCGGGCCGAACCCTTATTCAGATTTGTAGTGGTCGCGAAAAGTCAGCACATCAAAGACATTGATAAATATGTCAACGATGTCATAGCAGGGCGCAAGCTCGCTAACAAATGGGAAATTTTAGCGTGTAAGCGTTACAAAAAAGATTTAAAACGCTCGCGCACTACTGGTTTCGAATACGAGTTTGATCGGCAGAAAGCTGAGCACGCGATCAAGTTCATCGAGACATTGCCGCACACCAAAGGAAAGTGGGCCACGCTCACAGGTAAAGATCGTCTGATCAGACTGGAAGGCTGGCAGAAGTTCATTATTGGAAGCATTTTTGGTTGGGTTCACAAAAAAACTCGGCTTCGCCGGTTTAGAGTCGCGGATGTTTATGTGCCGCGAAAAAACGGTAAGAGCGTTATTGCTGCAGGCATCGGGCTTTATATGCTCACCGCTGACGGTGAGTTTGGCGCTGAGGTTTATTGCGGTGCGACTACCGAAAAGCAAGCCTGGGAAGTATTTAAGCCAGCTAAATTGATGGCTGAAAGGTCGCCAATGTTTCGGCGGCATTACGGCGTTGAAGTGACCGCGCGTTTTCTAACACGGCCTCGTGATGGCTCGGTGTTCGCGCCAGTCATAGGCAAGCCTGGTGACGGAGCGTCACCCTCCTGTTCGATCGTTGATGAGTTCCATGAACACGATGACGATGAGCTTTACGACACTATGATCACAGGCATGGGCGCGCGCGAACAGCCGCTCATGCTGGTGATCACAACGGCGGGCTCGAATATCGCCGGGCCCTGTTATCAAAAACAAAGAGACCTCGAAAAAGTTCTCGAAGGTGTTTTTGAAAACGATCAGCTGTTTGGTGTTATCTACACCATCGACAAAGAAGATGACTGGAAAGCAGAGTCGTCACTGATTAAAGCCAATCCAAACTACGGCGTATCAGTTGGAAAAGATTTCCTGAGAAACCAAATTCGTGACGCTGAGCAATCACCACGAAAAATAAACACGGTCAAACGTAAACATTTCAATATCTGGGTCGGTGCTAAAGACGCCTGGATGAACATGGACTTGTGGAACGCGCAAGGCGACTCAACGCTTCAGCGTGAAGACTTCGTTAACGATCCCTGCAACAAGGCGCTCGATCTATCGAGCAAGCTCGACATCACGGCTGATGTCGATATGTTCACGCGCGTCATCGACGGCAAAGATCATTATTATGTTTTCGGCAAATACTATCTGCCTGAAGACAGAGTCAACGAAGACGGCAAAGAACATTACCAGGGCTGGGTCAACGACGGTCATCTGATTACAACTGACGGCAACGTCATCGACTACCAGACGATTGAAGACAACGCGGCTGCCGACGGTAAGAACTACCAGATCGAACAGGTTGGATATGATCCCTGGGGCGCAACCGATCTGGCGCAACGCCTGCAGGACAGTCACGGCATGACCGTGGTAGAAATCCCGCAAACCACAAAGTATTTATCCGAGCCGATGAAGTGGGTCGAATCAATGGTGCTCGCTGGTCGTTTTCATCACGACAACAACCCGGTGCTGTCATGGATGATCTCGAACGTAGTCTCGAAAGAAGATGCAAACGAAAACGTGTATCCGCGCAAAGACGGTAAAGAAAATAAAATCGATGGCGCAGTAGCCACCATCATGGCCATGCTGTTATCGATGAAAGAAGAATCTGAAGAAGGCCCGAGCGTTTACGAAGAACGAGGAATAATAGCATTTTGAAAATAATCCCTGACATCTTAGGAATCGCGGGTCTTGGCCTGGTTGGTTATGGCGTTGCTCAATGGAGCGTGCCTGCGGCCTGTGTGGTGGTCGGTGTAGTCCTGATGTTTTCCGCCTACCGAATGGCTAAAAAATAATTATGTTTCTCGATAGAATTGCGAACCCGCAAGCGGCGATCACTGAATCCAGCGAGCTGGCTAAAATGATTTATGGCTCGCAATCAAATGCGGGCGTGACCGTCACTACCGATAGCGCCATGCGTCAAAGCGCGGTTTATGCCTGCGTGTCCGTTATCAGCGAAACCGTTGCGCAGTTGCCGTTAATTCTTTACATGCGTGATGGTGATAGAAAACAACGTGCGATCGCAAACCGTTTGTACAGTTTGTTGCACGACGCGCCGAATGATTTTCAAACCAGCTTCGAGTGGCGTCAGACAAAAACTGCTCACCTTTGTCTACGCGGTAAAGCGTTCAGTTTTATCAATCGGTCAGTAACAGGCGAAGCGCTTGAGTTGTTACCTATGCACCCTGATCGGGTAAAAATAAAACAGCATAAAGATTATCGGCTTGAATACGAATTCACCGATGCCGACAACATCAGACATATACTGCGGCAGGATCAGGTGTTTCGTCTCACTGGTCTGTCGTTTGATGGCGTGAACGGCATCAGCCCGATTGCTTACCATCGTGAAACCGTTGGCACGGGCATTGCTGCAGATAAGCACACCGCGTTGTCGTTTAAAAACGGCGCGAAGATGAATGGCGTGCTGAGTAATCCCGGTCACTTCAGCACTACTGAAGTCGCTAAGCGAGTCAAAGAAAGCTGGGACGAAGCGCACAGTGGCGACAACGCCTTTAAAACACCGTTGCTCGAAGATGGTTTGTCATGGATACAAACTTCAATGAACAACCGTGATGCTCAATACATCGAAACCCGTAAATTTCAGACTGAAGAAATAGCGCGAATTTTTCGAGTGCCGCCGCATAAAATCGGTCATCTTGAAAAAAGCACCAACAACAACATTGAGCATCAGGGTTTAGAGTTTGTTACCGATACCATGATGCCCTGGCTGCGCCGTTGGGAGCAGGCGATTGCTCGTGACTTACTAGGCCGGTCTGATAGCCGAAAGTATTTCTCTGAATTTTTGGTTGATGGTTTGCTGCGTGGCGACTCAAAGAGCCGCGCAGAATATTACGCGCGCGCGGTCGGTAGCAACAACGGCCCTGCATGGTTAACGGTTAATGAGATTCGCGCAATGGAAAATAAAAATTCGATTGAAGGTGGCGATGTTTTATACGTGCCTTCATCCGTTATGCCTGCCGGAGAGAATAAATGATTTTAGGAAAACACCGCGATCAACGCACGGCTGAATCAGTGGCTCGTTTCTGGGGCAAGACTTTATCCAAAGATGAAAAACAGTGGTACAGCATCAACACCACGAACAGCGACCAGGCTGAGATTTTAATTTATGACGTGATCGGCTGGCCGTTCATCGATGCTGAAACCTTCGTGCGCGAACTGACCGCGATCAATGCACCGAACATTAAAGTGCGCATCAACAGTCCAGGTGGTGATGTCATGGATGGCACGGCTATCTATAACGCACTGCGCGCGCATCCTGCACAAGTCACCACCGTTGTCGAAGGCATGGCCGCATCAATGGCCTCAGTAATTGCGTTAGCGGGTGATCACGTCGAGATTGCCGACAACGCTTACTTCATGATTCACAACCCGTGGACAATCGGCTGGGGTGACGAACACGCACTGCGCGACATTGCAGACTTACTCGGTCGCATTGGCAACACACTGGCGCAAACCTACGCCAAAAAAACTGGCAGCAAAGTCGCTGACATTAAAGCATTGATGGATGCTGAGACCTGGTTCATCGGCAGCGAAGCCAAAGACGCTGGCTTTGTCGATGCTGTTGTCGGTGATGTAGAAGCTACCGCACGATTTGAACTGGGCATGTTTGACCATGCACCTAAAGCGCTGAAATCGGCACCGCGTTCATTCGCGGAAAACCCGCCCAGTGCAAAAGAATTAGAACAGCTCCTGCGCGATGCAGGTTTTAGCCGTTCACAGTCCGCTGCTATTACCAGCAACGGACACAAGGCCATTCGCCAGCGCGATGCTGATGAGGATGTTCTTCTCGCAATACAAAACTTAACTTTAACAATGAATACCGGAGAACAATTATGAGTGAAGCACTCGCAAAGGCTGTCGAAAATCTTGGCAGTAGTTTTGAGCAGTTTAAAAACGCCAACGATCTGCGTCTGGCTGAAGTAGAAAAGAAAGGCACGGCTTCCGCTGAACTAAGGGAAAAGGTTGATACCATCAGCGCGGCGGTGGGTGAGTTCCAGAAAATCAAAGACCAGATCGATGCTATCGAAGCCGCTGCCAATCGTGGCGCTCTGGGCGGCGGTGGTGCGGTTGATAGCAAAGCCATCATCGAACACAGCGAAGGCTTCAACGGCTTCATGCGCCGTGGTATTGATGACGGTCTGCGTGCCCTGGAAATTAATGCGGGCCTGACTACACAGTCAGATCCTGATGGCGGCATGATTGTGCCGGTTGAAGTGGACAAGGAAATTGTTCGCCTCGCAGGCACGATGTCGGTCATGCGGTCACTGGCCACGGTGCGTCCTGTTGGTTCTGCGGTTTACAAAAAAATCATCAATAAAGGCGGCTCGACTTCCGGATGGGTTGGTGAGGAAGAAACTCGCTCTGAAACAAACACACCTGTTTTGGCCGCGCTTGAATTTCCAACTATGGAACTTTACGCCGAGCCACATGCTACGCAGACGATGCTGGATGACAACGAATTTAATGTTGAGTCGTGGTTAGCTGACGAAGTCGCTATCGAGTTTGTCGAACAGGAAGGTGCGGCCTTTATTACCGGCAACGGCGTTAAACGGCCGCGTGGTATTTTGGGCTATGACACAGTAGCCAATGCCTCATGGATACACGGCAAACTGGGTTTTGTTACCTCGGGCGCGGCGGCTGATTTTGCGGCAGCACCAGACGGCGGCAATGCGCTAATTAATCTGCAGCACTCACTCAAGTCAGTCTACCGTAGCAACGGCACGTTCCTGATGAATGACCTGACGATGGCGGCAGTGCGTCAACTCAAAGACGGTAACGGCGCTTACCTATGGCGTCCGGGTATAGAGGCAGGCGCATCCAATACCCTACTGGGCAAACCTGTTGCGATTGATGACACCATGCCGGATGTTGCTGCTAACGCATTTGCAATTGCCTTCGGTGATTTCCGTCGTGGTTACGTTATCACTGACCGCATGGGCGTGCGCGTGTTGCGTGACCCATACACAAATAAGCCGTTCGTCAAGTTCTACACCACCAAGCGCGTTGGTGGCGGTGTGCAAAACTTCCAGGCTATCAAGTTGCTGAAAATCGCAGCTTAATCGTAGCCACGCAGTAAACCGAAACGGCGGCCAGTTGGTCGCCGTTTTCTTTTTGAATATTTATTTTAAGAACGAGGAAAAATAATCATGCGCGATTTGCATAACAACATTAACCCAACTGGAGTAGCTGTTACCGCTAACACGGATAACACTGCAACGGTTTCCGGCATCATCGATTTACAGGGCTACGGTTCGCTGGAATTCCTGATTGCCACCGGCACACTGGCTGACGCTGATGCCACCTTCACTACGCTAGTTGAAGAAGGTGACGTTGCCAATTTGTCCGACGCTGCAGCCGTTGCTGATGGCGACTTGCTAGGCACTGAAGCGCTGGCTTCATTCACCTTTGCTGAAGACGATTCTGTTTTCAAAATCGGCTACACCGGCAACAAACGCTATGTTCGCTGCACCGTGACACCGGCAGCAAACACAGGTGCAGCGCCTTTGGCGATCATCCCTGTGTTGGGCCATCCCAACATCATACCTACTGATAACCCGCCTGCGTAGTCCGTAAGCAACGGAGCTGGCCGATAAGGCTGGCTCTGTTGTTGTGGTTACGGGTTTCCTGAGAAACAAAGGAGCAAAACCGTGAAAGATTACACAGTTATAAAAGGCTTCAAAGGTTCACGCACCGGCGCGACCGTTGAAGAGTTTGTCGAAGGCAAGGTTGTGCAGCTTGATGGTGACCTTGAAAAAGTCGCTATTGACAACAAATGGGTGAAACCATCAAAAGGGCAGGCACCGCAAAAAACTGAAAAAGTTAGCATCGATGATGATCGGGTTTTTAAACTGGTTGATGCTATTCGGGCGCTGGAATTAGATAACAAAGAACACTGGACAAATTCCGGTGCACCGGAATGCGCAGCACTGGCGGATCTGACTGGCTCAAAAGTAAGTGCCGCTGAACGCGACGCTGCTTACCAGTATTTTATTGATAATAAAAATTACCTGTAGAGGTAATTTTTAATTGTACAAAAAGAGCCGCGTATTGCGGCTCTTTTTTTATAACCAGAAGAAACAAAAATCATGCGAAATGAAATAGTCACCGCTCCTGCTGAAGAACCCATTGCCCTGGCTGAAGCTAAGGCGCACGTAAGGGCCACGGATACATCAGAAGACGCATTGATCACCTCGCTGATTATTGCGGCTCGTGAATATGTCGAGGCGTACATATTAAGAAAGCTCGTTACTCAACGGTGGCGTGTTTATTACAACGATTTTTATGAACTGGTGCTGTTCGATCTAACACCAGTGTCATCCGTGTTATCGGTTAAGTATATCGACGCCGATGGCGTACTCACCACGCTGGCAGCAGATCAATACAAATTATTAAAATCTGCACCGGCCAACGTCATCGCCGCTTACGGTGTGACCTTCCCGTCGCCACGCAACGAAGCCGAAGCGGTATATGTCGAAGTTGAATGTGGTTACGGTGGTGCAGCGGCTGTGCCAGTGGCCATTAAGCAGGCCATGTTACTTTTTATTGGGCATCATTACGAAGACCGTGAAGCCGAAACACCGGCAGCCGTTAACGCCTTGCTGTCACCTTACCGGGTGGTCACGTTCTAATGAAAGCAGGCACCTTACGTCACCTGGTCTCATTACAAAGCGCCACCAAAACCGAAGGTGATTATGGCGAAGACACGGAAACATGGACACAGTACGCAGCGCCTCGCGCCGCTATCGTACCGCTGCGCGGCGCAGAGTTTTACGCGGCTCAACAGGTCAACGCGGAAATAAATGTAAAAATAATAATCAGATACCGTGCTGATGTAAAAGCCTCGCACCGTGTCGTGTTCGGCAGCATCACCTACGAAATCGCAGCACCACCGATCAACCCGCAAATGAAAAACATTGAACTGCACTTAATGTGCAAAATCATTAACTAATAAGTACAGGAGAGAATAATGGAACAGAGATTATTTGTTGGTTATGACGATGCGGGTAATAAGGTTTATCAAGTGGTTGTTGATGAGGCGAAGAAGGTTATAGAAAATCCCCTCATTGGCGTATCAGAATCATACACGATTACTATAAATGCTGCGGCTGAGTTGCCTGCAGATAGCACAGCAGTAACGCCAGCAGAGGTAATTACAGTCACGCCAACCGCAGGATTTAAACGGTGTATTGTGACTTTTTTCGCAGATGAAGGCATGACTCCATTTGCCGTTGGTGCAAATGTTACGCTCAATGCCAATGACACAACGATTGCTGCTTCTCGACTTTCCATTGCCGATTATACAGAAGGGGCTTCATTGACCAGTGCTGCATCTAAAGATGCCCACAAAGTAAGTAAAAACCGAGGGTTAATGTATGACCTTTCAGGGCTTGATTCGACAATCGAAAAAATTAGTCTTGTTGGTATTGCAACTGGTGGCACAGGTGCAGCATCTAAATCTCACATTGAATTGGTGTTTATCTAATGAAAAACAATCTACTCACACTCGGACAAAAAGACCGTAGCTTAATTTTGCCATCCGTTTTAGGCAAAGGATTTTTCTACGGAATGTACGCGGGCAATACCAGCATTGTTGATAAATTTGGTTTGGCTGCTGATATAGGCAAGACTGGTGTTACTGGTGATGTCAGTACAAATGCAGGCTGGTTTACAGGTAATGGTGCAGACCATTATGAAAGTCTAACTGATACTCACATGCACGATGTGTTAAGTCTAGGCTTGACAGAGCAATTAATACTGACTTTTGATTTGTTTCTTGCTGCCGGATGGGCAGCAAATGATGCAGCTATGTCATACGGCAGATACACTTCAACAGTCGGCGGGTTTGTCGCAATGGTACTAAGCACAAACAGGGTTCGATTTGACTATCGAGCTGTAGGTGGTAGTCAGTTAAGTGTTGCCACTTCAGCGGTGATGGCCAACGATGTGCGGCACACAGTTACTTTTGATGTAAACGTGGGCGCAGGTACAGTTGACACTTATGTGGATGGTGCTGTTTCTGGCGGGGCTTCTGGCGTTGCTTTTGGCACTCCAGTGACAAATGAACAAACAGGTGGTTTATTTATCGCTGCCCGCATGGGAGCATCAGCAGCAGATAGCCAAATGGATGCTACTGGCAGAATGGCAAACCTACTTGCTTTTAAACCTGCGGTTGTGGATACCTCTTTGGCACTAGCAATAAACACTGAAATGTATAATCAGCGCCATGAAATTCCGTGGGCAATTGAGGGTAAATAATGGCTATCACTGACTGGTGGTTAGGTGATGCTGGCGTTGACTCTGCCAGCGTGGTATTGCGTTCAGATACCAACGGCGCAATAACAGCCAGCAAAAGTTTTTCTGGTGATACTGTGGCTGATACGTCTATTGAGGATGGGCTTGTCAGAATTGATTTTGCAAATGTTGTCGCTGATGAAAGTGTAGATATTACTATTTCAGGTAGCACAATTACTGCACAATTAAAGCTAATGCCTGTAGATACTCCATTTTGTATTGGCTGGTATTCCTGCATGGAAATCGGGCTACGCATGATTGCAGGCAACCAAATGATAAATAAACACAATGTTGTTGCTTCATTCGGTGAGGGCGATTTGCCATACGTGGAAAATAATATAGCTCACTGGGGAGTTTCCAAAGTTGGGGCAAGTAAAAGTGGTGGGCAAACACAAGCTAATGCCTCAGCCCACTACAGGGCTTTTATGCGTAACCCAGGCGTAAAATATTTATCTCAAAATGCGCCATTCTTTCGTATGGGTGATGATCATGAGTGGCCGGGGGACGATTGGGATCACACAGTTGCAAACGCAAACGATCAGGGTTTAACGTTCACATTGCAATCAGAAGTAGATGACTTATTCGACAAGTTCAATAAAGCACTGACTGGCTACCAGAAAGGTAATCCGCAAAACAGTTATCCAACAGCTACGGCACAAAAGCCGTCAAACGCTGATGCAGGCACAGATGTTAATAACTATCCGCCGTCGTATTTTCGTAAACGTATCGGCAATGCTGAATTTTTCATGCTTGATTGCATATCCCATCGAAATCCTATTGCCGCCGTTGATGATGAAAATAAACACATGCTCGGTAGTGTTCAAGAGGCGTTGTTGCTTTCCGCGCTATCCGATTCCACAGCGGATTTCAAATTCATAGTGTCAAGCAAAGTATTTTTTGCTGCTGCATCGACATTTGCAAATCAGGATTCATGGGCGTGGTATCAAACCCGTCGTGACGTAATACTGGATTACATACGTGACAACAATATAACAACTGTTGCTATTTTGTCTGGCGATCAGCACACGCCGCAAATAAGTTACGCCTTGCAATCAGAAGGTGACAACTGGGATATGTTTGAAGTTTGTGCCTGTCCTGTTGGCGTACCATTAACAGGCGTAATTGACACAGCAACAGAAAATAAAGAGCTGCTGGTTTGGGCGAATCAGGTCTACGGGATAGTTCAGGTTTTTGATACTCATTGCCTTATTGAACAATATTCTATTGATGGCAAACGAGCGTCGAGCACAAGATTAAATGCAGGAAGTAATATCCCTGTCTTAACAAACAACCAAATTGCATTTGGATAATAGAAGAAAACCGAAATGAAAAAACTACTAGCATTAATGTTGTTCACATCCATTGGCTTAATGCTGATCTGAAATGACCACACAGCAAACAATAAAAGTTTTCTTCGCCATGCTGAAGCATTGATCTGCAATATCTGAGTCCAATGATCTCCACCAACTTCACCCCTTCAATTCCCGATCTAATCAAAGAGATTGGTGCGCTCGAAGAAGGTTTACAACGCAAGGCTGTCACCTCGGGTTTAACCGCTTCAGCGAAACCGTTGAAAGATCGGCTGAAACAAAACGCGCCATCAGACAGCGGTGCGTTGAAAGGTTCTATCGGTCAGGTGGTGTTGTCATTAACCGCGAAAGCGCGGCTGGGTTTTGCTGCAGACGTTCGCGCCATTCTGGTCGGGCCGGTGCGTAAAGCTAATTCAACACTGGGCGGTGTGACTAAAAAACGCGCACAGGGTTATAAGGCTCACTGGTTAGAAGAGGGTACGAAAGCTCACACTATAAAGCCGCGAAAAAAAGGCGGTCGCAAGGCGCTGAGTTTTGGTGGTGGTTTTGTTAAAGAAGTGAATCATCCTGGTATTAGCGCCACGCATTTTATGGGTAACGCTTACCAGCAAACACAAGCATCGGTTAACGATAACTTTTACCAGGGGCTGTCGAGATACCTCGATAAAATCCGCAAGGTAGCATAATGACTGTTTCATTTATTACCACCAAGCTGACGGCTACTGCCGCGTTTCAGCAGGTTGCTGCTGCGCCTGTGTCTGTGGGTAAGCCGTCACTCGATACCGCTAAAGCATTAAAAACATTATTGCGCGCCACGTTCACGGGTGGCAGTTTCGATCCGTTAACACTGGGCAGCGAGCCGGTGCATCCGTCATTGGTATATCAACTGGTGAGTAGTGGCTGGTTGCGCCTGCAGGGTTTCGCGGTGGCTTATACCGAAACTTATGTGCTGTTCATTCGCGCGGCAACTATGTCGGCGTTAGTGACTAAAGTCGATGCCGTGGTCACGGTGATCGAAGCCGGTAGCAACGCCATCGAAGTCACTGACATGCTCACCGAATTTGATGACGTGCAAAAACTGTATCGCTGCAACATGGAAATCGCTTTCACGCAACCGGCGGGCGATGGCACGCTGGCGGCGGCGCTGGTGTATCCGTTAGCAATCGACGGCACGCCTAACCAGTACGATGCTGATTGCTCACAACGCCGCATCAATAGCTATGGCGTCATCACGCTCACCACCGGCAACAACGTCACCACTTTGCGCGACACAGCAGAAGCCGCGCTGGTCGGTCAGTCGATGGGCGAACAGTTCACACCGCTGCAACTGAAATCAGGCTCAGCACTGGAATTACCCGGTGGCCTGCAAGCCTGGCACGACATTTATTTTGAAACTCAATACACCACTAACTGAGGAAGCTAACTATGTACCAACGCAAAGACAAAGACGGCAAAGTGATTACCGAGCGTGCCACTGTACAACCCACACCCGAGCAGGCGCAGAAGCAAAAGTTTCAGCGCATTGCTGATGATAATAAACAGCGTGAAGCCTTTTTGAAATCACGCGAATCGAAACCAGCGGCGGCTGAACCGGCTCCGGTTAAATCTGCAATCACCCACAAACCCGCTGCCACCGTTTAACAGCAGCTCTTAAAAATTATTAATAGCAGGAGTTAGAAAAATGTCTGATATTCAAGTAGCGGATAACCGGATCTACGTCAAAGATGAAGTCACGTATGGAACGGATAGCGTACCCACCGCAACCGATCGTGTTCGCACCAGTGACCTCGACATCGTGCCTTACGATGGCCCTCGTATCGAAAAAGCGTATGACGGTGACGGCGGTCGTGATCGTAACAGCATCAACACTGGCCCGTTTACATCATTGACCTGCAAAGTAGATTTCGCAGGCTCTGGCACTAAGGATATTGAGCCGACTTATGCGCCTTTATTGCGTAGCTGTGGTGTGGGTGTTGTTGAAACCGCGCTTACTAATACAACGATTACAACTGGCACGGGCGTGATTACCGACAGCTCATCAATTTATTTTGTTGAAGATCTCGCTGGTGAGCTGGAAAAATCAGCACTACTCGGTGTGCGCGGCACAGCAGGGCTGGACATTAGTCGCGGTGCCGTTCCGCAATGGGATTTCAGCTTACTGGGTACATACAACCAGCCCAGCCACATTGCCTCCACGTTAGCCGGTGCGCCTGCTGCACAGCTCAAAGGCATCCCGGTCACTAATGCCAACACCGCCACGGTCACGCTCGACGGCGCAACGGTTTGCCTGGAGTCGCTCAAGTTCGACAACATGGGTTACACCACTGACTTTGTTAACGGGCCAAACTGTTTAGAGGTTAAGTCGTCCCCGACACAAATCAAAGGCACCATCGTCATCAAAGACGAAGGTTATGCAACGAAAAATTTCGTGGCCTTAGCGGAGTCACACGGAGGGGTAACGGAAGTCGCGCTGGCGGTAACGCACGGCACGGTGACTGGAAATATTCTCAGCGCCTCGGTTGCGACTATCCAGATCACCGACATCAAGCGCACCAGCCTCAACGGTATCAAAGGCTGGACCATGACCTTCGGCCTGACCAGCAACGCGCCACTGGTTATCGTACAAACTTAAAGCATTCGCTTTGGTGGCTTGGGCTTCCCGTGGCCCTTGCTGCCGATTCATTTCACACGGGCTTTTATTCATTAAAGGTAAATAGTTATGCACTACAGAAACGGAAGAGCCGCAGTAAACGGTGACAAGATTGTTTCATTGAACGGTGGCGAGGTCGTGGCAGCGGGTACGCTGTATGACGCGGTGCCTGGTAATGATTATTGCAACGGCCACATCATGGTCGGATACGAGCAAAGCGGCAGCGATCCGGTTGCCTGCATGTGCGATTGTTTGCATGTCGATGATCTGGCGGCAATTCTGGCTGAGAAAGGTCTGGGTAATCGTCCAGACGGAATGTAATTCATTAGCTGAGAAAAGCAGAAGCATCTACTCCTGCTTTTTGTTTTTTAATTTTATTATCACGGGAAAATATTATGTCATTCCAAATTGGAAAAAAAACCATCAAGTGCAATGTCGGCTTTAAGGCCGAAGGGGATCTTGACGAACAGGTCGATGTTTCGATCGTGCTGGTCTATCAGCGGCCTTCAGTAAAAGACGCCAAAGAATTCAGCAAACTCAATGCCGAATTTGCCGACGCGGTGAAGTCACTGTCTGCGCCAGGCGCTGATACATCAATGGTCGAAACCAGTGAAGCCATCAACGCCATTGAACAGAAAATGTCCGACTTTGTGCGCATCCGTATTTCCGGCTGGGATAAAGTACAGGGCGGTGAGGGTGAAGCGTTAGCGTTTAACCCGGAAAACCTCGACCTGTTATTTAATGACAAGGATGCCAGGCGCGCAGCCTTTACCCGTTACACCGACCTGGTTAACGGACGCAAAAAGGAGGCAGACGAAAACTTAAAAAAATCGGAAGCTACTGGGTAACGGCAAAGGAACCAGTAGATGAAGAGGAAAAAAGGGAACGTGAGTCCGCAGCTTTGCGGCTTATGAATTTCACGGAAGAACAAATTAAAGAAGAGCTGGCTCAAGAAGAAGGCGGGCCAGATAAAGACTGTGAAATATGGCCTGAGCATGTTGAGGCGCTGGATTTGTTTCTCAGCGTGCAGCGGCGATGGGTGTATCCAGCTATGTCGAGCCGCCCGGTTGGGCTGGATCCGGCATGGGTAACACTCAAGGCTGAACTGATGTTTCCTGAGAAACAAAATCGGCTTGAGGTTATTAACCAGGTAGAGCTGATAGAGAGAGGTGCGCTCGGTGCATGGCCAAAGAGTTAAGGTGTAATATTTAAACTTGACATTCGGTAGCCGGATGGATTATTGTTTCTCTGCACTAGCAAAATCTAGTGCCGGAATTGGTCTTCCGTTTGGTCAGAGAGCAGGGCTCTCATTCGATGAGCTTTTTTTGTGCCTGTAGAAATATGGCAGGCTGTGCGGGGCTTCCTTCGGGAAGGCCGATCCTCTGACCGGTAAGACCAACCCCGTGCAGTCTGCCACCCTATTGATTGGTCTCGATGGTGGCAGTTCTTGAACATATTCAGAGGACGCTACTATGTCGGCACAAGTAATAAAACTAAAAGAGTATTCACCCGGTATCCAGCAAGCCACTATTAAGCTTGAGTGGCAGGTGTCCAGTGATGCACCTAAAACAGTCGATGATTTATATTTCACGAAGCGCGAACCAAACGGTTGTATCAATTGGTGGGCTGTAACTAAGCCTAGCAATTATTATAGTGCGAACTATATGGTAGGAAGGGCGCATGCGTTTGATGTAATTGAGTTAATGTTTAATCCAAAAGCAAAAAACTTAAATGATGGGCTGCTTAGTAATATCGCTATAAACATGGCTGAAAACCACAAAACAGACGATGGTGTGATGCGTGGTTTCTTTAGTGCGTTCAGTGAGTTATTGCTAAATGGGAAAGTAGTGCGTTGAGTAGCGCAATTGATATTACTGGACAGCGGTTTGGGAAATTACTAGTAGTTAAACGGGTTGAAAACGATAGTAGTGGTTTCGCTATGTGGTTGTGTCACTGTGATTGCGGTAACTCGAAAGTCATCCGTGGTGTTTCTTTGAGAAACGGCAATACAAAAGGTTGTGGCTGTATTGCTGCGCCCGATCATACGGGTAAGCGATTTGGTGGATTGGTGGTTTTAAAAAAGTTAGCCAATAAAAAGTCGCATTCTAATTGGTTATGCAAGTGCGACTGTGGCGCCACAACTAAGGTTACGAATACTCGCTTGGTTAGTGGTGCCACGAAATCATGCGGTTGCGGCAGAAAGTCTTTGGATGGGCTAAGCACGTCCAGTCCTCGTGAATACCGAAGCTGGCGAGCGATGCTTGCGAGGTGCAATAACCCGGAAACAAGACATTACGAGCATTATGGTGGTAGGGGAATAAAAGTTTGTGATCGCTGGTTGGATTTCACGTTGTTTCTGAAAGATATGGGACGCAACCCCGGTAGGTTTCACACGCTTGATAAACAGGATAATAATGGTAATTACGAACCGGGTAACTGTGCGTGGGTAGATAAGAAAGCCCAGGCAAGAAATACACGGCGTAACTTTATTCTTTCATATAAAGGTAAAAAGAAGTGCCTTGCTGAATGGTGTGAGTTGCTAGGTTTAAAATATCACACTGTATATTGTCGATTGCGTAATGGTTGGTCGGTGCAGTCGGCACTTGAAGAACCGAAAAAAGTAAACCAGTTTTCAGAATAAAAACAAATTATTTTTAATAAACAAAAGCTCACTTCGGTGGGCTTTTTTATTGGCGTCGATAAAATGGCTCAGACATATAAAACGGGAATAATCCTGACCGGGTCAGCCGATGGAGCGATCAGAGCGGTCAAATTAACGGACGAGCAACTTAAAAAATTAAACTCGACCGAAAAGAAAGGGCACGATACTCAGAAAAAAACCCGCGCGGAAACTAAAAAAACCAGTCAGTCGATGGGTGATTACGCGGGCAAACTAGGCCTGGTTACGTCTGCAGCTTCTATATTAACCGCCGCGTTGGGCGGGTTGTCTATAGCGAATACCGTGCGCGAAACAGTGGCTTTAACGCGGGAGACCAACGCCTGGGCGGCGGCGGTAGGTGTGACTACGCAGGAATTGCGGGCTTCGGAATATGCGGCCCAGTCTTTGGGGTTGTCTCAAGGCAAGATCGCGGACATTTATAAAGATACGGCTGAAAAAATTTCTGACGCTTATATCAATGGCGGAGGTGAAGCGGTTGAGGCTTTGCGCAATATCAATCTTACCGCTGCGGATCTCAATAGTTTGTCTCCTGATCAGCAACTTATGGCTATTGCTAACGGCCTGGATTCTATTGGTGATCACAACAACAAAATCCAGATTTTGGAATCGCTTGCTTCTGATGCCAGCCTGTTAATCCCTTTACTGGAAAACTCCGGTGAAAAATTTAAACAATTAAAACAGGAAGCGATTGATTCTGGCAGGGCCATGTCGAATATCGACGCGGCTGTTGTCACCTTGCTCGATGTTGAATTTCGTAAATTGTCAGCTTCATCTGACGGCTTTGGTAATAGCCTCACCGCAGGTTTAGCGCCTGCTATTTATGGTGTGACCAAAGAAATTAATACACTGACATTGGGCTGGGGTAGCGCCAGCGAGATAACTGCGAAAGCGATAGATATTACCGTTACGGGGTTGGGTTTTGTGCTCGATGCAGGGCATGATGTTTTGACCACTGTGAAGCTGATAGAAATCGGTTGGCTGCATGTGGGTAATGTTGGCGTGTCAGCGTTTATTGGAATGGGTAATGTCGGCGTTGATTTTGTTAATAACTTCCTGCTTCCGTTTCGTGAAACACTGGGGTCAATTACTGAAGGCTGGGGGTATCTGCTTCAGTTAGCGGGTGACTTTACGGGTAACACCGCCTGGCAGGAAGCTGGCGAATTTATGCTGGGTTACAGCAAGGCTATTAAAGAAACCCGTTTTGAGATGGCGGATTTTATTGGTCTGCAAAAAGATTTGCAGGGTCAAATCGCAAAGTCCAATGATGAGCTGCTGGCAATGCTCAACGCCAAAGCGCCGTCAGATGAAATAAAAAAATGGCTGGCTGAGCAACGCGCAGAAGTTGAAAGACTGGCAGCAGCGAACGTGGCTGCGGCTGAAGCACGAAAATTGCTGACTGATGAAGAAAAAAAGGCAGCGGAGTCCTCTAAAGAATTAAGAATAGCGGCTGATGCGACCGCGCAAGTTTATAAAGACACAGCATCATCCATTCGTAATTCATTCAGCGGTGCGTTTCGTGACATTCTTGACGATCAAAATACTTTTGTTGATCGTATGTTTGATTCAATTAAAAACCTGTTTGCTGATATAGCAACATTACAACTGACTAAACCGTTCATCATTCCATTTACAGCGGGTATAGCAGCATCAACCGGCGCTAACGCTGAAGAACAGTTAGCGGCTGTCAGCGGAATGGGCGGCACCGCCGCCGACACTAAAGGCGTAATGGCTGATGTCGGTGAATACATTGGCGCAGGCATGGTTGGTTACATGGCTGGTGGTATGGCCGCGAAAATGTTTGATGTGGCGAACCCTGGCATGGCGCAAAACCTATCGGGCATTGGTGCCATGATCGGTCTGTCGATGGGTAATCCATTTATTAGCGCTATCGCCGGTTTTGTTGCAGGTTCATTATTCAAAGGCGACTGGGTTACTGATGCTGAAAAATTAAACCTTTATTACACGCGTGGTGCGGGTGTTTCGGGTAATCGCGAAATCAGCCAAAGTCGTGATGGTGGTGCTTTTAATTCAGACGACAGCCAGACTATTATTCGTACACTGGATGCGGCTTTTACTCAGCGCCTGTCGCTAACCTTTGGCCAGTTTGAGGACAGCCTGGTCAATCAGCTTCATTTGTTGAACATCGGCAATCTTAATGCGTTGATGGATTTTACTTCGTCAGTGGCGCTGGATATTACCGGTCTCAATTCTGAGCAGGTCAATGACGTTATTACGCAATGGGCGGGTAATGTCTCTGTTGAAATGGCAGCGGCGTTATTGCCGGGGCTGGATGCTTTCAGGCGTGTAGGCGAGACAGGTGTAGAGACGATTGATCGACTTACTCAATCACTAGGTTTGATGTACAGTTTTGGTCGCAATCTTGATATTACTATTGCGAGTTTGACGGCGGGCAATAATGCTGCAGCTCAGTTTGGTATTCAGATTCAATATGCCACGGCGGATATTGTTGCGACCGCGAATCAGTTGGCGAATACGCAGGACATGCAGACACGCATCGAGCTGGAACAGCAATATGCTGACCAGGTGCTGGCGCGTTATAAATTAGAGCAGGACATGCTTACTGCCCTGCAGGCAAGCGTGGTTTCGATCAGCAACGACATCTCTGGTTTGCGCGCGACTATTGGTGGTGATATCGCCAGCATTACCGGCGGCTTTGCACCGCGTAGTGCTTCGTCTATTGCTTCTGATTTAGCAGGTATCTCTGGTGGTAGTGCGCCTGATTTGACCCGGTACATTAACTTAACAGGCAAACTGGATACGGTTGGAGCGCAGAGTACAGCAATGCTGGCTTTGATTAATGAAAAAAACAGTGCGAAGAATGAACTGGAAATAGCGAAAGCTGATTATGAAATTGATTTACAGGGCCAGATTGATGATTTAGTTTCAAAAATGACCAGTGCGTCATTTGATGATGCGGTAAATGGGTCGGTTGATAGGTGGTACGCTGAAACTCTATCGTTAACGGCTGAGCTTGCCGATGGTCTGGCTGAATTCGACGCGCAGATTGCGCCCGTTGCGGGTTCTATTAGTGCGCTGAAGTTAGAGTTTGCGGCCTTACTGGATAAGGTGACGAGTTTACAAACCAAAGCTGATGCTGCGCTCACTGATTACAACGCCTCAATGCTGGATTATTTGTCTTTGACGTCCGACCAGGTTGATCAGTTGCAAAGTTTGCGTGAAGAAACACTGAACTATTACAACACCATGAAGCAGCTCGATGGTGCCATGACCAGCGCAGCGGCTAACATTGGCAGCACACTTGAATCGTTACGCCTGGGCACGCTTTCACCGTCGGCACGGCTGGCGGATCTCACCGGGCAGTTCACCAGTTTAACTTCCAGCGCCAGTGGGGCTACGGGTTACGATTTGGTTTCGATCAGTGAGCAGTTGAATGCGCTGGTTAATCCGTTGTTGTCTGAGGCTTCAACGCTCTATGCGAGCGGGCAGGGTTATCAGGATATTTTCAACATGATCACCTCAAGCCTGGGTGATGTGCAGCAGATGTTAATTGATGGTGCGCCGCAAGGTTATGAAGAAAGCTCGATTACATTATTAACTTCTATTGATAGTTTGTTGGGCGGTTTGCAGGATGTACTCAGCGCCGCTGAGTTGGCCATCATCGACGCGATCGATACCAGCCGGATTCACACCGTGGCCACGTTGCAGGACATTCGTGAATTGCTCGGTGGTGAAAAACGCACGTTATCGAGCTTTGATGTCGGCACATCGTATGTGCCCAACGATATGACCGCGAATATTCATCAGGGTGAAGTGATCATCGATCCACAAAGCTCGGATATTCTGCGCCGCTACGGCATACAGGTTTCGGGTGGTGGTGATTCTCGTATGGTGGAAACTTTGAATCGGATTGAGCGTTTGTTGTCGGAAAATTCGGGCGACTTGCGTCTGACGGTAGTGACGGCTGACGGCAAAGTGATCAAAGAAGAAGTAATTCGAGATATTAAAAAACGCAGTAAACGTGGCGAGTCAATCGTACATGCTGCTGGAGTCGTTGCTTAATGGATATGATCACACTGTTAAATGATCCGAACTCTGAAAAAATATTACAGCTCGAAATTGACGGCACGCATTATTTATCGGACACAGCTTACTATTCCGAGCCAACCGACACACCGGCTAATCAGCCTTATGCGCCGGTCATTGCTCAGGGTGGTATTCCGAGTTACCGCCGCCGCATACAGGAGCTATGGGGTGGACGCTCACTAGCGAGCTGGGGCGAAGTTTCTCTGGCGAGTGAAATCGTTAATGGTGTTGATTTTTCTACCACCAGTATTCGCGGCAAACTGGTCGAGGGTTTTGTCACCGGCAAACGCAACCTGGTGGCGCTGGCTGATCGTTTGCAAATTATAAAAGGCGTGATCGGCTCTAAAAGCGTGAATGCGGACGGCGGTATTAGTTTTGATGTGATCGATGATCAATCAAAATTTCAGGCCACTGAGTTTCCACCAAACCGTTACGATTCAGCCACGGAGGTCGCGGGGTTTCCGGTAGCCAATCACGGCTTGAGTAAACCGGTTTGCCTGGGCCGTTGCAAAAACGTACCCGCTACCTTAGTCGATGCAGGCACGTGGACTTACCAGGTGAATGATCCCGCCACGGGTTCGATCAATGCAATCTCTGCCGTGTACGATAACGGTGTCGTGGTCTCGACCAGTTCGATTGATCTGGTCAATGGAAAATTCACACTCACTTCTGCGCCGGTCGGTATTGTTACCGCTGATGTGGACGGTGTTAAAGATGGCGCGACATGGTTATCAACCACCACGCTGATCGTTGACTGGTTGGCGCGTAATTATGGTGGCGTCGCTGGTGCTGATGTCGATATTTCAGGTCTGCCGTCTGGTGTTGTTGGTATTTTTTTAAATTCATCTACCACGCTCGATACCGTTATCACCAGTTTGTTGCAGGGCTGTTTGGGGTGGTGGCAATTTTCATCCACGGGCCAGCTCCGTGTTCGTCAGATTTCCGCGCCTGTTTCGGGCGGAAAAATCTTTAATGAAAAAAAACAGTTATCAGAATTAGTTTTTACTGAAGACGACGAACTCTATTGGTCGGTGCCGTTGTTGTATCAACGCAACTGGCAGCGATTAGAGCCTGCGTCGTCTGTGGCAGCGAATCAGGCAACCTGGTTGCGCTCAGAAGGTTATGAATCACGTACTGAAGATGCAGCCATCCTCGCTGCTTACGATTATGCGAGCACAGCTTCACGGCTCGAAACTTACTTTGACGTTAAGGCTGACGCTGAAACGGTAGGCACTTTGGCGCTCGCTATGTTTGGCGTGCCGCGTTATCGGACTGTAGTCGATCTACCACTCACGGCTCCGTTAACTCAGCTGGGTGATTCAATAGAGTTTCAGGATGCGGGGATTTTTGATGGCGATTATTTAGCGATTGGCTTAACTGATGAATGGGATGAAGAGCTCCCGGTTGTTAAAGCGGAGGTGTGGGGATAATGGCTATCGATAAAACAAAGCACGTTATTTTTATGGCTGACAATATGCTGGATCGGGCAACCGCGCTCACGGCTTCGTCAGAGGTTGCGTCGTTACCAGTAACCAATTTGCAAAATCATCAGCGCACAGAATTGTTTCGCACCGATGGCAACGTCGCGGGGCAGGTGGATATTGATATAACACTGAATGCTAGCGAAGGCAGCGTCGGCGGGTTAGCGGTTGTTGATCATAATTTATCATTGGCCGGTTCAATTCGCATACAGGCATGGACTGATGCTCACGACGGTGCTGCGCAAGTGGTGGATGAAATTATTCAGCCGTATGCGCCGATATATGCTTTTGGTGATGGTGTTTTTGGTGAAGGTCTCTTTGGCGGTTATGCATCTCTGGGGCCGTTCAGTTCGTATTCGCCACGCTCATATCTACGCGTAATTTCATTTTTACAACTCGTTGCTGTTATTGATGCCGACTACTGGCGCGTGACATTGATTGATTCAACGCTGGATTATATTCAATGTGGTCGTTTATTTATTGGTGAAGTGTGGCAACCAGAAACCAATTATTCATGGAGCAGCAAACTGTCTCGCAAACCGGAATCAAAAAAGCGTCGTAGTCGTGGAGGGCAGGATTATGGTAATCCGAAGCCTGGTCGTATGGCGCTGGAATTCAATCTTGACTGGTTGCAGCTCAACGATCAGCAACGGCTTTGGGCTGCTTATCTTTATGTGGAATCGGACACGCCGGTCATTGTAATTCAGAAACCCGATACCGATTCGTTTGACCGTGAATTGCGGTCACTCTATTGCACATTCGACGGACTTAGTGTCGAGGCCGCGTTCGAGGGTAATCATCGTTCATCTATTAAACTTATTGAGGCATTGTAAAAATGGCTGATACACCTACTGATAATTTTAGCATTGTAAAACCTGAGATTGGTGTCGGTGGTCACGGCCCTAAAGTTCATACATTTTTGGACAAAATAGACAGCGAACTGCTTTCTATTTTTGTGATGGGCCAGCTTTCTGTCATCGACAAAGACCTCACCGCGCCACCCGGCTCACCGGCTGATCGTGATGTTTATATCGTTGCGGCAGGAGCAACCGGTGCATGGGCAGGTCTCGATGGCGACGTCGTAGTGTGGAGCGCAGGCGCGGCGGCGTGGGCAACCTTAACGCCGCTCGAAGGCTGGTTGGCGTGGGTCGTTGATGAGGGGGTTGAGTATCGTCATGATGGGGCGGCTTGGGTAGCGATAACCCTGTCCGGTATATGGACGCCAGTTGTTTACAGCGGAGCCAATGTAGCTGTTCTATCTTCGTCAGGGGGGCGTTATCGCTACTCCGGAAAGAAGTGTTTTGTTTCCTTTAACTTCACCATGACAAGCAAAAACGGTATGTCCGGCACTATTTCAGTTAGTGGGTTTCCTCTTACGCCAGATGTAACATACGCGCCTTATCCCATTTTTTCGACAGAGTACGCCGGTGCCAATTTGGCGTTGGGGAGTCACCTGGTGGCTAGCATGGCAATAGGTGGGGGTATTACTTTTCGCTATATTAATAATACCGGTGGCGGAAATGTTACTGATGCAATGATTACAGATACTTTAACTGGATATTTTAGGGGAGAGATACTTTTACCATGATCTCAACCACAAACTACCTGTCACAAACCCAGTCCTTACTTGATTTAGACGAGTACACGGACGGCTGCACAACACCGTTTAAAACATTCATCCATAGATGGTTAAAGAAATCGCGCGTACTCTGCGCGGCGCATGACTTTGGTGGGCGGGGTTTAATTAAAGGTGTTCGTCCTGGTTGGCACAACAATTTGCACACGCTGATTGCTCACTGGTCGCAGCCAGCGCCGATCTATTGGGTATGGGGTTCAGTAGTTGCTTTTTTTACTTTGTTTTGGGCCGTGTGGCATCATGATTGGGGGATCAATTTTTTTGACCTTGTTGGTTTTCATGTTTTTCTTTTAATGATTATTGCTGTTTGTTTATTGGTTAAATACAAGCTGCTGATATTAAGTTGGGGTTGGGTTTAATAAATCAATCCAACTTAGCCGCAATCTCTTCCGCGCTCGGGTTGTAATAAATCATCAAGCTCTTTGGATCTCGGTGGCCGACCATGCGCGCTAGATCGAGAACGTGCAGCTTCTGCGCTAATCGGGTCAACGCTTCGTGGCGCGAATCGTGAAAGGTCATATCTTTGATGCCGGTCTCAATTCGTGCCTTTCTAAATGTGGATGAAAGCACGCCGCTGCTAATGTCGAGCCGGTGATCGGGTAGGCGCTGAAACAACTCAACCGCGCGGCTGGTCAAAGGTACGTCGCGCCGGTCACTATTCTTCGTGTCGATCAAAGACACAAAGCGTTTTTCAGGAAACACCTTGTCGCTGTCCAGGCTAAGCAGTTCACCCGCGCGCATAGCTGTTTCAATCGCAATCAACCAGGCATAAGCCGTCACCTGTTTTTTATTCTCAGGCGGCTGGCCCTCAACATAACCGAGCTGCTTCAACATGGTCTCGATCTCATCAGGTAGTACACGCCGGAATCGATGCTTCGGCGTCGTTGGTGCTGCTACGCCTTTCATTGGGTTAACCTCCAGCCATCCCCATTCCTTGCGCGCGATCTCAAACACAGACCGCAGCAAATTCATTTCACGCTTCACCGTACCTGATGCCACCTTCCTCAACGCCGCGTCACGCCATTTAGCGATATCCGACGTCTCTATTTTATTCATGGGCAAAGCAATAAACTGGATCTCTTTCTCAAGTTTATGCAAACGAATCGCCTCCCAGCGCGCCCCTTTTTTCGTTGGCGATACCTCCTTTGCATATCGTTTTAACGCCGCCAACATCGAATGCGCACCAGTACCAGCATCAACACCATTCAGCTCCTGCTCAACCGCCCAATCACGACACGCCGTTTTAGTATCAAACGTAGCAGACCGCCGTGCACCATCGATGCAAACCTCAACCCTCCACTTCTTCCCGCGCTTCCTGTATGCAGCCATAATCAATACCCATGTTTGGCGTAAATTCTGGCGTAAAGTGTGCGGGAACGGGCGTAAATAATCAAGTTTAGCGGGTTGCAGCGTAGTTATGCGGGAGTTAGCGGAAAGCGTAACCGATTGAAAAACAAATAAAAATCATGCTTTTCAGTAGGTTATAAAAGTTGAGTGTTTTTTGAGGTGGTGCCCAGGAGAGGCATAACAACTATTAAATAAATCAGTTAGTTATAATTGCTTGGCGTAAATTTGGCGTAGATTTATCGACCGTTGTTGTTGATCCAGTTCAGCATGTCTTCTTTTTTCCAGCGTTTTAGGCTGCCCATTATGCGGGGGTTTAGTGGTTGTGGAAAGCCGGTTCTTTTGACGAGGCGCTCAAGTACCTGGCGTTTGCTGCATCGTAATAATTCGGCTACTTCGTCCGGTGTGAGTAGTTCTATTTCTGTGGTTGTTTGTTGGGTGCTGGGGTTCATGGTGGTTCCTATTTTTTTATAACGGTTCTGGTGCCGTTGGTTTCTTTGCTTACGATGCTGTTGCTGGCCATGATGTCGAGCAGCTGGGCGGCGTGGGCGTAGGTTGTTTTTAATTTTTTATGCAGGCCGTCGGTGGTGACTATTTGCTGTGCCGTGACTATGGCAACGGCTTCGTCATACACTGGATCGGTTTTGCCTGTTGCTATTACTGTTCGACTGCCGTCTGGGTTTAGGTCGCTGATTATGCCGTCGGTTTCCATTGTTTCAATTAGTCGGGCGGCTCTGTTGTAGCCGACTTTCAGGTGGCGCTGCAGGCCTGATATGGTTGCTGAGTTTTGTTCTCTGACAAATTCGACTGCCGCGTCATAGAGTGCGTCGGGTTCACCATTATTGCTTTCACCCTGGCTAGCTGTGTGGCTGCTGGTGGCTTGATTAGCTACTGGCTCAGCGGTTGGCTCGGTTGTGTAGTCGGGTAACGCTCTGAGCGTGTCAGTGCCTTTGTTGTCGAGTTTTTGTATAGCGTATGCCCGGATCTCGGTGAAGTATCTTTTTACGCCGTTGTCCATCCAGTCTCGGGTGCGCTTGCTGCCTCTGGTGTAGATGAGGTTGCCTTTGCGCATGTACTGATAAGCGTGTTCGGCTTGTTGGTTGAAAAGTTTGACGACGTGCCACTCAACTTCTTCGATGTATTTACCTGATTGTTTACTGGTGTAGCTTTCATCGGTGACGACCAGTAGTTTGCAGACGGCACTACCATTTGGGTTGCGACGGATTTCCGGGTCTTTGGTTAGAGTGCCGATGATTTGTATATCGTTAAGGCTTGGCATGGTTAAGCAACCTTGTAACCGAAGTGCTCTTCGGCGCATTCTTTGCAATAGAAAACGCCGCAATATAAACAACGGTACATATAAAGGTAATTAACTAGCTTGAGACATCCGCACCGTATTTTCGTATGTACTAGCGGTATGTTGTCTTTCTCCTGCAGCTTGATAAATTTAATTTGTTCATGCATCCATTTAAGTTTTTGCTCACGCTGCTCAGGTGTGGCGTTACTCTTATAGGTAGGCAGCTTTGCTGCTGTATCCATGTTTACACCTCAATCAGTTCGATGTGTGGTAGATCGTCAAAGGTCTGGTCGCGGTAGTCGCCGTCGCCATCCCAGTCGGCTCCGAGTCGGAGATCGAAATTAGCCTCTATATCTGGGAAGTTTTTGCACATTTGCGACCAGGTGAAGCGGAATAGGGCGATTACTTCATAAAATTTCACGCGCTCCTTCCAGTCGAGATCACGCGTTTTGGTTGTCTGGCCTTTGAGGTCTCCCCAGCCTTCAGGTATTGGGTACGGTGCAACGTCTACGGCCATTGATGGGTAACTGTTATGTTTACTTTGTGGCCATTGTTTGGTGCTGTTGCCTTTTTTAAAGGCGTCGGTCTGTTCTGTCTCGGTGCGGTGGCCGACCAGGATGGTGATGTCGTGATGTTTGACTACGCGCTGGCAGAGTTCCTGTAATACTGGGTGACAGGTGTCGAGCTTACGTCTTGAGCTGGGGCCGAAGTCGGGCATGGTGTTATCTCCTTTTAATTGTTTTCTTTGATTGAGAGGTTGTAACCGGCGCAGAATGAATAAAAGGCCAGTTGCGTGTTTAGTTCCAGGTAGAACAGGGCGCTGAATTCGTCTTCATCGGTTTCAAGATGGAAGTCGTTGAGGTCGTTATTGATTACCCATGCCTCAAATTTATCCATCATGATTTTGATGTGGCTTTCTGTCCTGGCTTTGGTGATAGCTTTGTCTACGATTTCAGTGGGTATGGCACTCACTGGCTTGTTGTGGTCATGTCTGCTTGTGTGTGATTGGCTCATGGTGTTGGTCTCCGGTTATCGTTGAGGGGTTGAACGCAGCAGTTGTTGTGCGTTTTCGATGGGTAATATGTGTGGTGAGTACGGTGCTTTGTACGGTGGTTTTTTGCTGGTGAATAACAGCGTGCCGAATTCTTCATTCACCCTGTCTTCGCCGTTCCAATTTAAAATAACGTGGGTGGCTTCAAACCATTTTTTCAGGCGTTTCACCAGTGCTTCGTCTGGCTCTTTTTCGTAGTGGATGACGATCATGTGTTTGATTCTCTTTTCAATCAGGACGGAGGCACCGAATTGTTTTTGCATGGCTTCGATAAATGGATCGGTGGCCAGCATGTTGAATAGTTCTGGACGGTTCTTTTCCATGCGCTCGATGATGTTGATGCGTTGCTCGGAGGTAATGGCACACAGGTCGATGTAACGTTGGTCAGCTGTACTCATAATGGTTGCTCCCAGTCTTTGCGGCGTGGCTTGGTAAGAAACACCCAAAGCGCGATGATTAGTTTTTTAATCATGCTGGTGCCTGTGTTCTGTTCATGTGATCGATGGCGACGGTTATATGGATAACCGCTGCGCCATTGATGTTGAACGGTGGCATGCAGCTGGTGATCGCTAAGCCTTCATCGGGAATAAAGCTGGAGCCATCCCATTCATCGACTACGGATTTGCAGCCGTAGAATTTCTGTAGCTGTTTGGCGTCGGCTGTTTTTCCGCTGGCCTGTTTGCCGTAGATGATAACTATGCTCATGGGTTGGCTCCGGTTGGTGGTTGGTTTAGTTGTTGTCGCCGCGATACATCGCTGCCAGGTCTTCGGGTACACCGTAGATGCCAGCTTTTTCGAGTAGCTTGTTCTGGATTTCTTCAACGGGTAAATTGCGGATCTCGTTTACCCATCCGATGGCACCGAATGAGTCGATGATGGCTGAAGGCGTGGTAGTGACCAGTTCTTCTTTGTTTTTGAGTTTTAAATAATCTCTGTCGATGGTGTAGAAACCTTCGAGCTGGATATTGCAGTGGTGGGCTAGTCTTCGCAGGTTGTCGCGATCCATGCATCTGACGATCTCATAGCAGGCCATGACTTCTAGCTGCGCCGGGTCGATGGCTTGCTTGAGCGTAATATCGATACCCTTGTCTTCGATGTCGTTATCAAGGTTTAGGTATACGTCTTCGAGCAAGCAATCATAATGACCTGGCGCACCACTGGCCATCCACAAGACAACCTGGCTGCGGGTTGTCTGGCTCAATAACAAGCAGGCGTTTATTTGAGGGCGAAGCCATTCATCGAGGTATTCTTGCGTGTTTTCGATTAAGGCCAGTTCTTTTTGGTCAACGGGAGCGCGAAGTACTTTGTTGGTTTTTTTTAATTCATCAACAGAGACGCCTAACTGTTTTGCTTCGGCAGCAAGCTCCTTTTCTTTTTGTTTTTTGCTGGCAGCGGCCTCGCGTTTTTTAGCTGCAGCTATTTTTTTCTCTGCGGCTTCCTGTTTTTCGTCGTAACACTCTTCATTGAGGCAGTAGATGCGCTCATAGAAATCATTAATTTTGATATGTTTACAGGTTTTGCAGCCCTTGCATTCTGCTCTATCGAAGGCCGTGCGCACGGGCGCGACCTGTCCTTCTTTGGGCTTACCTGGACCGATAACCAGGTGGTGCTCGTGAAAAGCATTCTCAATTTCTTCGTCCAGCTCACTGATTGAAATTATTTTTTTCTGTTTCTCAAGAAACGCCTGCATGTGCGCCATGACTTTGTCGCTGGCGAGGGCAGGCAATAAATATTTGCCATGCGCAGCGGTGAGCTTGCCTTGCTGGATCATTAGTTGCGTCCATTCTGGAAGCTGTAACAGGCGACGGATGTTGCTGATGTAGCTGCGGTCGAAGGGTTTGAAGCCACACTTGACCAGTTCTGCAGGTAGCTTGGTGGCTTGGACGCCGTGATTGGTGATCATGGTTTCAAAGAAGATGGCCATTTCAATGGCGTTCAGGTCGCGGCGCTGGAAGTTCTCGCTGACCTGATCGAGCAGGCGCGCCTTTGGGTCAGGGGCGTTGCGGTACAGGCATGGCACTTCTTTAAGGCCTGCCAGCTGGGCCGCGCGCCAGCGGCGTTCACCGGCCAATATGAACCATTGCTCTTTGCCGTCGGTCTCTTCTATAAAGTAGAGAATCGGCTCCATGATGCCGCGCACCTTGATGTCGTCAGCCAGTTCCTGCAAGGCTTCAGGGTCAAAGTATTTGCGGGGCTGGGCTGGATCTGGGTTCAGGTCCTTTGGTTTGATGTATTCGATTGCTTCTATTTCTGGTGCTGCTTGTGTCATTTTGGTGTTCTCCCGTGTTGTTTTGTGAGAGAGTACAACCAAGAGTTGTATTAGTCAACAAGTTTAAGTTGTATTTTTTTTGGTGTTTCCTGGGAAACAAGGGATAAGGAGAACCTTAAATATTACCGTTCGTCGGGAAGTGTATTTATTGGCTTGCAATCCACTCAATGAGTGGTAATATATAACCGTAGTCAACGAACAGGGTCAAAGGCCCGCCTAACAGGAGAAACGACATGAACAACACTATCGACATTAATACTACAGCTGGTCAGGTTGCTGGCCGTATGATTCTGGCTAACGACGGTCTTTACCAGTTGATGCAGTCTGCATTCGGTGGCGAGGAAGATTGCGAGGGCACTATCTATCGTGTGAGAGAGCCAGCAAAACCACTTAAAGGTCGCGGGAATAGCCGTCACGAATTTGAGATGAATCAGCCGGGGGCAAAGAAGTTCTATGAAGAGCTGCCGGTTGCGCATCGCGACCAGATCAGCACCCGTCACAACAGCAACCACAATCGTTATTCATGGGAGTACGTCATTTCCGATGAGGCGAAGTTAATCTGGGAACTTTATCATGACGCATTTTGAGTTGAAGCAACTGCGCCGAGCCATCGGCGCAAGCATTTCCCGCATGGCCGAGCTGCTCGGTCTTGCGGGTGATAACGCGGCGGATGCGTTGCGCAAAATGGAAAACGGTGGCAAGCCGATATCTGGCCCGATTCATCGGCTGGCTAAATACATGCAGGAAGGCGTGGCCGATGGGCGTATGTCGGCAGCGTTGCCGGAGTTCCTGATCTGTGACGACATGGGTGGTGATTTGAATATTGAGTGGGTGTTTCACACCCGCTACCCGCGCTTCCTGGCGGCAGTGACTGATTCGCCGGTTGATGGCACGGTGAGTGCATCGCTGGATAATCTTGAATGGCTATCGGTGGCAATGTGGATAGACGAGCCGGTGGACGATGCTGAGTCGGTGGTTGTGCAGGCGGCCGCAGCCTTTGCGGATTATACGACCGAGGCGATGGATGGCTGACGCAGCGCAAACTGATCACCGTGCCTGGCTCATTCAGTGGAAGCGTGACAACAATAAAACCAATGCTGAAATCGCGGCACTGTTAAGCGAACGAACCGGTGACCGGATCAGTCAGCGCTCGGTTGAGAACTGGCTGGGTGATCCGGCTAAGGCTTCGTCGCGGCGCTGCCCTGGTTGGGTGGTGTTTGTTTTGCGCCGCCATTGTCAACCGCCGCAAGGAACCCCTTAATATAAGCACCTGGCAGGGTGAACACCTCTTCACCGGCTTTGCCGATTAGTTTGAATTTCATGTCTTTTTAGCGTTAATTGCATTTATAGGCATTGCCAGAAACATAAGGCGAGCTGCCACCGATGCTGTTTGTGATAACTATGTGTGTCGCGCCTAGTTCTGCCGCTTTCTCTATCGCTTCGTTTCTGGCGTTTTGAATGCCTTGCGAAATCATTAGCCCGCTAACAGTCGATGAGCCTTCGACTGTATTTAGTAGCTGGCATTCTTTGACCATGTTGGTATCGGCCAGCTGGACTGATAACGCTTTGTCGCTAAGCGTGGTTGCACAGCCTGTTAGTAATGAGATCGTTATTATGATTGCTGATTGTTTCACTTTGTTCTCCTATAGTGATTTTACCCAGTGCTGTTCAGATATGATGTTAATCAACGAGCCCTTGTTGTTTAGCTCGACGGCCTTTTCTATTTTGCGACCAAAGGTTGAGTGTATCCAGTCGCGACTGCCGACTTCGCCGATGATCAGGTAATCTGTTTTTTTCGTTGGTTTCGTTGTAGCGGAACCGAGCCGCTCTTCGATAATGCCGGTCACCTGGTCGCGGGTTCCGGTGATGAATTTGCCGGTGGCGCAAAAGATGCGGCCATCGTATTCGATTGGCGGTGGCGGCTGGGTCAATGGCAGCTCGGTGCTGGTGCTGGGTTCGTTGTAGAGGTGGGCGGCGGGGCCGGTTGTTTCTATGAGTAGATCCAGCAGTTCGGCCTGTTCGTTGTTATCCAGCTTGCCATCGCTGAGCATACGCTCGATTCGGCAGTACAGGATGTTGGCCGGCCACTGGTCGGCGGCGTGACGGTTGGTTTCCATCCATTTCAGCATCATCTCGGCTTCAGCCTGTACCACGGCGCCGTCGAATAGTACGCCTTTGCAGATGCCGATGAGCTCATCGATGTTTCGGTCGATAAGACGCGATCTGGATAACAGTAGATTGAGTGGTTGTCCGTTTTGGTCGAGCATGTTGCCTCCTTTCTGCCGGGAAGTGGATCAGGTTATTCGTGGTTGCCGGTGTCTTTGTCCAGCTTTGGATTAAGCGCTGCAATAATGCCGCTCAGGCGCGCACGATCAGCAGGGTCGAGTTCGTGTATTTGGTTTAATAGTTCGACATCTTCCTTGCTGTACGGCGCGCTGGCTTCCTTGACTCCTTGTGTTTGTTGACCTGCTGTTTCGTCACCTAGCAGGTATTCGGCGGTGCTGTTGAGTCCTTTAGCTATGGCGCTGATCCGTTTTGTGTACGGCATCGAGTCGCCGTTCAGCCATTTCCTGCACGCTTCATAAGATATTTTAATGTTGAGGTTGCCTTTGATGAAGTCGTGAAACCACCGGGCCCTTCCAGCGTTCTTCTTGGGCGCGCCCGCTATATCAAGCAGCTTGTTCAGCCTGGTGGCAAATCTCTCAGCTTCAGTATGTTCAACCATAGGTTGCATGTTACTGATAATTAATACAACAATCAGTTGTTGACAGTAAACAACTCTTAGTTGTATATTTGCAGCCATGAAGAACGCAGCGATGATAAAAGCAATAAAAATTGTTGGTGGTCAGGCCGCGCTGGCTGGCGCGGTAAGCAAAATAATGGGGATTGATCCACCGCTCACTCAGCAAGCCGTTTCCAGGTGGCTGGATAAAGGTTGCCCTTATAACAGGGTGCTGGCTGTTGAGCGCGCTACCGTTGAGGCTGGCAGCGATGAGTTTGTGTCTCGTCATGAGCTTGATCCTGATCTTTACCCGCAGGATGAAGAGGCTGCGGCATGAGTCTGGCCATCGATCGCCTTAGTGCGAATCTTGCGAGCTGGGCGCGGTCACCAGCTGTTCGGCAAATTGTTCGACAACGTCGCAGGCGCCGTGTATTTCTGGCGGCAGGTGTTGCTGCATTTTTGTTTTTGCTTGCTGCAGGTCTATGGCTAGCGCCTGCGCCAGCGTTGGGTTGGTGTCCCTGATGTTGTTGCATAAGCAAGCAACAAAGGTATCTAGCGCGATGAGTGTTTCTAAGGTTTTTTTGTGGTCGAGCATGTTTCTTGCGGCTTCGGCTACGTTGGTCATGGAGCGATTCCTATTTTTAGTTTTATCTATGTTTGGCGCATGTAAGTCTAGCATTAGGTTTCGCTCCTGTTTGAATTCATCGGATGACCTTCCGGTGATTGGTGAGAAAAGGGTGCCTCGTACAGGTAATGCTGGCGGGGCTTTTTTTCGTTTACGGTTTTCATAGGTTTATTAAAGCAGCCCGGTAGAAAGGTTGCGAGGTTAAAAAAGGGGAATTAACTCGATGAGTAATAAAAAAGAACAAAGCGTTGATTGTGATGATGTGCATTTTGCGATGCATAGCGCGGTTAAGAATAATCAATCGGTTAAGTTTTCTGACCTGGCCACGGAGACGGGCCAGAACAAGCAGACGTTTATCAATCGGCTGAATTATAAGGATACAGAGCATCCGCCCACTGTTGAAGATTTGGAACTGGTTGTGCGTCGCACGGGTGACACTACGCCAATCGAGATTCTTTGCAGTATGTTTGGTGGTCGGTTTACCAGTGCCAGCAAGGATGTGTCTGAGTCAGTCATGTCGGCGGTGCTGCATGCGGCCAGTGAGCAGGGTGATGTATATGCTGCCATCGAGAAAGCAAAGCCGGGTGGATATAGCAGAAAAGAAAAAGTCGAAATCAATCGGCAGATTAGTGAGGCCGTTGCGGCGCTTAATAAATTAAAAAACACAGTGAACCAGGAATAGGGCAATGCCTGATCTGTATCGCAACCCACCGCTGGAATATGCAATGCGCGCAGAGATTCGTGTTAAAGGCTGCAGCTGCTGTTCGCGAAGTGTTGAGGTGTTGAAGGGCGCGTTTAGTTGTCCTGTGGATAAAAAGTTTCCAGCCTGCCAGCGTGACGTAAAGGGTTTTCAATATGACGAAGGGGATGCGTGATGCCAGCGATGAATATTAGAGATGAGGCAGCGGACAGTGTTGAGCGTGCTGAAATTTTTGCAGCGATTTGTGGCGGTGATTGTTACCGGGTGAATGATGTTCTGTATTTGTATAAGGGTGTGTTCACAAAGAGCGCCAGGCGAATCAGGAACACGCATTGTGATGAGGTGAAGAGTATCCACATCAACGGTAGCAATAAAGCGGTGATTTTAGATAACCGTTTGTTGACGGTTGATGAAAAAGAAAAGCTGGCACTGGATACAGGATTTAAAAACTTCGAGGCGTTGTTGAGTTTTTTTAAAGATAAAAAACGTCTGCCGCTGGATGGGCAGTTGGTGAGGTGGTTGTGAAAGCGAAACTATTAATGGTAACCGCGTTAAGTATAGCGGCCAGTGCTGGTGTTTCGTTGCATGTGCCTGGCTCAAGAAAAATAAAGAAGGCGACGGATGCTGATCGTGATCGGTTGGTGTTGGCTGGTCAAAAGCGCCAAAGAAAAAAAGAGCGTCAGCTTAAGTTGGCGGGGCGGTGACATGGTTAGTGATTTTAGTGATCATGTTTTAAAGGTAGTGGGTGAGTAGGTGTTTTTCTTCTACATAATATTAACCGCCATCGCCATAGCCGGTGCAATGCTTTGCGTTGAATTTTATTATGCGCTGTTTAAGTTTGATGAAGAATAACGTTCGAGCTGTGGGGTGAGGCGCGTTTTTTGCGCCGAGTCCCACATGAGCGAATTGTTAGGTTTTTTTGATGAGAGGTGAAATGTGAAAATAGAGCAGAATATAAATATACACGGCATTATTTGCGTTCTTTCTTTTGAAGTTTCTCACGAAGATTTACGAGAGCTACTAGGAGGCTCAGAATGCGAGTGTTCATTCGAAGAACTGGAAGATCTTCTCCTTCAATGTGGCGAGAAAATTCATTTGATGCTTTCTCAATCAGCGAAATCGTTTCATTTAGATCTGTTGACTTCATATGCTAATGCTCTCCGTGATAAATGTTAATCATGAACCTAACGCCTATATGAAGCCGCGCCGCACAGGCGCTAAAAAGAATGCCGACAATACCGCGTCGGCTTGCATTAATTGTTAACTGACAACGGTGAATACCATGATGGAAGTAAAAGATTATCTGCTGGCATGTCTTAGCGAAGAAAGCGGGGAGATTGCGCAAGCCGTTGGTAAAGCGCATCGGTTTGGGCTGCTAGACAAAAACCCAGTATCAGGGCTCACAAATTGGGTTGAGCTGAGGGGAGAGGTTCACGACCTTATCGCCGTCTATGAAATGCTGTGCGATAAGTTTGACCAGGCCGAGGCATTAGACCGCAAGTTGATCGAGGTCAAAAAAGAGAGGGTTACGGATTACATGGTCTACTCCCACGGCCTTGGGCGGCTTGCCAGTTAACACCTCAATATGATGCTTAGCGTTTTTTGCTAAGTCTTCATATTGATTTGTTATGCAATGGACTGCTGGTTTTAAGAATAAAAAATAATAATAACAGAAGGTTTTTATTTTGATTCTCGATGATGTTTATAAATTAGCTGATGACCTGGGGCTGGAAGTTGACAAGCTCAAGCTCGATGGTCAGTGGCATCGTGTGCCGGTGATCGGTAAGAAAAAGAGTAATAAAAGCGGCTCTTTTTGCTTAAGTGAAATCACGTTGAAGTCTGGCGATACGGTGGTGGTTGGTTTGTTGTGTAACTGGTCGTCTGGCCGCGAAGAACGTTTGACGCTGGATGATGTGGTTGGTGCTACGTCTGATGAAATTGATGAAGCCAGGCGTCGGGCACGCGCGGCGGCTGAGGCTGGTAAAAAAGAAAAGGAAAAACTGCAGACGGAGACGGCTAAACGTGCTGAAGAAATTTGGAACCGTTTACCTGAGTCGGGCATGTCGCATTACCTGGGAAACAAGAAGGTGCTGAATTATGACGTGCGGTTTTCCCGTGGCTCGATTGTGGTGCCTGCGCGTGATGTCGATGGCAAGCTGTGGACGTTGCAGTATATCAATGCTGAAGGTGAGAAGAAGTTTTTAACCGGCGGCGCGAAGCGTGGCCGGTTTCATTTTATAAAATGTCCCGCAGGGACTCATTATTGTTTTGGGGTTGCTGAGGGTTATGCAACGGCTGCGTCGTTATTCGATGCGATGGCGCAGCGTTTTTCTATTGCGGTGGCATTTGATGCTGGCAATTTATTGCCGGTTGGCGAAGCCTTGCGTTCGCGGTATCCCGATTCTCGAATTATCTTTTTTGCTGATCACGATATTTATAAAGGCTATCCGCAGGCTTTAATTCGCGCGCGTGATGCTTCACCGGCTGTGCGTGAGCAGATCGCACGGCTGGCGCGTGTTCGGCCTGATGTGGCGGTTGAGGTTGTGGCTGATGATGATGCGCGGCTGACTGATCGTGACAAGCATTTTAATACCGGCGTGACCAGGGCGCTGCTGGCTGCGGCGGCGGTT
>Ga0224496_10000242_pt1 | contig 39619 bp, 31 predicted proteins | sample SF_Jul11_sed_USG_2_FD_168127 | JGI IMG/M metagenome (GOLD analysis project Ga0224496, IMG submission 168127) | Sediment microbial communities from San Francisco Bay, California, United States - SF_Jul11_sed_USGS_8_1 | ecosystem: Environmental > Aquatic > Marine > Sediment | place: USA...
CATTCTTGGTATTATCCATATCAGCCCTCTTTTTGGTTTTTGTGAATAGTTTTGCAACTTATTACTTTTACCAGATCGAGGGCTACCTTCCTAAAATGTGCGAAAAATATTTTACGTTATCGAAAATTCACTCTGCGAACTGTTCGATCAACGGGGGAAGGTCAGCAGGATGAAGCATGGTGGCAGTAACTATCTGGCCGCGAGGAAGCTAAAAAGGGCGGGCCGATGGAGCGCCTGAAAATATTTCAGAAGAATAACTTTAATAACAAGATCCTGATGTTTCTTAGAATCACACGCGGCTGCAGGTAAAAACTTCTTATAAACTTTTTCTGCATGCTCAACATTGTTTTTTTGCTTAATCCAGTCGGAGTGAACACAGGATTCCACATGTTGTATTTTGTCCACCCGGATTCATCAAGAGTGCCATAGCTATTTACTGTGCGGTACTGCTCAGATCCCGGCATCGGGGTATTAATGGTAACTACCACATGATCCAATAAGATACTTTGGGCGTATTTGATTGTCTTTTCAATTGTTTCAACGGTTTCCCCTGGATGACCTATCATAAAGAAACCTTTGGTAACCATCCCCAGCTCATGGCACTTGGATACCACTTTTTCCACTTGAGAGAATTTTATATTTTTCTTTATCCGCTTCAGTATCTCCTCATCTCCACTTTCGATCCCCAAAGCCACATACCAGCATCCGCGCTGGCTCATAAATTCCAGTAGCGCGTCATCAACAGTGTCGACCCTTGACATGCAGCTCCAGGGGAAATCAAGGTTTCTTTCCCGAGCAAGCTCAAATATTTCATAGATTCTTTTTGGTTGCACCGTAAAAGTATCATCTACAAACGCTATTTCTCTTGCGCCGTATTTCTCTGTCACATGTTGTATTTCATCAACGATATTTTTCGCGCTCCGCATTCTTACCTTGCGGCCAAAGGTGGTGGTCTCACAAAAGGTGCATTTAAACGGGCACCCCCTGGAAGTTATTATGTTCACAACTGGACTTTTCTTGTAGTTGAATGGTGGTGGAGAATATATGCCAATATCCGGAATCATGTCATACGCGGGAAATGGAAGGGTGTCCAGATCCTCGATATACCTCCTGGCCGGATTAACTTTAATCTCACCTCCCTTTCTAAATGACAAGCCGCTTATTTCTTCGTGATTTCCATCAACCTCTAGACATCCTAGAAGTTCGACAAGAGTTTCTTCCCCTTCGTTGCGTATCGCATAATCAAATGCGTCATATTCCATCGGTTGCCCGGGTGACGTGGATACATGGGGCCCTCCTAAAATAGTAACAACATCTGGACTTATCTCTTTTGCGCACTTTGCCAGCTCAAGAGCTCTGTGGAAAGCCACCGTGGTTGCTGATATTCCTAGTACATTGTAACCATCCCTTTTCAACAATTGCGCTATGTCCTCCGGTTTCATTAGTCGGGCTTCAGCATCGATGGCATGAACCTCGATACCCTTTTCCCTGAGATAAGAGGCCAGCAAAAATATACCTAGCGGTATCTGGTTTCCACCAAAAAAACCAAGCCTTCCCCCATATCTTTCGAACTTTGAGATAGGGGGGTAAACCAGAAGAACCTTCGGAACGATACTCATAATGCTAGCAACGCCTCTATCGCTTATTGTTGTAAAATATCAGGACTCTTTGCACTGTAAAGCTCATAAAGAATAGCACTCCCTCGGCTAATATCTTTGAAAGATAGATATTAACTCCCATATATTTGTTGAGAGCTATAATGGACATGTAAGATAGGATCATGACGACCATTGTGAGAATAGTATATTTAATTAGTTCAGGGAATATACTTTCGTCAGACTTGAATACGGCCATCTTTACTATAATAAAGTTCAGAGCTCCGATAATGACCCTGCCGGCGATGATACTACCGAGCACTGAACCGTAGAGATAATATGAATAGCTAAATAGCGCCATGTCAGCCAGGGATGTGACCAAGGAGGCCAGTACGAACCTTAGAAAAACATAATATATTTTCAACGAATCCCAGAGTGGATTGAAGTGGGTTCCGCGATTCTGATTCTCATATATGGTTGTTATAGGAATTTCTCTTATCGGGACCCCCGAGTGTACCGCTTGTATCAGCATGTCCAATTCGAATTCGTAGCCATCGCTCTGTGAAGTAAGCATTTGCCTGGCAAATTCTGGTGTAATGACTCGAAGACCTGACTGGGTGTCTTTTAACAACCTGCCAACAAATCCAAGGAACACCCACCTTGTCATCTGGTTTCCAAAACGGCTTTTCCATGGAACATCACGGTCAAAGTCGCGTGCGCCGATGCATAGCGCTTCACTATTTTCCATGAAGGAATTGGCCAATGTCACGGCATCATCGGGCAAATGTTGACCGTCGGCGTCGATCGTCAATATGCCTGATATACGATCATAGCCCAGCAGAACATGGTTGAAACCTGTTTTCAGGGCTGCGCCTTTCCCCCTGTTGATAGCATGCCGGACCACGGTCACTTCCGGGCGGGCGTGAACAGTTTCAATAATATTTATGCTTGAGGCGCCATTGGTTCCATCGTCCACCACAACTATATTAATGATGCCTCGCGCTACCAGCCCCTCCACGACATCCAACAGCTTTTCATTTGGATTGTAAGCGGGAACGATGGCAATTATGGAATTCAGGTCATTTGTCATGGTATTAGCTAACCTGACTTCCATACGGAGATTCGATAGAGCGGGTATACCCTAGATAGTTGAGTCGCCATAATGGGTGTCATTCCTTTGTCCCGCAGATAGCTTTCCACCTGGGCGGCAGTATGATAATGATCTGGCGGCTTGCCATACCCACCGATAACTCGCGTGATTCGCGTGAAAATGTTTTCCGTTGGCAAAGACAGGAACATCCTCCCCTCCGAGCCCAGCCATTTCTTCATCAGCCGGACCGGAGATTCCAGTTTTTCAAAATGCTCCAGCACATCCGCCCCCACAATGGCGTCAGCTGTTTTTATATGCAATTGCTCATGATACAAATCCCCCTCCACCAGCGTAACATTGGGCAGCTTGTATTTATCCACCACCATTTGCGCATCCCTTGTATAAAGGTCCACGGCCACAACTTCCTCGAACAGGCTGGACAGCGTTGGAAGAAACACACCGGCGCCGCACCCAAAATCAACGCATATCCTTCTGTTGGAAACGTGCTCTACAATCATGTCGTGAATGATCTTTAGTCTGCGCCAGAAAAACGCCCTGGCCAAAGTATTGGTGTGATAATAAAGCTGTGGGATTCTATCACTATCATGCTCAATTTCCTTGTTCGGAACTCTATCGCTGTTGGCGCTTATTCCTTTCAGGAATTCAGGCGGTATGATGACAAATGACATAGCTATTAACCTGTGAATTCTACTCTAAGACTTTGGCTCTAAAGGCTCTTGTAAATGTGTATTGTGGACAGACCAGTTGGATCCAACGTGAGATTCATTCAGCGAAAACGCCAGCGACAGGATACACCGCATCAATTGGATAAACAAGGGTGTTATCTGGGCCATAATATATCCACCTTCCTTTACACAGAGCCTGTGAAGAGGCCGGGACATTCCTGACGAGCAGAATTATTCTGATCAAGGAAGACCACCGTGAAGCGGAAAATACGGGACCGGTCACCACCCCAACGAGAGAGCGTCGAGACACTTCCATAGAGGTCATGCCCCTATCTATCCTGGTTCCTCCTGGAGCCAGTCGCGAGCCGCCCCCACGGTTTGCATATGAAATCAATTACCCGCGCTCTGATATTTGCTGATACCCAGGCGCCACAGCATATACGCCAGCGCGAACACCACCACACCCACCAGGGGCGTCAGGTACTGGATGTATGGGTGGAACAAAAGCTGTGCCCCCCCCCGCGATAGAAAATAGTGGCTGGGATAGTAGTTAATGAACGCCAGGGGGAAAGCGATTGTCAAAAACAACTGCATACCCCAGTGGTATATCGAAATTGGGTAGAAGATCATTTCCTTGGAGCTGTACACCAGCATGTGCACCAGCGAACGGTTTCTGATGGTCCAGAAGCAGACCGCAGCCACCCCCAACCGCAGTCCTCCCTGGATCAGCACCGCGCCACCTATCACCACCGGCAGATACAACGCCTTGAGCAGGGTCCATTCCACACCAGAGCTTTTCGATCCAAAGTATAGCGCCGTTGTGCCGATGAAGAAGTGGGCCACCGTACTGATCTCGAATCCGCTGGCCAGTATCTGCATCAGCGGGCTGAGGGGGCGCACCAGCAGCCGGTCGAAACCGCCCGATATAATCTGGCCTTCAAAGTCGTTCAGGCTGCCGAACAGGACGGTGGTGACTCCCTGGCTGAACACCATCAGGCCATATAAAAACGCCATCTCCCCCAGGGTCCACCCAGAGATACTGCCAAACTTTGTGAGCACGATGACGATAACCCCCACCTGGGCCAGGTAGTAGACAAGAAGCGCCAGGAAGAGGAATAGGAACGAGGCCTTATACTCCATCCGCGCCCGGATCGACGCCACCACCAGAGTCAGGTATATTCCCAGTTCATCTCGCATTCCAATCTAGCCCCCCTGGATGATCAGTTTCTTCTGGGCCGCCTTCCACACCAGCGCGCTGACCAATCCCAGCGCCGCCACCCAGGCCCCCTGGAACAGGATAAACCCCATGGCTTCCCCATGGCCGATATGCCCGATGAATGTGGCGGTGGGGACGTATAGAATGTACATAAAGGGGATATAAGCCACCGCTGGCCGAATGAAGTCGGGAAAAAAGTCGAGCGGGATGATGCCACCGGAGAAGAGGGTGAACATGCCGTATTTCATCAGTTGAAAGCTGAAAGTCTCAATCACCCAGAATGCGATCATGGCAAAGAGCCAGTTCACCATGAAGTAGATCAGGTACCCCATGGTCCATGTCACAGCCAGCAGCATGTAGTTCACCGGGTCGCGCGGCAGGCTCACATCGAAGAATATCAGGCAGACGGCCAGGATAGGCGCCGCCCTGGTGAACCAGTGAAACATGGTACCGCCCACGTTTTCCGCCAAAGTCACGCCGAAGTAGTTGTACGGTTTTATCATATCCATGGCTATGTCGCCGGAGCGGATTTTCCCCATCACGCCCATGTCGTCCTGGCTCATGGAAATGCGGATTATCATGGCAAACACCGCATAGGAGACTATCCCCTCCATGGTGAAGCCGGAGCTGGCGGAAGCTTTGGAAGAATCGAAAATGTTCTTCCACAGCGACGTAAAGATGAATATGAACAATAGCCCGTTCACCACGCCCACGAAATATTCGAACTTGTAGGCCAGCTGTTTTTGGAACGACTTGAATGCGAACTTGAGGTACATAGTCACCGTTGGAAACCCCTCCAGCGCGTCGAAGAACAGCTCCTCGGCATCCACGGCCCTGGCCGCCGCTCTGTCAGCCATGGTCGGCCGCCTCCATATGATCCACGCCATGTTCGTATATAGCTTTCACCACATCCCCCACTTTCGGCTCATGGATAGACAGGTCCTTTACGCAATAGTCGCGGAACAGCGCGCTGATCACATCATTTAGCGCCGCGCCGCCATCCCCCTGGTATCGAAGCCATTTCTTGTTCGCCTCCGTCTTCATCTCCGTCAGGCCGATGGCCCCACTGATATCGGGATTATAGTCGTGGAACTCCACCTCCAGGATCTTACCGTTCATATGTTGGCTTTTCAAACGGTTGGTGGCGCCGTCCCAAGCGATTTTTCCCTTGTCTATTATGATGATCCTGTCGCAGAGCGCCTCGATATCGTCCATGTCGTGGGTGGTCAGGATGATTGTCACACCCTGCTCCTTGTTGATCTTTTTCAAAAACCTGCGGACATTATCCTTGGCGATGATATCCAGGCCGATGGTGGGCTCGTCCAGGAACATGACTTTCGGCCCATGCAAAAGCGACGCCGCGAGGTCCGCCCTCATCCTCTGGCCCAGAGACAGCTTGCGCACAGGCATTTTCATCAGCGGCCCCAGCTCCAGCCACTTGGAAAGCTCCGCCAGGTTCTGGCGATAGCGGGCCGGTGGCACCCGGTAGATTGCGCGCAGAAGGTCCAGCGAATCGGCCACCGGCAGATCCCACCAAAGCTGGCTTCGCTGGCCGAACACCACACCTATGTTGAAGGCGTTTTTCACCCGCTCCAGATAAGGAACCGTGCCATTGACCACCGCCCGCCCACCGGTTGGCGTCAGGATTCCGGTAAGCATCTTGATGGTAGTGGATTTGCCGGCCCCGTTTTCTCCAACATATCCCACGAACTCACCTGCGCGGATATCGAAGGACACGTCGTCCACGGCGCGAATCACGCTCGATTTGGTGGAGAAGAGGCTTTTGATCGATCCCAGCAGCCCGGCCCGACCCTCGGCTACAGTGAACTCCCGGCGTAAATCCTGGCAACGTATCAATACATCATCGTTCATAAGGGAGTCGAAATAGTTGTTAACACCGATGGGACCCTGGTCCCCTAGTCCGATGGCCGACCTATGGCCGGAGGATCAGAATCCACGTTTGTAATCAGAAGTGGCGCTCTCCACATTGGCGGCGTCGGAATCGAACTCGGTGGGCTGGGCGCCATCCATGAACACCTCGAAGATCACGTTTTCCCCCACAGCGCGGGTCAGCAGCCCCGTTTCCTTGTTTATCCTGGCGAAGACCACCCCTGGCGGAGGGGGAAAATCATTAACCGGCATTTCCGCAAAAACATTCTTCATGAAATCACTCCATATGGGGATGGCCATCCGGGCGCCTGTCTCCCGTCGGCCAATGGGGGAAGGATCATCCCGGCCAGTCCACACACCGGTCACCACATCGGGAGTGTAGCCCATGAACCATGCGTCCACACAGTCGTTGGTGGTGCCTGTCTTGCCTGCCAGCGGCCGTCCCTTCAGCATCGGCTTCAGGCTCCTGCCAGTGCCCTCCTGAACCACGCTTTTCATCATGTCAGCCACCTGGTACGCCACTGCGGGAGGGATGGCCTGGTGGGAGACCACGTCAGACTTATAGATAACCTCCCCCTCGCGGTTTTCAATCGATTTTATATAGACCGGCTCCATACGGATTCCCTGGTTGGCCAGCGCGCCATAGGCGAACACCATCTCCTCCAGCGTTACGGTGGAGGACCCAAGGGCCAACGAGAGGTTTGGGTCCATCTCGCCGGTGAACCCGAAATTGCGGGCGAATTCCGCCACGAATCTGGGGGTTATCTTTTCCAGCAGTTTTATGGTGACTATGTTGCGCGAATGGGTGATAGCCGTGCGCAAGGTAGTGGGGCCAAAGAACTTCTGCTCGAAATTCATCGGTTTCCACCCCTTGAACTCGGTGATGGCCCGGTTGAAAATGATCGGTGAGTCAATCATCACCGTGGCGGGGGTATATCCTTTCGTCAGGGCGGCCGTGTATATGATCGGCTTGAACGACGAGCCAGGCTGGCGGTAGGCCTGCACTGCCCGGTTGAACTTTGTCACCTCCGAATCATATCCGCCGATCATCGCCTTCACATGACCGGTCTTCGGGTCAATGGACATCAGCGCCCCCTGAACGTCCGGCGCCTGATATAGCTCCAGGGGCAAAAGCTTCTCTTCCGGCTTCTCTCCGGGCAGCATGTCCCCTTCCAGGATGCGGACCTGGATAATGTCTCCCGGCTTAAGCGTTTCCGAGGTTCTTTTCAACTTTCTGGCCCACCGGGAGTCTTGCTCAGGATCGAAATTATGGGCCCACTCCATGCTCTCCAGGGTGATGACCCCCTTCATATCCTTGAAGCTCACCAGAGCCCGATCCTTTTCCGCCGTCAACACCACGCCGGAAAGAATTCGGCCGGATGTGTAATATTCCTCCTGCTCCTCATACCCGGCCCGATCCGGGTTCAACGCGGTCCAATCCGGCCATTTTCCCTTTTTTATATCGGCGAATCCCTGGGGTCCACGGAATCCCAACCGCCGGTCCGCAACTTCCAGTCCCGAACGCAGAGCCTCGTCCGCCCACTCCTCCCATTTCAGGTCCAATGTGGTGCGCACCGTCAGACCCTCGCGATACAGGCCATGGGCGGAAAACTTTTTCTCCAATATCCGCCGCACATGCTCGGAAAACCATGGCGCCCTGTTCAGCGGCCCTTTGCGCGGCGCCAGCCGTATGGGGCTGGCCACCGCCTCCTCCATCTGGGCCTTGGTGATGATATTGGTATCCAGCATTCTGTTGAGCACATGGCCCCGGCGCGATATCGTCTTGCCCATATTGTTGTAGGGCGAGTTGGTCGACGGCGCCTTTGGCATTCCCACTATCATCGCCACCTCAGGTACACTAAGCTCGTTGACGCTCTTGCCGAAAAAGGTCAGGGCCGCCGCCTCCACTCCATAGGCGCCCTCCCCGTAATAAATATGGTTCAGGTATATCTCCAGTATCTCGTCCTTGGTATACGCCCGGTCAATACTTATGGAGAGAATCGCCTCCCGGAACTTGCGGACATAGGTGCGCTCCGAGCTTAGCAGCAGAACCTTGGCCACCTGCTGAGTGATGGAGCTGCCTCCCTGCACCACTCGCCCCGCCCTGTAGTTGGCCCAGGCCGCACGGATGATCCCCTCTATATTCAGACCGAAATGCTGGTAAAAGGTGGCGTCCTCCACGGCGATGGTTGTCTTGCGCAAAATTAGCGGAATGGCGTTCAGCGGGAGCAGCATACGCCGCTCTACGTAATATTCCGCCGCCAACTCGTCATTGGTGTCGTATATGCGGGTCACAAGGCTCGGCTTGTAGTAACGCAGAGATTCTATATCGGGCAGGTCCTCGCTGTACTTCACATAAAAGGTGTAGCCCACCGCGCCGCCCAGGATGGATGAAAGCAGGAATACCCAGAATGAAATCTTTGCCAGCAGCCAGAAAATGCGATGAGATAACTTCTTCTCCTCAGGTGGCGGCGCCCACTGCAAAGGCGTAGATTCCCCAAGCGGCTTGGGCCGGTACAAGAGTGAAGGATCCCTGTGGTATTTAGACATTCTTTCCCCTTGGGTCTTTCAATCCCATCTCATTCATTATCAACCGCAGATCCTTCCACGACTCAGCTTTGGCCGCAGGGTTGCGCAACAGGTATGACGGATGATATGTGGCCAGAAACTTCGCCCCCATGAAATCATGGAAACTGCCCCGCAGCTTTCCGATGGGCTCATTCTTTTCCAAAAGATTCCTGGCGGGCACAGCCCCCAAAGCGCATAAAAACTCCGGACGTATCATCTTCAGCTGTCTCATAAGGTATGGCATGCACTGAGCCGCTTCCTCCGGTAAAGGATCGCGATTCCCCGGAGGACGGCATTTCACAATATTGGCGATATACACATCACTTCTGCTCAGACCCATGGCCTGGATCATGTCATTCAAAAGCTTGCCGGCGCGCCCCACGAAAGGCTCGCCCAGACGGTCCTCGTCGGCGCCGGGCCCCTCGCCGATAAACATCAACCTGGCATTGGGATCACCCACTCCGAAAACCGTATTGATCCTGGTTTTCCCCAGCGCGCATTTCTGGCATTTTTCCACTTCCACCCTTATATCGTCCAGGCTGTTATCCCCGACTTTCGCCCCGGCGGGCATACTGGCAGAACGCTCCCTGGCCGCCTTCTTTTTGTTCAGTTTATTTAGCTTGGCTCTCATCTGATTCTTCCAATCATCACCCGTTACGGCCACCTGGTCATGCCCGTGGATTTTTAAGGTTTCCAGCCTCAACGCCAGATTCCGCAAAGCCTGTATATACACGACACTCATGACGCCTCGGGCTGTTCCATCGCCTGGCTGGCCCTCCATATGGCCGCCGCATGGTCAAGCACGGCCCCGGCCACCACATCCTTGGTGGCCCTGGCTATTTCGATCTTTTTTCCGTCACGAGTGAGCAGGGTCACCTCGTTATAGTCGGAGCCGAACCCGATGTCACCTCGGCTCACATCGTTTATCACTATCAGATCCAGGTTCTTTGCCATAAGCTTTTTCCGTCCAGAGGCCAGATGATCCTCCGTCTCCGCGGCAAACCCCGCCACCACCCGGTCACCCTTCTCCAGGGCCACACTGGCCAGAATATCGGGATTCTCTATCAGGTCCAGACGCATGGCGCTTTTCTTTTTCACCTTTTCCGCGGCTGGGCTCTCCACCCGATAGTCCGACACCGCCGCAGCCATCACCAGGATATCGCATCGTACGAACTCTTGCCGCACCGCCTCCTGCATCTCGACCGCCGTTTGCGCCCGAATCACCCTGATGCCCTCCGGCGTGCCGGTCCCCGGCAAGCTGGGTTCCATGTGCGCCGCCACCAGAGTCACCTCCGCCCCCCGACCAGCCGCCACCCGCGCCACTGCCAGGCCCATCTTGCCGGATGAGCGGTTGCCGATATAACGAACAGGGTCTATAGGCTCCTGGCATCCACCGGCCGTGACCAACAGCCTCGCGCCCGCCAGATCCTTCACTCCGCCCAGCTTTTCCATCACCGCAGCGAAGATGGTCTCCACGTCCTCCATCTTCCCTTCCCCTTCCTCACCGCAGGCCAGAGAGCCGGAGGAGGGACCGATGAACGTTACTCCCCGCGCGGCCAATGTACTGATATTGGACTGGACCGCCGGGTGTTTATACATTTGCGTGTTCATGGCCGGGGCCGCCATCACGGGGAGTCCGCAGGCCAGAAGCATGGAGAGGATCGAATCGTCCGCCACGCCATGGGCCAGCTTGCCCAAGGTGTTGGCCGTGGCCGGGGCGATGACCACCAGCCTTGCGCCACGAGAGAAGTTTATATGCTCCATCGGAGCCTGCCCCGACTGTGGAAATCCCGCCCGCAAAACAGGTAGCCCCGTGAGGGCTTCGAAGGTCAAGGGCGTAATGAACCTTTCGGCGGAGGCGGTCATGGCCACCTTCACCAGCAACCCGCGCTCCATCAGCCGACGGGCCAACAGGGCCGACTTATAAGCCGCCACGCTTCCGGTGACGACCAGGATTACGGTATCTTTCAATTTATGCCTGAAATTCGGTTGCAGTTCAATGCCGTATTATAACAAAAATGATTATTCGTCCCACAATTCCATTTTGTCCATAAATTGCCATATATTGTCTGATAGAAACGATGCGGGCCCGTAGCGCCGCACGGAAAACCAAATAGGAAGACGCCATGCCACTGGACGAAATCGAAATCATCAGTTACGCGCGCCGCTTTTTCAAGCGCGCCACCGGCAGCCACAAGGTCGCCCTGGGCATAGGTGACGATTGCGCATCCCTTCGTCCCGCCTCCGGTTATGAGGTTCTCGCCTCCACGGACACATTGGCAGAAGCAGTACATTTCCTGCGCGATCTCTCTACCCCGGAGGATATCGGGGCCAAATCGGTGCATACAGCCATATCCGACATCGCCGCCATGGGTGGCCGACCGTTGGCCCTTCTTTTATCAGTAAACTTGCATGACGTTGACCACGCCTGGATCTCCGCATATCTGCGCGGGGCGGGAAAGGCGGCCCGCCAGGTGGGAGCGCCGATCGTGGGTGGGAACGTTACCGCCGCCGCCTCCCTCTCTTTTACAGTCACCGCCCTAGGGGAGGTGAAAAAGGGGCTGCGAGTGGATCGCTCCGGGGCCCGGCCCGGTGACGCTGTGTACATAACCGGCTATCCGGGGGAGTCGGTCCTGGGGCTGGACCTGATGACTGAGCGGAAACGACGCTACTCACCGATGGAGAAACACCTGATCGACCGCCATCTGCTCCCCACGCCGAGGCTGGAATGGGGCAGATTGCTGGCAGAGCGGAAAATCGCCAGCGCCATGATAGATATTTCCGATGGGGTGGCGCTCGACTTTCGGCGATTAATCCAGGCCTCCGACACCGGGGGGCGGCTGTGGCTGGAGAAATTTCCCATATCAGCGGAGGCCATGGCGGTGGTCTCCAGGAACGGGGAGGAAGAGGCGCTATGCAGGATGATGACAGGAGGGGAGGATTACGAACTGCTGTTCACGGTCCGCCCGGCCAAGAGTGCCTCACTGGAAAGATTGATAAGAAACAGGAAGATGGTGGCTCATAAAATAGGAGAGATAACCAGGGAAAAAGGCAAGTTGGAAATTTTCGGCAAGGAAGGAAAAAGAGTTGATTTTCAGGTTGAAGGATGGTTACATAGATAGCAATATGCTTCCATTGAAATATTTGGGCGATAGGTGACATATACACCATATTGTGGGGGGAGTGGCAGCCCACACAACATGATGTATCTATCGATGTTTCTTGAAAGTATTTGCTGGGCTTTCCGGCAATCTTATTTTGAGTTCTTTTGTCGAAAGGAGTGGGGATGTTCTTTAAAAGCCTGGAAGTCAGAGGTTTCAAATCTTTTGTCGATCACACAAAAATAGAATTCGAAAGCGGGATCACCGCCATCGTGGGACCAAACGGCTGTGGCAAAAGTAACATCGCTGACGCCATGCGCTGGGTGCTGGGCGAGCAGTCAGCCAAAGTATTGCGAGGATCGAAGATGGAGGATTTCATCTTCAATGGTTCGGCCCACCGAAAGCCTACCGGATTCGCCGAGGTAACTATGACCATTTCCAACGAAAATGGCGCCGTATCCACCGCTCCCTACTCCGAATATCCGGAGATCAGCGTCACCCGCAAATATTACCGTAACGGCGATTCCGATTATTTCATCAACAAGGTTCCCTGCCGACTGAAGGATATCGTAGACATCTTCCTGGACACTGGCGTTTCAGCCAGGACTCTTTCCGTGATTGAGCAGGGCCAGGTGAACCGGCTGATCAATTCCAAACCGGCGGACCGCCGCGTGTTCATAGACGAGGCGGCCGGGATCATGAAATATAAGCTGCGCCGCAACGCCGCCCGCAGCAAGCTGGAACTGAGCCAGCAGAACCTTTTGCGTATCAAGGACATAATCGCCGAGCTGGAGCGGCAGCGCTCCTCGCTGAACCGCCAGGCCAAAAAGGCGGAGCGATACAAGACATACAAGGCGGAGGTCAAGCACCACGCTCTGTTGCATTACGCAGGTGAATTCCAGCGCCTGAACTCGCAAATTCGCAGCCTGGAGAATAGCCTGGAGGGGCTGAGGGAGAATGAGGCCGCCGCCGCCGCCCAGTTGGGCGCCGTCCGCAATAAGCTGGAAACGGCTAACGTGAAGGTCGCCCGCCAGGAGAAGGAGATCTCCTCCATCCGGGAGGAGAAGGGCGCCATGGAGTCCGCCATGGAAAAGAACAACCAGCACCGCTCCTTCCTGACCACCCAGGTGGAGGAACTGGTCGAAAAAAGAAACCTGGCCCAGGCGGAGATAGTCCAGGTGGAAAAGAGCATGGGAGACGGTGATGCTTGCATAGTCCACCAAAGGGAGGAACTGACCACCATAGAGGCCGCTCTGAAGGATAAGGCGGAGCAGGCCACCATATTGCGCGCCGAACAGCAGGCCGCCGGGCAGGGGCTCGCCGGAATGGAGAAGGAACTATCCGAAGGGACCCGCGCCACCATGGCCCTCATGGAGGAGGTCTCCACCCTTAAGAACGAGCAATCCTCCATCAAGGCAAGGCTGGAGATGGCGGTCTCCCGGGTGGCGAACCTGGGAGAAAAGGAGAGCCGCATGGCCAGGGCAATGGAGGATGGGAGCGGAAAATTGGGCGCCGCCCGCCAAGCCCACGATAGCTGCGCCACTGAAAACGAAGCTGAGCAGAAAAACGTTGCAGCTCTCACCGCGCAGATGGAGGAGCTTTCCACCGCGATAAGCGAAACATCGGAAAGACTGCGGGCCGTCTCGGAAAATATCGCCGTGGACCAGTCCAGGCTGGAGTCATTGCTGGAGCTGGAGCGCAACATGGAGGGCTACGGCAAGGGTGTCCGGGCGCTGATGAAGCTGAAGCAGAAGGGTGATGAATCCGCCTCCGGAGTCACTGGGCTGGTGGCCGAGCATATGACCGCCCCGGCCGGGATGGAAACCGCAGTGGCCGCCGCCATGGGAGGCCGCCTGGAAGCGGTGATCGTCGACGGCTTTGAGAGCCTTAAAAAGGCGGTGGACGCCCTGAACCATGGTGATCTGGGTTCCGCCGGATTCGTCGTCTCCTCCGCCTCGGCCGCGCCAAGGGAGCAGACGCCCTTGCCGGATCATCCGGCCATCAAGGGAAGGGCCACCGATTTTATCACGGCGGACCAAGCCACCTCCAGCCACCTGGTTGCCGCATTGGCGGACACGTTGGTTGTGGATGGCTTCGATAACGCATTGGAGATATGGCAAGCCAATCCCGGGTTTTTTACCCTCATCACCGTGGCGGGAGAGGCGATAGACCGCACGGGATTCGTCACTGGCGGCCCAGGGGGCTCCGGAGTGGCTGGGCTGGTTTCCCGCAAGAGGATAATAGAGGAACTGCAGACGGCGCTGACCGTGAAAAGGAATGAGAAGCAGACCCTTTCCAGCGATAAGGAAGAAATGACAGCCGCCATGGCCGCGTTGAAACAAAAGCTGGCTGACAGCCAGGCCCAGGCCCGCAAGCTGGAGCTGGAGACTGTGCGGCTGACCAACGAAATCAGGAAGGCTGAAGCGGAGATTAAACGAGAGGAGGAAGCACGCCAGGCCGTGTTGGCGGAAGTGGAGCAGTTGAAGACGGATAGAGAAAAGCTGACCGACACCCTGCAGGAGAAGGATGGGAAAATCGAGGCTCTTATGGCCCGCAAGGGGGAGATAGATTCCGCCAACGAATCGGCCCGCGCAAAGATCGCCCAGGCCCGCGCCACCCTTGATGAAATAGTCCACCGGGTCCGGGACAAGGAGGTGGAGGCCACTGAACTGAAGGGAAAACTCTCCCACGTCCAGCTGGACATCAAGAGAATGGAGGACATCAAGGCGGCGGATATAGTGCGGGTGCAGCGGCTGAAGGATTCGATAGCCGACTCGGACGCCAAGGAAGCCAAGATGAAGAGCTCCACGGAATCGATTCTGGCTGAAAACGGAAAAATCGCCAGGGATATAGACTCCATATCCACCCGTATATCCGCCAAGACCGATGAACTGAATGAGATGTCCGCCGAGACCGAGGCTTTGAGCGAGAGTATTTCCCAGCTTTCCGGGAGGGTGGAACAACTTCGCGGTGAGGTTTCCGAAGCTGCCCTGAAGAAATCGGAATCGGAAATGCGCTCCGGCAACGTGGTGGAGAAAGCGGATGTGGAGTTCAATATCCCCGTCGATGACCTCTCCTCCACATCCACCCATGAGGTGGACATGGCGGAGAATGAAACCAGGCTGACTTACTTGCGGGGCCAGCTGGCCAGGATGGGTGACGTGAATATGAGCGCCATTGAGGAATTCGAGCAGATCGAGGAGCGGTTCACATTCCTTTCCGCCCAGCGCGACGACCTGGAGTCTTCCATCGTCACTCTGCACAAGACAATCGAGAGCCTCAACGCCACCACCAACAAGCTGTTTAGTGAAACATTCCAGATCGTTTCCGCGAATTTCGAGAAGATCTTCAAGCGGCTTTTCGGAGGGGGCAACGCCCAGATGACCCTGGTGGAGGAGGAAGGCAAACCGGAACCGGGAGTGGAGATTTTCGCCCAACCCCCAGGAAAAAAGAACCAGAGTATCACCCTGCTCTCCGCCGGGGAAAAGGCCATGACCGCCATCTCCCTTCTCTTTGCCGTGTTCCTCTCCAAGCCCTCCCCCTTCTGCCTGCTGGACGAGATCGACGCCCCGCTGGACGAGGCGAACATCGGTCGTTTCCGCGACTTGCTGGGGGATATGCAGGAGAAGACACAATTCATCATCATCACCCACAACCAGAAAACCATGGGATTCGCCGACAGGCTGTACGGCATAAGCCAGGAGGAGGATGGAGTGTCCAAAGTGCTGGCGGTGAACCTGAAAGACGAGCGGCCCCATACCTTAACTGCGGCTTGATCTGATCATGAACTGATTACGACCTGCACGGGGTCCCGAATATGGGCCCCGTTTTTTTTCTTCCGAGTGAAGCGGTCTCCCGCTAATTGGCGCCCATCCCCCTTAGCAACAGGCCAATAGACACTACCAATCCCACGATCACCCACAAAGCAATCAATACAATAAAGAGGGCGCGCAACCCCTTGGCGGGATCCTTCGGTTCCAGGATGTTTATCCTTTTTGACACCGGACCCCAGCTTAGAAGGAGAAATATCACCATCCCTGTCACCAGCGCCGTGACGATGACCTGCCAATCGTGAGTCTGCTTGTCCATTAGAATCAGTATACATTAGGGTCTGTCTCAGACCACTGATAATAATTATGCCGATTACTTGCTTTTTGGACCTCTGGGACCGAGATTCTAAATAGCGGTAAGGGATTTTGTTCCAGGGCCAAGGCGCTGTCCCCCTCAGGAGGGGTCGCGGAGCGGGTATATTGGCTGATATTGGATGCTGAACGAGATGACAGCGTGAGTTTCTTTTAAGCTCTAAACTGTCGGATGGGCGTGGGGCCAACATGGAAAAGGATGGATTTGGTTATTCCGAAGTCCACTTGGTGGTACGGACCAGGTCTGTTTTCGCCTGTTTTTTGCACTGGATGATGTTTTCGGCGGTGGTCACGTTAGTGGTCACCGGTTTTTATATCGGGTGGCCTAACTTCTATTTTGGAACGGGCGAGGCGTACCAGGCCTTCGCCATGGCGAACATGCGTTACTACCATTTCCTGGCCGCCGCGGTTCTGATTGTTTTCGTTCTCGTCCGGGGCTACCTGGCCTTCACACCCTCGTGCAACCGGGATATAAAGCAGTTTGTACCTACATGGAAAAACATCGTGGGCGCTTATCGGCTGGCCATTTATTTTCTGACATGGCGCGGCCCTCACGCCGAATACCGGTTCGTCAATCCCCTGGGTGGCTTGGGGGTGTTCATGATGGTTGTGTGTATGCTTATCCAGATGGTCACTGGATTTTTGATGTATCTGCCCGGCGCGGATATCACCACCTGGTGGTGGGCCATGGGTTCCTGGCTCGATTCACTGCTGGGTGGTCAACAGACCATCCGCCTGACCCATCATGTGACCATGTACATACTCACCTTTTTGGTGATCATACATGTGTATATGCAAGTAGTTAAATCGACTCTCTTTACGGAGGCGGACATCGCTTCCATCATCTCAGGATACAAGATATTCCCCATCTCCCACATTGGCCACTTCGGCGATGTATATGGAATGCACATCGACGAGAAACCGCCCAGCGAGGAGAAGATGCGCATGGAGTCTACACCGATGATTGAGGCGGTGGAGAAATGATAGGAATCATAATGCTGGCGAGCCATCCAGGACCCCAAGTGGAGTGGCGCCGGGGTGTCGATAAAAACCCCGTGGCGCTGGTCCCCACAGGCGGAGGATGGAGCCGGACATAGGGAGGACGGCATGTGTAAGACTTTTGGGCAGGCCACCGGATTGGGCCCGGACACCGATCGCCTGTCAATCCTGAACTCATTGGACCGCCGGGAGTTCATGGGCTTTTGCCTGAAAGTGGCGGCTGTGCTGGGACTGAGCGCAAGCTATGCGCCCAAAATCGCCGAGGCGATAGAGGCTGGCGCCAGAAAACCATCGGTGATATGGCTCCATTTGGCCGAATGCACCGGCGACTCCGAAGCCTTTATCCGCAGTACATACCCCTCCACCGAGGAGTTGATACTAAACGTTCTGTCCGTGGACTATCACGAGACCATTATGGCCGCCGCAGGGCATCAGGCGGAGTCCGCGCTGGAGCAGGCCATGAAGGATAACAGAGGTAAATACATAGCCGTCTGCGAGGGCGCCATCCCCACCGGTACGCCCCCCGGGCCGGCGGGGAAGCCGGGCGCTTTTCTGACCATCGGCGGCAGGACCGGGATCGATATCGCCCGCGAAGTGTGCGAGAACGCTTTTGCCGTCATGTGCGTGGGCACATGTTCCTGCTTCGGAGGAGTTCAGGCCCAGCGGCCCAACCCCACCGGCGCCATGGGTGTGGAGGACGCTATCGGCGTGCCCACCCTGAAGATTCCAGGATGCCCGCACAATGTTGTCAACTCAGTGGCCGCCATTGTCAACTTCCTGTTGCTGGGCTCGCTGCCAAAAACCGACAAGCTGGGACGGCCGCTTTTCGCTTTCGGCAAGCGGATCCACGACCACTGCCCCCGACGGGCGCATTTTGACGCGGGCCAGTTTGTGGAGAAGTTCGGGGACGAGGGCGCCAAGAACAACTGGTGCCTGTACAAGGTGGGGTGCAAGGGACCGCAGACCTACCACAACTGCTCGCTGGTGGAATACAACGATGGAACCAGCTGGCCTATCAAGGCGGGGCACGGATGCATCGGTTGCTCCGAGCCGCGGTTCTGGGACAATATGCAGCCCTTCTATGAGAGGTTGCCGAACGTAATACTGCCTGGCGTGGAAGCTGGCGCGGATAAAGTGGGCTTTGCCCTGGTGGGCGCGGCGGCGGCGGGCGTGGCGGCCCACGCCGCGTGGAGTTTCGCCAACAGGAAGAAATTTGACCCGACCCTGGCTCTGAAGGATGCAGATGAGGCGCCTGCCAAGGCTCCATCCAAGACTGCCGGGGAGGATGATACAACGGAATAACGATCAGGCTAGGAGACGACCATGGGCTCAAGACATGTAATCGATCCAATCACAAGGATCGAAGGGCACTTAAGAATCGAGATCGAAGTCGAAAACGGCTCGGTCAAGGACGCCTGGAGTTCCGGCACCCTGTGGCGCGGCTTCGAGGTGTTCCTGAAAGGACGCGACCCGCGAGACGCATGGATCATCACCCAGCGGGTCTGCGGTGTATGTACAGAGGTGCATGCTCTGGCCTCTGTCAAATGCGTGGAGAACGCCGTCGGGATCACCATCCCGGATAACGCCAGGATCATACGCAATCTGGTCCATGGCGCCCAGTATATCCACGACCACCCTGTACACTTCTATCACCTGCACGCGCTGGACTGGGTGGATGTGGTCTCCGCGCTGAAGGCGGACCCGAAGGCCACCAGCGAGCTGGCCAACAAGATCAACCCAAACTCTCCGGACAGCGGACCTGGCGACTTCAGGATCGTGCAGGACAAGCTGAAGAAGTTTGTGGAGGCGGGGCAGCTGGGACCCTTCACCAATGGCTATTGGGGCCACCCTGCCTACAAGCTGTTACCGGAGGCGAACCTGATGGCGGTGGCGCACTACCTGAAGGCGCTGAGGCTGCAATCGAGGATCGCCCAGCTCCACGCCATTTTCGGCGGAAAGAATCCGCATATCCAGACCTACGCCGTGGGCGGAGTCACCTGCGTGGGCGACATGAACGCGGACCGGATCAGTGAGTTCAAGTACATTGTCCAGGAAGCTCGGGATTTCATCAATAACGTCTACATTCCGGACGTGATAGCCGTTGCGCCTTTCTACCTGGATTGGGCGGGGATCGGCGGCGGATTGAAGAACTACTTATCCTATGGCATGTTCCCCGGCAAGGGGGGCACGGAGCCGGACAACCTCTGGTTCCCCCGCGGGATAATTATGGATCGCGACCTGACCAAGGTGCACCCCGTGGATGAGGCCAGTATCACGGAGGACGTGACCCACTCCTGGTTCAAATACGGCGGTGGCTCTCCCCTGAATCCCTCCGAAGGGGAAACGGACCCATGGTACACAGGAGTGGAGACCGCCACCGATGGCAAGTACTCCTGGTTGAAAACCCCCAGATATGACGGCCATCCGATGGAGGTGGGGCCGCTGGCGAGGATGTTGGTGAACTTCGTCTCCGGACATAAGGAGACGGTGGAAAACGTCAGCTTCCTGCTAAAGACCCTCGGAGTCGGGCCGGAGGTGCTATTCTCCACCCTGGGACGCACGGCCGCGCGGGCCATAGAGACCAAGATCGTGGTGGAGAAGATCGATAGCTGGCTGGATGAGTTGCTGGCAAACATCAAGAAAGGTGATCTTGACACCTTCACCGACTTCAAGATGCCCGACAAGGCAAGAGGCTTTGGCATGACCGAGGCGCCCCGAGGGGCCCTGGGACACTGGGTAGAGATCGAAGGCGGAAAGATCAAGAACTATCAGCTGGTGGTACCCAGCACGTGGAACGGGTCACCTCGTGATGGCAAGGGGCAGCGCTCCGCTTTCGAGGAGTCGCTCATCGGCACGCCGGTGTCGGATCCGGAGAAACCTTTGGAGGTGTTGCGCACCATCCACTCTTTCGACCCATGCATAGCTTGCGCCGTGCATGTCATCGATAAGGATCGAGACGAGACCTACACAGTTCGGGCGGTGTAAGGAATAAACGGGAGACGGCAAATGTCAGTCGCATCGGGCATATCGGGCCAGAAGAAGATGCTGGTTTACACCCGCAACTTCTCAAACCGCCTGATCCACTGGGTCACCTTCTTCGCGGTGCTAGTTCTGATGGTCACCGGATTCTATATCGGCTACCCCACCGCCCTGTACGGCTATGGGGAGGCGTATGACGAGTTCACCATGGCCTATATCAGGTATATCCACTTTCTTGGCGCCATGGTCCTGGACGTAACGCTCTTCATATGGTTCTACCTGGCGTTCTTTAGCATGTATCACAAGTACTGGAAGGACATGATCCCGACGGCCTCGACTATCTTCGGGGCGATTCGCGTGGCCCGATGTTACTTCAACTTCGAAAAACCCCCATTCTATCGCCGGTTCGACCCACTGGATGGCCTCTTGTTCCTGGTGCTGATCCTCCTTATGGTTCTCCAGATGCTCACCGGGTTCCATCTCTACGTCCAGGGCCTGGCCCCGGACTATTGGTGGGCCAAGGTCATCCACCTGGGAACGGACTGGCTGGTTCCACTGCTGGGCGGCAGCCAGGGTGTGCGGTTGACTCATCACATGATGGAATGGGTCATGGTGGCGGGAATCATTGTCCATGTTTATTTACAGGTGGCCAAGACCATCATGTGGCAGGACGGGCATATCGTTCAGATCGTGGGAGGATATAAATACCGGGATGTGGATTGATTTGGTCCAGCGCTAGATTTCGATAAACAAAAGAACCCTCATGCCGGACTTGATCCGGCTTATCTCCACCTGATCGGGGTGACCGTTCCAGATTCCGGATCAACCCACTAGTGGGCCCGGAATAACAGAAAAGGAAGGTCCGCTTTCCTCAAATAACCTAGCCCGTCACCTCGGTCCAGCTCAGTTATATTGAAATCCCATTTCAATATAACCTATACTGAAAGTCGAAAGACCGCCCGCCCAACGGGACGGCCAAAATAGAAAGGCGCGTCATGGAATGTGTTTTTTGGACCCTTCTGCTAATGGCCGTCGTATGGATCTGCGCATACCACCGCCTTTCCGCTCCCGTCTCTTCTGTGGCCGTGGCCGCGGCCATTTTAATGTGGAGCGTTTTCAGCGGGGGATCGGCCATCATCATAATCCTCACCTGGTTGGCGTTCCTGGCGGTGGCCATACCCATGAACATGCCGGACTTGAGGAAAAGCTACATCACCATCCCCGCCTTCCGCTTCTTCAAGAAGGCTCTCCCCTCCATGTCCGCCACGGAAAAAGAGGCTCTGGAGGCTGGAACAGTCTGGTGGGACGGCGATATTTTCAGCGGTAATCCGGACTATGCCAAGCTCAGATCCTTCCCGGACCCGAAGCTGACTGACGAGGAAAAGGCCTTCCTTGAAGGCCCGGTGGAAAAGCTTTGCTCCATGCTCGACGACTGGGAAATCACAGACAAGACCCAGGACCTGCCCCCGGAAGTTTGGGCGTTTATAAAGGAAAAGGGCTTTTTTGGGATGATCATCCCGAAGGAATATGGAGGCCTCCACTTCTCCGCTTTCGCCCATTCAGAGATTGTCATGAAAGTGGCCAGCCGCAGCATGACAGCGGCCATCACGATAATGGTGCCGAACTCCCTGGGTCCAGCGGAACTGCTGATGCACTACGGCCTGCAAGGGCAGAAGGATCACTACCTACCCCGCCTGGCCAGAGGGGAGGAGGTGCCATGCTTCGCCCTCACCGCCCCATCCGCCGGCTCCGACGCCGCTTCCATCCCGGACATAGGCGTGGTTTGCACCGGGGATTTCAATGGCCAAAACGTCACTGGCCTGAGGCTGACATTCGACAAACGCTACATCACCCTGGCCCCGGTGGCCACCGTTGTGGCCCTGGCTTTCAAGATGGTGGATCCGGACCATATCCTGAGCGATAAGGAAGATATCGGCATCACTGTGGCCCTGGTGCCCACGGATATCCCCGGAGTGGAAGTCGGCGCCCGCCATGACCCGTTGGGCACCCCGTTTATGAACGGCCCCGTCCGTGGAAAGGATGTCTTCATTCCGATAGACTACATCGTGGGAGGAGAGAAGATGGCGGGGCATGGATGGACCATGCTCATGCAAAGACTGGCCATTGGTCGCTCCATCAGCCTGCCTGCGCTTTCCACAGCCGCCGCCAAGGTTTCCAGCCGATGGACAGGCGCCTACGCCAGGGTCCGCCGCCAGTTCAAGATGCCCATCGGCAAGTTCGAGGGGATCGAGGAGAAGCTGGCTTCCATAGCGGGGCTGTCATACATGATGGACGCCACTCGAAGGATGACCGTGGGCGCTGTGGATCTGGGGGAGCGACCGGCAGTGGTCTCCGCAATGGCGAAATATAACCTCACAGAGTATATGCGCCGCATTATCAACGACGCCATGGACATCCACGGAGGTTCCGGGATTATCCAGGGACCGAGAAACCTCTTGGCCCATCCTTATAAGGCCCTCCCCATAAGCATCACTGTGGAGGGGGCCAATATACTGACAAGGACTCTTATCGTCTTCGGCCAAGGCGCCATCCGATGTCATCCATATGTGCTAAAGCAGATGATGGCCGCCCAGGAAAAGGATGAGATGAAAGCACTGGATGATTTCGACGAGGCCTTTTTCGGGCACATATGGTTCTCTATCAGTAACGCCTCCAGGGCGCTTTTCATGGGGCTCACCGGCGGTGTGTTCACCACCGTGGGGTCCGGTCCCCTAAAGAATTATCGCCAAAGGATAACCAGGCTCTCCGCCGCCTTCTCTTTCACGGCGGACATGGCCATGTTCACCATAGGAGGGGCGCTGAAACGTAAAGAGAGCATTTCCGGCAGGTTCGCCGACGCCTTCTCACACCTGTACATGGCTACCGCGGTGATCAAGAGATATGAAGCCGATGGCGCCCCATCGGAGGATAAACCCCTGGCCCAATGGGCTCTGGACCATTGTCTGTCATCAGCGCAACAGAGCCTTTGGGGGATTATCGACAACCTCCCTGCACGCCCCGCCGCATGGCTGTTACAGCTGATTCTCTTCCCACTGGGCAAAACTCTCCGCGCTCCTTCGGACAAATTGGGCCACCAGGCCGCCTCCACCATCCTGGCCCAATCCGCCGCCAGGGATAGGCTCACCGCCGGGATCTTCCATAGCGGGCATCCCACCGACGCATCCGCCAAGCTGGAGGAAGCGTTCGGGATGGCTCTTCTGGCAGAGGCGCCGGAGAGAAAAATAAATGACGCCGTCCGGACCGGAGCCATAACTTCCACGGACCCGGAGGGCAGGGCCGCAGAGGCCATGAGCCAGGGGCTTGTCACCCAGGAGGAGGTGGACCTGATCGCCAGGGCGGACCAACTGCGACGTGAAGTGGTGGCGGTGGACGATTTCCCGCCGGAGCATTTCCATGGCCGGTAAAATTCCGAAAGCCGGGTACCAGGCCCCGGTTTATATAGTGGATGGAGCCAGGACTCCCTTCATCAAGGCCCGCGGCAAACCTGGGTCATTCACCGCGGCGGACCTGGCCCACGCCGCTGGTCGGCCCCTGCTGGCCAGGCTGGCGGACAAGGTACCCCCGGTCGCTTTTGACCATGTCATCCTGGGCAACGTGATGGCTGGCCCGGATGAAGCCAATATCGCCCGGGTGGCCTCCTTGCGGCTTGGTTTTGGTAACAAAGTCCCCGCTTTCACTGTCCATCGCAACTGCGCATCCGGAATGCAGGCTGTGGATTGCGCGGCGCTGGAGATAACTACCGGCCGGGCGGACCTGGTGTTGGCGGGCGGTGTCGAGGCGATGAGCCACGCTCCTCTGCTCTGGAGCCGTCAGATGGCCGGATGGCTTGGGGATTTGTACAAGGCTCAGGGAGTTGGCAAAGCAGCCGCCTTTGCCCGGCTTCGCCCATCCATGCTAAAACCTGTGATCGGCCTTCTGCTGGGCTTGACTGACCCTATCGTGGGGTTGAACATGGGGCAAACCGCCGAGGAACTGGCCCACCGTTTCGGGATCACTCGCGAGGAAATGGACAGGTTCGCCATGGAGAGTCATATGGGCCTGGCCCGCGCCCAGGATGAAAAGCGCTTGGCCGAAATTGAGCCCCTTTTCGATGCAAAAGGTAAGGTGTATATACAAGATGATGGCCTGCGGCGCGAAACCACATTGGAGGCCCTGGCGAAATTAAAACCCGCTTTCGACAAACCCTTCGGCGCCGTGACCGCCGGCAACAGCGCCCAGATCACTGATGGCGCCGCATGGTTGGTTGTGGCAAGCCAAAAGGCAGTGGAAAAATACGATCTGCCCGTGCTGGCCCAGCTCCGTCATACCCGTTGGGCCGGGGTGCCGCCGGAGCATATGGGCCTGGGCCCGGCAAACGCTATGGCCTTGCTGCTGGTGGATATGGAGTTGAGCTCGGAGGATATCGGCCATTGGGAGATTAACGAGGCTTTTGCCGCCCAGGTGCTGGCGGTTATGAAGGCCTTCGCCGATCCCGGCTACCTCCGGAACGAAGCCGGGGTGGATGCCTCCTTCGCGCCGATCCCCCGTGAAAGACTGAACGTGGACGGCGGTGCCATCTGTATCGGCCACCCCGTAGGCGCCAGCGGCGCCCGTATAATCTTGAGAGGAGTCCACAACATGAGGCGGCATGACGATAAATATGGTGTGGCCAGCCTCTGCATCGGCGGTGGCCAGGGCGGCGCTGTGCTGCTGGAGAGGACGACCACGTGAGCGGCGATTACAAGCACTGGAATATCGAGATAGACGCGGATCGGATCGTCTGGCTGGGGATGGATGTGGAGGGAAGCTCGGTGAATGTCCTCTCCTCCACTGTGATGGAGGAACTGCGGCTGGTTATCGGCGAGATAGAAAAAAGCCCTCCGGCAGGATTGATTCTACATTCATTGAAAGAAAACGGATTTATCGCTGGGGCCGATGTGAAAGAATTCACCCAGGTCAAGGACGAGATGGAAGCCTTCGAGAAGATCCGCAAGGCCCAATCACTCTTCGACCATATAGAAAACCTGGCGTTTCCTACTGTGGCCATGATCCATGGCTTTTGCCTGGGGGGCGGGCTGGAGCTGGCCCTCTCCTTCGATCATAGGGTGGCCTCCAGCCACAAGTCCACCCGGCTTGGTTTCCCGGAAGTGCTGTTGGGCATCCATCCCGGCTTCGGGGGCTCTGTGCGATCCACGCGTATCATGGGCGGGCTGGAGGCTATGACGATGATGCTCACCGGCAGGACCATGGATGGGAGCAGAGCGAAAAAGCTGGGGCTGGTGGATCATTGCGTTCCCTTGCGGAACCTGAAGACTGCGGCTCTTGCCACGGTCAAGGGCGCTCCCGGCAGGATCAAGGCTCCTCTTCTTGGCAGGCTGTCGAACCTTCCTGGCCTCCGGGCGCTGGTGGCTGTGAAGCTGGAAAAGGAAACCGCCAAAAAAGTCCTAAAGAAACACTACCCCGCCCCATACGCGCTCATCGACTTGTGGCGGGACCAATACGGCGACCAGAGAAAGATGATGGTGGGGGAGGCTCGTTCTGTGGCCAAACTGGTAGTCAGCCCCACGGCGCAAAACCTCATCCGCGTCTTCATGTTGCAGGAGCGGCTGAAGTCATCCGGTGATGGTGAAAAGTTTAATCCGGCAAGGGTCCACGTGATCGGCGCCGGAGCGATGGGGGGCGACATCGCCGCATGGTTGGCGTTGCGCGGATACAAGGTTACGCTTCAGGATACGGAAACCGGCCGTGTGGCCCCGGTGATCAAACGGGCGCATGCTCTCTTCATAAAGAAACTTCGTAATCCCAGGCTGATAAGCGCCGCCATGGACAGGCTGGCGCCGGACGTGGCGGGCATGGGTGTGGGCGCCGCCGATATAGTCATAGAGGCTATCTTCGAAAACCTGGAGGCTAAGCGGAACCTGTATTCCAGGATTGAGCCTGCGATGAAACAGGATGCCATCCTAGCCACCAACACCTCCAGTATCATGCTGGAAAAGCTGGCCGAGGGGCTGGCACGCCCAGAGCTTTTTGTGGGGCTTCATTTTTTTAATCCCGTGGCGATGATGAAGCTGGTGGAAGTGGTCAAGGGCCCGGCCACCAGCCCCCAGGTGGCCACCATGGCCGCCTCTTTCGTAAGGGCTATGGACAAGCTGCCGCTGATTGTCAATAGCGCTCCAGGGTTTCTGATAAACAGAATCCTGACCCCATACCTGTACGAGGCTATGAAGCTGGCTTCGGAAGGAGTCCCCATCTCCGTGATCGACAAGGCGGCGGTGGACTTCGGCATGCCGATGGGACCTGTGACCCTGGCCGACGCGGTGGGGCTGGATATATGCCTTTCTGTTATCAATATCCTGGGCGCGGACTTTGCCATGGAGGAACCGGCGGATCTGGCGCGCATGGTAGGCGCTGGCAAGTTGGGGAAAAAATCGGGCTCCGGTTTCTACCAATACAAAGATGGAAAGCAGATATTGCCAATCATCCCCGCCGGCTATTCCCCACCCGCGGACCTGACGGACCGGCTGACGCTTCGGATGGTGAACCAGTCTGTGGAATGCCTGCGCCAAGGTATCGTGGAGGACGCGGACCTTTTGGACGGGGGCGTGATATTCGGGACAGGCTTCGCCCCGTTTCGCGGTGGCCCCATTAACTATTCCGCTGGCAGGGGCCATGTCGACGTGGTGGAGACTTTGCGTCAACTGGCCGAAAAGCACGGCCCCAGGTTCGACCCGGACCAAGGGTGGGATGCGATAATATCGGATAAACAGTGACTTCCACCAGCAATACCCAGCCAGAGGATAGCGACGACGCCGCCCATTACATAGCCGGAAGAGCCGCCACCACCCGGCTGATCTGCATGCCATCGGAGACCAATGCTTCCGGCGATATATTCGGCGGGTGGATAGTATCCCAGATGGATCTGGCCGGGGCCATAGTGGCCTGTCATCGGGCAAGAGGGCGCATTGTCACTGTCGCGCTCGACTCCGTTCAGTTCCATCATCCTGTTCTGGTGGGGGACGTTATAAGCTGTTTTGCCACGGTCTCTAAAGTGGGACGGACCTCGATCACCATCGACATCGAGGTGTACGCCGAAAGGTATACGGATTGCGTGATCAAGGTGACGCAGGGGACGGCGGTGTATGTGGCCGTGGATGAAAACCGCAAACCCCGTCCGGTGGACCCGCCCCCGGAACCGAATAAATAGATGTAGCGGACAGGATTCATGGATCTGGTCGAACAAAAAATATTCACGGGTCTGCGCCACCCGTGGGAGACCTCCCGGGTGGAAGCGGTGAAAGCCCTGACCCGGAATATTCTGCCCCAGGGCAGGCCCGCCCGCGTGCTGGACCTGGGATGTGGTGACGGCTACGTGGCCGAACAGGTGTTCGGTGGCTCACCGGAGGTGACGGCGGCGCTGGTGGATGTCTACTTCACCGATGACGCGGTGGCGGATATGGAGAGCCACGGCGGGCGCTTCACCTTTCATTGCTCGCTGGAGGAGGTGGGGGAGGAAAAGTTCCATACTATCATGATGCTCGATGTGCTGGAGCATGAGGAAAACGACCTGGCCCTGCTTCGGAGGGTGACGGATCGGCTGGCCGATAATGGCGCCATACTCCTCACCGTCCCGGCGTTCCAATCCCTCTTCTCCCGTCATGATGAGTTTCTGCGCCACTTCCGCCGATATAGTCTGGGGCAGCTTACCTCTGTGGCAAAGGATGCTGGTCTGGTCCCGGAGGTCTCCGGCTATCTTTACACCAGCCTTCTGCTGCCCAGACTGCTGGCCGTGGCGCTGCAACGAATGGGCATAACCGGGAGCTTGGAGACAAAAGGGGTGGGTGGATGGAACTGCGGGCCGCTGGTAACGGGGCTGATATCGGGCTACCTGGCGCTGGAGAATAGTATACTGATAGCCCTGGCCCGGATGGGTATCCGGCCCCCTGGGCTGACCGCGTGGACGTTATGCCGAAAACAGCGCTGATAATCCCCTGCTATAACGAAGAGAAGAGGCTGGCGCCGGAGCAGTACCACCAGTTCCTGGAGAAGCATTTCGATATAGACCTGATCTTTGTGGACGACGGCAGCAGTGACGGCACCTTCGCACTTCTGGAGCTGATCGCCTCACAGAATCCCGGCCGGGTGTTACCCCTGCGACTGGAGCAGAATAGCGGCAAGGCGGAAGCCGTGCGACACGGTGTGCGCGACTCGTTTGAAAGGGGATATGAGTTCTCCGGATACTGGGACGCGGATAACGCCACTCCATTGCGGCTGGCGCCGGAGCTGATAGCGGATCTTCGAGATAGAAGCGTGGAGATGGTGATGGGTTCACGGGTGAACATCCTGGGGAAGTATATCCACCGCAGCCAGGGACGCCACTACCTGGGCCGTATTTTTGGTACACTGGCCAGCTTCATCCTGGGGCTGCAGATATACGACACCCAGTGCGGCGCCAAAGTATTTCGTAACGGCGATGTGATGCGAAGAGCTTTTGGGGAGGAGTTCGAGACAGGCTGGACCTTCGACCTGGAGCTGATCGCCCGCGCCATTCTGGCGGGCCGGGAGAAATCCCCAGGCGCACCAGCGCACGCGATTATCATAGAGCACCCTCTGGACGAATGGGTGGACGTGCCAGGATCGAAACTGAAAGCCAGCCACGGGCTTCGGATCTTTCGCGATCTTTGGATTGTGTACCTAAGGTATCACGGGCGGATATGATTCGGCGCCTTGCCAGAAAAGGTTGGCGATATTATGGTGGCCGATCTGGATCGCAAGGTTCAAAGCCGTGGCCCCGCTGCAGTCCCTGATATCGCTTCTGGCTCCAACCGCCAGAGACGCCGCCACTGCTTCCGGCAGGGCATGTTCCGCGATGGTGATTACAGCGCGGAAAATAAAGAGTTGACCACCCGACCGGACAACTGGCAATCTTCTTCACTGCATCCCATCCCAAAAAGCGCTATAAATATAGACATGTCATCACAAAGAGTAATCATCATTCCTCCGGCCCGGCTGCTGGCTGGGCTTTTCGCGGGGTTGTGCCTGGCTGGCGCGGGGCTGCTGATGATTCCGGCAGCCACCCACAATGGCATTTCCTTCGTTGACGCTCTTTTCACCGCCACCAGCGCCACATGCGTCACAGGCCTCATGACCATGGATATGGGCGCCGACTTCACCATGTTCGGCCAACTGGTGATCCTGGGGCTGATCCAGGTGGGCGGCCTTGGCATCATGACATTTTCCACCTTTTTCCTGGTGCTTCTGGGCCAGCCGCTTTCCATGCGGGACTCCTCGCTGATGGCTGAGAAATTCGATCATCGCCACGCCATGGCGGTGCGTGATGTACTGAAGAATGTGATGATCCTGACCCTGACACTGGAAGCGGCAGGCGCCATGGCCCTCTTCATAACCTGGTACCCGGAAATGGGTGGCAGACAGGCCGCCTTTTACGCCATCTTCCACGCGGTCTCCGCCTTTTGCAACGCGGGAATAAGCCTCTTCCCCGGCAGTCTCTCCAGCCACGCCAACAGCGCAACGGTGAACATCGTCGTGATGATTCTCATCATGGCCGGTTCATTGGGCTTTCTCACCATCGTGGAGCTGTACACCCTATCCACCCGCGGAGAAGGCAAGCGAATCCGGATGTCGCTAAACTGCAAGTTGATCCTGACTGTCACCTTTGTGTTGACCGTCGTCTCCACATTGTTCATATATGGTATGGAGCGCCACGGGGCCATGGCTGGCATGACCAACCCGGAGGCCGCCATGGCGTCGCTTTTCCAGGCCGTCACGCGGACGGCAGGCTTTACCACCGTGGATATTGAACAGTTCTCCAACGGATCATTGTTCATGTATATTCTTCTGATGTTGGTGGGGGCTGCTCCTGGCTCCGTGGGGGGGGGTGTGAAAGTGACTACCTTCGGCATCCTCATTGCCCTGGCGGCGGCCAGGTTTGCCTCCAGGGAGAAGGTCCACATCTTTGGCAAGACCATTCCAGAGGGGGTTGTGTCCCGGGTATACATGGTGGTGTTCTTCTCCGCCCAATTCGTGGTGGTGTTCAGCATGCTGTTGTTCATCACGGAAGCCGCGGGGCAGGAGAAGTTCCTCGCGATATTGTTCGAGGCGGTTTCCGCGTTCGGGACGGTGGGATTGTCGCTTGGGATCACGGCGGCGCTATCGGTTCAGGGCAAAATTCTGGTAACCTTGTTGATGTTGATAGGCAGGCTGGGTCCGCTGGCTGTGACCATGGCCGTGGGGGGGAAGAAATCCAAAGCCGAGTTCCAGTACGCCGAAGAGAGCGTGATGGTGGGTTGATATGGGAGAGTGTGAATGAGTTCAAAATTCGCGGTGATCGGTCTGGGGATGTTCGGGTCCAGCCTGGCGCGCAGCCTGTACGAGCGGGGTAACGATGTGCTGGCGGTGGATATTTCAAAAGATATTGCGCAGAAGATGCAGGACCATTGCACCAGGGCGGTGATCGCCGACGCCACGGACAAGGATACCCTGGCGGAGCTGGGGCTTGGGGATATGGATGTGGTGATTATCGGCTTGGGGGCGCCGCTGGACACCTCCATTCTCACCACCCTATACCTGAAAGAGATGGGAGTGAAGGAAATCTGGGCCAAGGCGGTGAGCGATGAACATGCAACCATTCTGAAAATCCTGGGCGCCACCAGAGTGATCCATCCGGAAAAGGAGATGGCGCAGAAACTGGCGTCGACGCTCTCCACCCCCCTGATGATGGACCAGTTGGAGGTGGCGGAGGGTTATTCAATAATCGAAATAACCTGCCCCGGATCGTTTGTGGAAAGGTCGATCATGGATCTGCAGTTGCGCAATAAATATGAGGTGCTGTTGGTGGCGGTGAAAAAACCGGGCGAGGATACCCCGATCATGCTCCCCACCCCCGATTACGTTCTGCGCTCCGGCGATGTGATGGTTCTGATGGGCGCGGAGAAAAGCCTGGAAGATATCTTCGGGAAGGGTTAAAAAGCGCCTGCGTATCTTGTGGATTCATCCCGGCGTGTGATTATCATCCGCGCGGCCTCTTCTTCCTCCAGGGACAATGATGTGGTTTCATACTCTATCTGGTACAGCTCGGCGAAAGCGCCGATAACGCTATTGCTCACCTGATCTGCGCCGATATGGTGGCCTGTCAAATCGCATAACCCAGCCATCGCATTCCCCGCCCGGTGACGCTGCCTGGGATCGGGCCAGATCAGGCAGCGCATGCTCCGCTCCACATCTGCGGTGAGGAGGATGGAGCCGTGCTGCATTGCGGAGCGCTTTAGCCTTCGTTGGGCGCCGGCGGCCACCTTCCGGCCATCGACGCTGATCTCGTGACCAAGACGAGTGGCGAAACAGGCGTCCGAGATGGAGTAGCCTCTTCCATCTGAATCATCGTGTCTATCTGGCCGAATTCCGTGGCTTGCAAGGGCCCGGACCAGCGCGATGTTGATTCTGGTGTAAACCTCATCCAGAGAACCGTATAGCCTGGCGCCTGCGGGAAGGGTGACTGAGTAAGTGAGTTCATGATCATGCAACAGGGCACGGCCGCCGGTGGGGCGGCGAACCATTGGAATCCCCTCGCTGGCCAGGTAGTCCAGGTCGACACCATCTCCCTTCTGCAGCCTGCCGATGGAGAGCGTGGGACGCGCCCAGGAATAGAATCGCAGAACCGGTGCGGTGGCGCCATCCTCCGCCGCATGGAGCAGCGCATGGTCCACCGCCATGTTCCACGCTCCCTCTGCGGGGCCGTCCTTGATCAACCGCCACTTTTCCAGCATGGTTCGATTGTAGCATGCCGCAGGTGTTCGTTATTTTGGGAAGTTCGGAAGTGGCACGATTTACAGGATAGTCACCAGGGACGCGAAAGGGCTGGGTGCGGTGGCGGCGCCACTACCGATCTAGCAAAAAAGGGACGCTGTCTTCCAAAATCTCAATTCGGTACTAAAATTTAGGTACCGCCACCATGCAGCATACATCTTCAGGATTGGGCTTATTTCCTAAAACAATTTCGCTGAGAACTCTATTTTGGCTTCTACTTCTGCGCTTTCCCGATTTCTTGCCTGACTTTACCATAGATGGACCTCCTCAATATATTTGGTGATGATACTCATCCAGCTTTCTGGATTCAATTGAAATCCTCCCCCCTCTCTTCCACTATCCCCTCTGTCAATCAATGCCCATGATCATGGTCGTGCGGCTTGTCGTAGGACTTCTTAAAAAATGCGGCTATCTCCCCAGGTGTCTTCCCATCCTTGGTCATCTTGGCGGTTTCCCGCGCCTGACGCATGCAGATACCGCAGTTGGCCCCATGTCCATCAGTGAAGCAGGTGAGCAGGCTCTTGTGCTTGAACTTATCGTTCAACGCACAGTAGCAATAGCAAAACTGCTTGTCCAGCGCTTCCCTGTTTTCGCCAGCGATCTTGTATGTCTCTGATATGTATGGGATACGGTACGTATCCGGATCCACTATGGGGCGGGTCTCCTGCGGTTGTTTCGCCTGCAGCAGGTGGTTTACCATCAGGTCCACCGCCATCTGTTTGGACTGGGCCTGGGAATGCCCGGTGAATATGACCAACGCCGCCACGGCAACGGTGATTATGGCTGATATGAATTTCATTTTCATCTTTTAAGTCCTGTATGTCTGATTACTGTTGATCCACCATTGTAGCCCCTTCGGGCAGAGGGATTCAAATCCGATTATTCCCCCACGAAGTAGATCCGATGGATCAGCATCAGCAATGCAAGCAGCACGACACCCAGCCCGATGCTCCACTTCACCAGGGCCACTTCCACCGGCAGCATAGGTTCATACTCCATCTTTTTGATCTCGTCTTTCAGCTTCGGTTTCTCTTCCATATCAATATCCTCATGCGCCACTTCAGATGGTGGGCGGTTTGATTCCAGCGAAAAAGACCCAGGAGATGAATAGTCCAATCCATATAATGAACCCGAAGAGGCTGATGACGTAGAGCAGAGCCAGCTTGCCGATGCCCTCCTCCCACAGCTTCTGGAAATTCGAGACCACCCCGATGGTGAAGAAAGTCAGCACAAAAAAGAGCTTCCGGAAGATGTTCCCCTCCCCTGTGGCCAGCTTGGCGTCCGGGATAATATCTGGCAGGGCCAGGCAAAGCGCCAGGAAAAAGAAAAAGGTGAATGCGTAGCCAAGGACAAACTTGGGGAACCTGTGCCATATCTCGATGACCTTCACCTCCGCTCCTTTCTCCACGTCGATCCGGGTGCTCCAGATCACCGCCAGCACGAACGCCCACACGCCAATGAATACATCGATGAACATCTTCACAGTGGTGGTGGTCATCAGGATCCACCCTTCCTTGTACACCACGCCCGTCTCCGCCTGGGTCTTTGCCAGGATCAGCGACTCCGTTATCGCCCCGCTGGCCACCGCCGCGCCATCAGTCTTCACAGCCAGGGCCATCCACGCCCCCGCCACCATTGGCTCTTGCCACAGGAAGTCACGGGCGATAAACGGCAGAAGCACCAACTCCACCACGGCGAAGATCACCACTAAAGAAGAGACCATGATCGGCACGATAGGTCTGGCTCTGATGGCGCCCCCCACCGCGATGGCGGCCGAGACGCCGCAGATGGATATGCCAGACGCCAGAGGCGCGGCCCATTCCCTGCTAAACTTGAAATACTTGCGGGCCACATAATAGACGCTGGCCCAGTAGATGAGATAAGCCACTATGATGGAGCAGAGCCCGCTGAACATGACGGTCTTTGCCAGGCTTTGCGATTCCGCCGCCTTCACCCCCAGCGCGCCCCCCATGATGACTATGGCGATCTTTATATACAGCTCCGGGCGGACGCACTCCTTTATCCTTTCGCCAAGGGATGGAACGAAGTTGCCAATGAAAAGCCCGGCCAGCAGAGCGATGATATAGCCCGCCTCGCCGGTCAGGTTCATGGACCAAGGAATGCCTAATTTTTCCATTTTGTCTGGAGTTGCGGCGATGTATGCCCAATGTCCCGCCACCCAGCAGGTGTAGCTGATAATAAATATGGTTGTGAATCCGGCCATGTATCGGGCCACGTTCACCCGCAGGGCCCATGCGCAGGTGGCCATTGACGCCGCCATGAAGAGGAAGGTGAGGAAGAGCGAGAGTAGCGCCGGCATCCCCTGATAGTTTTTAGAGTAGGGGCTCATGGCTTTGGAGAAGTCGGTCCAGACGTGGGTGTTGATCCCCCAGCCGAGGGTGTCCACCCCGGCCAGAGCGCCCAGAGATATGGCGAAGACAGACAACCCGATGATCAGGGAAAGCCAATCCTCGCTGATGCCCGGCTTCCTGTTTTCCATGGCTCCTCCCCCGCCTCTAGTATACATAAGAAACGTGGGGAAATCATTTCCGACGAGCCGGTGTGTATGCGCCCCGAATCAAAGTATGTCTGGTTCAACGATTTAACCTGTCATTCGATAACAAGTTTTCTACCCTCGGACAGCGCTGTTTCCATATCTTTCGCCGCTACAGGAGGGCCGAAAAGGTACCCCTGTATCTCATCGCAACCGATAGATCGAAGGAATTCCATTTGAGCCCTGGTTTCAACTCCCTCGGCCACCACCCTCAGATTCAGGTTCCTTGCCATGGCCACTATCGTGCTCACCATGGCCATATCTTCCTGGCTTTCCGGAATGGTCATGACAAAGAAACGATCTATTTTCAATTCATCTATGGGGAATTTCCTGACATGGCTCAGGGAGGAGTAACCTGTGCCGAAATCGTCCAAAGATATATTTATCCCCATTTTTTTAATCTCATGCAAAGTGGCGAGAGCCTTCGTCATATCCTTCATTATGGTGGTCTCTGTGACTTCAAGGCAGAGAGATTCGGCCCTCAATCCTGTGGACGCTAAAGTAGCCCTTAAAACCTCCGGAAAGCTACCTCTTTCCAATTGCCGCACAGATATGTTCACAGATACCACAAGATCCGGCCATCCCATTTCCTGCCAGGTTTTTAGTTGTTCGCAGGCCGAGAATAATATCCTCTCACCGATCTGCACGATTAGCCCGTTGTCCTCCGCCAGAGGAATGAAAAAATCCGGGTTAACCACTAAATTTCCATCGCTATTCCATCTGGCCAAAGCCTCCAGGCCCGTGATGCTCCCATCGACAAGGCTCACCTTCGGTTGGTAATAGGCTATGAACTCATCCCGCTCCACTCCCGCCCGCATCCTATACTCGAGTTCATATAGCCTAGTTGCCTTTTCATCCAGCGTCTTTGTGAAGAAACTGTAATTATTCTTTGAGCCATCCTTGACGTGGTACATGGCCAGGTCCGCATTGCGAACCAGTTCTTCCTCCGTCTTGCCATCGGCAGGATACATCGCGATGCCCACGCTTACTGTGGAGTGAATATTTTTCCCCTGATAGCTATAGGGATCGGCGATTGAATCTATGATCTTTGCCGCAACGGAGGCCACGTCCTTTTCGCCTTTCACATTCTCAATAATTATGACAAACTCGTCTCCCGCATAGCGTGAAACCGTGTCAGTATCCCTCACACAGGCTGTGAGCCGCATCCCCACCCCCTGTATCAGCAGATCCCCCGAGTGGTGGCTGTAATTGTCGTTAACCTTCTTGAAGTCGTCAATATCCACAAATAGCAGGGCGAATTTCTTCTCGTCACGGGCGGCCCTGCCGATGGCTTGTTTCAAACGATCGTTGAACAACCACCGGTTGGGAAGCCCCGTCAAAAGATCGTGATATGCCTGATACTTGATCTCTTCCTCGTTGCGGTTAAGCTCCGTTATGTCATGGAATACGGAGGCGTATCTATACACCTTCCCCTCCGAATCCTTTATGGCCGTGATATTTTCACGCACAAGATATGGAACTCCCTTCTTGCTTCTGTTCCAGATGTCGCCATGCCAATTATCTTTTTCCTTCAAGGATAGCCACATCTCCCCATAAAAGGTCTCGTCATGCCGACCCGATTTCAGAAGGCTCGGACTTTTCCCGATCACTTCTTCGGAGCTGTATCCCGTGATCCTGGTGAATGAGGGATTTACGTGCTGGATAATTCCATCGGCGTCAGTGACCATAACTCCTTCAGCGGCGTTTTCGTAAACCAACGCCGCTAGCATGAGTTGCTCCTCGGCCTCTTTGCGTTCCGTAATGTCGCTGTAAGTGGCCAGGATATATTTCTCGGGACCGATATCTATGAACCTGGTGTTGACCAAAATATCTCGAAGCTCACCACTTTTCGTCCTGTGCCTGGTCTCGAAAATGTCTGAACCTTCCTTGACCAGCTTCTCTATATGCTCGGCCACCTCTTCCGGGGATTCGTTCACTTCATAGTCCGGGACACTAATTTTCGCAAACTCCTCCCGCGTATATCCCAATCGTTGATGCGCTAGATCATTGAATTCTATAGTTTTACCGTCCTTCGGATCCACCAGCACTATTGCGTCGGAAGCCTGATCGAATATAGCGCTATATCGCGCCTCACTCGCCTTGATCCTCTCCTCCGCCCTTTTCCGCTCTGTTACCCTCCCCAGCAGAGCCCCCAGGTTGGTTATTATTTCCATCAACATGGAGTCCGGTCCTGATGTTTCCAGGGAGAAAAACTCCAGAACAGCCACTACTTGTTTCCCTTCCATCACCGGAAACGCAAACGCTCCCTTTATGCCGACATCAATGGCGACATCCGACCTTAAACAATCTTTTTCATTTGCTAAATCGAATACCCAGTGGGGTTTCCCATCGCGCAGAACTCTGCCAGGCAGCTCCATCCCCGACATGGAATTCATTTCCATAGTGACATCAATGAACTGCTTGAACCTGCCCTGGTCACTCAAGCTCCAAGTCTCGGTGGGAAACAGCTTGTTTTCCTGGTCACACAGATATAAATGGCCGATCGGCCAGCCCGTGTAGGCGCATACCTTTTCGAGACATATTTTCAGCGCCTCATCCAGGGTCGAGACCTCATTGGTGGCAACGGCCAGTTCTTGCAATAACTGAAATAGTATGGTTTTTCGCCGAAGGTTTTCCTCCGTCCGCTTCCGCTCCGTTAGATCGTGCACTGCGCAAACCATGCGCTGGGGCCTGTTGGCTTTGTCACGGTATAGAAATCCATATTCATGAACATGACGCACTTCATTGTCTGGCATGACTATTCTGTGCTCGATATTGTAATCAGCATTATTGTTGAATGAATCTTCCAGAGCACTGGTCACCGCCTTCCTATCGTCAGGATGTATCACCTCCAGATACGCGTCATATGTGGGCTGCAACTCATCCGGCTTCCTGCCAAATATTCTGAATATTTCGTCGGACCATTCAACCTCATTGGTATCAACATTCCAGGCCCAGCTTCCAACATGAGCGATCTTTTGAACCTCCTCGAGTTTCCTGGCGCTATCGAGCGCTTTATATCTGGCTTCCCTTTGAAGCAAGGCCAAAAAGGCCGCAACCCAAATAATTGATATCGCCAAAAAACGGTTTATTAGCGCTACCCATATATCTCCCCCTTCTGGTGACAGGAAAAGGCCGGCTATCGTGAGCAATGAGGCAACAGTTGCCATGGCTATGGTGAAATATCTTCTGGCCGACCATAGGGAAATAAGGACTGGCGCCACATAGGGCACTCCCCCTGCCACTCCCAAGGGAATGGTAATATCCAGAAGAAAAATGAGGATGGCCAGAACGCCGCATGTCAAGGCGAGCCAATACTCCGCCCGGCCCAGCTTGGAGCCCTCCCCCAAGGCCAAAACAGCGGGCGCCGTGAGCCACCTAAACACATATGCTCCGAACCCGACTATAATAAATGCACAGAGGGCCGAAATGAGCCCAGCCCTGGCGAATGGCGCCCTGATTTCAGACAAATCCATCTTGGCCACGATACCAACCCGCCGACCTTGCCACTCCACCGGCTCGTAAGCCGCAAGGACACGAACCCCCCGATAGTCCAGGACTATAATAGATCCCGATTCCCCTTTAAGGGCGTTCCGCATGGGCTCTGCTAGCTGGGAATCGAAAGCGACCAGCTTTGGCTCGTCCTGGTCATTACGCCTATGGCTGAGAAGGAAAGCGATTTGATTCCCCACAAGCTTTGCTAAAGTGAATTCACCCGTCTTGCCAAATCCCGAATATCCCTTATGGGCCTTGACAATCCGGTCCAGGATTTCATTGAAGGCCACTTCCGGATCTTTCCCAGAGCTCTTCTGGTGAACATGCTCGGCTACCATCTCGATAAGGCGAGCCTCGCCTTGCGCGGTTTCAATAAGCCGGAGTTTTTGCTGTTCGAAGGAGGCGAGATATGAAAGCCCTATGGCGGTGGAGCCAACCATAATGACCGCCGCCGTTATTACACTGATAAGAAAGGATATTTTTTCCTTTTCGATATCGCTTCTCCTGTGCGCTAGCGACTCGAACATGAATATGCCTCCACCTCAGATGAACGGATATGTGTTCATTATAGTTGATTTGCATAATATGTTTCCTGAATAAAACCAGAGATCTTTCCACTTTGTCGAGTATTCTCCCCAGGCGGGCTTGTGGAAACGCAGATTATTATTACTATCATTGAATCAACACTGGAAATCCGAAAGAGCCACAGAATTAAGTGCGATTGTCCCCGAATCCAAAAACCCAGGACAACATCGCTGTGGTATATTGAATTATTTTGTATAACTGACAGGGGTGTTGGCAATGACTCAGATTGGAGATATCAGAGGCGCTGGGAGCATAAAAGAACAGATCACCGCGGCAATTGGCGTGCATGGGATGTGGAAGACTCGGATCAGAAGCGCAGCCCAGACTGGCATGAGTGAGTGGAAGCCCGATTTCGTATCCTCCAGCCACAACTGCGATTTCGGTAAATGGCTCGATTCCTTCCCGAAAGAAGCCAAACATGCGGATTATACAAAGATACTCGCTCTGCATGCCGATTTCCACAAGGAAGCGGCGCGGGTGCTGGCTATGGCGCTCAATGGGCAGAAGGAAAACGCCGAGAAGGCGATCTCCCTGGGAAGTGATTACGAAAAGTTGACCGCCAACCTGACCAAAGCGATGATGGAATGGCGGGATAAGTCGTAGGGTGTGCCCCCCCGCAGGGGAAATCCCGCTGAATTCAAGATTGAAAATAAAGTGAGCCGTGGAGGGCTCGTGTAAACCCCCCTTTTTTAGTGCCACGCTAAATTGAAGTATCCGGGTGATTTATCACCGCCAGATATTCAGCTGGCGGCAGGTTGCCTAGCGACTCATAGGGCCGCTCTTCGTTATATTCGATCAGCCAGTTGGCAGTTATATCCCGAACCTCAGATAGCCGGGTAAAAACATATGCGCTTAAAACCTCATTGCGATAGGTTCGATTAAACCGCTCCACAAAACCG
>Ga0224496_10000244_pt1 | contig 39418 bp, 53 predicted proteins | sample SF_Jul11_sed_USG_2_FD_168127 | JGI IMG/M metagenome (GOLD analysis project Ga0224496, IMG submission 168127) | Sediment microbial communities from San Francisco Bay, California, United States - SF_Jul11_sed_USGS_8_1 | ecosystem: Environmental > Aquatic > Marine > Sediment | place: USA...
TGATGTCAGCGAGTGACATCAACTGTATTATATCTCGTCATATACAAATTTCTCACCCCCAAAAAAGGTTAATATAAAATGCTATAATCAATTTATGAAGAGGAATAAATACTGGTTTAAATCAAAAAGGTTTGGATGGGGGTTTGTCCCTATTTCATGGGAAGGTTGGTTATCAGTTGCTCTATTATTAGGGCTTATCTATTTGGTTGCATATCTAAATGGCATCTTTGAAGAGCCTGTCACCACAAAACAAATACTTTCATACCTTTTTGATGTATTCCTAATTATCTTAATTTCACTGCCATACCATCAGAAAAGATCTAGAGATAAAATTAGATGGCGATGGGGAAAATAGAGTAGAGCCTTAATTTTCAGTAACTGATTCTTCTGTGATTGGCCTCACTACGAGTTCAGCAGAGTAACTTAACATTCCTGTTTTTAAATTCAATTTATACAGTGACTCCTCGTATACTTCTTCAGTTTTTTTCAGGTTAATCCAATCTGTAGCTCCATCATAATCAATGTCTAAAGTAAGGGTAAGATAATCTCCAGATGATTTCTTCCTAACAGTTTGAATCTTTTCATCTTCATGTCTTAAAGAGATCATATATTGAATATAGGCAACCATCTCCTCTTCATTTAGACCTTCAATCACCATATAACCCAACTCATATTCTGGGATATATCCATCTTCACTAATAGATATAATTGGAATAATTCTTCCACCAGGGTTAAAGACTTCACATTTATGAATTCTCATTAAATCAACATATGGACCAGCTGTAGTTGGGTATTCATAGTAATAATTCCTCTCACGTTCTCCTAAGTTTTCTCTATATGCTCCTTGTGCCTTCTTATCCTTAATCCATTGATCTTCTCTCACAGTTGCAGGTTTCACTTCCATAACCTGCTGGTTTTTAGTTCCAACGTACTCAGTATAAAGTTTTCTTGCTTGCTTAATATCATCAGCACAAAATTGTTGTCTTTTCTCAATATGATAAATTCTTTCTGGTTCTTCATAAAAAAGTTCTTCAGCACTTATATCTACCTCATATGTCTCTGGGACAATTTCATTTATTTCATCAAGAACTATTTCTTCACCCTCATCTAAGTTAGGATCAACTACAGGTTTCTGAGAATATAATCTCAGGAAAGTACTAATAATCATTAAAAGTACAAATAATACAAAAAAAGTTACGCCCAAATTCATTAAGTTTATTTTTTTCTTTTCTGAAGTTTGAGAGATGTTTTCTTGAGACTCAACAGACTGATCCAATTGATGTTCAGGAAGCCTACTTTTACCTTGCTTTGGGTGATTATTAAATTCCATACAATTAATTTTATCTTTTTTTCTTATACAAAACCATCCACACAGCAAAGAAGAATAGTTCAATTAAAATATTAACAAATGCTAAAGTAGATTGAACAACCGCCTCATTAGCTTGTGAGAATAGTTTATTTACTATAACTATCATCAATTCTGAGATAGGGTAGTGGATTAATAAGCTAAGTATAATTATTAAAGAAACAATTTTATAATTCTTCTTAATAAACAAAATACTCAGCTTGAATGTTTCCAGGATACCTTTCTTCGCCTTTACTAAAATTACTACAAAAAGATGGAATAAAGAAAAATAGACAACTGCCAAAGGTAAGAAAACAAGCATTCTAATTAATTCAATTGACGAAGGTTCTGAAATAAGTCCTAAAATATTCACTAAGACATAAACTAATAAATTAGAAATAAGTGAAAAAACTATACCAAGTACAAATAAGAACACGGTAACAAAAAGAAACTTCTTAAAATAATAAAATAATAGATTTGGTGTTTTAATGTATTGAGGACTCTTATCTTTATCCACACTGTCTAAAAACTCTACTTTAAGAGCTGGTAAACTAACTGTTAAGACCATCAAGATCAACGAAGCTTTTCCTCTTACTGCAGGCTCTAGAAAATTCTCAATTAAAATACCAAGAAGAACAAATACATAAAAGAAAAACCAAAGAAACGGGCTTTTTGAAACTAACTTAAAACTACTCTTGATAAGATTAATTAATTCATTTTTTAACTTCATATATTCATTATAGACCATCAGCTCCATTTTGCTTACAATAGGATTATGGCCAAGAAGAAAAGAAAGAAAAACTCAAAGAAAAAATCTTTGAAAGAGTTCTTATTCCAGTCCTTTTTTGTTGAACAACAACAGGAATTTTTTAACGTTCATTGTTATACTAGGATCTGGATTCCAATTTTAATTGTTGTAATTTTATTCTTTTTAAGCCTTGTTTTATTCCAGTCATATCAGATCTATTACAGCCCTATTTATTAATTAATTAGTTGCCCCTAAAAAGAAATTTATATTATTCATCACAATAATCAAATAAAATATATTTGATGCAAGTAAGATCCTTTCTGCGGATTTAGAATCACCATATTTTTTACTTACTTGATCAAGAACAAAAAGAGTAGATGCTACATATATAGCTTTGGTAATTATCATTGCTACATCACTTTCTACGATCTCTTGAGCAAGAGGATTTCCCTCAACACCCCCTTTATCTAAAGATATTCTAGTAGAAAGGATATCAGCAGCATTGATAAGCATAAAAGCCGCAACGCTTAAGAAATAACGCTTAGAATATATCTCTGATCGTAAACTTCCTTTTTGTTCAATTTTTTCCATCTTAACCATATATTATAAACTATCTATATCAAACCATAAAAAAACGTCCTATCAATGATAAGACGTTTCTTTTTTATATTATTAAATATTTAAGTTTAATATTAATTTTATGCTTACTCAATAAATGTTAATGCAACACCAACCTTATCTGCACGACCTGTTCTACCAATACGGTGGATATAGTCCTCACGAGATTCTGGTAGATCATAGTTAATAACGTGTGTAACATCATTAATATCTAATCCACGAGCGATCACGTCAGTAGCAATTAAAGCTTGTACTTGATCATTTCTAAATTGCTGTAAAGCTCTTTGTCTTTGACCTTGTGATTTATTACCATGAATAGCATTTACCTTAAGACCTCTATCTTGAAGTTCTCTAGTAATTTTTTCTGCACCTCTTTTGGTACGACCAAATACTAAAACTTTATCAAAATTTTCTGTTCTTAAAAGATCATGTAAAACATCAATCTTTGATCTGCCTTTAATTTTAACAATTTCTTGTTGAACGTTTGCAGATGTATCACCAGTTTTAACTGAGATGGAGATTGGGTCTACTAAGAAACCTTTCATGATTTGTCTTACTCTGTCAGTCATAGTGGCTGAGAAGAATAATGATTGTCTATCACGTGGTAAGGCATCAATGATTTCTCTAATTTCGTGCACAAAGCCCATATCTAACATACGGTCTACTTCGTCTAAAACTATATTAGTGAATTCATGGAATTTGAGTTTTCCTCTTTGGTTAAGGTCTTTGATTCTTCCTGGAGTTCCTATTACAAAATGTTGTCCTCTTCTTAAAGAATCGATTTGACGACCTATTGAAGATCCTCCGATAACCAAGGTTGAGAAAACTCTCATACCTTCTGAAAATGATCTTAATTCATCCTTAACTTGGAGAGCGAGCTCTCTAGTAGGGGCAATAATTAATACCTTTTCATTACTGTTGTTTATAACTTTATCAAGTAAAGGAATTAAAAAGGCTGCTGTTTTACCAGTACCAGTGTTTGCAATACCAACAACGTCTCTTCCTTCAACAATGTGAGGGATGATTTGATCTTGGATTGGAGTAGGGGTTACATAACCTCTAGCTGCAATATTTTCTTTTACTTTATCAGAAATATCAAAATCATTAAATTGATGAGTTGCTTGATATTCTTCTTTTTCTACTATTTCTGGTTTATTTAACCCAGCTTGAATAATCATTCTTGTTGGATCAAAAGTAGCTTGGTTGAAGCCTCCACGACCTCCACGGCCACGGTTACCACAACCACGGTTACCAAAACTAGAACCACCGCGAGAAGAAAAACTTCTTCCACCACCGGAATTTCTAGAACGGAAATTAGAGCCTCCGCTGCGGCTATTAGAATTAGAAAATGAGCGATTTGAATTTCGCATAATATACTTCTTTCTTTAATAAATAACGTAGGTTAAAGACAAGAAGCAGATACGATTAAGGGAAATGTGTATATTCTCAAAAATTAAGATTCGTGCTTAAACCCAGGTTGAGAGATATAGTTATCAATCAACAGGGTGGTAGTATAGCATAAATTGAAATAGATAGCAAGTTATAGGATAAAACATATCAAAATATAACAAGTAAACTATACTATAGTTACAGAACTGTACTGGTAAGATCTTGTTCTTTTTGATCAAAAACCACTCTATAATAGTTATTAACTATGCATTCTGAAAGTTTAATTATTAGCACCATTTTTATTGCTTTGTTCTTGATGCTGACAGCATTGATTCTCAGTATCTCCAAGAAAATAAAGTTTCCTTATACAGTTGCCCTTCTCATTGTCGGATTTGTTGTCCAATTTCTATTTAAGTACTTTCATCTTGAAACTCATCTAGAAATTTCATCTGATCTTATCTACTTTGTTTTATTACCAATTCTTTTATATGAGTCTGCCTTTCATATTAATTTCCATCAATTTAAGCTTCAATTTAAATCAATTACTTTCTTAGCCACCTTTGGACTACTTGTCGCTATTACTACTGTGGCAGGGCTTCTGAGCCAGTTTATTGGGCTTGGATTCTGGCATGGATTACTCTTTGGAGCCTTAATTTCTGCTACAGATCCAATCGCTGTCTTAGCTATATTTAAAGAACTAGGTGCCCCCAAAAGACTTTCTCTGATTGCAGAAGGGGAAAGTATGCTCAATGATGCCACCGCAGTTATTATCTTTAGAGTTATCGCTGGTTTTGTAGTTACAGGGAAAACCTTTGCTAGCACAGAAATATTCAAAAGTTTTGCCGACTTCTCCTATGTTTTTATCGGGAGTTTATTCTTTGGCTTTGTTTTGGCCTACCTAACCTCAATGTTTATCTCAAAAATTAAAAATGATGAACTGATAGAAACGACAATGACATTAGCCTTAGCGTTACTTTCATTTCTAATTGCTGAGCATTATTTTGGTCTTTCTGGTGTTATTACAACTGTAGCCGCTGGTATCACCATGGGGAACCTTGGTAGAACCAAGATCTCTATTCCAGTCATTCATTTTATGGAAAAATTCTGGAAATATCTAGGTTTCTTAGCAATTTCTTTAGTCTTCTTTTTTACTGCATTTGACTTAGAATTTAGTATTTTATTCAAACATCCGGAGACAACACTACTCGCTATTTTAAGTGTCTTAATTGCTAGAGCAGTCTCTATCTATATCACTTTCCTTATTACAAATAACTTTAGCTTCTTTAAAAATGAACCAAATGTGCCTCTTAGTTGGCAACATATCTTAAATTGGGGGGGGCTAAGAGGAGTCATACCTTTAGTTTTAGTTTATTCACTACCTGACAGTTATATTTATAAAGAACAATTCCTTGTGTTTACTCTAGCCACCTTTTTATTCACTCTACTTGTTAATGGCCTAACAATTGAAAAACTACTTTTCTTTCTTAAACTTCACCTTCCTAAAAAAGAAGAACAAATCATGCAAGAAGAAGCTGACATTTTTTCAATCCAAAAAGCTCATCAAAAAGTTGACTCACTTCCCAAAGATGAATTCTCACCTACAGTCATTCATGAAGTAATTAGGAAAATGGATCATGAAGAAAAGAAACATAAAGATAAATTAGAAGAACTTGCTATCCCTAAAGATTTTGAACAAAGCCTTCATCTAGAAGTCTTACAAATTGAAAGACAAGCATTAAATCAACTCTTCAATGACCAGCACATTAATGAAGCAGTCTTTTATACTTTCCAAGGAGAGATAGATATGCAACTAGATGCAATAGAATATCCAGACTTATATTATGGAAAAAATTATCAATTAGGAGGTCAAATACCAAGTAAAGAAAGTTTTTATAACGCGCTACATAAAGTAACTAGAAAAATTAAAATTGCCCCATTCCTTAATAGCTATTTTAACAATAGAAAAGATAACATAATTATGGACCGTCTATCCTTATTACAATCTAGAATAGTAACTAGCGGGGAAGTTATCCAATACCTAGAACATATTACCGACTTAACAAAAAACAAACAAATCAATAAAATTATCAAAGAAATAATTTCAGAGCATGAACAGTATAGATTAAAGAATAATTTTCAAATACAAGAGATATCCAGAGAATTTCCTAGACTATATAGGGAATTTGAGACCAAGACTGTTGAGACATTGGCTTGGTTGTAAATTAATGAATGGTTTCACCATCCTTAGGATATAACCAACTCCCAAAACCATTATTATCTTCAAAAGTTCTTGCCTTCATAGATGGTTGATCATCAACATCATTACCGACCACTTCTTTCCTTAACCTTAGATACTCTTTATATATTGCGTCAGAACGTTGCTCTGCAAAAGCTAATAATCCAGCCGCATAGAATAAGTTTACTCTCATCCTTTCTTCTCTTTGATAATTTTCAAAGCTCTCCTGATGTAAATCATTATTTTCATCTGCCATAACACGCATATTATAGGAAATAAAATCAAATTCTGCCTTTAAAACTTTTCTTACCATAGCATCCTGAAGAAACCCTTTGACTGCTTCTGTTTCCAAATTATGCAATAAGAAGTCACCGATATTGCTGTATCCAGCTCTTAAAGCATAAAAGGCTGCTGTTTGAACTACACAAACCTCCATATTATCGGCATATAAAACAATTGGATTGTAATCTAAGTCTTCTTTAAGGATAGTTTCTCTGCCATCTAACATTCCCAGCTTTCCTTCACTTGGCTTTATACCTAAGAAATCATCATCCCAATAAAAATGAACTTTGGGTTCATTATCTACAATACCTTTATTATCTATCTCTTGAGATCGTGCCATAACTTCCTTTCAAAAAAACCACCAGCTAAAATGGCAGGTGGTTCAAACTAATATTATATAAGTTCTTAGAATTTATTTTAACATACCTTTTCGAGATAGCTCTACTTCATCACAAATATTACTCTTGCTTATATTGTGCTAAACCTTCAAGTAGTAATTCTAAACCACCTTGAGCAAATGGTACTGTAGCTTCAATTGGAAAAATAAAAGTAGTTGCATTCTCACCATCATGAACAACTAAAGTTACGTCTGAAGAACCATCATCTTCTTGATTGATAATACAAGCTCCTTCAGCTTCAAAGTTTAATATTTTGGTTGAACATCTGTCACAACGCATTGAATCAGCATGTTGGCAGATGGATCTGGATATTTCTAATTTCATAATAATCTATCATAGTCAATAAAAAGGTATGATTACAAGACCATTTTTCTACATAATAAGTAACCACTTAGTATAAAAGCACCTAAAGCTATTATAATAATAACAGCAAACATATTTCCCCCCATTTATAGAACTTTTTTGCTATAATATAAGATCTATCTAAAACATATATGGAAACAATCATAGTTTTATTACTCATTATTCTAAATGGCGTTTTTGCCATGTCAGAAATAGCAATTGTCTCGGCTCGCAAAACCAAACTTCAATCACAAGCCAACGAAGGCAATGAAAATGCTCAAACAGCCCTAGCGCTTGCTAAATCTCCAAACAGATTTTTATCTACAGTCCAAATTGGCATTACCTTTATTGGAATTTTTGCTGGTGCATTTGGTGGTGGCACCATTGCCATATCACTAGCCAAGCAAATTGATAATATTCCTTTACTTGCTCCATACAGCGAAGTAATTGGCCTATTTTCAGTTGTAGCAGTCATTACATATTTATCATTAGTCATTGGAGAACTAGTTCCAAAAAGAATTGCTCTTAGTAGCCCTGAGAGAACTGCCAGACTTGTGGCTAAACCGATGAACTTTCTTTCTACTATCACTGCCCCTCTCGTCAGTCTATTAACATTTTCAACAGATGTTGCACTAAACATCCTTAATATTGAACCACCTAGTGAACCTGTTGTAACTGATGAAGAAATTAAACTACTTATGAGAGAAGGAACAGAAGTTGGTATTTTTGAAACTACTGAAAAAGATATTGTTGAAAGAACTTTAAGACTAGGGGATAAGAAAATCTACCCAATGTTAACCCCTCGTGGTGAAATTCAATGGCTTAATACCAATCATCCATTTGAAAGCATTAAAAATAGAATTATAAAAGAACCTCATTCATACTTCCCAGTCTGTCGTGATGGTTTAGACAAAGTACTTGGTATTATTCAAACAAAAGACCTATTAGCTGACTTCATGAGTGATAGAAAAATTGATTTAGAGAAATCAATGCACAAGCCTATTTTTGTCCCTGAGACTATGGAAGCCCTAGATGTTCTTGAACTCTTCAAAACTACTGGAATTCACATTGCTCTGGTTGTTGATGAATATGGGAGTGTAATTGGCTTACTCTCTCTCTCAGACATTCTTTCTGAAATTGTCGGAGATATTCCTACTGCAGATGCACTAGAAGAAGAGGACTTCATGAAAAGAGATGATGGCTCATACTTGGTTGATGGACTTGTTCCAATTGATGAATTTAAATCATTTTTCAAAATTAAAAAAATCCCAGGTTTAGAAACTGAAGACTTTCATACTTTAGGTGGCTTTGCCATGGATATGATTGGTCGTATTCCTGTCTCTGGAGACAAGTTTGAACTAGGACAATTTAACTTCGAAGTCGTTGATATGGATGAAAATAGGGTAGACAAAGTAATGGTCACTCCAAAACAGTAATCATCAATCTTCCCATTTATTTTATTCTGTAGTCATTCCATCAAAATCAGCTTCATTATCCATTGCTTCTTTTCTTGTTTCTCTAATAATCTGATCCTTATGATGAGCTGGAGAATAAATTGTGTATAGTTTTAATGCTTCACTATCCGATGTATTAATCACATTATGTTCTGCCCCTGCTGGGACAATTACTGCATCACCATCTCTTACTTGGTAATCACTACCGTCAATAATCACTTTGCCTACTCCTGCCTCAAACCTAAAAAACTGATCATTGTCATGATGAGTTTCCATCCCTATTTCTTCTCTTGGGCGAAGTGACATTAACACTAGCTGACTATGTTTACCAGTGTAAAGAACTTTTCTAAAGTTATTATTATTAATAGTTAGGTTCTCAATATTATCTTTGTATCCTTGCATGAAATTCCTTTCTATTTTGCTGTTATAAATTGATAATACGCGCAAAATAAGAAAAGTTAAATAGTATCAAAGCAAAAAATATATTATACTGATTTTAACCAATGAAAAAGTCATACATCAGCCTTATTTTAATTATTGTCATAATCTCAAGTATTATCTTTTTGCTAATTAATAACCAGAATAAAAAAGTGAATAACCAAATAAAAAGTAATCAAGGAGAAACTATGAAACTAACTAGTAACGCCTTTATTAACCAAGGCAATATTCCCACAAAATATACCTGTGATGGTGAAAATATCAATCCACCCTTACAATTTTCTGAAATTCCAAAAGAAACTAAAAGCTTAGTTCTAATTGTTGATGACCCAGATGCTCCTGTTGGAGATTGGGTTCATTGGTTAGTTTGGAATATAGATCCTAATACAACAGAGCTAGAGGAAAATTCTCTGCCAGGTGGATCAATACAAGGCATAACTGATTTTAAAGAAAATAAATATGGTGGACCATGTCCTCACAGTGGTACTCATCGCTATCAATTTAAGCTTTATGCATTAGACACTACTTTAGACCTTTCTTCTGATACAACCAAAAAAGTACTAGAACAAACTATAGAAGCGCATATTATTGATCAAACAATGTTAGAAGGAGTGTATAAAAGAATTTAAATAAAGAACTATTTAATTAAGCCCTTATTCTTTAAATCTTCAAATATCAAAACATCAACAGGGGAGACCATATCTATTTGTGAATAAGTAAAAAAATCAATCTCTGCAATTTCAGCGGCAGGAGTTAAATCACCTGTAAAGTCTGCTTCATAGCAAGTCATTCTAACAATAGTACCGTCTGGTTTCCCATGGGCTTGAGCTTCAAATACACCATATTTTATAATTGAATCTTCAATAACATTTACAGTTAATTCTTCATTTACTTCTCTAATTAAGGCTTGATGATCTGTCTCACCAGACTCTCTTTTTCCACCTGGAATATACCAAGTATCCTTACCTTTACTCAGGGTAACGAGAATCTTATTATCTTTAATTAATATATAAGCCAGTTTATCTATAAAGTTTTTTTCCATAATTATTTCTTTATATTCCAACTCTCTATATTATATTTATCTGTTTTTAATAACTCTTCTATATCTTGTCTAATTACATCCATATCCATTTTACTCAACGGTTCAAAACCATCATAAAATCCACTAGAACGATCAGGAAGATAAACTGCTTCAGGAAATACTTGCTTTGTAGCATTTTCCGCTCTGCCAAAAATATGGAGGTGTAAAACTGCTCTCTCTCCACGCTTAAAAGCCCAATTACCGAGGTCTTCATAATTAATCTTAACTACTGGGATACCTTGTTTATTCATCCCTTTTTGCATAGCTTCACCAGCTAACATACTAAGCCAGATGAACTCTATAGCTTCTTGCTTAGTAAAATCAGTTCTATCTGAAATTCTTTGCTTATCTTTTGGAAATATTCTAATATGACCACCATCTTCCCTAGACACAAATGGCATGGGATGAATCTCAACTGTAAAGTTTTTTGATTCATAAATTAGTTGATCTTGAATATTTGACATGAAAGTATTGTAACAAATAAAATAAAAATAGAAGTTTGTTGTTTACCTATGATTTTATCCAATAATTAAGATATAAATAAAATATGAAAAGAAATTATGAAAGTAGATCCCCAAAGGTAAGTCCAGAAGTAGCTGTCTCAAGATTTAAACAGATAATGAAAGATATTTATAAAAACTGGGATCTCACATTACCAGATCAACTTTACTTGGCTGATAGTGCAGTTGAGGCAGAAATGGGAGTACCTGGTGTTAGAGTCTATGGTGGGACTAGTGATATAGATATATTAGCACCAGAACCAATTGATCTTGACCAAAAAGAAATTGGAATTTTAGAACAAGAAATTAGAAATTCAGTGGAGGAATCTGGAGTTGATTTTAACTTTGCACCAAAGAATGATTTACTCAACGGAAATGCTTATGATAGAGTCTGTAGACCAATTAATAACTTCAGCTGGTAAATTGTTGTTTATAATTTATAGTGACTCATTATTATCCCTGAATCATATACATTGCTATTAATTAATTTTGTTTTAACTAATTTAGTTTTATTAAATAAACTAATTCCATCGCCTAAGACAACTGGCATTGTAAACAAAATAATCTCATCAATTAAAGATTCTTTTAGAAACTGTTGTACAACATTCGCTCCACCAATCAACCAAACGTTCTTCTTTGAAACAGATTTAGCTTTATCTACTAAATTTGCTAATTCTCCTGAATAAAATTCAATATCTACTCCGCTTGGTTTTTCTAAATCATTACGATTTGTGAGCACAAAAGATTTTCCAGTATATGGATAGGGAATATCAAAATCTAACACTTGTTGATATGTTTTAGATCCTTGGATATCTACATCAATACCATCGATAAAATCATTAAAGCCTAAATCTTCACCAGTATTATTAAATTCATCTAACCATGACACACTTCCATCTTTAGTTGAAATATATCCATCTAAACTTTGAGCAATGTATAAAATTATTTTGGACATAAGAAATAGTATAACAATAAGTATTGTAAACTATAGTCATATGCACATTCATTTTATATGCTCAGGAAATGCTTTTAGAAGTAGATTAGCCGAAGCGTATCTTAAATCAAAAATTAAAAAAACTAACTTAAAAATTAGTTCCAGTGGTATTAATGCAAATAAATATAGTCTAGGGAATGGCCCAATATGTTGGTATTCAATGAAATTGATTGATAAAAACAATATCATTAAATATATGTCTTGGAAAGAAAAACAAACAACAAAAGAAATCATCAATGACGTTGATTTACTGGTAGGGATGAGCGAAGATCACATCAAGTATTGTCAAAAAAAATTAGGATTTGTTGGGAAAACTATTAACTGGAATATCCCAGATTTAAATGAAATGAAAGAATACCAGCTAATTGAAGATAATCAGAATGATTTAAAAATTATTAAGCTTACAGAACAAATATTTGACTTAATTAAAGATAAAAACAAAGATTTAATCAAATGTTTAAAAAACAGTGATGGCTCTGTTGGACTATGTTAAGAACTACTTTAATTATGATTATCATTACAAACAAAAGGCTTTGTCCTACACTTTTCTTTTATAGGGCAGCTACCACAGCATGAGTCATGATCACTCAATTTTTTAACTATAAAAACAATACATAAGATAACAATGAATAAATTTACTTGAGGGGACTTTTGAATTCTATTCGAAACTATTTTATAAAATGATAATATTAAGTTATGACTCAAATCATAGAAAATTCATCAAAAAAACCAAAAGAATCAATTTATAGTGAATATGATAGTGACTATGAAGACTTATCTACAGATGATGCACTCTTAGTAACATATGATGACGATACAGATCTTTATGAAAGAAAGCTTCTCGCAAGACAGGTAGTTGATTGCATAGTAATTGCTCTTTGGGGTAAAACACCAGAAGGTGATAATTTTATCTCTCTTATCCATAAGAGTTCTCCAAGTACCATTGAAAAACTTATGAAACAACATGGGATTGATGTTAGTGGTGCCAAACTTTCATATTTATTAGTTCCTGGTCCAGACTCACAGAAAGATGTTATTACTAAAACTAAAGCAGAGTGTAAAAAACTTTTTGATAAAGAAGAAGCTTCAACTGATAAACCAGATAAAGAGTTTTCTTTTACAATTGAACAGCATGAACGACCATATGATAAATCTTCAGTAGTTATTACTGGCTTACCTAATGATAGAGTTAGTGTAAGAACTATCTGTCCTCGTCCTGATGATATAAGAGAGAAAATGGCAATTGGAGTTGGCAATAGTAAATTGATTAGAGAAAAACAATAAACAGAATCTAATCTGTGATGCCGTACGTGGACGCTATTCGAACCTATTTTGTTAAAACATTTTTCTAGCTCTAGTAAGTACAGACTTCAATTTCCACCTAGCTGCTGTTTTTTCTCTTGTGAAACGATCTTCATGTCCTATCCAATCTGCAGCTGTAGTATCATAGACAAAATCGTCAAAACCAACTCCTAAATCTGGTAACTTATCACACTTTTTTCTTAACTCTTCCAAAAACTTATCTCTACCTCCATCTATTCCATCCCTATTTAACAAACCTATTTCTGTAACAACTGGTGAAACTTCTCTCATCACTAAGTCTAAGTTACCTGTACTGGGTTCTGAGGTTGTTACAATTTTAGTTAAACCCATGTTGATAAGCTGAAGACCTATATTACGTTGCTCTTTTTCACTTAGTCTATCCACTATTGATTCGCTAGTTTTTTCTATCATGAGAATAGTATAACAAATAAGAATTTATTTAGAGAGTGTATTCGTGATGGCACTATTGGACTATGTCAGGAACTACTTAGTACCTTCCACTAATCCCATACTCAGTCGTAACTTCCAATTTAGGATTGTTTAGCTACTCGCAGTGCTAGATCCATATCACCATTTAAAACCCAATTAAACAAATGATCCCTAACTTCTACAAAGAGAGTTTCCTCATTAAGATCAAACGTCCTTTCACAACCGAAGGCTCGTTCACCATTAAGAGTACAACTGCTGTGTACAAAACTATCAGCATCTAGTTTATCGCTTGAGCCTTTATATAGTGTATATCTAATTGAGGCTTTTTCCTGTTCATAAGGAAACTCAACTTCAATGAAGTACTGATCGTCATTGGGGTTGAAATCTGACATTTTAACTGAAGATCCTTCTCCAAAATAGTTATTAACCAAAGCTAATAAAATTGGGAGCAATAATCTTTCAAACATCTGTTTATCATCCAGGTATTTTTCATGCCGTCTAAGCTCATCTTCATCGATCACAACTTCTTTATCATTCAATCTTGCATAAGACTCAACAACGTCACTAAAAGTCATTTTAGATACACGTTCTTGAACTTCCTCTAGCCATTCACTAATTAATAAATCTTCAAACTCAAAAACTGATGTGGAGATCATAATAGCAAAATCATAATCAAATAATGTTCTTATCATGTCAGCAATTACATGCCTAAGACCAGATGACTCAGCGTCTAAAATACCTCCAAAAGACTCATTTTGAATTTTGCCACTTCCAGCAACAGCATGATCCACTGCACTTGCAATAATATCTTCTTTTCTAGCTCTCAATGCTTCTTCACATGGTTCTTTTTCAAATGCCATATTTACCTTTCAAAAAAACCACCTAACACAAAAGGGGACAGGTGGCTTCATTTATTCAAATTTAATTATTGGAATTATATCATACTTACTTGATGCAACAGGTTCTAACCGTCCTACTCGGGTCTATTTTCTCTTGAGGGGATTTCTTGGATGGCGCTATTGGACTATGTCAGGAACGATTTTCTCCTTCATCATGACATACAAATGGTTTAGTTTTACACTTTTCCTTTATTGGACAACTACCACAATAAGATTCATGACTACTCAATTTCTTGAATATCACAAAGACACATATTATTAAGATAGATAAAATCAAAATATTTTCCAACATACTATATAAATCCCAATATCAATCCACCTTGGTACACAATAAAACTAAATACATATGCAGTTGATACTGTCATTAAAATTACAAACCATAAAAACTTTTGTCCAAACTCTTGCCTAATTGCACTTATTACAGCTACACAAGATATTAACAGCAAGTTAAATACCATATATGAATATGCCATCAAAGGGGTCATATCTTGCTTGATTAATTGAGATAGTTTCTTATCTTCTGAGTAATCAGTAATAAATACTCCAGGAACTAGACCTCCAAACACTGCCTTTATTGAATCTATAACAGCCTCATATAATAAAACGCATTGTTTTAATACATTTGGAATAAATCCGTCAGTAAGAGCCTCATTCGTACTTTCAGTTAAATTGGTTTCATAAGCTGTAGCCAAAGAACCAACTACTGCCTCCTTTGCTAGAAACCCAGGAATAACAGATGCTGTGGCCTGCCAGCTATTTCCCCAACCTAGAGGAATAAAAATAGGGGAGACTGATCTAGATGTTACACCAAGAATACTATCTCTGGGACTTACACCATAAGGTAAATTTGATAATGCCCAGATCATCACCACCACAACAGTGATGACAGTCCCAGCTCTCTTAACAAAACCTTTCACCTGAGCGAATGCTGACTTTATCATCACAATCATTGATGGCCATCTGTAAGTTGGTAACTCAATCACAAACTGGGCTGATGCATCTTTATATATAAATCGATTCAATATCCAAGCCCATGAAATAGCAACTAACATCCCTAATAAATACAAGGAAAGCGTTACAAAAACTGCCTGCTTTGGAAAGAATATATATGAAAATAGAATATAAATTGGTAACTTAGCTCCACAAGAAACGAAAGATGTTACCGCAGCTGTCACTTTTCTGTCATTTTTTTTCTCCAAAGTTCTAGTGGAATATATTGCTGGAACATTACATCCCAAACCAATCAATAATGGGATAAAAGCCTTTCCTTGTAAACCAAGTGGTCTCATGAATTTATCCATAATGAAAGCAACTCTCGCAATATAACCACTTTCTTCTAAGAAGCTAATGAAAAAATACAGAAACATCATCAAGGGAACAAAACTTAGTACAGTGCCAACTCCTACTAAAAACCCATCAATTACCAGTGACCCTATGACCTTAGGAACACTAAACGAAGTAAATATGGTAACTATTAATTTGGCAACAAAGCCATTAATGAACTGGTCAATCCAATCAATTAGTGGAGCACTGCCATCAAAAGTTATTTTAAATAATAAAAAGAAAACAATAAAAAAAATTGGAACTGAAACATAATCATTGAGGACTACCTGATCAATCTTATCTGTTACAGAAACTTTATCAGTGGGAACTTTCTTCTCAACTTTATCAACAATAATATCTACAATTGCTCGAGCAGGTAAACTACTTGAAACTTTCGTTGATCGCTTCTTATTTTTAAGAGAACAATTTATTTTTTCTAATAACTTCTCTCTATATTCAGTCTGATTTGCCTCTAAAGAGATGCATTCCACTCCCAAAACTTTTTCTAACTTTCCTAAATCTATTTGTTTACCCAAACCATTTAAGTCATTCCAGAAATTAAAAACCAATAATACTGGAACACCTTCTTTCAGTAACTGAATAGTTAATAAAAGATTTGTACGTAAGTTTGTAGAGTCAATAATGTTGACATATAGATCTGGCTCATGTTCTTCAATATATTCCGTTGTGATCTTTTCATCATCGCTAATTTTGGAAAGATTGTATAAGCCAGGAAGATCAACTAAATGAAATATGTTTTCCTTATATTCAACAAATGCCTCTTTCTTTGCCACAGTTACACCAGGCCAATTACCAATCTTAAACTTTGAGTTTGATAAAGTGTTAATTAAAGTGGTTTTACCAGTGTTTGGATTACCAATAAAGGCAATATTAATTTTTTTCACAATAGCTCTACAAAAATTTTTAAACCCAATCCTTTTGAAATAGAAACTCTTCTGTTATCAACTTTAACTAACAAAGGATCAACCTTATTATTCTTTATAATCTTTATCTTTATTCCTTTATATAAACCAAGAGATTCTAGTTTTTCTTTCAAAAAATTATCTCCAGTAATTTTCTGGATTTGAACTTCAAAATTTTCAGGGATAGTTTCAATTAATTTCATGAATATATCAGAAGATTTTATCACACTATAAATCTAGTAGAGGTTCTAACCGTCCTAACAGGGTATAAATTTACTTGAGGGAAATATTTTGATGCCCGACTAGGACTCGAACCTAGATTGACGGCTTCAAAGGCCGCTGTCCTGCCATTAGACGATCGGGCAATCTCTTACGGAGAGGTATATTCTACCAGATTAAGGCCGTTTGAAAAAGAATGGGTTTATTTACCATCCGTAATAGAGAACAATCATTGAAACAATTAGAGTAATAGTAAGCATTATTCCTACTACAACCACACAAGTATCTTTTTTATAAACTGGTTTTACTTTACTAGATTTATTCTTTTCAGGTGGTGAAGCACAATTATATCTACTGTCATGAAAAACAGAAACTAACAGAGGAATAAAAAGAAGGGGAGCAATAAAAGCGATTGGATTATTATATCCAACAAGACCTCTTGCATTTCTAATAAACAGAGTCCCAAATAAAACAATAAAAATAATAACAAAGCCAACCCCACAATTTTTATAAAACTGTCCTTTATTTTTCATTAACTTAATAATAAAACATTTTTGACTTAGAGGGAATAGGAACAATTAAAAAACACCTTAATATCAGCCAACGACTTGATTTAATAAAGAGTTACTTTTCATCTTTTTTATCACAAAATAACTTAAGCTATATAAAGATATACTAATTATGGGGATGAATGAATAACTAGGAAAATAAACAATATTTATTCCAGTTCTAAAAATAAGCATATGGATAAAATAAATACCAAAACTAGCATTACTTAAATTAGTAATTAAAGATATATAACTCTTTGAAATCTTCTTTTTATACACCTCCACTAACCCCTTTAAAGACATAAAACCAAAGGTAGAGAGTAAAACAACTGGCCAGGTATGATAATGGTAATAATCAGCGATAAAACCCATATTAGGAACAGATAAACGGTAGGTAAGACTAGCTATAAGTAACCAGCTAAATAGAGTTCCTAAGCCATAGAATGTTAAATACGTCTTTGATATTTTTTTCTTACTCAATACATACCCTAAAACAAAATAAAAAGAGTATTCAAAATAAAGAGGGAAGTGAATCCCCTTAACCAACAATGTTCCCATTATCAGAAGAAAAAAAAGAGAAAAATAATTACCAAGCTTTCTTAGTAAATAATTTAACAAAGGTGCTACAAGATATAACGAGAGTAATAATGGTAGTATCCAAAATCCTGTCCAAAAGGTGCCAATAATTAATCTTTTTATTGAACTAGCCTCATTCCCTTGAATAAAATTTATCACTCCATAAATAAGGCTCCAGAATATCCAAGGCTTTAATAACCTTGTTAATCTCTTTGTATAAAATACTTTTAATGAATCTTTCTTACCCAAAAGTAGAGCTCCACTAAGCATAATAAAAAGAGGAACACACATTCTAGAAAGGGAATCAATTAAATTAGCTCCCCACCAACTAAATAAGGATTGTTCATGCCATAGAGGAACATAACTAGCAGAGATATGCAGTACTACCATTAAAAAAATAGCTACAACTCTAATTAAATCTGGCCATAATAATCTTTGCTTCACAACCATATTCTCAGGTAATTACCTCAAACTTTCCACATCAAAACATATAAGGACTAATAGTGATAAAATACAGCTATGCTCAGCCCATTTGCCAAACAAGTCCATAAATTACTTAGAACCGTCCCAAAGGGAAGGGTAACTACCTATAAAGAATTAGCTAATGCGATGGATACCAAAGCATTTCGTGCTATTGGTCAAGTGATGAGATCGAATCCTAATGCACCTAATACCCCTTGTCATAGAGTAGTTTCAGCTAATGGAACCTTAGGTGGTTTTATGGGAGAAAAGAGTGGACCTAAGGTACTTAAAAAGATTCGGTTACTTAAAAAAGAAGGTACGCTTGTTCATGGGAATAGAGTAGTGGACTTTAATAGGAAATTATATAAGTTTCAAAATCCTAATAGATAGTAGTGTATAATCAAAACAATGCAAATTAGAAATACTTTTTACTATATGTGGCTTTTCAACCTCACAGGGAGGAGTATTTCTAGTGCACTAAAGATGTAAAAATAAAAAATAAAAGAAATACCACCTCCCAAACGGGAGGTTTTTTTATATCTAGAAAGGACAATATGTCAAACATTTTATTTATCTGCCAAGCAAACATTGGTAGAAGTCAAATGGCTGAAGCATTTTTTAATCATATGACTAATTCAAGACAAGCCACTAGTGCCGCTTGTGAGGATTTTATTCAGAAATATAACGGTAAACCTACCAGAGAAATTATTAACTCAATGAAAGAAGTCGGGATTAACATGGAAAGACAAAGAATGAAGCTACTTACTCCAGCAATGGTGAAGTGGGCAGATCAAATCATTGTTTTGTGTGATCAGAAATTTTGTCCTGACTTTGTTTTGAAAAATAGTGACAAAGTTTTAATTAAAACCGTTGAAGATCCACATGATAAAGATTCTCAATCAATTGCAAAAATACGAGACCAAATTCAACAAATAGTAATAAATATTATTGAAATATAAATATGAAAAAACAATTAATAAATAACTTAACTAAATTAGTTGCATGTCAGTCAGTGACAGGCAACCAAAAAGAAATAAAAAAGGCCTTACAAATAATTGATAAAGAGCTACAACAAATCTTTCCTTTTATAAAAAAGGAATACGAAAAAAATGATGTTCAATCAGTAGTTTGGTTAACAAAAGATACTCTAAAACCAGACATTATTTTAAATGCTCATGTTGATGTTGTTCCTGCTTCTAAAGGGATGTTTAAGGTAAAAATAAACAATGGGAAAATATTAGGTAGAGGTGTTTCTGATATGAAATTTTCTATTGCTAGCTTTATTGAAGTAGTCAGAGAATTAAATAAAGAAAATAAGCTGAAAGATTTATCTCTCGGAATTATGATTACTGGTGATGAAGAAGTCGGTGGTTTCAATGGGGTAGGGTACTTAGTAAATGAGATTGGATACAGACCAAAATTAGTCATCATTCCTGATGGTGCTGATAATTGGAAAATATCAGAAAAAGCCAAAGGTGGTTGTTGGGTTCAATTATCTACTACTGGAAAAAGTGCTCATGCTTCTAAACCATGGGAAGGAGTTTCTGCCACTGAAAAATTAATAGATGTTTTATCTTGGATAAAAAATAAATATCCTAATCCTACCAAGGATATTCATGTCACAAGTATAAACATTGGAAAAATTAGTGGTGGGACTGCTTTAAACCAAGTGGCTAATCAAGCCCAAGCTGACCTTGATATTCGCTACACTAAAGAACTGACTGCTGATGAAATTATAACAAGCATTAATAAGAAATTTCCTAATGTTAAAACAAAAAAACTTTTGGAGAAACCATTCTTTGGAGTAGATAAAAATCACCCAGCAATACAAAGATGGGTAAACCTAATTAAAGATATTCATGACCAAAAACATCCAAATGAGAATATCTTTATTGCAGAAAGTGGTAGTGCTGATCACCACTACTTTTCTGAACATGGTATTCCAGTACTACTCTCAAAACCAAGTGGAGGATTAATTCATACAGAAGATGAGTGGTTAGATGAAGAAGATTTCTATTTATATACTAAGTTACTGACAAAGTATGTAAAAGAAGTTATCAGTAATTCTTGAGTAAGAAAGATATAGAACAATATTGGAAAATTTCTTAATAAATTAGACAATATTTATCTTGACTATGACAATGGCTTCGCCTAAGATTTGGGTATGGAAACAAAACAAAAATTAGTTACAACTAAAATTGCAATTTTTCAAAAAAATGAAGTGCGAAAGGTTATTTATAACAATGAGTGGTGGTTTTCTGTTGCAGATGTAGTGCAAGCACTAACAGATAGTGTTGATGTAAAACAATATATAAAGAGAATGAGACAGCGTGATTTAGAAATAAATTCCTACTGGGGTACAATCTGTACCCCCCTTGAAATGAAAGCTAAAGATGGTAAAAAAAGAAAAATAACTAGCGCCAATACCGAAGGTATCTTTCGCATTATTCAATCCATCACCTCTCCCAAAGCAGAGCCTTTCAAACGTTGGTTAGCAAAAGTTGGATATGAAAGAGTGCAAGAAATAGAGGATCCTGAGTTAGCTACAAAAAGAACAAGAATGCTTTATAAAGCAAAAGGTTATTCTGATGGATGGATTGAAAAAAGGTTAAGAGGCATAGTCATACGTGAAGAGTTGACCGATCAGTGGCAAGAAAGAGGAGCTAACAACAAAAAGGACTATGCAATCTTAACTGCTGAAATATCCAAAGCAACTTTTGGAGTAACTCCTAATCAATATAAGAAATTAAAAAAACTAGATAGAGAGAACTTAAGAGATCATATGAATGATTTTGAGTTAATTTTTAATATGTTGGGGGAACGTGCTACTACAGAAATTCATCGCAATGAAAATTCACAAGGTGTATCAAAACTAAAAAGTGATGCAAAAGCTGGTGGAGATATTGCTGGTGGAGCTAGAAAAGAGTTAGAAAAAAAACTTGGTCGCTCTGTAGTTTCAGAGGAAAATTATTTGGAAAAGAAGGAAAAAGAAAAACAGTTAAATTAGGATTTTTTTATATAATACTGTGGGCAATGTTGGACTATGTTAGGAACTCTTTTACAAACTTTCCTTTACACCGTCATACTTCTGAGTGTCTAAAAGCCTATTAATCTCAGCTTCAATATAACTACAATCTTCTTTTGAGTATGGTTTAAAACTCTCATAATACTCTGGAGAGTCTTCTCTAAATGGAAAATATAATGCATTAGGAAAAGCCATAAATCTCTTGTCACCTGTTGGATGTTTCTCACCATTTGCTCTCACATATAGATGAACATGAAGATGAGGTTCTTTTTTCATAATAGGGAAGTAAGACCAATTGCCGTTATCTTGATAATTTATTCTGACAACATCAACGCCCTTTTTTCTCATTACGTTAGTGATAGCCTCACCAGTTATTCTTACTAATTTCATTAGAGAAAGATAAAGATCCATTGGCATCTCGCTACGATCACTATATCTTGCTTTTGGTTTAACTAATGCGTGTCCACCATTATCTCTATCATGATGTGGTTGATCAGGACCTATTACTAGAAAATTATTTGTTTCAAAAATTATTGGCATATATTTATTATTTCTTCAAACATCATTTTATAACCTAAAGTATTAGAATCATAAGAAAAAAGAGACTTCAAATCTTGGGACATATGTTTTGATTGTATCAAGAAAATAGGAGAGAAGTTCTCACGTTCTACATTGGTAACACTGTTATATGGATGTTGTCTTGAGGAAGTTTAAGGGTGGGCGATACAGGATTCGAACCTGTGACCTTTCGGATGTAAACCGAGCGCTCTAACCAACTGAGCTAATCGCCCATAATCCAAGTAATTGGAAAATAGATATGAGTATTATATCGCATTAATTAAAATACGAGTATATCAGATCAAGAAAAAAGAAATTTTAGATGAAAAAGTAGTAATATATAGGTATAGTATTTATATTAGTTACAAAATAATACCTATGGAAGACGAATCAAAATCAGAAGCTAGAACAAGTTTCTTTAGAGGTAATCCAATAGCTAGAGTAATCAGAAAGCTGAGAAGAGACCAGCATCATAGGTCTAGTAGATCTGATAAAGACTTAGGCACTTCTGGAGAAACAGCCGCTGTAAATAAAAGAAGAGCTCAAGAACAATTTGCTGCTCTAGATATTGAAGAAGAATTCAAACCAAAACCTACTGAAGAAGAATATAATCCTGAGTTAGATACAGAAGATAGCTATGAACCAAATTGGAGAAACTATGCTCATGAAGGTGTACCAGAGAAAATAAGATTAAATCAAATGATGGACGAAGATAAAAAATTTCAATTTTCTACATCACAACTTTTGAAAAAAGTAACAACAAGAAAAGAAAACGATAGAAAACTAAGAAAAGGAAGTAAGGCTAAACACCTTGTTGGAAATAGATACGGAAATTAAAAAAACCTTAGATAAACTAAGGTCTTAATATTATTTTTTATGTTGTGCCCAGGAGAGGACTTGAACCTCCACAGCTTGCGCCATACGAACCTCAATCGTACGTGTATACCATTTCACCACCTGGGCTTATAAAGAACTGTCTTTTGAAAGACAATAGTATATTTTACCACACCATTACTTCAAGAACTCTTGAAGTGTTTTTGCCGAGTTATACATCTTTACAACTTCCTCCTCAGATAGTGAAGCCATCAGTTGTCTTTCTACACCATTTTTACCAATGACACAGGGGATACTAAGAGCTACATCGCTTAATCCATAGTAATTATCTAAAGGAACAGAGACTGGTAATACTGTTTCTTCATCCCTTAAGACGGCATTCATAATCTCTACTACAGCAGCTGCAATTGCATAATATGTAGCACCTTTGGCTTCAATAATCTTGTAAGCTGCACTTCTGGCTTGCTCATATGCGTCCAGGGCATACTGCATTGAGAAGTTCTTTAATTCAGTAATATTTTGTCCTCCTACACTGGCTGATGAAATAACAGGGAAAGAACTATCTCCATGCTCACCCAAAATATATGCATGGATACTACCTGGGTTCACTTTTAATTTATCTGATAGATGAGTTCTAAATCTAGCAGTATCAAGAATAGTTCCAGAACCAAAGATTTGTCCTGGAGCAGCTTTCTTGGCTATTTTATTTGCCTTGAAAGTAAGAATATCTACTGGATTAGAAACAATTAAAACTACAGAATCAGGAGCGTATTTCATTATTTTTGGAATAATATCTTCAATGATCTTACTATTCTTATTTACCAAATCTAATCTGGTTTCTCCCGGCTTTTGCGCTGCTCCTGCTGTTACAACAATAAATCTACAACCTTCAAGATCTTTGTAGTTATCAGTTGGAATAATATTAGCACTCTCTAAAAAGGGGAGAGCGTGTTCTAAGTCTAGAGCTTCACCCTCTGCTTTTTTCTTATCTCTTGAAACTAAGACTAATTCATTGGGTGCACCATTAAATAACATAGCAAAGGCCGTTGTTACACCAACGTTGCCTAAGCCAACTACACCAACTTTAATAGAACCACTCATAAAACTCCCTCAATAAAATAATTTGTAATACAACTATAGCAAATTTTATGAGTATAATGCACTTATTATGCTAAATTCACTTCGTTTGGAGATAGATGAGATAGATGAAAAACTCATCTGTTTATTAGCTAAAAGACTCCAGATTGCCCAATCAATAGGAGAACACAAAAAAGAAAAAGGCTTAGACCCACTTGATGAAGTTAGATGGCAAAAAGTCATCAACAGCAGAATTAAAATTGGCAAAAGACACAAACTCAGTAAGCAGTTTATTTCCAGAGTTTGGGAAGAGATTCACTTTGGATCTCTTGAAGTTCAAAAATAACCAGATATAATTCTTGTTTTCTCTCAAGTTTAAGATACAATAGTAAGGTTCTTTGAAAATATGCCAAGCTAGCCAAGTCGGTCACGGCGCGTGTCTGAAAAACATGAGATTGAGGTTCGATTCCTCAGCTTGGCACTTTATTTACCTACAAAAGTAGTCAATAAGTGCTTTATAAATAAAGCGACAGCTTTAAGAGCTTCTAACCCGTAAATGGTAGCTTGCTGAAGTATCTTAGCAATACCTCTCCCGGTAGAAGCATTAAAGTCGGTCTGTTTCATTTGGTATGGATTTGACATAATTGTCTATGATTATAAAATAGATAGGTAAATTAAAATAGATGCGAGAATAGCTCAGCTGGCTAGAGCGCTTCCTTGCCAAGGAAGAGGTCGCGGGTTCGAATCCCGTTTCTCGCTCCATAATAAAAGATGACCCATTAGGGTCATTTTTTATAAGCTAATATATAAACATGAGTAAAAAACCAATCTCTCTCCTCACTAAAGAACAAAGACAAGCTGCTATAGATGAAATAATTTTCTTTTTTGCTAACCAAAGAGATGAGCAAATTGGCATTATTGCTGCTCAAGATATCCTAGATATGTTCTTAGAAAATATTTCCAAAGCTGTCTACAACAGGGGAGTAGATGATACCAAGGAACTAATTAAAGAAAGAATGTTAGAACTAGAGACAGATGTTGAATTAACGCTTAAGAAATAGTTAATCTACTCATCATCAGCCACAGCGTCAAACTCTGCTTTAAAATCAGCTTGCCATTTCATCATATCTTCCTCTGACATACCCTCCATCTTAGATCTCATTTCTCCCATTACTTTAAGATGAGATTCATCACCCTTTTGTGCCATTTCCATTCCATGAGCTTTACTTTGCTCCATCATTTCTTCTGCAGTCTCTGAGTGGAACTCCATATCGCACGCTCCATGGAGCTGTTTACAAGTCATTTTTTTCATAATAATTAGCCTTTCTGTTATTTATCATAGCAGTAATAAAAAGGTGATGAGAGGGATATTATTTGTTCTCTTAATTAACAGTTGTTCAATTCATATATCTCTCTAAAATCAAACCTATTCAACAAAAAAATGTTAATTATTTTTCTTTCACTAGCTAGTGGATTGTTCCTTGGTTTTGTCTATAAAGGAGAAAGACTAAAGAGTTATTCAGAAGCAATCACCCGGATTATGATTCTACTGCTAGTGGGGTTAATGGGTCTTAGTCTAAGTTCAAATAGAGAGATATTACATAACTTCTTTGACTTAGGAATAAAGGCATCTATCTTTGCCATAGGATCAATTGCAGGGAGTATTACTGCGGTAACGATATTACTTAGGTTGTTAGAGAGGGGAGAGAAATAATGTTTGGTCTAATTATTTTTTTTCTAGTTGGAATTGGTTTAGGACACTTTATTGAACCTCTTCAAGGTTTTGATTTCTCTAATATTATCTTTATTACCGTTTCACTGCTCGTCTTCTTGATTGGATTTAGTGCAGGAGGGAATAAGGAAGTATTTGAGAAGATAAAAAAAGATAAACTTAAAACTATTCTTATTCCTATGATGTCCCTGGTAGGATCGATTACCGCTGGTTTACTAATCTCAGTTATATTTTCTGACCTTAACTATATTAGAGCTAGTTTGATTACAGCTGGAATGGGATATTACTCTCTATCTAGTATCTTAGTTTCTGCACAGCTAGGAGCATATATGGGAACATTAGTTCTAATGAGTAATATTTTAAGAGAATTAATTGTTTTACTCTTCTCTCCACTTCTAGTTAAATACTTTGGCAAAATAGCTCCAATTGCAGCAGGCGGTGCTACCACTATGGATGTAACACTACCAATTATTACCAAAAGTTCTGGGAATGATTATATGATTCTCGCTATGATAAATGGATTGATACTAAGTATGACTGTACCTGTGGTAATTGGATTTTTATTAACTTTTGCTAATTAACTACTTCCCAAAAATACCTCTATATCTCTCAACCTTAGAAAACTTCTTGTAAAATCCTTCTACAACTAAGTCTGCACATGCATCAAGGCTCATGTATGAGGTACTAAGAACCATATCATAATAACTAGCCCTCTTTATATCTTTCTTGAAATATTTCTTAACAAAATCAGTTCTGTCTTTTTCTGTCTTTGCAATCATTTCCTTTGCTTCTAGGGCATTGAGATTCTCATACTTCACTGCTCTAATTCTTCTAATTGGAAGTGGAGCAGTAATCCTGACATGAAAGCCTTTAGAATCTGGAGTAATGAAGTTAGCTCCTCTACCCAAGATAACTACTTTGCCTTTATATGCATAGGCCAAAATAACTTTGCTTAACTCAGTAATATATTTGTAATCACTAATATAGTCTTTATTCAATGAAGAGTGAATTAAATCTTGAATAGAAGTTCTTGCCTTCTCATCAATAGATTTAATGATTTCTTTTCTTTTCTTTGTTGATTCGGCTAATTCATCAATAATTTGTTGGTCAATAAACTCAAAGCCAAGCTTTTGTGCCACCTTCATTGCAACATGAGCACCACCACTACCAGGCTCACGACCAACAGTAATAAATGGAGTGGAGAAGAGAACTTCCGGAATAGAACCATTAGAAAAAGCTCCATTCTTACGAACTCCAGAAAGCTTCATCATTCTATTTATAAAGGGGTAATAATGGATGGACATGGCTAAGTATAGCTGTTTTTACAGCAAAACTCCATGCTTATGGGGTATGTATGATCATCTATGATCTTGTTCTATTCGAACTTGTCTGGGAATAAATCTCTGAGAGATATAGACTCTGTATCTCTCATAGAATAAACCATTTCTTCTCTAGAAATTGGCCATTCTACTGCGATATCCTTATCAAATAAGTTAATTGCCTGATCTCCATCCTTACTTCTTGTAGCATAGAGGTCATCTACCAAATACAAATAGTCTGCTGGACCATCTAAAACTAAGAAACCATTTGCAATCCCTTTGGTGACATAGATAGCCCCATTTAGAGCTTCTTCACCTGTTCCTAGGATAAACTGCTCTGTCTTACCAAAAGTAGGAGAATCAGGCCTAATATCAACTAAAACACTAAGAACTCTACCACCTGTAATCGTAATTAGTTTATTCCAATCTTCTGCATGAAAACCCCTAATGACATTTTGTAGTGATCTTGAGTGATTAACTTGTTTTGTGACAAACTTTGTCCCAGTTACTTCTTCTATCTCTGGGATTCTTGCTACCTCACTGTAGAAACCTCTGTTATCTGGATAGGTATGGTGAGGTAAAAAAAACAAACCATCAATCGATGTTTTATATATGTCGTCAGCAATTTTTAAGTGATTTTCAGGTTGGTATGTCTGCATAGCTAAATGTATTTTATAATATACCTGATGATAATCAAAAACAAAAATCAAAAACGAGAATATTTAGAAGCTTGTCAGATCTCAGTAGAAATCCTTAAACAAGTCTATGATGCCATCGAGATTGGCGTTTCTCCAATTGAATTAGATATACTAGCTGGAAAACTTTGTGAAGAAAAAGCAGTTAAACCAAGCTTTTTTAATGTACCAGGAAGAAAAGGGATTTATGGATATAACAGTTGTATTCAAATTAATGATGTCGCTGTCCATGGTATTCCTGATGCCAATTATCACATTCAAGATGGTGATCTGGTTACAGTAGACTTTGGGATAATTTACAAAGGATATTTTACAGATCACTGTGTCAGCGTTGGAGTAGGTAACGTTAGCAAAGAAAATATGAAACTTTTAAAGGTTGGGAGAGAGTCAGTTTTAAAATCCACAAAACAAGCAATCTCAGGAAATTACACTGGAGATCTTGGATATGTCATGGAATCAGAAGCCAGAAAAAATGGCTTTGACACTCTCAAAGAATACATCGGTCATGGGATAGGGGACAGTCTCCATGATGAGCCAGAAGTCCCTGCCTATGGTAATAAGGGGGAAGGGGACCAACTCAAAAAAGGTCAAGTAATTTGTATAGAGTCACAAGTTGTTGCAGGAGAACCAAGAGTTAAAACGGATGTTGATGGTTGGACCACTAGAACCAGAGATGGTAAAAATGCTGTAATGTTTGAATATATGGTGATGGTAGACAATACCAAGCCATTAATTATGACCCCAACTCAAGATTGGCCATTAGTTAAATAAGAAAAGAGTATTACTTCTTCTTTTCTTCTACTTCTAACTTTTGAAATTGTTGTCTTCTGTATAAAACCCCAATCACTGCATAGACTGCAATGTCTACAAATGTCTCTTCTATAGATTCATTCTCTGGGGTATTTCCAGACATTAATAAATTCTTCAGTCTTTCTGATTTTTCACCAATTCTAAAAGCTATACCTAGCTCTTTACCTGAAAGAATATTACCTTTACCGTAATCTGCATGTTTTTGTAGGAACATTTCTAAAAGTTCTGTACTAATATTTTCAAATGCTTGGTCTAATGTTTTTGGAGAAGTCTTTGTTTTTGCCATAGATATATATATGTAACCTTATCTTGTCAAAATTGACAAGTTCAATGTGTATATGAAAATGTTAATTACAATCCTTTAATTACTCCATCGGCCCAAGCTACAGTAGCTTCAACAATTGGATCTTCAACAAAACCATCAATCTTATGTGCTGAACCAACCAGAGTAGCTCCCTTTGCTGTAAGAGCAGCCTCAGTCTTTTCTACAGCTCCACAAAAATGTGGGTAACTAGAATCACCAAGACCAACTAAAGCAAACTTTTGTCCAGCTAAATCTGGTAATTGGTTAAGATAATCTTCTGCAATCATATTTAGATCACCATCATCCCAGCTAGAAGATACAAATAGAACTAAATCATATTGGCTATAGTCTTCACCCTTACATTCATCAGCATCTTTGTAGACAAATTCTTTATCTGCATGAATAGCTTTTAACTTATCGTTTAGTTGTTGCGCTAACATTGCGGAATTTCCACTAACTGTTGCGTAGTTGATTAATATCTTCATATCTATATATGGTACCTAAATCTGGTAATTTTGCAACTTAAAGATTTACAAGAAGATGTATTAATACATAGTCTTTGTGTATTTTGTGGGTTGATGTGTGTGTATCAAGTGATAAATTTATTAAATGTAAGACCTGATTTTTAAATACTGATCAAGATTGAGGATATTAAGATGCACCATGTAACATGGGGACTAATTGGTACGGAAAATTGCTCGACAAAATTTATTGGGGGCAATGGGGCAGATGCTAAGGCTAAAAGCCTAATTGCATTGGGCCACCCGGTTGTAATTGTCTATATGGGAAATATCCCCGTATGGAAAAAACAAAAAGGTAGAACATACCGAAAAAATAGAATTGGGTCATGGACTTGTTGTAATTAGGTCTTACACTCACTTACAGCGGCCACGCACAATCGGCCGCTGTTTGCTATTTATAGTCCTTTTTCACCATCATAATTGCCTTGGTGGGGTATAATGTAGATACAAAGAGCACCAGTAGCTCAGTGGATTAGAGCGTCGGTCTTCGGAACCGTGCGTCGGGGGTTCGAATCCCTCCTGGTGCACCATACTGCCCATTATTTATATAGTCTAAGAAAGGCGTATATTATGGCAATGAGAAATCCAGAACATATCCAATATGGGTATAGATTGAATATATCCAGAGAAGATGCTGGGTATAGATCCAAACCTTCACCAGAAAAACAAGGTGAGCAAGAAGAACCAAATTTTGTTTATAAATTCATTCAACAGATCTTATCTAAGCTCATTGATGAGGAATCTTTAAATAACGACGCAGAATTTCAATATAGGTCTCCTAAAGGTGACCCAGATAGTTACGATATTTACAACTAACCACTCAAGTAGATAGTTGACATTTTCCTATTTATATCCTATAATGATGTGGAGGTTTTGATTGATAGAAATGATGAAAAAGGCAAACACTGATGACAAAGTTAATGATAGTAAGTTCAGGTTCTGAGATGGATAAGACGGCTGTTGAACTTTATGCGGCATTGCTCAAGATATCTGGCTATGAAACAATGTCAGATTGGGATAACCCTTTCGGGGAAAACCCCATTGAGACTGATGCGGACATACTGATCGTACAGGGCAGAGGAGATGAAAACTGGTTCATGGATATGATACCAGATGGGAAACCAACTATTTTCATCACAACCCTCGGAATCCCCGTTGTAAAACAGGGTCAACATGTCCTTATTATCAAAGACGGGATGGACTTACCTGACGCAATAAGAATTCAGGAAAATTTCTTGAAATAAGCGTTGGTTTAACAATGGCAATACAATAGGGCGGGCTCTTAACCCGCTCTTTTTGCATTTATAAGACAAATGTACTCTGGTATGATAAAATAACTACCTGATATTTAATAATATTAGGGTCAATAGCTCAGTCGGTTAGAGCACCTGCCTCTTAAGCAGGGTGTCGTGGGTTCGAGTCCCACTTGACCCACCATTAATCTTTATTTCTTACGAAAATCCTCTTAAATAACTTCTTCCACCTAGGAAGCTTCTTCTCATCTGCTTCATTCTGTTCAATCCTTTGTTTTCTATCTTGCTCTGCTTCCTTTGGATCAGTACTTCTTTTAATAACCTTTGCCCACTTTTCTACATTAAAATTCTCTCTCTGATGACCCATATTAACAGTGAAATGCTTTCTATTACCAAGTTGTCTAAAGAGATTTCTCTTACCCAATTTATTCAACAAATTAAACATTACATCACCAAAGGTAGACGTAGTTATATCTGTAATTCCTTTTCTGACATAGGGAGCTATTTTCTTGTTTAAATCTGCAGTAGGCTGTTTAAGAAGTAATAAACATTCAGCTTTAAATGCACTCTTCTTTAATGCCATCTGCTTTTCATCATCACTAGGAACATCACCTGATTTTCCTTGATCCTTTTTTTTCTGAGAGATATATTGTTTAAACTTCTCTAAAAAATCTGGTTCTCCTTTGTATACATCTGCATAGTGGGGAAGACGGGCTAATACTTGAGCATAATCTAATCCCATACCAAGAGGTAATTGAACTGCTCTAAGCATTTTAAGTAACCTATTTTTATAATATTGATCAGCAGGATTATCTAAAAGAAACTGCATCTTTGATAATTCTTCATCAGATAAATGATCAATTGCTTCAGTAGCAATTAATGATCCCATGGAAATACCATTGACTCTGACATAGTCATTGCCTTCCAAAAGATTCTTTTTTAAATAATCTGCCACCATTTCACCATGTGCTCCAAAGCCTTTTTCTTGAATATCAGCCAAAAACTCTGGGGTTACTTCACCCCAATCAGAATTTGCTGAACCCAAGACCCTGACATCTACTTCTGGTAATGGCTCACCTTTTTTCCAAGCCGCAAAAATTCTGGGAAGATCTGTAAAAGCTTGGTTGTAAACATAGTCCCATGGAGTAAAAGGATGACCAACTGGTGGAGGAGAGAAGCCTGGGATAATAACTGTCGATCTTTTTTGGGGTACTATCTCAGAATTTGCCAATTGCTCTTCTTGTGTAAGTTTTTTTTGTGCAATTTTATCTTGGAATACTTTTCTAAATATCTCAGTGACAGAAACAATGCTAACAGGCCATTTACCTTTTTCATTTTCAAAAGTAGTAAAAGATTCAATACCCTGACGATCTATTTCAGAAATAACTTCAGCAATTACCTTTGCCATTTCTGGAGAGGTCAATTCTTCTGCCTTTTCTATAGCGATATCGTGATAATTACTAACTAACTCTTGAGCTTGGGGTTCTTGTTCTTTAACAACTGGAGTCTCAGTATGATCTGGGGGAGATTCTAATGAGGTAGGTAGCTGAAATGATGTTTCTGAATTAATCACAACAATCATTGTCCCTTAAACAATCTATTTGGACAATTACTTCTTTCTCAGACTTCTAGGTTTGTATTTATCTGGAGTAGTTCGATAAAAAAATCCTTCTCCAGCTAAAATAATTAACTGAGCAATATCAGCCTCACCCTTTTGTGCCAAGCATCTTAACTCCCAAATCTTCTGCTTATTCCACCATTCTATTTCTTCAGGTGTAGCTGTAGTTACTTCATCAGCTTCATAAGGATCCTGTTTACGATCTTGATGAATATCTAAAAACTCTTGATGTTCCTTGCTTCTTTTCATATGTAGAATTATACCAAAAAGAAAATATTGTAATTAATACCTCTTCATACTTCTTCTGGATCTTTTCTTTTTCTTACCCTTTTTCCTTCTCCGATATGCATAAGTATGACCTTGAGACTCTTCTACTTCTTTTGGATCAAGATCAAAAAGCGCCCAAGCCATCATGGCAATATCTGGTGCATCCCATGATATTTGTTGTTCATCAGCTTGCTTATGACAATCATGACAAAGCATAATCATGTTTTCAGTACTCCTAATTACCATTGGAGTTAATACTGGATTATGACTTGCTAAAAAACATGCAATTAAATGGTGGCCATATAATTTAGTTTCAGCTCCACAACATTCACACTTACCTTCACAACCGGTAAGTCTTTCTTCTTTTAAAGCCTCTCCAAAACTATAAAACTCTCTTGTACCCATTAATATTTTCTAGTAATAACAATATTCTATCTATGTCTTAATTATTGCAAATTAATAATATACCTTCTTTTCTCAATTCCACTTGGGTTGGTAGTAATCTCAATAAACTGACCACCATTAGCCTCAATAATTTTTCTTGAGCCCTCATTATCTAAGTCACATGTAATAACAGCTTCTTTAATACCTAGTTCTTTAGCCTTTTCTAAAGCCAACTTAAGGATCAGTTTTCCAAATCCCAATCTTCTTCTTGTTGGTCTAATATCATATCCAATATGACCACCAAACTTATCTAGAAACTCATTGAGCTCATGCCTAATATCTAACCTACCAATATATCCTCCATCATCAACCAACCAGTAGACTGTATGAGGAACATATCCTTCTGGAAGACCAATTCCTTTAGCTTCATTATTTATATCTTCAACATATTTCTCAAAGTTATTTTCCAATTCTTTGATATTAAGATGACGATAATTAAAAAGATTCTCCGCTTGATACTCTCTCACAGCACTTAAAAAACTATCTTTATATTTATCACTAGGAAGAACTAATTGGGCTTTCATAAATTGAGTGTAACACTTAGAATTTCAACTATCATGCAAGAAATATATTCAGGAATAGTTATCAAAGGAGATGGAAGAGGAAGAACAATTGGTTATCCTACTGCTAATATTGATATATCAAAATTAATAATTGATATTGAACCTGGGGTTTATTCATCAATTACTACTTATGATAATACCCCATATAAAGCTATTCTTTTCTTTGGACCAAAGAAGACTTTCAATCAAGTAGAGAACACCTTAGAAGTTCATATCCTAGACTTTGACCAAGATATCTATGATCAAGAACTAGAATTTACCATTGGTCAATTTATCAGAGGACCGGTTAAATTTAACTCCGTTGAGGAACTTGTTACACAAATTAAGAGTGATATAGAACAAATTGACTAAATAAGTTATTACTTATTCTTTGCTAAGCCAATCTTAGAAACATTATAAATAGCAAACATCAGTACTGCTGCTGCTATGTATTGTGTCGGAGCTAAGACTGTTTTGTATAAGAAAATATCAATAAAGACAGCAGTCATTGGAAAGGCTAACTCTAAAATAGTAGATACTTTAGCTTCAGTTTGTTTGAGACCTTTGTAATAAATCCATAAAGCAAACATTCCAGTAGAAAGTGCAATCACTACTAATCTACCTAGTTGTGGGGTAGTAGGAGAGAGGATCATAGCTCCTTGTCCAAGTGCATAGACACCAACAAAAGCAAAGATAGTAGTAAAGAAAAATCTCAATCCAGTAATTAAAGTATCTGAATGTTTCTTGAGTGCATATCTAGAGACAGCAGTAGAAGAACCCCAGGCAAAAGCAGCTCCCAGAGCAAATAATGCTGCAGTAATTGTGCCTGCTCCTGTTTCAAAATTAACAATTCCATTTTTAAATGTAACAAAGAAAGCAGCGATGAAAGCTAAGAGAGCCCAACCTAAATACTTAGGACCGACTTTTTCTTTAAGTAAGATAACTCCAGCTGTGGCCGCAAAGATTGGTTGTAATTTTTGAAGTAAGAAAACAACAGAGAAAGGAATAAACTGAACTTTAACCAATGCAGTAGTAAACCATAATGTTCCAAATAAACCACTAAATAAACTAATCCATAAAATAGCGATCCATTCTTTTGAAGTAAGAATCTCTTTCTTCTGAGTTTTGAATAACATAGGAAGAATTAATAAAAGACCAATTAAGTGCTCATAGAAAACAATGATAATCGGAGCAAGGGTAAAAAGACTACGTCTTAAAACACCATCTACACCCCAAAGTAAGGCTGCAATAACTATTAACAATGGTCCGTGGGATAAAAGCTTTTTCATAACAAAGGGAGTATAACAAATTAATATCTGAATAAAACCAGAGAATGCATGATGCTTACCTTGTTATGGTAAGCAATCCAAATTTACTATTTGTACCCTCTTTATCACTCCGAGAAGCAGATAACTGATGCATTAACTCATGAGCGCGAAGTTCTCTCTTATTTTTTTTGGCAAAATGATCCATATACTTATGTTTTAACATCTCAGCTACACTCATACCAATTACGCCAACAGCTGGAATAACCGATGAAAAAGCAACAGCTGTCCCTAAAAAAACTCCTTTTGCGACAGCCCTCACTCTCAAACCAAGCTTTCTCTTACTTGTTGATTCTTCATCAAAATAAGTATTAACTTCACCAGACTTAGGAGAATATACCCCAAGCCTATTTTCATATCCCCAGGCAAATCCAGAGAAATGTTTTTTTACTAATCCACTAGCTTTATCCATCAACCGTTTTCTAGAAACATTCTTTGCTGCTTGGATAACTAATGCTAAATCAAAATTACTTGATCCAACTTCTATATATTCTTTCACCCAATCAAAACCTCTCCAATCAAGATTTTCCATATAGCCTTCCAATGTTCTTTCTGTCTGAGAGTCATCTACTGGCCTTAAGTGTTCCTTAACCATTGCCATTAATACTTGGTGTGAATAAGCATCTCCATTTATTTGAACTTCTCTACAAAGATCATCAATGAAATCTCTAGCATCAGGATAATAGTCTTGGTATCTTGGCAGTGAAGTAGTTAAACCCATACCGAGGGCATATCCTGTGGAAGTATCGTTGATAATTTCATTGACACCGTAAGAAATATTATAAAATGCTGCTTCAAAGTCTTCCCAATTTACTCCCAATTTCTCAGCAAAAGCTTTTCTTTTTTCAGCTTCAATCGGAAAAACTAGATGTGACTTTTCTGACACTGATTCTTTGGATTTTGAATATGCTAAACCTTCTTGATCAAGTTTAACCATTAACTCTTGTCGTACTGCTTCGAGAATCTGCTCTTCACTTATCTGGCCTTCATAATTAGTCATAAACAAATCATACTAAAATTATCCACTCGATAAAATGGTAATTTTTTGATATAACCTTCACATGCTTAAATTTTTTGCAAACCTATTTGATGAAAATAAAAAAACACTTGATAAGTACGGTAAAATCGTCACTCAAATCAATGATTTAGAACCTAAAATAAAGAAGCTCAGTGATGATAAACTGGCTGCTCAGACTAAAAAATTCAAAAAAATAATTGAAAAAGAAATATCAAAAGGAAGAACTGAAGAAGATATCTTAGATGAAATTCTTCCAGAAGCTTTTGCGACTGTTAGAGAAGCATCTAGACGTGTTCTTGGTATGCGTCACTTTGATGTTCAGTTACTTGCTGGAATTGCTTTGCATAAGAGAAGTGTTACAGAACAAAAAACTGGTGAAGGTAAAACTCTGACAGTTACTGGACCTTTATATCTAAATGCTCTGCTTGGTAAAGGTGCTCACCTTATCACTGTTAATGACTACTTGGCGGAAATCGGAGCAGGTTGGATGGGATCTTTATACAACTTCCTTGGTTTAACTACTTCTGTTGTTATCCATGACAAATCAAAACTCTATAACCCTGAGCTCACTTCTGAAGATAGAGGTGATGAAAGATTAGAACACTTTGAAGAAATTTCTCGTAAAGATGCTTACTTGGCAGACATTACCTACGGAACAAATAATGAATTTGGTTTTGATTATCTAAGAGATAACATGGTCCAGACATTGGATAGAATGGTCCAAAGAACTGATAATGCTCATCATTACGTTATTGTTGACGAAGCTGACTCAATTCTTATCGATGAAGCTCGTACTCCTTTAATCATCTCTGCTCCAGGTGGAGAACCAACAAATAAGTACTATGACTATGCAAAAATGGTCCAAACTTTGGTTAAAGATATTGACTACAAGCTAGACGAGAAAGCAAAGACTGCTACTCTTTCTGATCTTGGTGTCAAAAGAATAGAACAAAAACTTGGTGTCAAAAATCTTTATGAAGAATCTTTTGATACCATTCATTTAGTTGAGTCCGCCCTTAAAGCAAAGACTCTATACCTTCGAGACAAAGAATATATTGTTAAAGAAAACCAAGTTGTCATCGTTGATGACCACACTGGAAGACTAATGTTTGGTAGAAGATACTCTGATGGTCTCCACCAAAGTATTGAAGCCAAAGAAGGGGTTCCTATTCAACAAGAATCTAGAACTCTTGCTACTATCTCTATCCAAAACTATTTCAGAATGTACCACAAACTATCTGGTATGACTGGTACCGCGGCTACAGAAGCTGAAGAATTTAAATCAATCTACGATACTGAAGTTCTCATTATTCCAACTAATAAACCAGTCATTAGAGAAGATATGGCTGATGTTGTTTACAAAACAACCTCTGCAAAATACTCTGCTATTGCTCATGAAGTAGAGAGAATTAACAAAACTGGCCGACCTATCCTTATCGGTACCAAATCTATTGAACATAACCAAATCATTTCTAACTTCCTTAAACGTAAGAAAGTCACTCACCAACTACTCAATGCCAAAAACAATGAGAAAGAAGCTTTTGTTATTTCTGACGCTGGTAAAAAAGGTGCTATCACTGTTGCGACAAATATTGCTGGTCGTGGTGTTGACATTGTTCTTGGTGGAGCTAAACCAGAGATAAAAGATTTTAAAAAGAAGCAAGCAGGTGGAAAAGTAGATAAGGACCTTGTTGAGTCTCTCAATCTTCCTCCTGCTATTGATCCAGCAAGCTATAAACTCAAAGAATATGCCAAAGCCCTAAAAGAATGGAAAGAAGCTCATGATGAAGTAATTGAGCTTGGGGGCTTACATATCATCGGTACAGAACGACATGAGTCTAGACGTATTGATAATCAGCTTAGAGGTAGATCTGGAAGACAAGGTGATGCTGGTGCTTCACAATTCTTCCTTTCTCTAGAAGATGAAATCATGAGAATCTTTGGTGGAGAACAGATCTCCAAAGTCATGGACTTCCTTAAGATTGAAGAAAACCAACCAATTGAACATGGCATGATCGGTAAAGCGATTGAATCTGCTCAAGTTAAAGTGGAGGGATTCTTCTTTGACCAAAGAAAGAGACTTGTTGATTTTGATGATGTAATGAATAAGCATCGTGAGATTATTTACAAAAGAAGAAGAAGACTTCTTGAAATTGGTAGTGAAGAAACTATCAGTGAAGAATACAAAGATGACAATCTTAAAGAACAAATCGTTGGCTACCTTCATGACGAAGTAGACTCTATGGTTTCAGTCAGAGCTCCACAAAGCTTTACTGAAGATGAATATGAGGCAATCGTCAAAGAATTTACTAAGATCATCCCTTTTGACCAAGCCTCACAAAGAGAATTAACAAAAAATATTTCAAAACATACAGATGCCAAAGAAATCATCAGTGATCTAACTGATATCATTGACCAAACATATGAAGCCAGAGAAAAAACTCTAGGAGAAGATGTCATCAAACAAATTGAAAACTATGTAGTTCTTTCTACTGTAGATGAGAAATGGATGGAACATCTAGAGAATATGGATGCCCTTAAAGAAGGTATCTGGCTTAGAGGTGATAAGAACACTGTCCTTAGTGAATATAAGAAAGAATCTTTCAATATGTTTGAAGGACTAATCACTACTATTGAGTCAACTATTGCCAATAGAATCTTTAGAATTCAACCATCTAGAAACCAACCGATTAGAGTTCAGCCTAAACAAGGGATAGAGAAGAAGGAAGATATTCACGAGAGTTTAACCAAAGAAGTTCAAGATGCAACTGTACCAAGTCCAGCTTCAACTAATACCAAAGGTTCTACCTCTGATTTAGCTGCAGCACTAGGAAAAGCTAAAGCAAAGAAGAAAGCTACACCTGGACAGAAAAGAATTAAAATTAAACGTAATGATCCTTGTTACTGTGGCTCTGGAAAGAAGTACAAGAAGTGTCATATGTTGATTGATGAGGCTTAAATAAAAAAGACTATAAAAAAGCCCTCGTAATGCAACGGGGCTTTTTTTGTTTGTATCTATCGAATTAATTAGAGATGACGATAGAGGTATGGTTTACCTTCAAGGTTGGAGATTATGCAATTAGCAAAGTGGCGATAATCCCATGCTCGTCCAAAAATTGGACCAATTCTCTCTAGCCTGCAACCAGCATGTTCATACAGGTTAGTCACTCTCTGTAGTAACTGATTTTCTAGCATATCCCAAATTTTTGAAGCATCATAATCTAAATCAGAAGCTTCATAATCATTACCAAAGAAATGAACTCTTGAGTAATGAAGCATTTGTCCTTGGCGTTCATACTCCAACATTTGCCAAAAGGGAACACTATATTTTTTCCACTTCCAGATACCTTCCTCATAGATTTCCCACCAGTCATCTCCAAAGCGACTTGTTGAGTATCCCTCTAAGTCAACATGGTATGGCATCGTTAACCTATCCCAATCTTTATCAGACCAAACTCTCCACCACCTTGGCCCATTTGTTTCAAGATCATGAAGCCCAGAAGATATTGCTTCTCCCAAACTAGCCCTAATCAAAAAACTTCTTGGAAC
>Ga0224496_10000245_pt1 | contig 39316 bp, 37 predicted proteins | sample SF_Jul11_sed_USG_2_FD_168127 | JGI IMG/M metagenome (GOLD analysis project Ga0224496, IMG submission 168127) | Sediment microbial communities from San Francisco Bay, California, United States - SF_Jul11_sed_USGS_8_1 | ecosystem: Environmental > Aquatic > Marine > Sediment | place: USA...
ACGCCGGATGCGTTGGTCATCATCAACCAAGAGGGAGAGATCATCCTGGCCAATAAGCAAACCGAATATATGTTTGGATACCAAGAAAGCGACCTGCTGTCCAAAGGGGTGGAAACGTTAATTCCAGATCGTTTCCGAAAAGGACACTCAATGCTGAGGGCAAAATTCAGCCAAGAAAAACCGGAAGGCCCAGTCAAATTGGGGAGGCGGTTGATCGGATTGAGAAAAGATGGCAGTGAGTTCCCCGCTGAAATAACGCTTAGCTCTTTGGATACGGGTGGGGAGGGATTATCGCTGGCCGTAATCCGGGATATTACCTACCGGGAAGAGACTGAAGCCGCGCTGGCGCGCCAAGCCAGCGAGCTGACCTTGCTGCACAAAGCCCGCTCGGCATTTTCATTGCAATTAGACCTGCAGGCGATCTTCCAAACGGTGGTAGAGGCCATTGCAGAAACGTTTGGCTACAAGTTCGTAAGCATCTATCTATTAGATGGCGAGAAGCTCATGCTGCAACATCAGGTTGGCTATCCCAATGTTTTCCCAGAGATATCCATCCATGAGGGCGTGAGCGGGCGAATGGTGCGCAGCGGGAAAGCGATATTGGTAGAGGATGTTCGCAAGGACCCTGATTATATAGGAGCCATGGATGGGATCGTGTCCGAGGTTTGCGTCCCCCTGCTGGACCAGGGAAAGGTTGCGGGGATGCTAAATGTTGAAAGTATAGACGATGTCTATTTATCGGACGCTGATCTGAGTTTGATGACCGCTCTCAGCGAGTATGTCAATGTGGCGATTGAAAGAGCACGCCTGTATACGGAACTGCGCGAAAGCGAGGAACGCCTGCGTACGGTGGTCACAAATGCTCCGATCATCCTTTTTGCGTTGGACCAAAATGGCACATTCCAGGTATCTGAGGGCACCGGGTTAAAAGCATTGGGCCTAAAACCCGGAGAAGTGGTGGGACAAAGTATGTATGACATCTATAAGGATTACCCAAAAATTATCGAGGAAAACGAAGCCGGATTAAGAGGTGAGTTCCGCAAATCCATCATTGCAGTCGCGGGATTATTTTTTGAAACCAGAATTACTCCAGTGAGCAATCCCAATGGAGAGATAACCGGTGTAATCGGCGTATCGACCGATATCACCGAACAAAAGCAAGTCGAGGATAGAATACGAAAATTGAATGATGAATTGGAGCATCGGGTGACGGAACGCACCGCCCAACTAAAAAACACGAATGATGAACTTGAAGCATTTGCCTATACCATCTCCCATGACCTGCGAGCGCCGCTGCGAGCGATCAGCGGGTTTTCCAGCATCCTACAAGAGGAATTCCAATCGAAGATACCAAAGGATGGAAAACGATATCTCCAGATGATCCACGATAATGCTGCACAAATGGACCAGCTTATCCTGAATTTATTAGAGTTCTCTCGATTAAGCCGCCAACCGATACGGAAAAGAAGAGTATCCACCAAGCAGATCGTGGAAACGGCGATCAAAGACATGGCCGCGGAGATGGGTGACCGGCAGGTGGAGATTGTGGTGGGAGATCTTCCCGACTGCCTGGCAGATCAAAGCCTGCTAAAACAAGTTTTTTTAAATTTATTATCCAATGCGATCAAATTTACACAACAGCAGAAAACAGCTAAAATTGAGGTTGGCATCCTCGAGAATGATAATATTGAAAACACCTTTTTCGTGCGCGATAACGGAATAGGTTTTGATATGAAATATATCGATAAACTATTTGAAGTGTTTCAACAACTGCACAGCGACAAGAGTTTTGAGGGAACCGGCGCGGGATTGGCCATTGTCCAACGGATCATCCTAAGACATGGAGGGCGGATATGGGCCGAGGCCGAGAAAGACAACGGGGCTGTATTTTATTTTACGCTTGGAGAAATGAATGCTGAACCATGAAAATAATGTGGAAATCCTGATGGTGGAAGACAATCCAAATGACGAAGAATTGGCCCTGCATGCCTTAAAAAGCCATAACCTCGCGGGAAAGATCGAGGTGCTGCACGACGGCGAAGAAGCGCTGGACTATATGTTTTGTACGGGGAAATTCAAATCCCGGCAGATCAAAGATGCACCAAAAATCATATTGCTGGACATCAAACTGCCAAAAATCAATGGCCTGGATGTATTAAAGAAATTGAAGGAGGATGAACGCACCAAACATATTCCCGTTGTGGTACTCACATCCTCAAATCAAGAAAAGGATATAATCAAAAGCTACCAATTAGGAGTAAACAGCTATATTGTTAAGCCGGTAGATTATGACAATTTTACAGACACGGTAAAACAAATTGGGCAATATTGGCTGATCACCAACGAATCCCCTGCATGAAAGGCGCCTCCTTGAAGAAAACACCACTGCAAATTCTTTTCCTGGAAGATCGGCCAGAAGACTTGGAATTGATTGTTCGCGAATTGAAGGGGGCAGGATTTAAATTTTCTCACAAACGTGTGGAAAACGAAGATGATTTCATAAAGCAATTGGATACTCCAATTGATGTCATTTTGGCAGACTATACGCTGCCTCAATTTGACGCGCTGCAAGCGCTCAACCATATTAAATCCCGCGGGCTGGATATTCCACTGATCGTTGTCACCGGTACCATCAGCGAAGAGGTAGCAGTTGAGTGCATGAAGCAGGGAGCGGCAGATTATTTGATCAAGGACCGGTTGGCCAGGTTAGGGCCAGCAGTGCACCAAGCATTGGAAAAACGCAGCCTGCAGGGATCGCAGCTGCAAGCCGAACAAGCCTTGAGGGAAAGCGAGGCGCGCTACCGTTCCTTGGTTGAAGTTTCTCCGGATACGATCGTGGTATACAGCGCGGGGAAGATCGTGTACATCAACCAGACGGGGGTTAAATTAGCTGGAGCAGAAAATGTCGAAGGTTTGATCGGCAAAGAAATCATGGACTTTATCCATCCGGACTTCAAAGAGATTGCCATGGAAAGAAGCCGGCAGCTACATGAACTGCAAATCAACATCCCACCACTGGAAGAAAAATTGGTGCGCCTAGATGGAAGCGTGGTGGATGTAGAGATCATCGGCGGCCCCCTGGTTTATCAAGGGAAACAAGCAGCACAATTGGTTATCAGGGACATTTCGGAGCGCAAACAACGCGAACGCGAACTAGAAGCCTTGGTGACAATTGCCACAGCTTTGCGGGTGGCCTATGCACGCGATGATATCCCGCTCATTCTCATTGACCTGCTGCCTGAACTGCTGCATGTGGATACTGCCGGATTAATTAAGCGCAACCCGCTCAATAACGAATTTACAGTTGAAAACGTGAGAGGTATTTGGGAAGAACTGGATGGGGAAAATCTCCCACCCCTTGGGAAAGACCTCAACATGCATTTACTGCGTGTTGGCAAACCTTATTCATGTAATAATTTTGGCGAGGATCCGCTCTTTTGGGAAGGAGCACAAAATGGGGAGATCAAATCGCTGGCATGCCTGCCGTTGATTGCCGAAGGCGAAAATTTGGGGATGCTGTGGATGGGACGCAAGACTTCGATCGACGATGACGAGGTACGCTTGTTCACCGCCATTGCCGACATGGCAGCCAGCGCGATCCACCGGGCAGATACGAAGGAAAAAATCGAGGCCACCTTTGTGGAAACCGTGCTGGCATTGGCCAAAACACTCGACGCCCGCGATTCACAAACTGCAGGGCACAGCCAACGGTTAGCGATCTTGGCCGAAAACACCCTACAGCATTTGGGAGGCAGCGACGAGGATGTACAGGCCATCCGCTGGGCAGCGCTGCTGCATGACATCGGCAAGATCGCTGTACCGGATGAAATCCTGCGCAAGGATGGCCCATTAACCAAGGAAGAGTGGGAAATCATGATGATGCATCCTGAAACAGGCGCTGAGATCATCGCACCCGTGGAAAGGCTATCCAATGTTGCCCCGATCGTGAGGACGCACCAAGAGAAATTTGACGGCAGCGGATATCCGGCAGGTTTGGAGGGAGACGAGATTCCCTTAGCGGCCAGGGTGCTCAAGGTGGTAGATGCCTTCGGCGCAATGACCGAAGACCGGGTGTACCGCGAGGGGCGCGGGTTGGATGAAGCAATCGCCGAGTTGAGGCGCTGCGCGGGGAATGATTTCGATCCCACCGTGGTAGAGGCCTTTATCCAGGTCATTGATTCAATGAAAAAAGACGACCGCTTTTGGGACGGGCAGCAAACCATATAATCCCAATTATGCAAATGCTAGAAGATATCAGGGGGAAAACGAATGTAAAAATTCCCCGTTTTGGGACATTAAATGCTATTGAACCCCTGCAACCAAAGCAACCCAATCTCCGGAAACGCGGCGGTTGAGCACGCTCATTTTTTGCGCATGCAGGGCCGCAATTAATTCGGGTTCACTTTCATCGAGAATTCCAGATAGGAGCAGAAGCCCTTGGGGAGCGACCAACTGGGCCAACCCATCATTGAGCAAACGAACCAGGATGGGGGCAAGGATATTGGCGATGACCACCGGAGCTTGCTGAATGGAGAAATTCCCGCCAAGGATCTCGGTTACAGACCCGGCCCCAAATTCAATTGCCGACGGCAGGTGATTATCGGCGGCCTGCTGCCGGGCCAGGGGTATGGCTTTTGAGTCGACATCTACGGCGAGGATTGGAGCAGCGCCCAACAAGGCCGCGGCAATGGACAATATGCCTGAGCCGCAGCCGACATCAATCAGCGCCCCGCCGGGCTGGGCATACTCTTCAATGAGCTGCAGCGCCAACTGTGTGGTCGGATGAGCGCCGGTGCCAAAAGCCATGCCGGGATCAATACGAATGGTGAGACGCTGAGTAGATGGCTGCGGTATCCAGGCGGGTAAAATGAGCAAACGTTCTCCCACCTCGATTGGATGGTAATGCTGTTTCCAGGTTTCCATCCAGTTGACTTCGTGGATGTCTTGGTAGCTAGGGGAGGGAAGCGAGGAAATCTGCCCAAGATAACCCAAGGCCTGCTCTAATTGCTGGCGGGAATCCTCGAGACTGTCATCAACCGGGAGATAGCCGCACACCCGGAGAGGACCTTCGGGAATCCCAGGCCCGGCGGGTTGGTCAGTAATTTGGGTGCTTTCGATAACGATGCCAGTGGCAATATAGCGAGCCATTACTTCGGCTACGGCTTCTGCCAATTCCCCATCCACTGTTAATGAGACTTCCAGCCAGGCTGGCTCAGACACCCCAAATATCCTTGATACGTTCGAAGAAGCCGCGCTCCTGAGGGTGAACTTCACTGCCAAGGCTTTCGGCCAATTTTTCAAACAGCTCGCGCTGATCGTTGTTCAGCCGGCTGGGTATCTCAACGCTGATAATGACCAATTGGTCGCCGCGGCCTTTCCCGCGCAAAAACGGGACGCCCTTGCCGCGCATACGCAACACTTTTCCGGGTTGGATTCCGGCGGGGATGGATAGTTTGGCGTCACCATCCACGGTGGGGACGACGATATCGGCGCCCAACGCGGCTTGGGCAACATTGATATCCAAGTCGAGGAGGATGTCATCTTCGCGCCGCTTGAAAAATTTGTGCGGAGTTACGCGGATGGCCAAATACAAGTTTCCGGCCGGGCCGCCATTGCTCCCAGGCTGCCCTTCACCGGACAACCTGATCTGCGTGCCGCTGTCCACACCACCAGGTATCGAAACGGTTTTGTTCACTTTTTTGCGTTCCAAACCGCGGCCCTGGCAGGTTTTGCACAGGGTTTCGACAGTTTCTCCCTCGCCTCGGCAGGTGGGACAGGTGGTGACCTGTACCATAGAGCCGAACAAGGTTTGGCGCGCTTGGCGCACTTCACCGGCGCCGTTGCAGGTTTGGCAGCGGGATGTGGCAGTGCCCGGCTCGGCGCGAGTGCCACTGCAGCGACTGCAAACTTCGTCGCGGCTGAACTCGATTTCCTTTTCTACCCCAAACACCGATTCTTCAAAAGTGAGGGTAAGGTTGTACTGCAGATTGCCGCCGCGCCGTGGCGCGTTGCTTCGCTGGCGGGAGCGGCCGCGGCCAAAATTAAACAGTTCTTCAAATATATCGGAGAAATCAACTGAGAAATCAGGCATGCCGCCCATGCCGTTGACCCCGGCATGTCCAAAGCGATCGTATGCAGCGCGCTTTTCATCATCCGAAAGCACGCCGTAGGCTTCGTTTATTTCTTTGAAGCGCTCTTCAGCATCATCTTCCTTGCTGACGTCGGGATGATATTGGCGCGCCAAGCGGCGAAAGGCAGACTTTAGGTCGTCGCCTGAGGCGCCGCGAGGCACACCTAATATTTCGTAATAATCGCGTTGGGCCATATTGAGGTCAATCCAATTTTAGCCGCTGCGGAGTCAAACCCGCAGCGGCCATAAAGAAGTGTACTTTAATCGCTGTCTTCGCCAGCTTCGGTAAACTCACCCTCAACCACATCCTCACCATCGGGAGACTCTCCAGCATCACTGGGAGACGCGCCGCCAACTTCCGAGCCAGCCTGTTGGTAAGCCGCTGCGCCGAGACCTTGGACGACTTCCATGAGTTCATCGGTGGCTTTGTTGATTACTTCGGGGTCTTCACCTTCCATGACGCTGCGCACATTGGCAATCGACTCTTCGACCTTGGTCTTCAATTCGTCATCGACCTTGTCGGCGAGGTCTTTCAAGGCTTTCTCGGATGTATATACGGCGCTGTCGGCCTTGTTGCGGGCTTCGATGATGGCTTTACGCTTCTGGTCATCCTCTGCGTGGGCTTCGGCGTCCTTCTGCATTTTCTCAATTTCATCATCGGAAAGGCCGGAGGAAGCAGTGATGATAATATTTTGGCTGCGCCCGGTGGCTTTGTCCTGAGCAGTGACATTGATGATACCATTGGCATCAATATCGAAGGTGACTTCAATTTGCGGTACACCGCGCGGTGCGGGGGGGATACCATCCAAAACAAATTTATCCAGCGACTTATTGTCTACAGCCATTGGGCGTTCACCCTGGACAACATGGACCTCTACTTGGGGCTGGTTATCACTAGCCGTTGAGAAAATCTGGCTTTTGCGGGTTGGAATGGTGGTATTACGGTCAATCAATGATGTGGCTACACCCCCGAGAGTTTCAATTGAGAGCGTCAGGGGAGTAACGTCGAGCAGGAGGATATCCTTGACATCCCCACCGAGGACACCGCCTTGGATGGCGGCACCAATGGCAACGACCTCATCGGGATTAACGCCCTTGTGCGGATCTTTTTTGAATAGACCGCGGACAGCTTCCTGCACCGCAGGCATACGGGTCATACCGCCAACAAGAACTATCTCATTGATATCAGCAGCTTCAAGATCTGCATCTTTTATAGCCTGCTTAACTGGCTCTAATGACCGGGCGACTAGGTCAGCAGTGAGCTGCTCAAGTTTGGAACGGGTGAGGGTGATCACAAGGTGCTTAGGACCAGAGGCGTCGGCGGTGACATAGGGCAGGTTGATCTCGGTCTGCATCATGCTGGAAAGCTCGATCTTGGCTTTTTCGGAAGCTTCTTTGAGGCGCTGCAGGGCCTGGCGATCTTGGCGCAAGTCTATGCCTTGATCTTTTTTGAATTCATCAGCCAAATGGTCGATGATCTCTTGATCGAAATCATCACCGCCCAGGAAAGTGTCACCGCTGGTGGATTTGACCTGGAAGACACCCTCGCCAACATCCAAAATTGAGATATCGAAAGTACCGCCGCCGAGGTCATAAACGGCGATGGTCTCATTTTGCTTTTTGTCCAGGCCGTATGCAAGGGAGGAGGCAGTCGGTTCATTGATGATGCGAAGCACCTCTAGACCGGCAATTTTGCCCGCATCTTTGGTGTCATTTCGCTGGGCATCGTTGAAATAGGCCGGGACGGTGATTACGGCCTGGGTGACCGGTTCACCCAAATAGGCTTCGGCATCGGCTTTGAGCTTGGATAAAATCATTGCAGAAATTTCGGGCGGTGAGTATTCTTTGCCGCCAAGGACCACGCGTACATCGCCATTCGAAGCTTTCTTTACTTCGTATGGTACGTGCTTCATAGCATGTTTGGTCTCTTTATCGTCAAACTTACGACCCATGAACCGCTTGATGGAGAAAATGGTGTTCTCGGGGTTGACGACAGCCTGGTTGCGGGCTGCACGACCGACGAGGCGCTCGCCATTCTTGTTGATCGCCACCACAGATGGGACCAAGCGCTCACCTTCGGCAGAAGGGATTACGGTAGGTTCGCCGCCTTCCATGACGGCAACGACAGAGTTGGTTGTTCCAAGGTCAATTCCAATTATTTTTCCCATAGTAGGGTGCCTCCTAGCTTGCAATACGTACCAGAGCCGGGCGCAGCACACGCTCGCCCAGCAGGTAGCCTTGTTGGATTACTTCGATGATCTGGCCGCTTTCATGCTCCGGGCTATCCTCTTGGGAAATCGCCTCGTGTAAATTTGGGTCAAAGAATTGACCAGCAGCCTGCATCGGTTTGACGCCTTCGTTATCTAAAATGGTAAATAACTTTCGAAAGATTAATTCAATGCCCTGGGCCCAATCAGCGCCCTCAGCGTCTTCGGGTTTATTCTTCAATGCGCGGTCGAGATCATCAACGATCTCTAGGTAGCGCTTGATAATATGACCCGTGGTATCTTGGTAAAACTGGGTTTGGTTGCGCTCCATTCGCTTCTTGTAATTGGAAAATTCGGCCTGGGCACGCTGCCAACCATCCAAATTTTCTTCGGCTTGCGCGCTGACCTCTTCCAATTGACGCTTTAGAGCTGCCAACTCGTCATCGGAAGATGCGTCCCCAGGATCAACTGCGAGGTCCATATCAACGGGGATTCCCTGCAATTCTTCTGCTTCTTGTTCGGGGGAATCGCTTTGGGGCGTCTCTATTTGCTCTGCTTTTTTCTTGTTTTGCTTTGCCATTTTTCCTCTAGATAGGCCAAAAGGCCAATTCATTTATTTCTGATCGACCATCGTATCGTTGACCAGATTACTCAGCAGGCCAGCGACAAAATTGACGGTTGATATCGCATTGCCATAAGACATGCGCAGCGGTCCAAGCACTCCAAGAATACCCGTGGCCAGTTCGGGTGCACCGTAACGGGCAAGGACCAAGGAACATTCACTGAGCTCTTCCCAATTGCCTTCCCCGCCAATCAACACCTGAACTCCACCGACCTCGGTATTCATCATCGTCTGCGACAATAAATCTTCTAACAGCGGCCGTTCCTCAAGCACTCGTAGGGCTTTGCGGGCCGCTTCCGACTCAGCGAACTCAGGTTCAGCGAGGACATTGGTCCAGCCATCATGGAAAATCTCGCCGGTCAACGTAGAGCTGGAACGGCTGAGTTCTTGGGAGACAAGATGAAAAATATCCCGGTTCAAAGCATCCAATTCGGGTGGAGCTGAGCCAATCTCATTGGCGGCGCGACCAAGGAAAAGGTGGTTGAGCAGTTTTGAAGCGGCGGTGAGCTTTTCCTGCGAAACAGGCTCGGCAAGCACCAACATCTGCTGGCGCACCTTGCCACCGAGTAAAACCAAGACCATCAAAGCCTGCCGGCCCGTCGTCAGGATCAATTCGACATGCTTAAAGCGTGCCTGACGGGATTGCGGCGAGGTGACCAATGAGGCCGCTTGTGACTGATGGGCAAGGATGGATGCAGTTAAACGCATCCACTGGTCCATATCCTGCCGGGCCTGATAGAACTGGTGAGTGATGGTTTGCTTGGTGGAGGCCGGCAGGGAGGGCCGCTGCATTAACTGACGGACGAAAAAGCTGTACCCGGCCTCGGTTGGAATGCGGCCGGCAGAGGTATGCGGCTGGCGCAGGAAACCATAATCAGACAAAGCAGCCATCTCGTTGCGAATCGTGGCCGAACTGAGCTCAAGATTGTAATGTTCAACCAACCGCTTAGAACCCACCGGTTGGGCATGCTCAACATACTCTTGCACGACCAACCCCAAAATAAGTCTTTGGCGGTCAGTAAGGGTGTCTGTGTTCATAAGATCATCAGCTATCAAAATTTAGCACTCTCGATCTGAGAGTGCTAATCCAACGCGTTAAATAATACCATTGGAGATGGGGCGCGTCAAGAAAACATGTTCTCCACCGGGGCATTCTTATATTTTTATTATACTTTGCCAGCCATGGCGTAAAAATGCCCCGCAGCAGTTGCAGGGCATTGTCTAAGAAAGGGGTGAGGGAGAAAACCCTGCGGCTTTATTCATCATCAAGGGGTTTTAGGCATTTCCACATAAATCGTGAAGCTTTCACCGCGGTCATTGACCAAAGCGCTTGGAGGATAGGCGGCTACTTTCCATACGACAAACATATCCCCAACCGATCCGCCGGCATTCATCGCCAAGAAAACCAACAAGGCGGGCATTGCTGCAAGGAGAAGCCATGGGGCCAGGACGCATCCGAGCACGGATAGCACAACCAACGGAGCCAGGCCGACGATGACGAACTGGTTGCGGGGGACATACCAGTCTGGGGCGGCGGCATAGGCATATCCCAACTTTAATCCAAAGGCCGGGCGGGATCGCGTAAAACCCCAAAACCCAATTCCGTGGACCGCCTCATGAGCCAGCATCATCAAAAACAAGGTTGGGATGATGGCAATCAGGTTGAAACCTTGCAGCAAACTGCCAATCCCGCCAAATACAAATTCAGGACGCAGAACGCCAAATAGTTGGACAAATCCGCGGCCAAAGGTAAAGACCAAGGCCAAGGCGGCGAAATTGAGCACTACCTGGGCAGGTATGTTTTTTGAGAGGTCAAAGGCAAAGTCTTCTTTGAAATCTTCGGGTAAAGTTTGAGTGGGCTGCATACGATGCAAAAGATGCTCAACCGCGGGGTTTGGGTAGGTAGCGGGCCAATTTGCGGGCCAGGTTGGAGAGCGGCAGACTCTGCAGCCAGATCTTTCCCGGTCCACTGAGCGTCGCCAGGAAGAGACCCTCGCCAGAGAAAAGTATGTTTTTGACGCCGCGCACCATGGACACATCGTAAGTCACGGATGTTTCGAAGATGGCGATATGGCCGGGATCTATCTTCATGGTTTCTCCGGCATTCAATACATATTCTCTAACCTCACCGGGTATCTCCAGCAGCACGGTTCCCGGGCCAGTGACTTTTTGCAAAATAAAACCTTCACCGCCAAATAAACCAGCGCCGAGTTTCTTGCGGAAGTGCATTTCCAATTTAACAGATTCGTCGGCTGCCATAAAAGAATCTTTCTGGCAGATAAGCACTTGGCCGGGCTGCAAATCAAAAGCCAATATTTTTCCCGGGGCTTCTGGCGTAAAAGTGATGACGGCTTCACCGCTGCGGCAAGTATAGTTGGTGAGGAAAAGCGATTCGCCAGCCAGGGCGCGCCCCAAACCGGCAACAAGGCCGCCCTTGGTGCTGGTCTGCATTTCGATATCGCCGACCATCCAGGACATGCCCCCCGACTCGGTATAAACGGATTGACCCGCGGTCAGAAAAACATCTACTGCCTGCATCACGGTACCGTGAATTTCGTATTTCATGTGATTACCTCCAAAAAGAAACCCTTGCGGGGTTATTTGATTCTAAACTGAATAAATAGTATAAACGAATATCACGCCAATCGAGCGGGGGAATCCGTTAGGACTTAGGACGATCTGGTTTGTCCGATTCCGCGGCGAGAAAACTGTGATCTTCCTCGCTGAGCGGCAGGCTGGCCAACAAATCAGGACGGCGCTGGGCCGTGCGCAGCACGGCCTGCTGGCGACGCCATGCAGCAATGCGGGCATGGTCTCCGGAACGGAGAATATCGGGGACCGGCCAGCCGCGGAATTCCGCCGGGCGGGTATAGTGAGGGTATTCAAGCAAGCCGGCGGCATGTGAATCTTGGGCAGCGGCCTGGGGGTCACCCAAAACACCGGGGAGCAAACGGGTGACGGCGTCAATCAATGCTAGCGCGGGCAGCTCCCCGCCAGTGAGCACAAAATCGCCCAGGGAGATCTCATCGGTGACCAAATGCTGGCGGACGCGTTCGTCCACGCCTTCATAGCGGCCGCAGACCAAAGCAAAATGATCGTGGCCGGCCAGTTCCCTGGCAACAGCCTGGTTGAACAAGCGTCCTTGAGGGGTGAGCAGTATAACCGGACAGACGGGCGGCGAACCCAACACCGCTTCAACAGAAGCAAACAGCGGCTCAGGCTTCATGACCATGCCGCCGCCGCCGCCAAAAGGTTGGTCATCGGTCATCTTGTGCTTATCGGCGGCCCAATCGCGAATATTATGCAAGCCAACCTGGAGCAAATTTGCGTCTTGGGCTCGGTGTAAAATACTGGCATCTAGATACGGGGGAAATATCTCAGGGAAAAGGGTGAACACATCGATACGCATAAACCCATTCTAGCCGCGAGCACCCTGCTTGGCAAGCGGATACCAAATAATTGCTTGTTATTAGACTTCATTAATATCTGCCTTGACGCTGGTTTATGGGAGGGGTAAGATGATGACATGTATCTAAAAAGCAGCAAACTTCAATTACAAAAACAACGAAGGCGGCGGCGGTCGAATCCTGTGCTGCTGCTGTTGCTCGTAATCGGTGTGGCCTTCTTGGCTTACTTTGAAAGAAAGATTGTGGAGACCGTGCCGTACGCGCTCAACCCAACTCCGACCAGCACCCGCAACCCGGAAGCAATCGTCTCGGAGGCTATCGAGGCATTGAATGCAGGCAATTTGCTCCCGGCAAAAGACCTGTACATCGAGGCCATCAAAATAGACCCGACTAACTCAAGCTTATATGCCGAATTGGCGCGCATCGAGATCCTCGCCGGGCAATATGAGGCCGCACAAACCAGCGCGCGCAATTCGCTGCTTTTAAACCCGACCAACCCGCAGGCCCACGCACTGCTGGGCTGGGCGCTCAATTTTTTAGGGGACGCGGTGGGCGCAGAGCTGGAAGTGCTGCAAGCGTTGGCGATCGATGAAGGCAATGCCTTGGCACATGCCGTATACGCCGAAATATTGATCAACAGCGGCAATTACATAGAAGCAGGAGAGGAATCACGGCGCGCATTAGCGCTTGACCCGACATCAATTGAAGTGCTGCGGGCACGCGCCTATGTTCTCGAATATACGGATAATTTTCCCGAGGCGGTGGAAATATACCAGCAGGCACTGGCGATCAACAACAATATCGCCGACCTGCATTTAGGGCTGGGCAGGGTTTACTGGGCGTTGGCATTATATGATGAAGCCATTTCCGAATTTGTACAGGCCAATGCCCTGAACCCCAGCGACCCGATCCCGGACACCAACATCGCCAAAATCTACATGACGCTTGGAGAATATGGCAAAGCCGTGCAAACCTTTCAAAAAGCGGTGCTCGAAGACCCCAGCAACCCGATCCGTTATGGCAACTTGGGTACAGCCTATTACCGTAACCGCCAGTTGGATGAAGCAATTGATGTGTTTGCACTGGCAATCCATGGTGGGACAACGGAAGATGGCGTGATCGTCAACGGGTTAGAGCTCAGCCCGGGGACCGTCGCCCAGTATTATTATATGTACGGGTTAGCCCTGGCAAAACGGGCGCGCTGCAACCAAGCGCTGCCAATATTCGAATCCTTGATCGCGGTATTTGAAGAAGGTTCTGTTGAGGTTTTCAATGCCAATGCGGGTATCGAGATCTGCGAAGATTTCGCGGCCAACCCACCCACGGCCACTCCAATAAGCACCAGCGAAGCGATGGAAACCCCAGCGCCCTAAGCTGTGCGGCTCGAGATATTAATGCCATCGACCAGCACAGCACTATGAATGACCAATGAAACTTTCTGGAGACTATTCCCTTTTCCCACAGAAGAAGAAACCTTTTTTCCGGTGGGGATTGCTCATCGTCCTAATTGCGGCGTGTTCTTTACTGTTCAACGCCTATCAAAACGATGAAATTGAACCCCTCTTCCAGCCCACCCCGCTGCCAACGCGCACATCTGATTCCTATCGCCAAGAAGGCGCGGCCTACTTCAGCGCGGGAGATTTGAATGCATCCATCAATGCCTACCTGGATGCCCTGCGCATTGACCCTAACAATGCGCAGGTGATGGCCGAGCTGGCCCGCATCCAAACCTATTCATCCAGCACACTTACCCAAGAGCCCAAAGCCAACCGCCTGCAAGAGGCCTTGGAAATGATCAACCACGCTGTTGAAATTGACCCAGAAAACAGCGACGCCCATGCCATCCGGGCTTTGGTATTGGATTGGAACGCCGGGTCACCGCTCATCTCCCAAGAACAACACGACAATTTTTTGTTGGAGGCAGAACAAGCTGCCACACGGGCAACCCAGATTAACAGCCAGAATGTGTTGGCGCAAGCATACCTGGCCGAGGTGCTGATTGACCAACAAAATTGGCTGCAGGCACGCCAACTAGCCGAACGCGCATTGGCGCTCAATCCAAACCTGATGGATACCCACCGAGTGATGGCAGTCGTGCTCGAATCGATTGGCGAGTACCCCAAAGCGATCGAAGAATATAAGCTGGCAGCAGCAATTGAGCCTAATTTAACCTTCCTGTATATTGCTATCGGGGTCAATTATCGTACGCTGGGGCGTCACGAAGAAGCCCTGGAGTATTTCGACCGGGCAGCGACGATCAACAAAAGCCTGGGTATCCAAGACCCGCTGCCCTATATCGCCATCGCCAAAACGTATATCCGCGACGGGCAATTTTTCATCGCCGCGCTCAATGTCCAAAGCGCTCTTTCCTTTGATCCTACCAATGCAGATACCTATGGGCAATTGGGGATCGTGCGCTCACGCGGCCGCAATTTTGAGGGGGCCATCCCGGTGCTGCACTGCGCGGTGCGCGGCTGCAGCGCAGAAGAAAACGAAGAGCTTGGTGTGGCGGTGGTGGGACTGGCCCTACAGGATGCATCGTTAGAATATTACTTGGCCTATAGTTCGCTGCTGTCTGCCTTTGGCGAATGCGATGGCGACCAAGGATCATTGATCTTATTGGCTGAAATTGAAGCCAATTACGCTAATGATCCCATCACGATGGATGTTGTAGAAGAAAACCGGAACGTTTGCGCCTCCTTCAAAACTGGAGGATAATACCTGCACTTGCCGCGCGGGGCAATTCAATAGACACCACACCAGCTGTCTCTACCAGGAAAATGCAGTTTGTTAGGATGCGTAAGAGTTTTATAAGAAGCAAAATCCTTCCCTTGACTTCCCGAAAAAACATCGGTATGATACTCGAGCGTTAGCACTCACCACGACAGAGTGCTAACAGCGCGTTGTAATCTAATTAAATTCCCGAGAGGAGCAAAATATGTCGATTTCTCTAAAACCCCTAGGCAACCGAGTGGTGGTTGAACCCATCGAAGAAGAAGAGGTCACCGCGGGTGGCATCGTGCTGCCCGAAACCGCCAAAGAAAAACCGCAGAAAGGCAAAGTTTTGGCTACCGGTCCTGGTGAGCGCAATGACAGCGGCAACCGTGTTGAAATGGATGTCAAAGATGGCGACATGGTATTGTTTGCCAAATATGCTGGTACAGAGATCAAAATGGATGGCAAGAAACTGCTGATCCTGAAAGAGACTGACCTGCTGGCAATTGTTGCCGGTTAATCAAACAAATCTAAATATTTGCAGCCGGTGTATCAAAACAACCCGCTGCAAAATGCATAGCAAAAACCGTAAGGAGAGATAATAAATGGCTAAACAACTGGTATTTTCCGATGAAGCCCGCCGCAGCTTAAAAGCCGGCGTGGACATTGTGGCCAAGGCGGTAGTTACCACCCTTGGTCCTAAAGGCCGCAATGTGAGCCTCGACCGTAAATTCGGCGCACCGACGATCACCCACGATGGTGTTACCGTCGCCAAAGAGATTGAATTAGAAGACCCGTTTGAGAACATGGGGGCACAACTGCTTAAAGAAGCTGCCACTAAAACAAACGACATCGCCGGAGACGGCACGACGACTTCTACCGTGCTGGCGCATGCTATTGTTACCGAGGGCATGAAGAACCTCGCCGCTGGGGCCAACCCAATGCTGCTCAAGCGCGGTATTGAGGCTGCCACCAAGGCCATTGCCGCTGAGATCACCAAAAACGCTATCGCTGTCAAGACCAAGGAAGACATTGCCAATGTGGCTTCTGTTTCTGCCCAGGATCGTGAGATCGGCGAGTTGATCGCTGAAGTCTTCGACAAGGTCGGCAACGACGGCGTTATCACCGTTGAAGATTCTCAGGGCTTAGAATTTGAAACCGATTATGTTGAGGGCATGCAGTTCGACCGCGGCTATATCTCTCCCTATTTCGTGACCAACCCCGAAAGTATGGATGCTACGATCGAAGAAGCTTACCTCTTGATTTATGACAAGAAGATCTCTTCTGCGCAAGACTTGGTACCGATCCTAGAGAAAATGGTACAGAGCGGTAAGCGCAATCTGGTGATCATTGCCGAAGACATCGATGGCGAAGCATTGGCCACCCTGGTTTTAAACAAACTACGCGGTATGCTCAACGTGCTGGCGATTAAGGCACCGGGATTTGGCGACCGCCGCAAAGCCATGCTGCAGGACATCGCTGTTCTGACTGGCGCGCAGGTTATCTCTGAAGAAACCGGCCGCAAGCTGGAAAGCACCAACATTGACGACCTCGGCCAAGCCGACAAAGTTACCTCCTCGAAAGAGGACACCACCATCGTTGGTGGAAAGGGTGATGCCAAAAGCATCCAAGGCCGTGTTGAGCAGATCCGCGTTGAGATCGACAAAAGCACCAGCGATTACGACCGCGAGAAACTGAACGAGCGCCTGGCCAAGCTTTCTGGAGGCGTTGCCGTCATCCGGGTTGGCGCAGCCACCGAGACCGAACTCAAGGAAAAGAAGCACCGCGTTGAAGATGCTGTTTCGGCGACACGTGCAGCCATTGAGGAAGGCATTGTTCCTGGCGGCGGTGTAGCCTTAATCAACGCCATGCCCACGCTGAACAAAATCAAAATGGACAGCGATGATGCCCAAGTAGGTGTGAGCATTGTTTACCGCTCGCTGGAAATGCCGATGCGCAAGATCTCCGAGAACGCCGGTAAAGATGGTTCCGTGATTATCGAAGGCGTGCGCCGTGCACAGGCTGAGCAAAAGAACACTTCTATTGGTTATGATGTATTGGCCGAAGAGAATGTGGACATGGTCAAAGCTGGATGGATTGACCCCGCCAAGGTAACCCGTGGGGCGTTGGAGAACGCAGCTTCAATTGCTGCGATGATCCTAACCACCGAAGCCTTGATCAGCGACATTCCGGAAGAATCAGCTCAAGCCTCAGCTCCTCCCCAAATGCCTTACTAGTTTCTGGATTTACCAACGGCCCAGGCCCAACGCCTGGGCCGTTTTTTTTGACAAAACCAAGCTTCCGTGCTACAATCCCCAGTATTGATAGATACAGTCATCTCGGCTATTTGCCGGTTTATTGCATCGGGTTACAGAGCAGTTGGGACAACGCCAACCCCAGATGCAATCGCAAGCAGCTTTCCCCATTTCCAGATAGGAACTAATGAGGAATAATTGAAGCGAATTGGCTAAACCCGGCTCCTGGGTTTCTGGCCGGTTGTCTTTGGTTATATTTGAATTAATTTTCAATTTGAATACAGGTATCATTCACTAGAATATTTATATAAACGATTTTCCAAGATGCAAAGTCATCTTGTTTTAGAAAGGTTAGGTAAGAAAAATAATTATGAGTAAAAAATTACGCATTGTTCCCTTGGGGGGCTTAGGGGAAATAGGCAAGAACATGATGGTCTATGAATATGGTGAGGATATCCTCATTGTTGACACCGGGATCATGTTCCCCGAAAACGATATGCTGGGAGTAGACTATATCATCCCAGATTTCCAATATCTTAAAGACAAACGAAACCGGGTCCGCGGCATTGTGATCACTCACGGCCACGAAGACCACACCGGGGCGATCAAAAACGTATTTGAGGAAATAAATGCCCCGATCTACGCTACTGCACTGACCCGCGGTCTGCTGGAAGTAAAGCTGGCCCGCGGCGGCTTGCTAGACCAAGCCGAACTACACACCGTGAACGCAGGCGACAAAGTGACAATTGGCCCCTTCACGGTGGAATTTGCCCATGTCTGCCACTCCATTCCGGATGGCGTAGCCCTGGGTATCACCACTCCCGCGGGGCTGATCGTACACACCGGCGACTACAAGTTCGACCACACACCGGTAGATAACTGGCCGACGGATTATGCAAAATTGGCCGAGTTTGCCGGGCGCGGTGTGCTGGCCTTACTGGCCGATTCGACCAACGCGGATACCCCCGGATGGACGCCATCAGAACGGGTGATTGACCCGGCATTCGATAAAGTTTTCAGCGAGGCACCTGGCCGCATCTTGGTGGCTTCGTTTGCTTCGTTGATCTCACGTATGCAGCAGGTAGGCTTTGCCGCCCAAAACCATAAGCGCAAGATGGCTTTCGTGGGTATCAGCATGCGTGAAAACGCCAAAATGGCCCGGAAATTAGGCTATCTGGACCTGCCGGATGATTTGGTTGTTCCTCTGGAAGAAGCCCTAAAGCTGCCGCCCGAAAAAGTTGTGCTGATGTGTACTGGTTCGCAAGGCGAGCCATCATCGATCATGGGCCGCTTGGCTGTTGGACGCAACCGGCAATTTGAGCTGAAGAAAGGCGACACGGTGGTGCTTTCTTCGCACCCAATTCCCGGCAACGAGGAAACCGTTTTCCGCACCATCAACCGCTTGTTCCAACAAGGCGCTAATGTGATCTACGACCCAATCGCCCCGGTGCATGTATCGGGTCACGCCAGCCAGGAAGAAATGAAATTGATGCTCCACCTGGTCAATCCAGAATATCTCATCCCGATTCACGGGGAACTGCGCCACCTCAAACAGCATGCCCACATCGCAGAAGAAATTGGCATCCCCAAGGAAAACATCGCCGTTGTTGAAAACGGACAAGTGATCGAATTCCAAGACGGGAAAATGAAACTAGGCAAACGAGTGCCGGGTGGCTATGTGTTCGTGGATGGCTCACGGGTCGGTGATATTGGACCCGCAGTGATGCGCGAACGAGAAGCGCTTGCGCGTGACGGGTTTGTGTTCATTAATCTGACTTTGGACCGCAATTCCGGCCAGCTGCGCGAAGAACCAGAAATCATCACCCGCGGTTTCATTTACCCCGAAGCTGCCGACCAACTGCTGAAAGAAGCGCGCAAGACGATCTCCGCCAGCGTGGCACAATCCAACGGGAACATGGTTGATGAAGTGGAAAGGAACTTGAAATCCTTCCTGCATAAAGAAACCAAACGCCGCCCTATGATCTTCGTAGTGGTGAACGAAGTATAGTAGTCAGCGAAATTCAATACGCGAAAAGCGCCGGTCGCAATACGACCGGCGCTTTTTTTGTAGTTTAATATCTAGGGAGCAAGTGTAGCTGTTGGCGTCGGAGTGGCTGTTGAAGTGGCCGTTGGTGTCCCGGTGAGATTGACCGCCGGAGTAAAGCTGGGTGGTGCACCAAAAGTAGGAGTGACCAACCTAATGGGCACGTACAGCAAATCCCCGACTTCGATCAAGTTCGAATCAACGATATCATTGGCTTCAATGATCGCCTCGATGGTGCTAAAGAACTCAGCGGCAATCGAAGCGAGGCTGTCACCCGGCAATACCCGGTAGATGATCTCGTAACCGGCGGGCAGGTTTGGCGGGAGCGGCGTGGGAGTGAACAACGCGGCATCGGGATGCGGGATGATGATGGTTTCGCCAATCTGGAGTACGCGTCCAGGCGTCCAAGCGTTAAAATCCATGATGATCAAAAAGCCAATTTCCGGATCCAATCCAAAACGCTTGGCCAATTCCACCAATGTGTCGCCAGCCTGGACAGTGTACTGGAACGGCGCTACGGCTGTGGCTGTTGCCCCCACCGTTGGCGAAAGTGATGCCGTGGGAGATAAGGTGTCCATTGGCGTATTGGAGGGAGGCAGCGGGGTATGGGTTTCGCTAGGTAGCGGCGTTTTGGACGCCATGAACGCGATATTGTTCAGGCTGGAACCAGTCAGCCAGAGGAACATCGAGAGCACCCCTGAAAAGATCAGCAAAATAGCCAATCCGCCAATTATTAGTGGTCCGTATCGCTGGCGTCTGCGATAGGCTTCAATCATTTCGTACGGTGGTTTTGAGGTCATAGGAGGACTCCCCGGTATGGCCTTTTGGCCACCCCTGAGGATTTAATTCTAACCGATTTTCACGGAAATATATTAAGAATTTACCAATGTTTTGAACATTTGTTTCGAATAATAATATGGAATTTCAGGCCAAGATTATTTCACGTAGTCCCCTCCGAAGGCGAGGCTTTTGATTCAGTAAAAACACGTTCCAACTTTTGGCTGGTGAGCAGCCCAGCAGATGCAGAACTAGCGCCTACCTTGTAGGCAGCATAGACAATTGCCTTTTCTATGGCTTCATAAGGGTTGCGAGTACGCGTATAGATATGCAGAAAGGCAGAAAACAACGCGTCGCCGGCACCAATGGTATTGACAACCGGGCGTACTTGAACCGAGGGAAAAGACTGCATGAAATCGTCGGAACGAACGGCCAGCAAAGCGCCTTGTTCACCCAGTCCGATAACCAAGATCTCTGGAGCATAACGCTCCATCACCGCTTTAGCCCACTCCACGGGTTCCACCGGCAGCAGCTCATCGCTCATAAATAAGATCGAGGCGCTTTCCATAAAATCACGGTTGTAATCATCCTCAAGATCTGCAATGGCATGGACATCTGTGGCGATCACTTTCCCAGCTTTGATTGACTTGGGTAAAAATGGACGGGAAAAATTAATATTACACAATACAAGTAGATCGCTGGCTGCCATGGCTTGTTCAAAGTGGTGCACAGGATATGATTGTTCCTGTATGTTCTTCAGATCAACGTGGATCTGACTGCAGCCTTCCTGATCAAAAAGGATCACGGATTGGGCAGTCTGGGCAATGCGGCTGAGCACAAAATTACTGGGGATATGATCGACCAAAAGGGCTTCGTATACCTGCTTGGCAGCCAAGTCCTGGCCAACCAAGGACAGCAAGCGGGTTTGGTTACCCAGCCGAGTGAACGCCTTGGCAATATTATAACCAACGCCAGAAACGCCGCTCTCGATGCCGAAGAAAGGATAATCCACCGGCCGGTAAGGGATGGGGAAAGATTCCACCTTGAGCGTAGTTTCTATATTAATCAAACCGGAAATTAAAAATTTAGCCATATTCAATAATTATATTGGGAGGGGGGATTAATCGCGTTCGATCCAGATCGTGACTGGACCATCATTGGCGATCTCAACGAGCATGTCGCCGCCAAACTCACCTGTTTGGGTGGGGACACCCTGCGCCTGCAAGCGCACGGCGAAATCATCCACCAGGGGTTGGGCAATCTCCGGTGAGGCGGCGCACACAAAAGAGGGCCGGCGGCCTTTGCTGGTATCTGCATACAAAGTGAACTGCGAAACAACAATGGCTTCGCCGCCAATATCCAGAAGCGATAGGTTGGTCTTGCCCTCATTGTCGGCAAAGATGCGCAGGTTGGCTATTTTTTCGGCCAAGTAATTTACCTGGTCGGCGCCATCATCGGGGCCGATCCCCAGCAAGATGACGACACCCGTCCCTATCTCTGCCACTGCAGCCCCAGCCACACTTACGCGTGCCTGCCTGACGCGTTGAATAACAGTACGCATTTCAGCCAGCTGCTTCCTGCTGCTTTTTGCCGTATTTCTCGGCTTTCCGGCGGATACGGTTCCACACGCCGGTAAGCCCCATGGCTTTCTTCATCGCGTAAAGAGTTTCCTGAGTTTCTTGGCGCGCTTTTTGCGTACCGGTATATATGATCTCTTCAATATACCCGCTGATTTCGTATTTTTCACGGCGCTCGCGCATAGGGTCGAGGAATTGGTTAATCGCCTTGGCCAATTTCTCCTTCACCTCAACATCGCCAACTTTGCCAGCCTGGTAACGTTCTTTGAGGTCTTCAACTTCACGCTTGTTGGGATTGAAAACATCATGATAGATAAAAACCGGGTTGCCTTCCACCGTACCGGGGATATCCGCGCTGACGCGATTGGGATCGGTATACATAGACTTGACCCGCTTCTCGACATCTTTGACCGTATCGCTGAGGAATATTGCGTTCCCCAAGCTCTTACTCATTTTACGCTGCCCATCCGTGCCGACCAAGGTCGGCACTTCACCAACCAATCCATCCGGCACCGGTAAGGTCTCACCATACAGGTGATTGAACCGGCGTGCAATTTCTCGGGTCACTTCAACATGGGCGATATTGTCTTTACCCACCGGCACCAAATTGCCTCGCACGCACAAGATGTCGGCCGCCTGCAGAACCGGGTAGCCTAACAAGCTCAGGGGCATTTCAATATTAGCGTCTCGCGCCATATCTTTTAGGCTGGGCATACGCTCCAATCGGGCTACGGTGGCCAAGCTCTGGAAGAGCGTATACATCTCATGGATCTCCGGAATGCCCGATTGCAAGTAAAAGGTCACTTTATCGGGATCGATCCCGGCAGCAATTGAATCCAGCACCAAATCGCGCGCATTCTGGTCAACTTCAGCGATATGCTCGGGTGAATTCTTGGTAGTGAGCATATGCAAGTCTGCAATGATGAAGAAACTCTCGTATTCTTGCTGGAAACTGACGCGGTTCTTCACTGTGCCAACATAGTGGCCCAGATGCAGCTTCCCGGTGGGTCTGTCTCCCGTAAGCATTCTTTTTTGTACAGCCATGTCTCACTCCGAATTAAAAAATGGTTGCTACTTGGTTTGCGCCAATTTCTTGCGCAGCAACCCGATGATCTCGCCGTCTTCAGGATGGCGGCTCAACTGCTTTTTGGAAAAAATCAGCTCATCATCCACACTGAATTCAAAACGCCCTCCCTCTGAAACCACCAAAGAAAAGGTATCTATCTGCCGTTCTATCTCTTTATCTGCCAAAATTTCTGCCATCAAACTGACGGCTTTTTCGGTATATTTTCAAGCCGCGCAGTATTCCAAACGAATTTTTATCATCAATGAACCTCATAATAGGATTATTAATACACCCCGCCAACTTGCGACGGGGCTGCCAGCCAATCTCATACGGCATGAGGGGAGTATATCACATCTTAGAATTTCCATGCTATTGATGACATTATCCTGAGAGAAGCTTGCACAACAAGCAAGTTGGCTTATAATGCACCCGTGCCAACACCTTTTTACCATTTGAGCATCGCCGACGAAATACTGTCTCACCCGGGACTTGCAGACCCCTTACGCCAATTCCTTGGTGCGAACGCCAGTGCATTCCTCTTTGGGAAAGTTGCTCCGGATGTGCAGGTGGTCTCTGGAGAGCGGCGCGAGGTCACCCATTTCTACACCTTGCCGCCAGCAGACAATACGCCAGCGTGGCAGCGCATGCTCAAGGCGAACCCATCTCTGGCCGACCCCGCAGAAATGTCCAGCCAAAGAGCTGCTTTTCTGGCTGGATACTGCTGCCATCTGCAGGCCGATGAGCACTGGTTGTTCAATCTTTTCATTCCAGTGTTTGGACCCGATGCCCAATGGGCAGATTTTCGCCAACGCTTATACCTGCACAATGTGCTACGGGCTTATTTGGACCATCAGGTACTATCGAATTTGTCTCCACAAGCCGGTCCAACCTTGCAGGCCGCTCAGCCGGAAGACTGGCTTCCATTTGCAGCACAGGCTCACTTGATCGAATGGCGCGATTATCTTGCGGCGCAATTACAGCCGGGAGCAGCCATCCAGACCATTGAAGTCTTTGCCGAACGACAAGGGCTGCCCGCCGAATCTTTTCGTGAACTATTGGGTTCTAAAGACAAAATGAAGCGCGAGATATTCGCCCACATTTCCAAACAAAAACTAAGCTCCTTCCGCGCCCAAGTCGTGGAAAAAAACATAGCCCTTTTAACCAAATACTTGAGCAGCCATCCTGCGCTGCAGCAAGGATAAGATATTGACAAATCCTATATTTCTCTCGATCATCATACCCGCCTATAACGAGGAAAAGCGATTACCAACAACGCTTGAGCAGGTTGCCGCCTACCTGGAGAAGCAGTCCTTTTCTGCTGAAGTGCTGGTCATCGAAAACGGCAGTTTTGACCGCACGCTGGAAATTGCCCAGGATTTTGCTTCAAAGCATCCCCAGTTTAAGGCGTTCCACAAAACCGGGCGCGGCAAAGGATTGGCCGTGCGCCACGGGATGCTCAAAGCCCAAGGCACTTTCCGCTTTATGTGCGACGCCGACCTCTCCATGCCCATAGATGAACTGAACCGCTTTTTACCACCGGCAGTCGTAGATGCCGATATCGTCATCGGGTCGCGCGAGGCCCCTGGCGCGGTGCGGTACAAGGAGCCGGCTTACCGCCACATCGGCGGGCGGGCAATCAACTCACTGATCCGTTGGTTCGCTCTGCCCAACCTACAAGATACGCAATGCGGGTTTAAATGTTTCCGCGGGGAGGTTGCCGAAGATCTTTTCAAACACCAGCGCATCAACGGCTGGTCTTTTGATATTGAACTGTTGTATGTCGCTCGGATGCGCGGGTATAAGATCATTGAACTTCCGATCCCATGGTATTACTCACCAGACAGCCATGTACAACCGGTTAAAGATGCCATCCGCCTGACCCTGGACGTACTCGATATTCGCCGCAATGCCCGCCAAGGGGTGTATGACAAAAAGGTTTGATCCAGCGCTGCTGCCCACCCGGCCTGATCTGAGTCTTGAGCGCGGTCTATGGCAAGCCGGCGTGGCCAGGATTGCCGGCATGGACGAAGCCGGACGGGGAGCATTGGCCGGGCCGGTTTGCGCCGCCGCGGTAATTTTCCCCGCTGAGCCCGAGTTATTCAACACCTTATTTGGGGTCAACGATTCAAAGAAAATGACCGCCCAGCAGCGAGACTCTTGGGCGGCAACCATTCAAGAGACCGCCCTGGCCTGCTCAGTTGCCTTTGCATCTTCGCTGGAAATTGACCAAATTGGTATTGTTCCGGCCACACACCTGGCGATGCAGCGCGCCTTAACCACCCTAAGATTCTCTCCCGATCACCTATTGATTGACGCGCTGCTGCTGTCGGAGGTCTCGCTGCCGCAAACTTCCCTGCTCAAAGGGGACGCCCGCAGCCTGAGCATCGCGGCGGCTTCTATCTTAGCCAAAACCAGCCGGGATAATCACATGCGGGAGCTAGACAGACAATACCCACGCTATGGTTTTGCCAAACACAAAGGCTATGGTACCGCGTTCCACCGGGCTGCCATGAAGAAATGGGGACCTTGCCCGATCCACCGGATTACTTTCGCACCGCTGCGAGAAATGCTATAACCATCTCAGCTTTCATTTTGTCTACACCACCACATTCAAAAAGCGGTTAAACTTAAACGATGTTCAATATCACATGGCCCCCAATCCCCTCCCGCAAGGTTACGCTGGCGCTGAGCATAACAGCCATTGCAGCAGCGCTGTTGGCGTGCAGCCTACCCAAAACCACGCCAACAGCGTTTTCCCAACCAGCCAATACCCTAACGCCGCCAGCCGCTGCAACCCAGCCCGCAGCATCAATGCCCGTGGCTACGCCTTCTCCACTTCATATCCCCCCGACCCCAAATCTCACCCCCTCCCCCACGCCTCATACAAATTTCAATGTTGGCAAGCTCAGCAGTGTTGAAAAGAATATCGTGTACTGTGCGGTGGATGAAGTGCTGCTCTTCTTAGATATTTACTATCCCGCCATGGCCAACCGCTCCTGGCCGGTGGTTATCCTGCTCCACGGCGGGGGATGGTCCAGCGGGGATAAGGCCGGCGGCATAGCCCAAAGCTACGCAGAACCGCTGCAGCAAGCTGGTTTCTTAGTCGCCGCGGTCAATTACCGCTTATCACCAGAATTTATTTTCCCAGCCCACTTGGAAGATGCCAAGTGCGCGGTGCGCTACCTACGGGCACACGCTGCTGACTACAACCTTGACGCCGACCACATCGGTGTATTGGGTTTTAGCGCCGGAGGCCACCTGGCGGCCTTGCTTGGCACCACGGACCGCAGCGCGGGCTTTGACGATACCGGCAGCTACCTCAGCCGCAGCAGCCGGGTGCAGGCCGTTGTGGACATTTCTGGGCCAACCAACCTGAGGTTATTCTGCGATCCAGGTATTGTTGCCCGCGTGTTTGGCGCCAGCAGCTGCAACGACCGTGACACCTTGTTCCCCACCGATCCGGCTAGCTACATCTCCGCCGATGACCCACCCTTCCTGATCATCCATGGCAGCCGGGATAGGGCCGTTGCAATCGAGCATTCCTACGCGCTCAAAGAAAGCCTGGACGAAGGCGGCGTGCCGGCCACCCTGCTGGTCGTGCAAAATGCCGGGCACAGTTATACGCCGCTTTCTGAACCGATGGAACCATCTCTGGAACAAGTTACCCAGATCATCATTCAATTTTTCACGGATACACTTTTTTAGCGTTTTTATTGGGGAGCTTGCAGGTTTAAAATAATACTGGGAAACATGGAGTTCATGTTTCCCAGTGTTTAAAATACTATCTATATCCAAATTTTGGGAGGGCTATTCTTCTACTTCTGGCGCTCGCGGCACCAAGTTTTCTTCTTTCAGCCAACCATTGCCCGCATTCCCAGAAACCTCATACCATACGACATCACCCTGGGTGCGAATGGCAATCACCACCACATCCGTTCCGGCTAATACCTGCGAACTAAAGAAACGATCTCCAGGATTGCCATACAAGGGCACCAACGCGCCGTATGACCCACCGACGATGGTCACTTCGTCATCTACCTTGTAGATGCCTTTGGAATTACCTTCGGAAGTCGGCGTCACTGAAGGCGCAGCAAGCCGAGTCGCCTCAGCAGAGGGTTCTATACTGCCAGCAGCTTTACATGCCAGAGCGGGCAGCACCATCAAGGTGAACAGGATCAATACAATAATCGTAGTTTTATTTGTAGGTTTCATATCTTTATGCCTTACCACGCATTTTCGGATCAAATGCATCTCGTAAACCGTCCCCAAAGAAATTGAAGGCCAAGGTTAGCAAGGTCAACGCGGTTCCCGGCACTAACACCAAGTGCGGGTTCGATTTGATTCCAGCATAGCCGTCATTGATCATCGCGCCCCAGCTTGGGATCGGAGGATTCACGCCCAGGCCAATAAAGCTCAGGATGGCTTCGGTGAAAATATATCCGGGGATCGCCAAGGTTTCTGCAATCAAAAGCGGGCCGAAGATATTGGGTACCAAATGCTTGAAAATGATGCGTGTATTGGGAGCGCCAATCGCTCTGGCAGCTTCCACGAATTCTTTGTTCTTATAGGACAAAACCTGACCACGTGCCAAGCGCGCCATACCAATCCAGTTCAACACACCCAGTGCGATGAACAAGAACATCAAGCCGCCGGAAGATTTATTCCAATTTATCAATGCGCCGGCCACTCCAGTTTTGACTCCTTCACTGGTCAGGGCTTGGAAATAGACCTGCATCAAGATGATGATCGGCAGCAGCGGTATGGCATATAAGAAGTCAACCAAACGCATGAACACATTATCCAGCACGCCTCCGAAATATCCGGAGATGGTTCCTAAAACGGTGCCGATGATCAATGCCACAGTTGATGCGACCACAGCCACTGAGAGGGAAACCCGGGTCCCATAAATAACCCGGCTCCACAAATCGCGCCCCAACGCGTCTGATCCGGTGAAATAAATTGTGCAGCCCCATTCGATGAACGTTCCCGACCAATGACAAAATTCTTCGGCATATTCTTCTGTGATGACATACCCGGTCATCGGCTTGGCCCGATTTTGCCGCGTATTTTGCTGTTCAAAGTCATACGGGGTAATTAAAGGTGCAATAAACGCCGTAACAATCACCAAGATCACAAACAATAATCCAGCTACGGCCAGCTTATTGCGCTTGAATTCGCGCCAAGCATCACTGAATGGACTGCGTGGTTTTACATCTAAACCTTCTGGGATAATCAAATTCTTGTTTTCAGCCACAATTCTTCCTCGTTATTTTAGTCGTAGCGGATGCGTGGGTCTAACCAAGCATACATCACATCGACCATGATATTGCCAGAAATCAGCAGTACACTGTAGATCAATGTCAGGCTGGTGATCAGGAAATATTCCCGACCGCCAATTGCCCCAATAAAGCGGCGTCCCATGCCGTTGATGGCGAAGATCTGCTCCACCACCAGCGAACCGGTCAACACGCCGGCAAACAATGGCCCTAACACGGTTGCAATCGGGATCATTGAGTTCTTGAGCGCATGCACCAAGATCACAACCCGTTCTTTCAAGCCTTTGGCTCGTGCCGTGCGGATATAGTCCTCAGACAAGACCTCGAGCAAGCCAGCGCGTGTCAGCCGGGACAAGCCGGCTGAAATGCCGGTCCCCAAAGCAAACACGGGCATTACGGCATGCATCCAGAAATCCTTTGTCATCGGCGGCAGGAAGCCCAACTTGAAGGGTGGGTTAGCGCCCCAAAATGCATTCGGGAACCAGTCCAGCTCAACACCAAAGACATAAATCAACACAGGGCCTAATACCAGGTTGGGGATTGAAACCCCCAATACAGCAATCAGCGTAGCCGCATGGTCTATCGTGGAATTATGCTTCAAAGCTGCAATGATCCCTGTGGGGATCCCGATCAAAAATCCTAGGGTAACCGATAACAGACCAACCTGAATGGACACCGGGAAGGTTTGCGCCACGATGTCATTAACATCCTGGCTTTGATCACGCATCATCGGGCCAAGGTCGCCCTTGAGCAGGTTACCCATATAGGTAAAGAACTGCACATAAAGCGGTCGATCCAGTCCGTATCGTTTTTCCAGCATGACACGGGTTTTTTCCGGCATGGCCTTTTGCCCTACTGCGTCGAACGGACCGCCAGGCATGGCTTGGACCAGCAAGAATGTTGCAAGTGCAATGGCGAACATGACAGGTACTGCCACTAAAAAGCGACGGATGATGAATTTTGTCATTTCAGCCTCCTTATAAAATATGTATTATTCAATCGTAGCGTATGCGTGGGTCTAACCAGGCATACATCACGTCGACGACAATATTGCCAGTGATTAATAAAACACTAAAGATCAGGGTCAGGCTGGTTACCAGTAAATACTCGCGTTCGCCAATACCCTGGATAAAACGCCGGCCCATTCCGTTGATCGCAAAGATCTGCTCAACCACCAAAGACCCGGTCAACACGCCAGCAAACAATGGGCCCATCACGGTCGCGACCGGGATCAGGGCATTTTTCAAAGCATGTACAACAACCACGACTCGCTCACGCAGGCCTTTGGAGCGCGCCGTCCGCAAATAATCCTCGTTGAGTACATCCAGCAGCCCCGCACGGGTCAGCCGGGCAAGCCCCGCTGAAATACCCGTTCCCAGGGTGAAGACTGGCATGACTGCATGCGTCCAGAATTTCGCCGTCATGGGTGGCAAGAAGCCCAAGGCGAATGGCGGGTCTGCGCCCCAAAAGGCATTGGGGAACCAATCCAACTCCACACCAAAGATATAGATCAAAACTGGCCCTAAGACCAAATTAGGTATCGATACACCCAGCACAGCCAAAAAAGTGGCGGCGTGGTCGGTCATCGTGTTGCGCCGAATGGCGGCAATGATCCCAGCCGGCACCCCGATAAGCATCCCCAACAGCAAGGAAAGCAAACCCAGCTGAATAGAGACAGGAAATGTTTGGGCAACGATATCATTCACCTTTTGGCCGCTGTTGTCGTTGTAGATAATGCCCAGGTCGCCGTGCAGCAAATTCCACACATAACTGCCGAACTGCACATACAACGGGCGGTCCAATTTGTACTTGTCAATGAGGATCATAACTGCGCTTTCCGGCCGCGCTTTGTTTTCTATGGCATCAAAGGGGCTGCCCGGCAAGGCATGGACCAGTAAAAAGGTGGCCAAGGTGATGGCAAATAATACCGGCACTGCCACCAATAGCCGTCGTGCAATAAATTTTTTGATCATTACGGCCTCCTTGTCTGGTTCAAATAACAGCTGATGTCAAATTTGTAAATCTAAAGCCAATAAAGCTTCAACAATAATTGCAATATTCTGGTTCTTGTTGTTTTTTTGAAAAGGGGGGAGCAGAAAGAACCTGCTCCCCCCTCCCTTTGCTACTTACTCTAAATCGTTACTAGAAAAACTACTCACCCTTGTAGGCGGCTCTAGCTTCGACGTCGAGGTTCCAGGTGTACCATTGGTCCCCACCGAACAGCGCGGGCACCCGGTCTAACCAGGAGTGGTTGGCAACGAATGCAATGCGAACAAAGAGCGGTGCCATCGGGAATTCACCTTCATAACCGAAGAAGTTCTCTTCGATCTGGCGGTAAAGTTCTTCGCGGACGGCAGGATCGGATTCTTCGCGAGCCTGGACGATCAGATCGTCGGTCTCGGTGCATTCGCGCACGCGGCGGTCATCGGCTTCACACCAAATCACGTCGCCAACCCAGTTGTTCTCGTCAGCATAGTCGGGGCCCCATCCCAGCGTCCACATGTGCGGGCGGTTGGGGGCGTCCGGCTTGGTAGCTGCCAGCAACTCGGAGAAGGACAACTGCTCAATGGAGATCAGTTCAGCCGAGCAGCCCAGGTTCTCAGACCAGTTGGCCTGTGCATACTCAATCCAGTTCAAGGTGGATTGGCCGCTGTAGCCCATCAGGGTCACATTCGGGAAGCCTTCGCAGTCCGGATATCCGGCTTCTGCCAGCTGCTCTTTGGCCCAGACGGGGTCAAAGCCAACACCAACTTCGTCGATCGGCGGGGCGCCGAAGATTCCAGGAGGCGCAAAGTGCTTCATGGGCAAGCCCTGGCCCTGGCGAACGGTGTCGATGAAGGTTTGGCGGTCGAACGCAGCGCTGAAGGCGCGGCGTACGTGCACGTTGTTGAACGGTTCTTTCTCGTGAGCAAAGTCGAAGTAGAAGACAGCCAAGTCTGCGATCTGGTCGGTCTCATCCGGGTAGTTGTCCAGGTGAGCCTGCAGTTCTGCATCCGGGATGCCGGAGCCTTCAACGTCACCATCCAGCCACAGTGCGTAGCCGGTGGAGCCATCGGGCACAACGTCGATCACGAACTTGTCGATATTGCCATCGCCAGCCATGTCGGCAGGCATAAGCGGGTTGCGGACGGCAATGCGGCGCACGCCGTGCACCCACTCGGCCAAAGCGTAGCGGCCGTTGGTCACGATCAAGCCGGCCTCTGTCCACTGGTCGCCGTTCTCTTCAATGGCCCACTGAGGTGTGGCGGCCATTGTCCAGATCGGGGTCATGGAAAGGAAGAAGCTGGCGGGGAACTCGAGCTCGATAACCAGTGTGCCTTCGTCGGTGGCGGTAACGCCAATGGCGTCGTAGTCTTCTTCGGTTACAGCATCAGGATCATCGGCGAAAAGGACAGCGCCGCAGCCCTTGAGCTGAGGAGCAACAACCGTGCTGTAGTAGGAACCCAGTTCGGGGTCACAAGCGCGCTTGATGCCATACTCGAAGTCGTAGGCGGTCACGAAGCGGGGGTTGCCCTCTTCGTCAACTTCCTGCGTGGTCTCGCCAGACACCGGGTTGTAGTTCACCCAGGGGATGTCGGTGCGGATGGCGAAAGTGTAGGTCAGACCATCTTCGCTGATGTCCCAGCTGGTGGCGGCTTCCGGAACTACCTCGGCGGTATCGAGATCATAGTTCGTCAGGTGGACGAACAAGTTCTCGATATAGGTGATGGAGACAGTGTCCTCACCACGCTGCGGGTCGAGGGTCGGGATGTCGGTGGTGCTGTAGCCATAGCTGACGACCTCTTCCATCGTGTGGGGCGGTTCCTCGGTAACTTCAGTACCAGGGCCTTCCACTTCCTCAGTTGGGGTATCCTTACCAGGACCACTCGTGTCATCAGTTGGCGCTTCAGGGGTGCTGCCGGTGCAAGCAACCAATGCCAAGCTGGCGATCAAAAGAATGACCAACAGGGCGGTTAATTTCTTTGCTTTCATAAGTCTTTTTCTCTCCTTTAAGAATTTAGTAAAAAAGGTTGACAAAACATATTTACTTTGTCACTCAGTCGCATCACCTCCTTGGTAAAAGCTGGTGATAGAGTTCAATAATTATCGACTAATTAATCCATCAAACCACATGGCAAGCAACCCAATGCCGCGGGGCCACTTCTCGCCATTCGGGAGTCTCTTCTCTACAGATATCGATAGCCACCGGGCAGCGCGGGTTGAAATTGCAGCCTTGCGGCGGGTTTGCCGGGCTGGGGACATCCCCAACCAAGATCGTGCGCTGGCGTTTGCGCTCTTTCACCGGGTCGGGGATCGGCACGGCGGAGAGCAGCGCTTTGGTATATGGGTGCAGCGGGTTGGTATACAGCTCGTCCCGGTCGGCCATCTCGACGATCAAGCCCAGGTACATCACTGCGGTGCGCGAGGCAATATGGCGCACCATGCTCAAATCGTGGGCAATAAACAGATAGGTCAGCCCAAACCTTTCTTGGAGTTCTTCCAACAGGTTAACCACCTGCGCCTGGATAGAAACATCCAAAGCCGAGATCGGCTCATCGCAAACAATGAAGCTCGGCTGCAAAGCCAAGGCGCGCCCAATGCCGATACGCTGGCGCTGCCCGCCGGAAAACTCATGCGGGTAGCGGTTGACCAACGAAGGGTTCAAGCCCACCAGTTCCATCAATTCTTTTACCCGTTCACGGCGCTCGGCCTTGTTGCCGATGCCATGGATCTCCAGCGGCTCGGAGATGATCGTCTCTACGGTCATCCGCGGGTTAAGCGAGGCATATGGGTCCTGGAAGATCATTTGGATATTGCGGCGTGCTTGGCGCAGTTCTTCATCGCGCATGCTGGTGAGGTCCACGCCCTCATAAAACACCTTGCCCTCTGTCGGGCGGTGCAGTTGCAAAATGGTTCGCCCGGTGGTGGATTTGCCACAGCCGCTCTCACCCACCAATCCCAGGGTCTCGCCTTCATAGATATCCAGGGATATGCCATCCACAGCCTTTACGCTGCCAACTTCTTTTTGGAGGATCAACCCGCGTGTGATCGGGAAATGTTTCTTCAGGTTTTCAACACGTACTAAAACTTTCTCATTACTCATCGTAGTTCACCTGTCTCAATGTTTACCCAGCATGCAGCCATGTGCTTTGGAGCGTACTCCACCAATGGCGGGTTCTCCGTGCGGCATTTCTCTTTCACAAAATCGCATCTTGCAGCAAAAGGGCAGCCCTGGGGCAAAGCAACCAAGTCAGGGGGCAAACCTTCAATCACCTTTAGTTTTCGGCGTTCAGAGCTGTCCACCCGCGGCAGTGAACGCAGCAGCGCGGCGGTATACGGGTGCCGCGGGGTGGCATACAGGTCTTCAATCGGGGCATCCTCAACCACGAACCCGGCATACATCACAAGGATACGCTCTGCCAAGCCGGCAATCACACCCAAGTCGTGGGTAATCCAAATCAAGGACATGCCGAACTGCTCTCTCAGCCGTTTTACAATGTCCACGATCTGCGCTTGGATGGTCACATCCAGCGCTGTAGTTGGTTCATCGGCGATCAACAAACTAGGGTTGCAGGCCAGGCCAATCGCAATCATCACCCGCTGGCGCATACCGCCAGAGAATTGGTGAGGATAATCTTTCAACCGATCGGCTGCTTCGGGGATACCAACCAAGGACAAGATCTCGGCAGCACGTTTTTCTGCCTCATCGTCATCCATATCCAAATGCGTTTGCAGCGGCTCCATCAATTGATGGCCGATGGTCAACACAGGATTTAGAGATGTCATGGGGTCTTGGAAGATCATAGCGATCTGGCTGCCACGGATATTGCGCATTTCCTCATCAGAAACTTCTAACAAGTTTTTCCCGTGGAAGTAAATCCCTTTTCCCCCGATCTTGGCTGGCGGCTCTGGAAGCAACCGCATCACAGAAAGCATGGATACACTTTTTCCGCATCCGCTTTCACCTACAATCCCTAACGTTTCACCTTCTCGCAAGGAATAGCTGATGCCGTTTACTGCATGCACCACACCATCTTGCGTATAAAACTCGGTGCGCAAGTCTTGTATATCTAGAACGACAGGTTTCTCGGACAAAGCTCTTGCTACCTCCTGTTACTAAATTTTATCTTCACTTTATACTACATGTGGAAAACTGCAATTTAACACGCTCATCTTACCCTCAAATGTATTAATCGTCAACAATAACCCAAGCGTTCCAAAAAGGCTTGTTTTTTCACCTGGGCTGCGATGACAATACGAGGCAGTGCATTTGCCAAATCCGTTTTCCAATATATCCTTCACATTGTTTACTGCTGCGTCTCAATCGTTGATGAAACGCCGTCCTTGCGATTCCTCCAGCCCTTAGGTGGAAGTGATCCGGTTTCCATAGAAGAACAACATCAGAGAATAGGAAGCTTCACCAGATCCCCATCCGTGACTGCTGGGCACGACATCCCCTTCAAAAAGCCAAACTAAATAATCCCTCAACTGAGCCAAAAGCCAAAGCGAGGCGACTTCGAATAAGCGGTAGTAATCCCGTCCACTAGACCGGGGTTGTTTCGCGGCAGTGTCCAGCAGCTCTTGGCGCACTCGTGCTGAGGGCGCATTGACATTCGCCCAATTCTTCAATGAACGAGCAAGCAAGATGTCAAATTCATTTTCTTGATTTGGCTGCTTATTAGGTGAAATCATATTGCATTCCTATTACATAATTTTCTTGGGCACTCATGAACTTCTTTAAGGCATCTCGCCCATAGTGCAGTCTGGATTTTACCGTTCCTTCGGGCACATCCAGCAAATCCGATATTTCCTTGAGCGAATAATCGCCCAGATAATACAGTGCGATCACCACTCTTTGCGGAAGCGGCAGCGATTGGATGGCATACTCGATTTGCTGCCATTCCTCTCGCGTTTCGGCGATTTGGTGCGGAGCCTGTTTTTTCTCGCCCGCCAGCCACTCGGTCACATCTTCCAATGGCTGCAGCCAGCGTCTACGCCGCACCCAGGTATAAGCCAAATTGGCGGTCACCCTTGCCAGCCAAGGCTCCAACGGCCGGTCTGGCTCAATACGGTCTGCGAACCGGTACAAACGCAGGAAAGCCTCCTGCATTAAATCGGCAGCCACTTCCGGGTCGCCAGCAATACCTAGAGCCGTGCGAAATACAAGCTTGTTGAAGCGATCGTAAAGCTCACCCAATGCTTCATGATTACCGGCCTGCAGGTCTAGGATCAACTCTCGTGTATTGGTTGCATTCATTAGGTTTGAAATACCTTTTATGCTTACTTATATACGCTCTGCTGCTGCAAAAGGTTCATCGCCGCGGAATTATATTATTTGATTTTTAGGAATTGGTGCCTGTTGGGCAAATCAATCGCCATCACCCAGGCGTAAACGCACATATGATTCATATCTTTCCGGATGTATTTTACCATTTTCTAACGCTTCTAACACCCCACATCCGGGTTCTTGCATGTGCGAGCAGCTGCTGAATTGGCATTCCTGGACCAGCGGGGCCAATTCCGGGAAATAGGCGTCAAGCTCTTCAGGCTCAATATCCCACAAGGTGAGCGCCTTTAGACCTGGTGTATCCGCCACATAGCCACCGCCGTCCAGTGCAAACATTTCGCGCACCACGGTGGTATGCTTGCCTTTCCGCGTCCCCTCGCTGATCGCCGAGACATTCAATCCCAGCCCGGGCTGGACAACATTCAACAAGCTGGATTTCCCCACCCCAGACGGCCCCGCCAGCACCGATACCTTCCCGCGCAGCTCTTTCCTCAGCTGGGAGATGCCTCGTTTATTCAAAGCCGACGCAAAAATCAATTTATAGCCGATCTGGGGATAATGGCCAAATAAAGCCTGGGCCTCCCGCCGGGAAACCAAGTCCGTCTTGTTGGCCACGATCAACACCGGAATATTCTGCACCTCGGCGATCACTAAGAAGCGATCCAACATGCGCATCCGCGGCTCGGGGTCGGCGCAGGCAAATACAAATACTGCTTGGTCTGGGTTAGCAATGATGATTTGCTCATAATCCCCCCGGGCAATTGGCGCGGGACGCGATAGCTGGCTGCGGCGCTCTTCCACTTCTTCGATCATCCCGCTGCCGTCTTCCTGCCGCGAGAACTGCACCCAATCCCCCACCGCCACAATATCACCATAACGACGGCCCTGCTTAAAACGCCCGCGTAAATGCGCCACAATCTTCTGGCCCCCGGATGCCACCGTATAAAAACCGGATTGGCTGCGTGTGACGATGCCGCGTTCTAAATCCATGATCGCTCCCGTGTGATGCTACGGGAAAGTGGTTTGGCCTCCATTCCCGTTACCATCCCCGACCTCTTCCGGCTCCGGCGGACGGGGCACGCCGATGCTTTCCTCCCACCAATAGCGGGTCTGCGGTTTACCAAAGAAATAGATCTCTGCAATCCGCCGGAAGATCGGGGCAGCATAATCCGAACCGTCACCGGCATTTTCAACCAGCACCGCAATGGCGATGTCGGGACGGTTGGGCCGTTCGGAAAAAGTATAGCCGATGAACCAGGCATGAGGTAGATCGTTCACGGTGCCGGTCTGCGCCGTTCCGGTCTTGCCTGCCACGGGGATGCTGAAGCCGGTAAAGCGGCGGTATGCTGTACCGCGCTCGTTCACGATCACCATGCGCATGCCGGTGCGGACGGCCTGCAGTGTTTCCTCGCTGATCGGCAGCGTCCCATTGATCTGTGCTTCGAACTGCAGGCTGATGGTGCCGTCTGGCGATTCGATCATTTCGATCAACTGCGGCCGGTAAAGCGTCCCGCCGTTGCCAATGGCGGCGACATATGCTGCCGCCTGCAGCGGAGTGATCAAAGTCGTACCCTGCCCGATGGCCTGCTGTACAGCCCCCCCCACCTGCTGGCCGGGGTCGGTGATATTGCCCGCTTCCTCGGTCAACGGGAACAACCCGGTGGGGGAACTCAAACCAAAGCCGCGGGCCAGGTCGGCAACCAGCGTTGGGAAGCCATTGTTATACAGCACGTAGCCAATTTCATAGAACCACGGGTTGCACGAGCGCATCAAACCTTCCAGCAGGTTAAGCTGCCCGCTGGCCGGCAATCCCTTTTCCAGTGTCCAATCCGCCAAGGGTGTTCCCAGGCGGTCCCAGGTATGCCCACAGAACAGCTCGCTCTGCGGGGTGTATATCCCGCTTTCCAAAGCGGCAGACAACGTCACCACTTTAAAGATCGAACCAGGAGGGTATTGGCCGTGGGTTGCCCGGTTGAAAAACGGCGCCGTAGGGTCATTGACCGCATCTTCCCACTCAAACTGGGAATTGAAATTGGCCGGGTCGGCTGCATTGGGGTTGAACCCAGGGGAAGACACCATTGCCAGCACCCGTCCGGTATCCCGCTCCATCACCACGATAGCCCCGGTGAAATCGCGAATGGCATTTTGCGCCTGCAGCTGCAGGTCCTTTTCCAAGGTAGTATAGATCGATTGTGCGGCTTGGGCCTCACTGCGCCCCAAGGTGGTCACAATTTCGCCGGCCGGGTTGATCAAATACAACGCGCCGCCGCGTTTGCCCGCCAGGTATGGTTCCCCCCAGCGCTCAAGTCCCATTCGCCCCACCCTGGCGTCTGCGGGATATCCCAAGCGAGCCCATTCATCGACCTCATCCGCCGGGATCGTCCCAAAATAACCCACTGTCTGCGGCGCTGCCCCGCCAGCATAAGACAAGCGGCCATCGTACGCCTCCCAGCGCAGCGCATCCCCATAGCCTTCCAAATAGGCCCGGTACTCATTAAAACGATCCTCGGAGACCTCGCCAGCGGGGATAAAAAAGGGCGGGTTTTCGATGAAAAAACGCGCTGACAGCATTGTTGGATCCAAGCCGGTCATCCTGGCGATCTGGGAAACCAATCCGCCGCCCTCTTTCTCACCAATCCCGCTGGGGAGTACGGTGAGCGCATAAATGCGGGCATCGGTTACCAAAGCGCTGCCATCACGGTCATAGATATTGCCGCGGGCAGGCACGAAATATTCCATGCTCAAACGGTTGCCCCCGGCCAGCTCCGCCATGATCAAACGGTCGTCCCAGATCACCCGCCAAGGCTCGTTCGGTTGGCGGCTCAAATTCATCGTGGTTTCACTGGTGATCGGTCCGACGATGGCTGATACCAAGGTCACCCGATAGGCAATTTGCGCATTATATGGTTCCACCAGCGACTGCAAGATCTCATATTCCACAGCGCTCAAATTGGCCTCAGAGGCCACGTGCTGGTAGCGCCCGGTAAAGAATTCCAGCCCAATCCCATCCTGGCTGATCGATGTGAGCATATTGAACATCTGCTCATATTCCCAGTTTGCCCAGGCATCCAAATAAGCCCGCGCCGTGACGCTAGGGTCTGGTGCGGCGTTCAAAGTGGTTTCAGGGGTCGGCAGGGTACGCGGGCCACTTGCTGTCGGGGCCACCGAATTGCTCGAAGGCAAACTACATCCAGCGGCCAAAATAAGCGCCAGGTAAATCCAATTTTGTTTTTTCATTTGTCTCCTCGCAGTACCTCTTGATAAACGGGACATGCATATTCTAAAGCATTCTGGCAGGCACTGGGAGTATCTACTGATGAGAAAATATTCATATTCTGCAAGGTGCGCAGCACGTGGCACAAGGGCAGGCCGACCACATTGGCATGGCAGCCGGTCAATCCCGCCACGGGATTGAACCCGGCATGTTGGATGGCATACCCCCCGGCTTTGTCAAACGGGTCGCCGCTTTCGATATATACCTGCATTTCTTCGTCGCTGTAATCCCGCATGGGTACATCGGTCACAGCACAATCTTGCAGCAAGGTGCTGCTCCCTGGCCGGTATACGGCAATGCCGGTTAAAACTTGATGCGTTCTGCCGCGTAAACTTTCCAGCATGCTGGTCGCCTCGCGTGCATCGCCAGGCTTGCCCAGCATGCGCTCGCCGTCGACCACGGTGGTATCGGCGGCGATCACCACGCGCCCGTTCCTCGCCCGGGAGGCAACCGAACTGGCTTTCTCGCGCGCCAAGCGCAGCACATAATCCCCCGGGGATTCGCCCGGCAGGGGTGTCTCATCAATGTCTGCTGGTATCACATCAAATTCCCAGCCGGTAAGCGACAGCAGCTGCCGGCGCCGCGGCGATGTGGAAGCCAATATCAGCGTGGGTTCTTTGCTCAAACGTCCTCCATATCCAAACGATGATCTGATTGGATCAGACCATCTCATTTACACAGTGTATTGTGGGGCGATTC
>Ga0224496_10000246_pt1 | contig 39245 bp, 37 predicted proteins | sample SF_Jul11_sed_USG_2_FD_168127 | JGI IMG/M metagenome (GOLD analysis project Ga0224496, IMG submission 168127) | Sediment microbial communities from San Francisco Bay, California, United States - SF_Jul11_sed_USGS_8_1 | ecosystem: Environmental > Aquatic > Marine > Sediment | place: USA...
ACCGCGGTCAGGCCGCCGATGGTCACGCGGTCCCCAACCTCGACATGGCCGCCGAGGGTGGCGGCATTGGCCATGATGACATGGTTGCCGACAATACAGTCATGGGCGACATGGGTATAGGCCATGAGCAGATTATTATTGCCGATGGTCGTTACCCCATGCCCGCCGGGGGTTCCCCGGTGGATGGAGACATATTCCCGGATGTAATTATCATCACCGATAATCAGCCGGGTCGCTTCGTTATGGTATTTGAGATCCTGAGGGGGGGCGCCGATATTGGTAAAGGAGCCTATTTTATTTCCAGCGCCGATGGTCGTGAGTCCGGAGATAACGGCATGGGGCTCGATAATACAGTTCGGGCCGATGGTTACGCCAGATTCAATAATCGAATAGGCGCCGATCAACACCGAGGCATCTACCTTGGCACCGGGATCCACAACAGCTGTAGGATGGATAGTCATTTAATTTTCACTTATCTTTAAAATTGTAAATAGAGGCACCCGGAAACAAGCTGTGCGCTCGGTTTCATTACCCTCAGGCCTGATTAACCAAAGGTGGCCATCAACTCGGCCTCGGCGGCCAGTTTGCCATCGACAAAGGCCTTGCCGGCCATTTTCCAGAACCGTGATTTGCGTTTGGTGACAGAGATTTCATAATGAAGCTGGTCGCCGGGTACCACCTTCTGCCTGAACTTGACGCCGTCGATCCCGGCAAAATAAACAAGTTTATCAGCAACCGCCTCCGGATCGGTCTGATAGGCCAAAATAGCACCGACCTGGGCCATGCCCTCAAGAATCAGAACCCCGGGCATGACCGGCTGGGAAGGAAAATGGCCCTGAAAAAAATTCTCATTCATGGTCACATTTTTGTACCCGGTAATCCGTTCGCCGGCTTCCAATTCCAAAATCCGGTCAACCATGAGAAAAGGATAGCGGTGTGGCAATATTTTCAGAATCTCCAAAATATCAAGCTGCTGCGGGGTCGTACTCATAATGCTCCTCCTCTCTGCTCATCCCAATCAGGTCATTAAATAAAGTTAATATCTAAAAATCTTGGTCAGACAATTTTATTTATCTTTAGGGAAATTAATAAAATCGGCAACTTCGGCAACCGCCTTTTTCAACCCCCTTAACTCTTTCACCAAATCCGGCAGTTTACCATATACCGCACTGGCGCGTAACCATTTCTTATGGGCAATGGCCGGAATTCCGGCAAGGACCGTACCAGGCTCGACATTATTATGCACGCCTGATTTGGCTGCCACCATCACCCCATCACCGAGATGGATATGCCCATTCACTGCGGCCTGACCGCCAAGCACCACATGGTGCCCGGTTGTGGCGCTGCCGGCGATCCCGACCTGGGCCACAATAATCGAATGCTCGCCGACCACCACGTTATGAGCGATCTGCACCAGATTATCAATCTTCACCCCTTGCTTGATCCAGGTTTTACCAAAAGTGGCACGGTCGACGCACGCATTGGCGCCGATCTCCACATCGTCGTCGATCTGCACAATGCCGACTTGCGGTCGCTTGAGATGGTGGCCTTTTTCATCGACGGCATAACCGAAACCATCACCACCGATCACTGTCCCGCCATGGACGATAACCCTGTTGCCGATCAGACAACGGGCCCCCACATTGACATTGGCATGCAGCACCACATCATCGCCAATCTCCGCATCATCACCGACAACCACGCCGGGATACATTGTAACCCGCTCACCAATCCTAACCCTGTCCCCCACCACCACCATTGGCCCGATACAGACCTCGGACGACAACAAGCAATCTGCTCCGATCACTGCCCGGTCATGGATACCGGTGGCTTTAAAACTTTTATGCAAAAAAAACGAATGGATTTTTGCAACGGCAAGATAAGGATCAGCTACCAGTATGGCCGGCAACATAATATCTTCAACCCCCAGGGGGGCAATAACCGCGGAAGCTTGCAACCCTTGCAGATTGCCTGCCCTTTTCTCATCGGCAACAAAGGTTATATCACCGCAACCGGCGGCATCAAGATCAGCCACCCCGGTGATCATCGTATCACCATCGCCCAGGAGTTGTCCTTTTACAAGCAACGCAAGATCGCTCAATCGTTTCATTTCATTCCCTGCCTCACCCTGTTACCTCAATGGGATAAGACAACATCCATCCGTTGCCGACCCCAAAAAAAAGACGGCTCAATTCCCTCTTGTCATCACAAAGGAATTGAGCCCGTCTTTACCACTCTAAAGATATGATCTGTGCAACAAGATGCACAAAAAAATTATTCGCCGTTAATTCTGGAACGTAAAATACCTGACGGCTTAAAGGTAACCACCTTACGGGCGTCAAGAATCAACTCGTTACCTGTTTGCGGATTCCTGCCCCGGCGAGATTTTTTTTGCTTAACGTTAAACTTACCAAAGCCGCTGATTAACAAGTCTTCACCGTTTTTCAAACATTGCTTGGTTATTTGCAAAAAAGCCTCTACGGTTTCAGCCGCCTGAGCTTTGGTAAAGTTGTGATTTTGATAGACCTTTTGAACAAGATCGGCCTTTGTCAGGGTCATCAGCGCCCTCCTTAAAATAAGTTCATAACAATTACAAGATGTCTAACTAGCTAATATTTGTCAAGAAATATATTTCAAAGAAGAGAGACCGGCGTAAGTCCCGGCCGCACCTAATTCTTCCTCTATTCTCAACAGCTGGTTGTATTTGGCCACCCGATCGGTCCGTGACGGAGCACCGGTTTTTATTTGCCCGGTGTTAAGGGCCACGCTAAGATCGGCAATGGTGCTGTCCTCGGTTTCCCCGGAACGATGGGAAATAACCGCGGAAAATCCGGCCCGATGCGCCATCTCGACCGAGTCGATGGTTTCGGTAACGGAACCGATTTGATTAAGCTTGATCAAAATGGAATTGGCGGCGCTCTCCTTAATCCCCCTGGCAAGAATCTTGGTATTGGTAACAAAGATGTCATCGCCGACAATCTGGATTTTACCACCTAATTTCTTGGTCATCTTTTTCCAACCGGGCCAATCACCCTCGGCAAGACCATCTTCAATGGAAACCAGAGGATACTTCTTGATCCAATCCTCATAAAAACTGATCATCTCATCGGCTGACTTGTCGGATTTTTTCTCTGCAGCCAGCACATATTTTTTCTTCTTACTGTCATATAACTCGCTGGCGGCCACGTCCAGAGCGATAAACATATCCTTACCCGGCTTATAGCCGGCCTTGACAATGGCCTCGAGCAGAGACTCCATGGCCTCTTCATTGGAGCGCAGGTTGGGAGCAAAACCACCTTCGTCGCCAACCGCGGTCTGATGCCCGGACTTCTTCAGGACGGCTTTGAGATTGTGGAAAGTTTCAACCCCCATCCGCAGGGCCTCGGCAAACGACTTGGCCCCGGCCGGCATGACCATGAACTCCTGGATATCAACATTGTTGTCGGCATGGGCGCCGCCGTTCAAAACATTCATCATCGGCACCGGCAGGACCTTGGCGTTTACCCCGCCGAGATAACTATAGAGCGGCAGGCCGACTTCCTCGGCCGAAGCGCGGGCAATGGCCATGGAGACACCGAGGATGGCATTTGCCCCCAGGTTTTTCTTATTCTCAGTGCCGTCAAGCTGGAGCATAACCTTGTCGATTATTACCTGCTGGGTAGATTCCAGCCCGATGATCCCGGGGCCGATCTTTTCATTAACATTGGCAACCGCCTGGAGCACCCCTTTGCCGAGATACCTTTTTTTCTTGGTATCGCGCAACTCCAAGGCCTCTCTGGTACCGGTCGAGGCGCCGGAAGGCACCAAAGCCCGACCGATAACGCCGGAATCAAGATAGACCTCAACCTCAACGGTGGGATTGCCTCGTGAATCCAAGACCTCTCTGCCAAGAACACCTATAACTTCACCCATTTACTCCTCCAAAAATATTTATTTTTTTTGCCATCCGAAACGGCGGAAATATCGCAACTTAACCAATTGCACCAGCCATACTGAAAATCGGCAGATACATGGCAACAACCAGACCGCCGATCATGCCGCCCAAAAAACACATCATCAGGGGTTCAATGGCCGCAGTAAGATTTTCCACGGCCTGATCGACCTCTTCATCATAAAAATCAGCAATCTTGGTCAGCATTACATCAAGAGCGCCGGTTGATTCACCAACATTGATCATCTGCACCACCATGCCGGGAAAAACCCCGGTCTCTTCAAGTGGTTCGGCTATCGCCCTACCCTCGCTGATGGAATCGGTAACCCGGAAGATCGCTATCTCAATAATCTTGTTGCCCGCCGTCCTGGCCACAACATTCAAAGCTTCAAGGATGGGCACCCCACTTTGCAGCATGGTGCCGAGAGTCCGGGTAAACTTGGCAACGGCAACCCTGCGCAACAAGGTGCCGACAATGGGCAGATTAAGCATGAGCCGATCCAACTCGATCCGACCTTTCTCTGTTTTATATATTTTTTTAACTGCGGTAATGGTTAAGAAAATTGCGCCAATGATAAAAATAAAATTTTTCTTGGCAAAATCACTCATGTCGACGACCAACTGGGTTGGAGCCGGCAGGGCGGATCCAAAATCCGCAAACATCTTTTGAAAAACCGGCACGACAAAGACCAGCATGACCGCCATAACCACAAATGAAATCGCCAAACAGATAACCGGATAGGTCATGGCGCCCTTCACCTTTTTCTTAAGCGCCATGTTTTTTTCCATAAAGGATGCCAAACGATTCAAAATGGTGTCGAGAATACCCCCCATCTCCCCGGCCTCAACCATATTACAGTAGAGCGTATCAAAAACATTGGGGTGCTTTTTCATGGCATCGGCAAAGGTGGTGCCGGTTTCAACATCGGAGCGGATCTCCCGCAACACCTTTTTATAGGTCGGATTTTCCTGCTGCTCTCCTAAAATCTCAAGACTCTGAACCAAGGGCAATCCAGCATCGATCATGGTCGAGAGCTGCCGGGTAAAAATAACCACATCCTTGCCGGTAACCTTGGGCTTAAACAGCTCTATGTTCGCAAAAACGTCCTTTGGCGCTTCCTTGACCATGGAAGGAGTGATCCGCATCTTTTTTAGATGTGACAGCGCCAAAGCTTCGTTGGGCATTTCAATTTTGCCCTTTCGCTTCTCTCCGTAGGAGTTAACCCCTTTCCAAATGAAAACCGGCATTGGAAAAACCTCATTTTTTTTAATTGAATCAACAAGATTAGTTATATATCATGATTTTCCTAAATACAATAGGGAGATAGCTAGAAACTACATTAAAAAAGGGTTTACTAAAAAAACAAGTATCGCCACCCCAAAAAACATCATCCTTCTGGAGGATTATCGCTTTTTTTATTGACAGTCAAAGGTTAATCAATTAAATAATTTTCTTTTGCAACCTCAAAATATTCCGGTATACCGGTCATCAAATTTACATCTATCAATAACGTGTTACCCCTGCTTAAAAAAAGCATGGGTTGAAAGATGAGGAGATTTAAGTAATGGCAAAAGCAGCGGCTCAAGACAATACGTTAGCAAAATACACAAATGGTTCCTTTAAGCCCGTCATTGACAAATGCGAAGGATGTGAGCGCATTATCGACGTTGAATCAGCCAAATACTGCAAAGCATACTCCTTGCCCGAGGCAAAATGGCGGCTCGGTATCTGTAACTTTGCCACCCATGCAAAACCTGAAATCGTTGTCGCCACGATTAAGGTCAACCCCTTGAAAGCATCCAAACGGGCTTCAGGTAAAAAGAAGAAATAACCTGTCCAACTCAAAAAAACACAAAGCTCTTTTCCTTTTTTCACAAACAGGGAAAGAGCTTTTTTTTATTGTTCTCCCCCTTCTGCACCCGCCACTTTGCTTAATCTTTGGCCTTGACTTTGGCTTTCGGATAAAGAGCACTTAAAAATTTCTCATCTTCGATAATCTCTTGGAACCGATCATAGGATTCATCAAAATGATTCGGCTTGGCAGGACTGTTTTTAATCTCCACCGCCGCCTGCCTTAACAGTTCGTCCGAACAGTCATGGATTGCCTGAAACAACTTACTGATCACCGCAAACTGGGCCTCTTCATATGGCGGCGGAGCCTTACGAAGCGCGATTACCGCCTGTTGCAGGGAAGGACTCTCGATAAGGGCGAATAACTTGGGAGTATCATAGATATCTGCGGCAAGCAGCATCTTTTCGACGACCACTGTTTTCAGGGGCTTAAGCAACAGCTTGATCGCCTCGGGATGCTGCTCATTTTCCGGGGCCAACAACAACTTGATATATGGCGTTATCTCTTGCGAACTGAGCATCCCCTTTCTGAAAGCCGTCTCAAGCCACTGGACCTGCATTTTCGGGCTGCGGGCCACAAAAGGAATATATCGCTCAAACCAACTTCCCTTTTTTACCGTCTCTTGAACCATGGTATCATTCCGCCAGTTTTTCACAAAGCTCAGCAACCCTCAAGCCAAGCTTGAAACCGTCTGCCGCCGCCGTCTCGTCTGGAGCATGGATGCAGGCCACGCCATAATGACCGGAGGCGGCCATCGGATCCCCGACAATAATCATTCCATAAATCATCATGCATTGAATAATCGAAAACATGGTTGTCTCTTTGCCGCCGGAATGATGATTACTGGTGGCGAATGCAGCTCCAACCTTATTTTCCATCTTGCGGCGCAGCCCGACAAAATCATCAAACACTTTTTTCAACTCTGCCGCCATTACCCCAAAATAAACAGGAGACCCGGCGATAACGCCGGCCGAGTCAAGAAAATCATCCCGGCTCACCTCACTGGTACTACGCAGTAAAGCTGTGCATCCAGTAGACGCAACGCCCTTGGCGATTTCCTCCGCCAATTTTTTGGTATTCCCGCCCTTGGAAAAATAAAGAACTAAAACCTGCATAAAAAATTCTCCAATAAATAAAAAATTATCATAATTAATGTAAACGAATCAGCGACATAACCATAAAAGATCAGGTCGGAACTCCCAACCAATCTCAAAATATTTTTGACTGGTAAGTAAGCAATCTTCAAGATGGCCTGGCCTCTGCAAGGCACAGATATCCAAGATATGAAAACTACTTATCCTGTTAAAAGAAATACCCTGACCTCGTCAATGCGGCAAGTCAATTCATCTCTATTTCACCAACCAACAATATTGGCAGCCATTGGTATGCTCACCTCAGGACCTGACAACAACATTGTTTTGCTAACGTTTTGATTTAATCAACTTATTTTCATTTGACCTTCACCCGAGAGCGGGATAGAGTAAAATTTAAAGCTAATTTTACCCATTATTAAAAATCGGTCAGGAAATTATGAACCAACCAAACAAACGCTTCAAAAAAGAAAACAATTCATCACTACCGATTGTCATTGGCGTGATTGTTGCCATGCTCACCCTGGCGGGAACAGGCTGGTTTTTCTTCTACACCCCCTCCGGCAAACCACCGGTCAGCGTTGAAACGCCTCTGGTTGAACCAATTCCGACTCCGCAACCGAAGGTCGAAGAGTCGGAAAAAAGTTCCCCTGTGGCTCAACAGGCGCCAATAGTAAAAGAAAAAAGCGAATGCGAGCTGACCAGTGAAGAAATTCGTAATTTTTTCTCTCACCTCGACCAACAAGAATACATCGCCTCACTCAAATTCAAAGGCGGCAGCCATACCCATTTCAGCCGTCTAATCGACAAGCTCATCGCCAATCCTCCTGTTATTTTCCAAGAAACGGAAAGCCTCTTTTCCATCCTCAACAACACGGCCCACTTTTATCGAACCCTGAGAAAAGATGATGTTTTTTTGATCAAAGAAATTTTGCAAAAAGAGGGGGAGTCACTTGAATCGGTCATGGCCTTATTTTATCGCTGGTCGGAACTGGCCCCCCAATGCGAAAACAGCAACATCCAGGTCCACCTCCCTTTGGCAGGGCTTTATGAATATGCCGGCTTTTTTATAAATACTCTGGGCGGCCAGTCATATCTTTTCCGGCGTGAGTCCCGGGTGCGGATGCTGATTAAATATTATTCAATCTTGATTTTAGACCGGGCTAACGAAAACGCCATCAACAGATTCGGTATTGACATCAGGCCAGCCATAGATTCGTTACTTTCCGAAATGCAGGGAACGACCAACCTTAGCGCCAAAGATGATTACCTGGCCAAGCTCATCCTCTTACAGGATAAATATGGCCAGCAATATGGAGCAGCCAACGTAGAGATACCGGAGGGGAAATAATAATTTCATTTTCACAGCAGAAATCAGCTTGAGATTACATGACAACGGGAGTTAGACAATAGTATGTCCTCACTCCCGTTTTTTATTGCAGTAGACCTAACATGACCCTTCGGCAATGATCTTTACGGAAATCGCGATATTCTCCGCCCCCTTTACCACATAAATCACTTCCAGCGGTTGATATTTTTTTATCTCGGCCGCCGAACCGATGTTTTTGAAAATCGTTTCCTTGGTCAATTTAACCACCACCGCATCACCCTTGGGCGGTTTAATCTTCAAAATGCCCTCCGCCACCAAAATTTTAACCCCTTTACCCTTGACGATCATCGAACCATCGGTCTGCAAAGCCGGATAACTTACTGAGTTGCGGGCCGAAACACACCCGGTCGCGCCCAACAGCAGCATCATGGTAATAAAATAACCAAGATAATTCCTCATACTAATGCGTTTCATATAAACTCCTTAAAACTTTTACTTGTTAATATTTTCAGAGAATACCCACAAAAAAAACAAGCGTAACCATAGATAATAACAATCAAAAACTCAAATCGATAAAAATCATGCCAATCAATGCCACTCATTGGTTCCACCGATAACAGATAATTATATTACCAATACTAAAATTATAACGAGCCCATACCTTAGGCCGCAAAAAAAAAGAGGCCTGATCCACATGGACCAGGCCTCAGATTGCATCTGTCAATCAGGTTAAGCAAACTACCGGTTAACGGCGATCCCCCAAAAAACGAAGGAGATGGATAAAGAGGTTGATAAAATCAAGATAGAGGGCCAGGGCTCCCATGATGGCGCCCTTCTGGATCGCGGCACTGCCGTTTTCCATGATGCCGCTGCCGCCGATCCGGATGATCTTCTGCACGTCATAGGCGGTGAGCCCGGTAAAGACGATAACGCCGATGGCGGAAATCACCCAGGACATCATGCTGCTGGCCATGAAGATATTCACCACCGAGGCGATTATCATCCCGACCAAACCCATGAACATGAAAGAGCCCATGCCGGTGAGATCCTTTTTGGTCACCGTGCCGTAGATGGCCATGGAGACGAACATCCCGCCGGCGACAAAAAAGGTGACTGCCACCGAGGTGCCGGTATAAAGCAGGAGAATGGCCGACAGGGTCAGGCCGTTTAACACGGAATAGGCCAAAAACAGATTGGTGGCCGCTTGCGCGGAAATCTTTTCGATCCGGGCGGAAAGATAGAAAACCAGCCCCAATTCACCAAAAATCAGGCCGTAGAACAGAATGGGATTGCCGAACAGCACCTGTTGCAAGCCGGTACTATTGGTAACCAGCAAAGCGGTCAACCCGGTCAACCCCAAGCCGATCGCCATCCAGTTGAACACCTTTGCCAGAAAAAAGGTAGCAGCCTGTGACCGGGACTGCTCCATGCTCATGGTTCTGTTATCGATATTGTCCATAAATTATCCTCGTTAAATTTGGTTACGGTTTAATTATCCATTATACTCTTAATCATTCGCTTGAAAAAGACAAGATCATTCCCCGCTCATTATCCCGGCCACCGGCCTGGTCGCCTCATTCTGCTCCAGGGCGATTTTAACCACTGCGGTCAACGGCACCGCCAACAGCATCCCCACCGGCCCCCACAGCCAGCCCCAGAAAATCAGGGCCAGCAATACCACCAGGGGACTGAGGTTAAGACCCGTGCCCATCAATTTTGGTTCCAAAAAATTTCCGACCACCATCTGCAGCAGGATGAGCACCCCGGCGACCAGCAAGGCGTGACGTACCGAACCGAATTGAAAAAGGGCCATGGCCACCGGCGGCACCGTTGCGATAAGAGAGCCGATATTGGGGATAAAATTCAAGAAAAAGGTGAGCACCCCCCAGAGCAGTGCAAACTCAACGCCGAACAACCAGAGGATAAGAGCCGCCATCCCGCCGGTTATGAGGCTGATCATGGTTTTCAAGCCCAGATAATGCTCGATCGCCTGACTGATCCGGCTGCCCGCCGCCAAGGCTGCCTCGGACCGCTCCCGGCCTAAGGCCTTAACGAGACGACCCTCCCAGCTCTCCCGTTCCGCGAGGATAAATCCCAGAAAGAGCAGCACCCAGAAAAAGTTACCGAGAAACTCAAAAAATGACGCCCCCAGCTTTTTAAGAACCCCGCCCACCGGCATGATGCCGGCCCCGTCTAGATTACCGACAAAGGCGGCGATCATTGTTTTAGCCTCATCGACGTTCATATCGAAAAAACCTAGCCCCTGGGCGGTATAATCCCAGAATTTTTTTTCCAACTGCGGCAACTGCCGGACAAACTCCTGGGCATTGGCCTGGACCAATCTGCCGCACAGGTAGATCACTCCGAGCATGGCAAGGACCACCAACATAATTCGCAGCCAGCTGGGGATCCGAAATCTTTTCAAAAAATCAACCGGAATTCCCAAGGCAAAAAATACCAGCAGAGCAATACTGAAAGGAATAAAAATAAAATCAAGACTCTTTAAGATAATTACCGACAGCACGGTGATTATCAGCCAGGCGGCGCTGTTCTGCACCCCGTTTGTTCCACTCTTTTCCACTTCCCCTCCTCTAATATTTAAAAGTATAGGTCCGGTCCGGCCCAGCTCATAAGCTGATAGAATCACCCGCCTCCGGCAAAAAGGCGTGCAGATCAGCGGTTTTTTCAAACTCCCGCGCAATGGCGGCCTGATGCAGCCGCTCAAAATGAGCGACATGGACCACGGCAAGATGCTTTGCCCCGGCCTTACGGGCAAAAGCGGCCACATCACGCACATTGCCGTGGTTGGGGGTATGGCCGGCTAGCCGATATGCTTCATGGATGATCAAATCGCACCCTTGGGCCAGTTTACCGCTCTGCTCGGTGGGGCAACCGTCTCCACTATAAAATACAGCTTTTTCATTATCGTCGATCCGCACTGCCAGACAAGGTTGAGAATGGATATTTTCGGCAAACCCCCAGGTTAATCCGGCGGCTTTAAGGCTCTCCCCCTGCTCGACAATCAAATATTCGAGAGGAAACCTTAATTTCTCCCCAAAGCCGGGATAGGCTAACTCCAAGGCAAGATCAATCTTTTCACGAATTCCTTCCCTGCCGATTACCTGCAACGGTTTTATCCTGCCCATTTCCCAAAAACGTAACAGCAGCAATGGAACACCAAAAAAATGATCGCCGTGAAAATGGGAAATCCACAGAGCATCTAAAGCATCCGCCTCTAAATTAAAGGAAAAATATCGATGAGGGGTGGTAAAGCCACAGTCAAGTAGGATATAATGCTTTTTGGCCCCGAATTCTGATTCCACTAAAATCGAGGTGTTGCCACAGGCCGGATCGCATGCCTCGCCAACCCCCAAAAAAGTAACCTTCATGTGCTTCGGACCTATTTACTTAATAATTTAAAACAGATAGAACCATACAACAGAATAAAAACTTATAAACGATAAAAGTATAAACCAAGGACGAAACCAACTTATCAAATTATATTTTTCCATATAATTATAGTACGTTGTACAATAATATGCCCTCGACAAAAAACGCAAGCAATACCATTTTTGACACATACAATCGACTGGAGCCATTGCCCAAGATTATTGTGCAAACCTGCGCCCTGGCGGCCGAGCCCTTGCAAGAAAGGCAACTGGTTGCCTTCTTGCAGGCATTGCCCCTAACCGCCATTAATTCCCAAAAAATTAATCCGGAAACGATAAGAAGCTCCGTGGCCGAGCTTATCAACCTCAACCTGTTGGACCAGCTATACCAATGCCATGCCGACCTTCTTGAACAGGCGGCCCGGGACTCGGCAGCAAACGCCATGGTCAGCGCCCTGGCCCCATTGATCATCGCCGAGTTGCCATCATATAAAAAAACCAGCACAAAAGCCGTCGAGCATATCTGGCGCCGCACCCTGCGCGACCTGCGGCTCGCCCTTTTTACCGATAACGATTCGGCTTATAACCAGAGCCTGCTTTTACTGTTGAACCTGCAGGAAAAATTCCCGCGGCGCTTTCCGGAAAATCCGCTGGTCGCCATCTGCAACAACCCTTTCACCAAGAGTTGGTTTGCAACCCTGCCGTTACATGTCCAGCTCTATGCCCTCCATCAAATATTTACGGCAAGCCTGCAGCAGATGACCTCTGCGACCTTAGCCGTCGAATTTCTTGCCGACCGAAAATTTCTCGCCTCTCTGCCATCGGCAAACAGCTCTTCTTTTTATTATCTGCTCATCAACCAACTGCTGCTTCGCGGGGAGATAACCAAAGCCCGGCAGTTCCTTGCCGAGGCGGCAACCAACCATACTCCTCTGGGACTTAAAGGTTGGCTCAGTTTTCTCACCGGCGACAATAGCCGGGCCCTCCAATATTTTGAGGATGACGTTGCTGAGATCAGAAAGATCAACCGCAACCCCAAGGCCTATTTCACCGGCATCGAGGGGCTTTTTTATCTGTTGGCCCTGCTCAAGGAGGGCAATTATGCCTTCCACGACACCATCCGCTTTATCGTAACCAGCATAGAGGAGATCCAGCCTCACAACCTCTTTCTATCCTCATATTCACTGCTGCTGGCGGTGGTTGAGGCAAAAGAAAACCGGATCGATCTTGCCGGCGAGCGGATCATGCCGCTGAAACGCAGTAAACATACGGACAGCATCTCAACTCTTTTTTTGGGGCTGACAGCTTACTGGCTCGAAGGCAAAATAAACAGCCACCTGTTAACGCGGATCGACAATTTTTATCAGCTTGCCCAAAACAGCGGCTACTCATTGCTGGCCCAAGAATACCAAAACCTGCTCCGGCACGGGGAGGTGGGACTTGCGCAATCAGCCATGACCTCCTCGGCTGACAATTCCTCCCCATGCTCAATTATCGAGGTGGTAAAACCGGAGGAACAATGGCAACGCGCCCTTCGGGCCCTTAATTTCACCACCGCCGACCCGGCCGCCGCAACCACCAGCCAGACCTCACACCGCCTGGCGTGGATGGTCGACTATGACAAGGCTGAACATAAATTCTCCATCCGCCCCAAAATGCAATCGGTTAATAACCAGGGCCAGTGGACCAAGGGCCGTAATATCTCCCTCAAAAAACTATACTCCGACAAGCGACCATCCTTTTTAAGCAAACAGGATCAGCGAATCTGCAAGACCTTGCTCGAGGTGCGTGACAAGCGGGGGGTTTATTTCCAATTCGACCTGGCCATGACCTTTGCCGCGCTGGTCGGCCATCCCCTTGTTTTTTTAAACGGCTCGCCGAAAACACCGGTGGAAGTGCTCAAGGGTGAACCGGAGTTGCGGGTTGATCAAAAAAACAATTTTCTTCATGTCAGCCTTTACCCGGAAATAACTGACCAAAAAACCGTTATCATCCGGGAAACCCCAACCCTGTTCAAGGTGTTTCCCATTTCCGACGAGCACCGCCGGGTTGCCGATATAATCAGCACCCAAGGCCTGATTGTTCCGGTGACCGGCAAGAATGAACTGTTCACAACCCTGGGCAACATTTCATCATTCATGACCGTCCATTCCACCATCGACGGCAGCCCCGTGGGCATAGAAGAAATTCAGGCCAACCCCAACATTCACCTGCAACTCCTTCCCTATGGCCAAGGTTTTCGCCTGGCCATGCTGGTCAAACCCCTGCAACCGGAAGGCCCCTACCAGAAACCCGGCGAAGGGCCGAAAACAATTATTGCCAAGGTCGGCACCAAACGGGTGCAGGCCAGCCGCGATCTGGAACAGGAAGAAATAAACGCCTGTGCCGTAGAACAGGCATGCCCGTCCCTGGTCAACAGCCCGGACCTGGATCGGGAGTGGATCTTGGAGGATCCTGAAGATTGCCTCCAACTTCTCCTCGAACTGCAAAGCCTGCCCGGAGAAGTCTCGGTGGAATGGCCCGAAGGGGAAAAGCTCACGGTCAGTCCCCCGGCGGCCCTCAATCAGTTCAACCTCAACATCAGAAAACAGAACAACTGGTTTGAAATGACCGGCGAACTCAAGCTGGACGAATCACTCGTTCTCGACATGCGAAAACTACTGGAACTGGCCCGCACCACCGCAAGTAGATTTATCCCCCTGGGCCACGGCCATTTTCTATCGCTCAGTCGTGAGCTGCGAAAACGACTCGACGAAATCAACACCTTTGCCGAACTGAAAAAAAACACCATCCGCATGCATCCCCTGACCAGCCTGGCCCTTAACGATTTCACCGAAGGGGTGGGCCGACTCGAGACCGATACCGGCTGGCTTGAACAAAAGCAGCGATTGCTGGCCGCGCAAGAGTTGAAGCCACAAATCCCCAGCACCCTCCAGGCTGAATTGCGCGACTACCAGAAAGAAGGCTTTGAGTGGTTGGCCCGCCTGGCCGACTGGGGGGTCGGCGCCTGCTTGGCGGACGACATGGGCTTGGGGAAAACCCTGCAGGCCCTGGCCATTATCCTCGAACGGGCCGGCCGGGGACCGACCTTGATCGTGGCCCCGACCTCGGTCTGTCTCAACTGGGAAGAGGAAGCGAAGCGCTTTGCCCCGACCCTTAATATCGTAATCTTCGGCGGCCGCAACCGCAAAAAAATTATCCACAACCTCAAACCCTTCGATATCCTGATCTCAAGCTACGGCCTGCTCCAGCAGGAATCGGAATTACTGGCAACCAGCCATTTTCAGACCATTGTTCTCGATGAAGCCCAAGCCATCAAAAATTTCATCACCAAAAGATCCAGGGCCGCCATGCGCCTCAATGGTGAATTCAAAATGATCACCACCGGCACCCCCATCGAAAACCATCTGCCGGAACTATGGAACCTGTTTCAGTTCATCAATCCCGGCCTGTTGGGCTCCATCAACCAGTTCAACCAACGCTATGCCGCTCCCATTGAAAAACATAACGATATTGAGGCCAAAAAAAATCTAAAGAAGATTATCAGCCCCTTTATCCTGCGCCGGATCAAAGCCCACGTGCTCGAAGAGTTACCGCCCCGCACCGAAATCGTGCTTCAGGTTGAAATGAGCCGCAGAGAATCGGCCTTTTATGAGGCCATCAGGCAACAGGCCTTGGAAAACTTAAGCAAAACCGACGACTCATCCAACAAACGGCCGCTGCAGATTTTGGCCGAAATAACCAAACTGCGCCGCGCCTGCTGCAACCCGCGCCTGGTCATGCCCGAATCAAAAATTCCCAGCTCAAAACTGGAACTGTTCGGCAAGGTGGTGATGGAACTGTTGGAAAACCGGCACAAGGCCCTGGTTTTCAGCCAGTTTGTCGGCCATCTTTCCCTCATTCGGGCCTTTCTCGACGAATTAAACGTCTCCTACCGTTACCTTGACGGCAATACCCCGGCCCGGGAACGCCAGGCCCAGGTCAAGGCCTTTCAGGCCGGCGAGGGGGATCTTTTCCTGATCAGCCTTAAAGCGGGCGGCTTGGGCCTGAACCTTACCGCGGCGGATTACGTCATTCATATGGACCCCTGGTGGAACCCGGCGGTTGAGGATCAGGCCTCGGACCGGGCGCACCGGATCGGCCAGCAGCGTCCGGTAACGATTTACCGGCTGGTGGCCAAAAACACCATTGAAGAAAAAATCGTCCGCTTGCATCAGGAAAAACGGGCGCTGGCCGACAGTCTGCTCGAGGGCACCAACACCAGCAACAACTTAACCGCGGCGGACCTGCTCAACCTTCTCAAGGATATCTGACATGCTCTGGCTCGGCCTTTCCCTGCTCACCGCCCTCGCCGTTGCCATCCGTGATGTTTCCGTCAAGTACTTTAAGGATCTGCCTCCCCTTGAAATTGCCGCCATCGAGCTGTTCTGGTCATTACCGGCGCTTGGCGCAGGTCTTTACCTTACCCCCATCCCTTTGCTTAACAGCGATTTCTGGTGGGCCTTTCTACTCTCGCTTCCCCTCAACTGGCTGGCCTACGCCCTTTATCTATACGCGATAAAGGGCTCCCCGCTCTCTTTATCCATCCCTTTTCTCTCTTTCACGCCGGTTTTCATGATCGCCACCGGCTTTTTGGTGCTCGGCGAAAGGGTCAACGGTTGGGGCGGCTGCGGCACCCTGCTGATTGTAATCGGTGGTTATGTCCTTTACCTCAAAGATGCCAGATATGGCTGGGCTGAACCATTTAAGTCTTTTTACCGGGAAAAAGGGTCCCGGCTGATGTTCATGGTCGCCTTTGTTTTTTCATTGGCCGCGGTCTACGGCAAACAAGGGATTATCAACTCATCCCCTCTTTTTTTCATGTACTCGTTTTTTATCGTCTTCAATCTCACCTTTCTCGCCGGATTGCTTTGGCGCGGTCATAGCTCCCTAAAAAAAATCTGGCACCAACGCCAAAAAGGCATATGGCTCGGCACCCTGCTTGTTACCCATCTCAGCTGCCATGGCCTGGCAATCGCCATCACCACCGCCGCTTACATGATCGCCGTAAAACGCAGCAGCATCCTGATCGCCGTCTTGTTAAGCTGGCTGGTTTTAAAAGAAAAAGATCTTGCAACCAGGGGACCAGGCGCCTTACTTATGTTTGCCGGCGTCCTGCTGATTACCCTTTACGGATGAAAACCATGTTCAAGCACAATGGAGTTAAGGGCGGCATAAAACTATTAAATATGACCACATTGCAGGGTGATATAATAAGTGACAATCCGTATTTTAAAGGAGTTTCCTTGACATGCTCGGAGGCGGACATATAGGTTAAGATTATAATGATGTACGATAAGCTGATGCGCCCAAAACAATTTGAGCAAAGGGACTTCTCCCGAATGAAGAAAAAAAATATTACGGATTTTGCAACAATCATCGGTCTGCTTGGCGCCTGTGGCGTTGTCATGAGCGCCCTCTACGCGGGCGGCAAGTTTTCGCTTTTTTTTAACCTGCAGGCTTTTCTTCTCGTGGTCGGCGGCAGCTCTTTCATCGTTTTGATAAAGTTTAATTTTCAACATTTTTTACGGGCGGCTCTTATTGCCCTAAAAACTTTTTTCGTAAAACAGGAAAATCCCCAGTCAATTATCGACACCATTATTGATATCCAAAAAAATGTCCGCATCCATGGCCTGCTGACCCTGAATACGGATAACATTTCCCCACCGTACCTAAAACAAGGCCTGAACTACGTGGTCGACAATATTAATCCCATTATCATCAAAAATACCCTGCACAAGGAAATGCTCCATACCATGGAACGCCATCAAAGCGGGATCAAGGTTTTTCGGGCGTTAGCCGATGTAAGTCCGGCCATGGGAATGATCGGCACCCTGATCGGCCTGATGCAGATGCTGTCCGACCTGGACGATCCGAGCAATATCGGTCCGGCCATGGCTGTCGCTTTACTGACCACGCTCTATGGGGCGATGATGGCCCATATGTTTGCCACCCCGATCGCCGACAAACTGTTTTTGCGCAACCAAGAGGAACACCTGCTCAAGATGTTGATCACCGATGGCGTCCTTGGCATTCAACAGGCGCTGCACCCATATGTGCTTGAAGAAATGCTCCTGGCCTATCTCCCCGGTTCTCAACGGGAGGGAGGACGATGGAAAAATCCTCATCCGACTTCTCTGGGCAGGCATAAAAAAAATATCCCCCACGCTGAACATCTGCAGCCGGCCCAGCCCCATTATGCGCCGACCGAAAATGAGCCCTTGTAATGGAAGAGCCTAAGGCAACCTTAACAGAACAGGCCAAGCCGCTCACCGAAGATCAAGACGACTTCAAGGAATTATACGGCAAAGATATTTTTGACCAAGAACCCGAATACCATTACGAACAGCCGCTGCCCAAGCAAAACAACCGTTGGCTTATCACCTTTGCCGATCTCATGGCGCTACTCCTCTGTTTTTTTGTGCTGCTTTTTGCCATGTCTCAACTTGACCTGGCAAAATTTAGGCAAATAGCCCAATCCATGTCCATGGCTCTGGGAGGGGGAAAAGTTATTGTTTTGCAACCTGATTCACAACACGGCGGGGTTATAGGTGAAAGAGCTGACGCCGACCTCTCGGCCAAGCTCAGACTCACCATTCAATGCGCCGAACAACTGCATAATGCCCTCCAACTTGAAATCGATCAACAAAGGCTCGACATCGAGGTTTCCGGCCAACTTATTATCATCCATATCCTGCAACATGGCTCTTTTGAAATAGGCAGCGCCACGTTAAACCCAAATTTTTTACCTTCCGCCCGCATAATCCGGGATGCCCTTGTCGATATTCCCGGCGCGGTTACCGTTGCCGGCTATACCGATGACCTACCGGTGACCGGCGGCAAATTTCGCTCTAACTGGGAACTTTCAGGGGCCAGGGCGTTTTCGGTAATGCACGAACTGTTACGAGACAATATCCTGCCGGATGACAGATTTGTTCTAAAAGGTTGTGGCGCCACCCACCCCAGACTCCCCAACACCTCGGAATTCAATCGAGCAAAAAATCGCCGGGTGGAAATCATCATTGACCAACGCGACATCTCACAACCTAACAAATTGGCCATCATAGCTTCCCAGGGCAAATAACATCAGAGCTGGCCCCATTCCACCAGGCCTAGATATCAACGCGGCTTTACTTCCTAACATCTCTTTGCTAATCTATATTAACTAGTCGTAGATAAAAGGATAAAGACCTGATCGTTCGCCGGGGATTTTGTAATGAACAAACGCATTATCCGCATGCTTGTTTATTTTGCCATAATAACCATCATGGCAAATATCAGCCCCATGGTCGACCTTATCCTCCACCCTGAAATCCCTTTCTTTTCACTGCCCCATCTCTTAACCGGAAGTATTACCGCGGCAATAACCATTATCCTGCTGAGCCTGGTCATCAGATATGCCTACCGGATGACCAATATTGCCAATGAATTAAACCGGGTTAATAAAATCTTACGGGAACAGTCAATCCGTGACAGCCTTACCGGCTTGTACAACCACCGCCATTTCCAGGAAATGCTCCGCCATGAATTCCTGTTGGCGAAACGTCATCAGGCTGATCTCACCTGCATGATGCTCGATCTTGATCATTTCAAGGAAGTCAACGATGAGTGCGGCCATCCCTTCGGTGACCTGGTCCTGCAGGGAACCGCCAAACAGATTCTCATTGAGACCAGGGAGACCGATACCCTGGCCCGATACGGCGGTGAAGAGTTCGCCATCCTCCTGCCCAATACCGACCTGGCCGGCGCCTTGATCATTGCCGAGAGAATCCGCCACCGGATAGAAAAATTCATCCACCAGAACGACACCTATGCCATGCGGATCACCATCAGCATCGGCCTGGCGACAAAAAACAGCCATTCTCCCGCTAAACCGGAAGAACTTCTTTCCTATGCCGACCAAGGTCTTTATACCGCCAAGGCAACCGGGCGTAATAAGGTGATATCTTATGAAGAAAAATAAATCAGCCCAATTGCCCCTCCTGGGGGTCGTTAACAAAAAACTTTCTTCCGCAACCACCCAGGTTAACAGCATGGTGAAATCAATCAAATCCACGCCTTTTGCCGGATGGAATACCATCGGCGCCGGTTATGAAAGCACCCAGTCGACAAGGTTGATCGGAAAAATTATTGACCGCATTAAAAACAACCGGTTGCCGATCTTTCTCATAAACAAAAGCTATCAGTCCGGCTACACGTTGATTATTGATTGTCATGACCATGGACTGCTCATTGACCCGCCCCCCGACTGGCCCGGCAAAACCAACCGGATTCGAATTCTGTTTCGGGACCAAACAAATTTAACAACTTTTTTTGACGTCAAGGTGACCTCGGTTCATGAACAGGGGATCACCACCTCCATGCCTAAAGAAATTTTCCGACTGCAACGCAGAAACGATTACCGGGTAGATGTTCCCATCGGCAGCCATGTTTCTTTTAAAATTAACGGCACAATTCATACCGGGCTTACCATAAAAAACATCAGCGCCGGCGGTATGCTCTTTTACACCAAAGCCCCCATTGACCCGGAACAGAATTTACTGAGCGACATTGCCCTGGCCATTCCATCCCTTGAACCGGAAGCACAGAAAGAAGGCGGCAAACTCTGCAACATCCGCCAGGGTAAAATCGTCCGCAACTTTTATGATCGCAGACTTGCCGTCACCGGCGTTGGCGTCTCTTTTTCATCAGATCCCCAGGAAGAAGATGAGCTGGCAAAATACATTCGCCTCAGGGAACGGGAGTTATTGAGTAAGGGCTTTTTATCCTGATCATGGTGATGCTTGAAAAAACTAAATCCTTATCCTTAATCATTGGCCGGCAAAATAGTTACCGCCATATCTTTGCGCAAACCATAAAAACCGCTATAGTATTGCTATAAAATCCTCTTTAGGAGGCCTCCGACAATCGGTGCAGCAGGCCTAAAAACAAAAGAGCGTTATTTAATTTTTCATCACCTCGGTCAAACACTCCATGAATTATTACAACCTGGCTATCACAAAAATATTTACCGCCTTAAACACCGATCAATCAGGTCTTGCCACCCCTGAAGCCCAAAAAAGACTTGCCGTCCATGGCCCCAATGCGCTTACCCTGAAATCCCCGATCAACCCGCTGTTCATTTTTATCAGTCAATTCAAAAACTTTATTATTTACATCCTGCTGTTTGCCGTGTTCTTTGCCCTGCTGATCGGTGAGTACGTTGATTCCCTCATCATTCTGGCAATTCTGCTGACCAATGCCGTGATCGGGTTTTTCCAGGAGCTGAGCGCCCACCGCTCGCTTGAGGCGCTTAAGGAACTAAGTGCGGTTAAGGCCACGGTTTTACGGGATGGCCAACGGGTGGTTGTTGATGCCAGATATCTGGTGCCCGGTGATGTGATTGAAATTGAAGCGGGTGACAAGGTGCCGGCCGATGCCAGGCTGATAAAATCAGTCCGCCTTAAGATTGAGGAGTCATCCCTCACCGGCGAGAGCGTCCCGGTGGAAAAAAACAACCTCCTCATTGAAAAAGAGGTGCAGATCGGTGAACAGCACAACATGCTCTTTTCCTCCACCTCGGTGGTCACCGGCAACGGTAAAGCAGTGGTAACCGCCACCGGCATGGCCACTGAGATCGGCAAAATCTCGCTGATGATCGCACAAACCCAAGAGGAAATGACCCCGCTGCAAAAAAGATTACACGTTTTCGGCAAAAAACTGGGGGGCGCCATCATCGGCATCTGCACCCTGATCTTTCTCATCTTTCTCTCCAAGGAGCTGCTTCACAACGGATTTTCCCCGGATGCGATTATCGCCTTTGTCTTTATTGCCATCAGCCTGGCGGTGGCCGCCGTGCCCACCGCCCTGCCGGCGGTGGTGACCATTGCCTTAAGCATCGGGGTCAAGCGGTTGCTTAGAAAAAAAGCCCTGGTCCGCACTCTTTCCGCGGTGGAGACCCTGGGCAGCTGCGATATCATCTGCACCGACAAAACCGGCACCCTGACCGAAAACCAGATGACCGTCCGCTATGCCTGGACCCCGGATGGCGAGGCCTCTATCTCCGGTACCGGCTATGCCCCGGAAGGAACTCTTTCCACCCGGGTCGCCCCGATTCTGTTTATTTCCGGCATGGGCTGCAACAACGGCAGCCTGATCAAAAAAAATGAGCACTGGCAGATTATCGGCGACCCCACCGAGGCGGCCCTGCTGACCAGCGGGGCCAAGGCCGGCGTCGAAATGGCGGGAGAACGGGTTGATGAACTCCCCTTTGACTCGGATCGCAAGATGATGAGTGTCCTGGTCCGGGAATCGGACTCTTCGCAAATGATGTACAGCAAAGGCGCCCCGAACCAGCTGCTGGCCTGTTGCTCCCAGGTCTTGATCAACAATGAAATTGTCCCCCTTGACCCTGACACCCGTCAGCGGATCAGCGCACAAAACGACCTCTATGCCGACCAGGCCCTGCGGGTGCTGGGCTTTGCCTGTAAATCAGTGGATAAGGGAATTGACTTTACTGAAGAAAATCTAGTTTTTCTAGGGCTGCAGGCCATGATCGACCCGCCCCGGGCTGAAGTGATCGAGGCCATCAGAAAAACCAAACGGGCCGGGATCAGGGTAATCATGATCACCGGGGATTATCAGGCAACGGCGCTAGCCATCGGCCGAGAAATCGGCATCACCGGCAAGGTTGTCTCCGGTGAAGAGCTGGAAAGGATGTCGGATGACGAGCTGATCGCCGCGTTAGCCGACAATACCAACATCTTTGCCCGGGTGGTGCCGGAACACAAGTTGCGGATCGTCACCGCCCTCCAACAGCTTGACCACACCGTGGCCATGACCGGCGACGGGGTCAACGATGCCCCGGCCCTGAAAAAAGCCAATATCGGGATTGCGGTGGGCAGCGGCACCGAGGTGGCCAAGGAGGCCTCCGACTTTGTTCTGCTCGATGACAGCTTCAGCCACATCGTCAATGCCATAGAGGAAGGCCGCGGCATTTACGACAATATCCAGAAATCGATCATGCTCCTGCTCTCGGGTAATCTGGGCGAGGTGCTGATCATCTTTCTCGCCGCCCTGCTGGGGATGAACCTGCCGCTTACCGCCATCCTCCTGCTCTGGATCAACATGGTCACCGACGGCGCACCGGCCCTGGCCTACAGTGTCGACCCCTACGGCATTGATATCATGATCCGCCAACCAAAGGCCAAGAATGAAAATATCCTGCCCAACCCCAAACTGATCCTGCTCGGGGTCTTGGGTACGGTGGGCACCCTGATCGCGCTGACCCTTTTTTCCATGTCCGGCGGCAATTCCCCGGATCAGACCCAGCTGATCCGAGCCCAGACCATGGTCTTCAACTTCGTGGTGCTCTATGAGGTGATTTTAATCTTTGTGATCCGCCGCAGCTTCAAGGTGCCGCTGTTGTCGAACAAATGGGTATGGGCGGCCGCGGTCTTATCGATAGCCCTGCAGGGGTTACTGATGTACAGCCCCATGCGCTATATTTTCAAGATCAGCGCTCTCAACTGGACCGAGCTGTCAGCCCTGGCCCTGGCCGGATTTATTTTTTATCTGGTGGCCATTTTCTATCAATTCTTCGTAAAAGCGGACAACCATAACTTACAGAGTGCAAGCAAAGGATAGGACAAAAAATCGGGATTGATTCCTTGCCAAAGGTTGGCAACCACTTAAAAACCATCCCGCTCTTCATGCCGCAAAGCCAGGGGCTTGGCCAAAATTTCCGACCAGATCACTGCCTGCCGCAGTTTTCGCCGACTCGGCTTCACCCCTGACCGCCGCTCTCTTTTTAAAGAGGGCGATTCACCAACCCCCGTTATTACATGCTCCATTGCATTATCCCGTTGCCGAGCAGGCCGGGATAATGTTTTAACTGCAACCTTAGGCAGAGATTGAACCGAAGCCATGCCGCCTTTCCTCGGCACGGATGATGCCTCCTCTTCCCCTCTCGGCTGCACGATATTGGGCAATTCCACTTCGCCCCCGGTCAAGATCTGCTGCAGCACATCGCGCAGATTAATCCTCACCTGTTCCGAGCCGTTGCCCGAGGAAGCAACCTGATCGCCGACCTTGTCATCCTTGGGGATTGACTTCTGGACCTTGGAAAAAATCTGCCAGATGACATAGATGACGATCAAGGGGAAAATATTCTCAAAAAATCCCATAAGTTACACCTAGTCGCCTTTATTTTTTCTTTTCAGGCTCGTCTTGGTCAGTGCCGCCGATGGCGCTGCGCATCTCGGTGTCAGCCATGATATTTTTCATCCGATAATAATCCATCACCCCGAACTGCCCATTGCGAAAGGCTTCGGCCATGGCCAGCGGCACCTCTGCCTCCGCCTCCACCACCTTGGCCTTCATCTCCTCAACCCTGGCCCTCATCTCCTGTTCGACGGCAATCGCCATGGCCCGCCGCTCCTCGGCCTTGGCCTGGGCGATCTTCTTGTCCGCCTCGGCCCGATCGGTTTCCAGCTCGGCCCCGATGTTCTTGCCCACATCCACGTCGGCGATGTCAATGGAGAGAATCTCGAAAGCGGTGCCCGAATCCAGACCTTTCTCCAACACCCTCTTCGAGATGGAATCGGGATTTTCCAAAACTCGCTTATGGGTATCTGCCGAGCCGATGGTGGTTACGATCCCCTCCCCGACCCGGGCCAGCACCGTCTCCTCGCCGGCGCCGCCGACCAGCCGATCGATATTGGCCCTTACCGTTACCCGGGCGATGGCCTTGAGCTGGATGCCATCCTTGGCCATCGCCGACACCAGCGGCGTTTCAATGACCTTGGGGTTGACGCTCATCTGCACCGCCTCCAGCACATTCCGGCCGGCCAGATCAATGGCCGCGGCCCGGTTAAAAATCAACTCGATATTGGCCTTGTCCGCGGCAATCAGAGCCTGCACCACCCGCAACACATTGCCGCCGGCCAGATAATGGGATTCGAGCTCGTTGGTGGAAATAAGCAGGCCGGCTTTAACCGCCATGATCTGTGATTCAACGATAAGCTTGGGCGGCACCTTTCTAAAGCGCATGAAGATAATACTGAGCAGGTTGACCCGGGCCCCGGACACCAGGGCCTGCACCCAGAGCGACAGCGCCGAACCGATGAAGTAAAACAGGACGATAGCGGCAACAACCAGTACAAATACAGCTACTTGCGCAAAATTCATTTTCCACCCCTTTAAACTTTATGTTCTTTAACGATTACCTGATTGCCGGTTACGACTTCCACAATCACCTTGCTATCCTTTTCGATAAATTCTCCCCGGCTGACCACATCAACCCGATGCCCGTCAATCAGGGCCGAACCGGAAGGCCGTAACGAGCTCAAGACCACACCTTCCTTGCCCAACAGATTTTCAAGCTCAGGGGCTTGAGAGGTCACCCCGTCCTCACTTTTTAATTCCGCCTTCAAGGTGACCGGCGAATTGGCCAGCATCTTGAAGCTGATGATCACAACCATCGGAATCAAAACAATGTCCGCCGCGACAAAGGTCATGGCCACGGCCATACTCATTTCCTGAAAAACAATATAGAGGGAATACCCGAAGATCCCGATAGCCAGGGCGGAGAGCAAGCCGCCGGAGGGCAGGATCACCTCGGCGATTATCACCCCTACCCCCACCAGCTGCAAAAAAAGCGGCAACCATATTCCCGTCATGCATCCCTCCTTGATACCACCACCACATTGCCCTTCACCTTGGCAACCTTGACCGGGCTCTCTTTATCGATAAATTCACCATCGGTGATCGCATCGATCAGCTTGCCCGCGATCATCACCTTGCCGGAGGGCCGCAGCAAGGTGTAGGCAATCCCCTCCTCGCCCACCGCCACACCACGGCTCACCAGGGAGTCGGCATGGGATTCGGCCAGGGTGGCCGCCAGATAGGGGCCCTCCACCATTCGGCCGATTTTAGGGAAAACAAAGCGCAGAAAAAGCAGGGCCAGGCAAAAGGCCAGAAAGCAGGCCCCAAAAACCTGCAGCAGGTTGTTGAGCAAGATCCCCTGCTGCCAGGGTAAATTGGGGTCAGGAATCACAAAATCCTGAAAGGAAAGAACCAGACCGACACAGAGGGCCAGGATACCGACCAGCCCGGCAATGCCGAAGCCGGGCAACACAAAAACTTCCATGGCCAGAAAGACCAGACCGATGAGGATGATAAGAAATTCGGTATAATCGGCCAGGCCGAGCAGATACTGATTGAAAAAGACCAGGCCGAGGCAAATAATACCAAGGATGCCGGGCACCCCGAAGCCGGGGGCCTTCAGTTCGAGATAAAGGGCGGCCAGACCGATCATCAACAAAATCGGGGACATACCCTCAATAAAACGGCCCATGGACTCGGACCAGCTCTGCTCAACCCTGGTGATCACAAAATTTTCAATGCCGAGGGCCGACAGCATCTCCTCAATGCTGTCGGCGGTATGCGCGGAAAAGCCGAAAGCCAGCGCCTCGGCGTGATCCATGGTCAGCAGCTCATCCTTGGCCACCACCGTTTTTTTATCGAATAATTCCTGCTTTTGCTTATCAGGCAGGGCCTCATATTCCCTGGCTTCCATGTACAAGGTCTCACTCCCGCGCCTGACCCGGACAATCTCCATCTCCGCGGTAACCATGGCTTCGGCCAACTTGGCCGGATAGCCGTTGCGGCGGGCAAGGGTTCTGAACTTGGCCCTTAGGGGCGATTGAAACTTCTCGCCCAGCATCTTCGGGCCGTCTTCGGCAAAGGTAATGGGGGCACAATCACCGATAGTGGCATTGGGCCGCATCACCAGTCTATTGCAGGAAAGAGCGATAAGGGCGCCGGCGGATATGGCCTTGTCCTTGACAAAGGCGATGGTCTGGCGCGGAGCGGCGGCAAGCATGGTCTCGACAATGGAGAGGGCGGCATCCACCCTGCCGCCGAAGGTACTCATTTCAAGGACAATCAGCGCATCCTGGTACTGGCGGCTGTCGTTAAGGGCCCGTTCGATAAAAGCGGCCATCGCCGGTTCCACATCGCCGGCAACCGGAATCACATAAACGTTTTTGACTCCTTGCCCGTTCACTTTGACATTGCTGAAAAAAATGCAGACAAGCAGGAGAAGAAACAGGCCGGGATATTTTATCTTTGCCATGAAAGCGCCTAAAAAATTATTCATTATGCAGGTGATACTCTTTTTTAGTCAAAACATACAAAAAAAATATAACCCACTGATTTTCTTATGGCAATTATACCATCGATCAATCAGGCTCATCCTGTTTTTTTATATGCAAAAAAGAAAAAAACCGGGTTCCGATATCAATAAAATGTCCGCCCTGCATAAATCAGGGCGGACATTCCAAGGAAGGGAGAAACAAGTTAGGACAAAATCCTAACGGTGGGGAGATCGAAACAACGTTACAGCAAGACCATCAGCCTTGAACGGAGATGCCTCTTGCCCTAAGGTCGGACAACACAGACTGGAGTTGCTCCTTTTCGCAGTCATCAATGGAATAAACATTTTTCATGCCGTCCATAAAGTGGAGAATAAAATGGCCTTCGCCATCCACCACCGCCGCCCTGATATGATCCTGATCAAGCCATGGCTTTAATTCTTCCATGAAATCCAGCAAACTGCATGCCTTCATGATTTATCCTCCGAACAGACTTTAAAAGCGACCTTTCAAAAACATTCTATCGCAAAAAAAACGCCTCGGTCAAGCAAACAAATCACGCAAAACAACAATGAGTTAAGCAACTACCTAACACCCTAATTTCACAGAGATAAACCAAGATAGAAAAAACAGAAATTATCACTCAAACTCAAGGGTAAGATCAGACACCGGCCCTATCCGTTCCCAACTTCGGATAAAGGTCCGACTCTTGCCCTGGGCGATAATCAGATGAAGGTCATTAAGGGATACCCCATAAACAAAATAACGGTTGCCGTCAGGATATGACACCAACAAGGTTGTCCCACCCTGAAAACCTACCCGCCGGGGAGACTTACCGTAATACTCGATGGTGGTTGCATTGGTCAGGTTCAACAACCCTTTTTTTTCATCATAAATATAAATTACCACTGGCCGCAAACCTCTTCGCCGAATTCATCGGCAAAATGATAATCCTTTTTCATGCAACCGAATCAGACAACCTTCCCGCCTCTTCATTTAAATCAGCATAGCCCATAACGTCAAGCGGGTAATCATCCAAACGTTCAGCCGCCTCGAGTTTAAGAATCATCCGGGTAAGCGCCTGGTTTTGGTTAACGGAATTACCCATATTATTATCCAGGCTCCCCCTGGCGTAATCAGCGGCGGTTTTGTTTTCCGCCGATTTTTTAGCCGCATCCGCGCCGCGCTCCAACAAGATGTCCACCACCTCGTAACGCCCGTTTTTAGCGGCCACCATCAAAGGGGTAATATGGGATCCGCCGGTTTCTTTATCAATCGTTGCGCCATAATCCAGCAGAATGGTAACCATGCGGCTGTCCTGCTTCTGGGCGGCAAGCCACAAAGGGGTCCGGCCGTCATTATCGGCGGCATCGGTTTTTGCCCCGCCGCTCAACAATTTGGCCACAATGGTTGGGTCGCCGGCGGCGATGGCATAATGCAACGCGGTGGTGCCGTCGACGGTCGCGAAATTAATCACCCCACGACCGGATTGAGCGAGGATATGATCAACCCCGTCAACAAATCCCTGAATAACTGCCTGCATGAGCAAGGTTTTTCCGGTTTCATCGAAAATAAGATAATCGTCCTTATGTTTGGCCTGGCTATCAAGGGCATCCTGGTAAAACAGTTCGGTTCCCTCGAAACGCTCCATTGATTGCCAAATCTTTACAATAAAAAAAGTTATAATCCCCACAATAACCGCGAGGGTTACAAACGCAGATTTTCCTTCCAGCATAATTACGGCCAATATTTTTAAATTTTGTAAATGACAAACACTTCGAAAAATACCTTACCACAGATATTGGCGAGAAAGTTAATGCAATTACCATTTTTTCACCTGCCGACCAAGCAGAATACGCGCAAGGGAAATGGTTATGAATTACTGTTGGCGACGCATATCAACCGGTAATGAAACAACAAATTCGCTGCCTTGCCGCTCGGGCCCACTCAGCAATTTTATCTCACCCTGGTGTTTCTTGACCAGGCTATAGGAGATGCTCAACCCCAGGCCGGTACCCTCCCCGACTTTTTTAGTGGTGAAAAAGGGTTCGAAGATCCTTGATTGTAACATCTGAGGTATGCCAACACCGTTATCACGAACCGAGACGAATAATCTCCCATCATCATTCCAGGTCCTTACCCAAATCTCTCCCCGCTCGGGAATCGACTGCATGGCGTTGATCAGCAAATTCATAAAAACCTGGGACAAAGAATCCGGCAGGCAATATATCTTATGGACCCTTGCCCCAAAATCCTTGTTTAAGACCACCCGGTCCTTATACTCATGAAGCAAGAGGGATAGATTGGTTTCCAGTATCTCATGGAGATCATAATAGACAAACTCCTCACCTTTTTTATGGGAAAAAAGTTTTAAGTTATGCACGATGGAGCTGCTCCGCCGGGCTCCTTCCTCGACATTGCCGAACAGCAACTCAATCCGGGAAAGCAGCTCGTCAATATCGGCCAAACCCGGCGGCAAGCTCTTATTAACGGGAACTCCGGCATTTTCGCCGATAACTTGCCGAACCTCTTCTTTCAACTTATTGATATTCCGCTTAAGCGGCGGCATGGCGCCGGTGATAAAATTAACCGTGTTGTTCAGTTCATGGGCAACACCGGCAACCAGTTGGCCCAAGGCCGCCATCTTATCGGTATAGATCAATTTTTCCTGGGTCTCTTTAAGTTTCTCCTCGGCCTCCACCCTTTCGGTGATATCCCGGATAATGGACAGCACTGTGGGTTTGCCGTCATACTCAAAGAGATGATCATGAATCTCCACTGTCATGATCCTATTATCATTACGCCGAATCTGCAGTCTAAAAACAGCGCAGCCCTTGGTTCTCAACTCCTCGATCACCTTGGCAATATTTGGCCACTCATGCTCCATGACCATATCCCGGGGAGAGAGCTGCAACAGTTCATTGCGAGTACACCCCATGATCCTGCAGGCCGCGTCATTAACCTCGATAAATTTACCGGGCACGCCATCGGGTAAGGGATGATAAACGGTGAGCCCGTCATTGGCCTTGTTGAACAGAAACTGATAACGCTCGACACTGGCGGCCAGGGATTGCTGTGAATCCTTTATCGCGCTGAGGTCACGGAAGAAACCCACAATATACTGGCGGTTGTCTCTGGAAAAAGTACTGCCGAAAATCTCGATCGGGATGCGAGTGCCGTCTTTCCGCTGAACATACAAATCCTTTACCGACCTGCGCCCGGCAGCAACCCCCTCTTTAAAACTTTTTGCATATTGCTCACGAAGCTCAGGGGGATGCAACCGGGTCTGATGAATACCGATCAATTCTTCGCGACTGTAGCCCAGAAGTTGTTCAGCATATTGATTGGCCTCGACGATCAGGCCGGATTCGGTGTCGGCAATAAAAATCGCCTCCGGGGAGGTATCCAACATTGCCTGCCAGCTGTTATCCACCTGGCGCAGGAATGTTAGTTCCTGCTGCAATCGCTTGACCTGCTGTTGCAGCTCTTTAATTTTTTTAGAATCGTTACCCATGCTCTACAAGAAATAACCGGCAAAATAACCTGACAAATTGCGTTCAGTTTTTATATTCAAAAAAATGCTACATATATAAACGGAAATTTAGCCTAATAATGCAAGTTATTTCTTAAAGAACAAACCTGCCATTTTTTAATCAATCTTTTTTAAGCCGATACTTGTCGGCATAGCCCCGGGGCGTCACCAGCAAATCCTGCCAGGCAAAGGTCTTGGAGTTGCCGATGATAACGCAGGACTGCATGTTGATCTCCTGGCCGGTAAACTTGTCCAGGGTGGAAAGCACCACCTTTTCATTGTCCCTGGTGGCCGCGGTGACTATGCCCACCGGGGTGTCGGCGGAACGATACTTGAGGGTGATCTCTCGGGCCTTTTCGATCAGCTCGGTTCTCCGCTTTGATTTCGGGTTATAGATCACCATGACAAAATCTGCCGAAGCCGCCGCCTCCAGCCTTTTTTCTATCAAAGCAGCCGGAGTCAGAAGATCGGAAAGGCTGATCGCGCAAAAATCATGCATCAAGGGGGCGCCCAACCGGGCGGCGCAGGCATTGAGGGCGGCAATGCCGGGGATCACCTCGATGTCGATGCTCAGCTCATGCTCCCTGGCCATTTCAAAAACCAGGCCGGCCATGGCATAGATCCCGGGATCACCGCCGGAAACCATGGCCACCTTCTTGCCGCCAGCCACCAGCTCCAGGGCCTTTTGACTGCGGTCCACCTCCTTCATCATCTGGGAGGCGACCACCTCCTTGCCCGCAAGAAACTCGGGGATCAGATCAAGATAGGTCTGATAGCCGACAATAATATCGGCCTCTTCAAGGGCGGCGCAGGCCGCCAAGGTCATATGTTTTTTAGCGCCCGGCCCGGTGCCGACTACGTAGAGCTTACCCTGGCCACTGCCATTGTTACATTCTGCCATTTTCTTTTCCCGACTAATAATTCTTTATTCTGAGCGCTCAGCAAGGCGGCAGGCTCGGCCACTCCCTTGGCGCCGACCGCCTTGAGAGCTGCCGGCGATACTGCCACATTACCGACGTTGTTTATTTCTTCTTTATTATAAAAATCTATCCGCCAACCATGTCGCTTGGCAAAGGCCAGCAGCCCCTCTTCATCATCCTTGGCATCGATCGAGGCCAGGTTACGGATGCTTAAGGGCGACAACCCCTCCTGCTCAAAAAGCTCGGCCAGGGCCACCTCAAACTCACTGGCCGGGGTGCCCCGGTTGCACCCCACCCCGACCACCAGGGTTGGCGGTCGAAAAAACACGGCAGAGCTTTTATTCATCACCTTTGCCGAGACGATCACATCCGCCTCAGCCGGATCAGTAACCGGGTGCAGGGCCGGAGGCATATGACCAACAGCCTGCTCGGCAAAAATCTTGAGGCTGCCCCTATTAACCAAACGGGCGCTGACCGCGGTCAGCGCCTCTTTATCTTCCACCAGCAGTTGCTGCTCCCGAGCCCAGAGATCAAGAGCCGGCAGGCCCAGGGTATCCGAGGCGGTGGTGATTACCGGGGTGGCGCCGAGCAGCTCGGCCACCTCAGTGGCCAGGCCATTGCCGCCGCCCAGGTGACCGGAGAGCAAACTGATCACATGGTGGCCCGACTCATCGAGAACCACCACACAGGGGTCGGTTTGCTTGCTCTCCAACAGGGGGGCAATGGCCCGCACCGCAATGCCGGCGGCCATGACGCAGACAAAGCCATCCAGATCATGCCAATGGCGGGCAAAGGTCTCCGCGATCTTGCCTTGATTCTCCAGAACCAGGGAATTAGGCAAGACAGCGGCTATCCGCTGGGCCAGTTTTCGGCCGCCGCTGGTTATAGCAATAATCCCGAGCTTCATTAATTATTCACTCTGAGTGCTTTTAATAATTCTATAATCTTGTCTCCTTTTCATTTCTTTGAATGCCCAAAGAAACGAACCAAAGAAAGTGCAGCCTTCACTTGGTCCCGCCTTGCGGGACTGCCCTGTGCTGCTCGAAGTGACCTGGCGCTCTGGAACTCGGGCTTCGCCCTCAAACAGGCCATCGCGCTGATCAGGTCACCTCTGCGCTGCTCGGCTGCGCAAAATGGCAAAAAACAAACTACAAAAAACAGCAGTAACTCCAACCGGAGTATCTAGAACCTAGAAGTTTGGCAAGCCATCTGTTAATCGCTGGGCCAGATACTTACCACCACTGGTTATGGCGAGGATTCCGAGCTTAATTTAGTACCAATGCCTTTCCCCCCTTGTCACGCCGCCGAGCACCGGAAAAATTGCCGAATAAAGAGCTTAACTGTCTGAGTCCGCCAGAGGCGGGCGAGTTTTAAGCTCTCGGCAATTTTGAGGAGCACAGGGAACCCTGCTGCAAGCAGGGCAAGGGGCCGGGGTGCCCTTTCTTTGGTTCGTTTCTTTGGGCACGCAAAGAAATGAACATAGCTTATACCAAGTATATTCAGACCAGCAGAACCTCTCCTCTCAGTCTCGCAATAGCCAATTACTATATATCAAAAAACAACAAACTCAATCCAGCCCTTGCCTGAACCCATGACTAAACCCCTTATCATAAAGCTTGGACAAAGCCGGGGGCGGCGCCTTGGCCAACACCTCACCCACCGCGATAATCGCGGTCTTGGTAATCCCGGCCTCCTTGACCTGACCGGCAATGGTGGCCAGGGTGCCCCGAATAATCCGCTGTTCGGGCCAGCTCACCTTTTCCACTACCGCCACCTGGGTTGCAGCGGTATAACCTCCGGCCAGCAAATCTGCTACCACCTGCTCGATCATCCCCACACTGAGCAGGATCAGCATGGTGGCCTGATGGCCGGCCAATGAAACCAGATCCTCTTTTTCCGGCACCGGGGTCCGCCCGGCCCGGCGGGTGATGATCACGGTCTGGGAAACCTCGGGCAGGGTCAGCTCGGAGCCCAAGGCCGCAGCCGAGGCAGTGGCCGAACTCACCCCCGGCACCACCTGAAAGGGAATATCCTCTTCAACCAGCCGGGCAATCTGCTCGTTGATCGCCCCGTAGATCGCCGGATCACCGGTATGCAGCCGCACCACCCTTTTTCCCTGTTGCCGGGCAGTGATAACGATCTCCATCACCTGATCAAGGTTGAGGCCGGCCGAGTTATGGAGTTCGGCGGCCAGATCCTGCAACAGGGCCTTGGGCACCAGACTGCCGGTATAGACGATCACCTCGGCCTCCCGCAACAGGCGCTGGCCCTTGACCGTAATCAGCTCCGGATCTCCGGGCCCTGCGCCTACAAAGTGAACCGGATGCAGCTCTTTATTTTGACTCATTACTTCCTCACAATCATGGTGGAAAAATAATGCTGTTCCTCATGCATGGCCACTTTCAAATCCCGCCTGATCCGCTGGCCGCTCTGGCTGGTACGCTCAACCAGCACCGCCTTGTCCATCAGGTTTAGCTCTTCAAGAAGCGGCACCAGCCGATCCATGACCCGATGCACCTTCATCAGGACAATCGAGTCGAATTTTTCAAGGGTTTCCCGAAGCTGGCCGTTTTCAAAGGTGGCCGGAATCACCACCAACCGGTCATCTCCCAGGCAAAGCGGTTGCCCGGCGGCCGCGGCGGAAGCACCGATGGCCGATACGCCGGGCACGATCTCCACCAACAGGTCGGGATCCTGTTCGAGCAGGGTCTCGCAGACATAAAATCCGGTGGAATAGATGGCCGGGTCCCCCAGGGTGGGAAAGGCCACATCAAAACCGGCCTGGAGCCGGGCTACGATAAGAGAAGCCGCTTGATCCCAGGCCGCTTTCACCTCCGAGTCCGGGGTCTGGCCCATCCTGATTTTCTTCATGGGAAAGTAATGGGTGAGGATCTCCTTGCTATCGGAAGAGACCACGCCTTCCACGATACCAAGGGCCGTACTCTCGCCACCCTTTCTGCCGGTGGGCGCCAGCCAGACCGGACATTTTTCCAAAAGGCGGGCCGCCTTCAGGGTCATCAGCTCAGAATCACCCGGGCCTACCCCGATCACGTAAAATTTTCCTTTCATTTCCTTCCTACCATAACGGTTATAGGGTTAAATACCTTTGCCGGCTCTTGGCCTTGCAAAAAAGTATATCGTTCCACCTGAATCTTGCTTATCTCTACAGCCAGCCCGCATTCAGCCATCAACTGCGGGGCCTGGCTCACTGTTTTTTCAATCACGCCGTTGATCACCAGCCGCCCCCCTGGCGAGAGTCGGCGCGCCGAGGCTGCTATTATTTCCGCCAAATTGCCGCCGCTGCCGCCGACAAAAACCCGGTCGGGATCCGGCAGATCGCTCAAGGCCGCCGGGGCCGGCCCTGCCACCGGGATCACGTTATAGCAGCCGAACTTACAGATATTCCGCTTGATATTGGCCAGTTCCGCCTCGTTTCGCTCAACGGCATAGACGGTCAGCCTGGGGTTGAGCCGGGCCGCTTCCACCGAGACCGAACCGCTGCCCGCGCCGATATCCCAAAGCACCCCGCCCGCCAGGGGCATTCGTAATTTATGCAGAGTCACCCCCCGCACCTCATCCTTGGTGATCAGGCCTCGGCTATGGGCGATCTCATCCTCGGTAAGGCCATATTCCCGGGCCTGCTCATTGATGAGGGCCGGACACTCAAGGCAGAAAACATTAAGATCGGCAAAACTTGACTCTTTGATCTCCCGCAAGCTCCCCGACACCAGCCGCTCCTGGTCGGTGCCCAGGTTTTCCGCCACCTGAACCCGGCAATCATTTAGGAGATCCTCGGCCCCGATCAATTCAAGATAATCGATCAGTTTAGCGGCCAGCCGATCCGGCGAGTTGCTGCCATCGGTAAAGATAAGGCTCTTGGGCTGCCGCAACAGCAAGCCGGCGACGTGATCCACCTTTCGCCCGTGCAGGCTGAGCAGGGCGGCATCATCCCACGGCATCTTGAACCGGGCCGCCGCCTCCTGCATGGAAGAAAGGGCGGGCAGCACCTCAAGTTGGTCAACGCCGAACTCCTGGCGCAACCGGCGGCCGATCCCGTAAAAAAGCGGATCACCGCTGGCCAGCACGGCAACATCGTACTCAAGCAGACCCTGACGAATTGCGGCCAACGCCTTGGCCAGCGGGATAATCACCACCTTGGCCGCAGGCTGCTCCGCCACCAGTTCAAGATGACGATTGCCGCCGACAATGATCCCGCAACCGGCCACCACCTTTTCCTGGGCGCCGGTCAGGCCGTCACAGCCGACCCCTATTAAAAATATCTTAAACATGCTCAACCACCTGGGCCCGGCTATCGACCAGAAAAAGGATAACTTCCTTGCCGGAAACCTTCTGGGCATAAGCCTTGGCCCTTGCGCATACGGCCCTGATCAGATCATCCCGCCCGGCCTCCTGTAGATGGCCATACATCTCCCGGGCCGTGTTGCTGGCCCTGATCTTTGCCAACAGATCACCAGCCGCGCCAAGGTGCTGGAGAAGGGCCGCGCCGTCGGCAACCTCCAAGGCCCCATGCCGGACATGGGTTTGCGGTGTTTCCAAGGCCGCCTTCATGACCTTGGCCCACATCCCGGCCAGATAGATTCTGGCAAAGCCCCGCTGCGCCGCTTTTTGCAGGGAAAATTCCAGGTAATCGCCCATCATGGCATAGGCCTCTTCCGGCAAATTGAGGCGGGATTGCGCCCCTTTTTCCGAGGTGCGGCCGGTGGAGAGCACCACTTCGCTCAGCCCCGCCTCCTTGGCCACCTCAAGGGAGGCCTCGATGGTGGCGGTCCAAGCCTCGGCGGAAACCGGCCGGACAATGCCGGTGGTGCCGAGAATCGAGAGGCCGCCGACAATGCCGAGTCGACTGTTCAGGGTTTTTTCGGCAAGCTCATCGCCTTTGGGCACCGAGACGATCACCAGCAGCTCCTTGGCCGAGTCCCCGGCCATGGCCTCAAGCACCGCCTCTTCAATCATCTGCCTTGGCACCGGATTAATGGCCGGTTCACCAACCTTGACCGCGAGGCCAGGCTTGGTGACGGTGCCGACCCCGCTCCCACCGCTGATTCTAATTCTGACCTGGGGCCCGAACACCGCAGTGGTGCCAGCTTGTTCACAAGGCCAATAACGGGCAGAAACCACAATCTCGGCGCCGTTGGTCACATCCGGGTCGTCGCCCGCGTCTTTAATCACCGAAGCCAGGGCAACTCCGTCCTCAAACCCGGTTCGCTGCAGTACAAAAGAGTGCCTGCTCCCATCGGGAAAGGGGATCTCCACCTTGTCCGGGGCTTTGCCGGAAAGCAGCACCTGGGCAGCGGCCTTGGCTGCCGCCGCACTACAGGCGCCGGTGGTATATCCGCTACGCAGACGACGGGCCATTACTCCTCCAAAGCCAAACGGATCAGGGCATTGACGATGGCCGCGGCAATGGAGCTGCCGCCCTTTCTGCCCAGGCTGGTGATAAAGGGATATTCTTTTTCCGCCAGAATATCCTTGGATTCCACCGCGTTGACAAAGCCGACCGGCACCCCGACCACCAAACCAGGGCGCTGCTCCGCAGGCAGTGTTTCCATACAAGCCATAACCTTAAGCAGGGCGGTGGGGGCATTGCCAACCGCGACGATACCGATATTTTCCGCCAACCCCTTTTCAATGGCCACCTCGGAGCGGGTTTTGCCCTGCTCCTTGGCAATGACCGCCAGATCGGGGTCGGCCACCTTGCAGATCACCCTGCCGCCCCACTTGGCCAGCAACCCCTTGCTGACGCCGGAGGCAGACATATTGACATCGGTGAGGATATTTTTGCCTGAGCGAATCGCATCAATCCCGGCTCTAACCGCCTCAGGATGAAAGAGCATGCTCTTGGCAAAAGAAAAATCTCCGGTGGCATGAATCACCCGCTGGACCACCTTGAAGGTCTTGGGATCAAAATCAGTGGGGCCGAGCTCCTCGGCAATGATCCGGAAGCTTTCGCCTTCGATGTCTTCGGGTTTTATTTTGGTGATTCTTGGGTCCATATTAATAATCTTCTATTCCTTTATTATTAACTCACACGCTAATGCGTGTGAGTTCTTTCCCCCCATTTGGCCTGCTGAGCATCGCAGGCGATGGCGGATAAAGACGCTATAACCTGTTTGAGGCGCAGCCGAGTTTTATAGCGTCCCGCCATCGCCGAGAAGCACAAGGAAGCCCGCAGGGCCAGGACGGTCGGGGTGCCCTTTTCTTGTTTCTTCTTTTGGGCACGCAAAAGAAGAAAGGCTTAAATCTCTAATAATTATAGGAGATCACATCCTCTTAACTTTATGTTCATTTCTTTGTTGCCCAAAGAAACGAACCAGCAGCGAAGCGGCGAAGAAATGCACCCTGTCCCTTGCCCTGCTAAAGCAGGGTCCCCTGCGCTGCTCGAAATAATCTGGCGCTCTGGAACTCGGGCTTCGCCCTCAAACAGGCCATCGCGCTTTTCAGGTTATTTCTGTGCTGCTCGGCTGCGTGCCAATGGGGAGTTATCTCCTCACTTCATTTTGTCTTACTGGTCAAACACTCACTTACAAAAGCAACAACCGCCTCCGGGTTATACCCGAAATGCAGATGCAGATAACCGCCGATCACATTTTTATAACTATACCCTTCCCGCTCCCCATTATTCACCACATACAGCCGATCAATAGAATCCGGCATCTCATCGATGGTTGAATAATGAAACTCATGGCCCCGCAGCACCGTACCCTTGGCCCCTAAAAAACAATCCCTTTCCAGGGCAATCTCCCGATAGCCCAAAGCGGCCCGCCGGGTCTGCATCCTGGCCGTAACCGGAAAAACCCCGGCCATGGGCTGCAGCTTATCATCATTATCGACAATCCCCTGGCTGAGATACATAAAACCGCCGCATTCGGCGTAAATCGGCCGACCGGCCTCGGCCCAGGCCTTGATGGCCGAGCGCATCGGCTCGTTGGCGGCAAGCTTATCGGCAAAAAGCTCGGGGTAACCGCCGCCCAGATAAAGGCCGCTTACTCCGGCCGGTATTGCCCGATCAATCAACGGGCTGAAAAAAACCAGCTCGGCCCCGGCCGCCCGCAGCAGATCAAGGTTGTCCTCATAGTAAAAACAAAAGGCCTGGTCCCGGGCCACCCCGATCTTAACCTTGGCCGGGAGATAATCCTGCTCGCCGCTCTCCCGGTTTGCCCCGGCGTTCTCCGAGGCCAGTGCCACCAGCCTATTCAAATCGACATGCTCGGTAATGGTCGCGGCCAACCTGGCAATGGCCTCCTTGGAGATCGGCTCCTCCTCGCCCATCTTAAGCCCCAGATGCCGGCCGGGAATCGCAAAGTCAAGATTTCTCGGCAGATAGCCGATGATCTCGGCCCGGCAATGCTTTTTGATGGCCTCACTCACCAGGGCCAGATGGCGCTCGCTGCCGATCCGGTTCAAGATCACCGCCCTGGGTGCCACCTCCGGGGCAAGGGTCTCAAAACCCTTGAGCACCGCGGCCACGCTTTCCGCGGCCGAGGCAACATCGAGAATCAGCACCACCGGCACCTGCAAAGCCTCGGCCAGGGCGGCGCTGGATGAAGTGTTGCCGTCAAACATCCCCATCACCCCTTCGATGATCGAGATATCCGCCCCCCGGCTGTGCAGGGCAAAGGTACGAGCCACGAACTCTTCGCCGCTCATCCAGAGATCAAGATTGCGTGATTCGCGCCCAGTCACCAACCGGTGCAGGGAGGGGTCGATAAAGTCCGGCCCGCACTTGAAGGGCTGCACCTTCAGGCCCTGGGCCTTGAGGGCGGCCAGCAACCCCAGGGTGATGGTGGTTTTGCCGGAGCCGCTCTGGGTGCCGGCCACCACAATGGCGGGGCTGCTAGTTGCCATCGACCCTGCCCGCTGTTTTTTCCGCGAGCAGAAGCTGCGGGTAGATGGTGCCGGCCAGGAAACGCACCCCTTCAAGCATCCGCAGGGTGGGCCGGGAAACCAGCGGTTCCTCAACCAGCACTATCCTGTTTTCCCGCACCGCCTTGATCGCGGCAAAGCC
>Ga0224496_10000247_pt1 | contig 39180 bp, 30 predicted proteins | sample SF_Jul11_sed_USG_2_FD_168127 | JGI IMG/M metagenome (GOLD analysis project Ga0224496, IMG submission 168127) | Sediment microbial communities from San Francisco Bay, California, United States - SF_Jul11_sed_USGS_8_1 | ecosystem: Environmental > Aquatic > Marine > Sediment | place: USA...
GTGTTTGGTGGAAAAACCTTGTTTACCCCACGGATTCCCATTGGAATAATGATCGCCATCATATCCATCGCCACTTTAAAGCCCCCCTTTTTGAAAGGGAGCATCTCTCCCGTCCGGGACCTCGTTCCCTCCGGAGCGATCCAGAGCATTAGACCCGTCTGGAGTTTTTCCATCGCGATTTGCAAATCCTTTTTGGATTGACGGGGATCATTGCGGTCTATCTTGATGAATTCGGTCATCTCCATCGCCTTTCCCCAAATGGGAACCCTAAATAGCTCCTTTTTGGCCACCATCCTGATTGATCCTTCCAAAGACACATAAGTCAAAGGGATATCGTAAAAGCTTGAGTGATTGCACATGATAATATAAGCTCTTCCTTGTTGAAGCTCAACTTCACTCTGCTTAAAAATCTTATACTTCAAGCCGATACGCGTCAAAAGCTTTTTTGCCCAGCCTTTTAGATGTTGGTCCGTCCGCTGCCTATTGTAGCCGACCGTATAATTGATGAAAACGCTCAGCACCGAGTAATATAACGTCCAAAAGGTCGCGTGCGTAACCACAAATATATTACTTATAACTGCAATCATATAAACTTGAAGTTTAGTGGTTCACATGAAGAATGCCGCCGAATTTCTTTTTTTGAGGCAACGAACAGATTTTATTATCGCAAATCTGATACGACAAATAACCTTCCAGTTGATAATCGCCCTTTTTCATGTCAGGTGGAACCTGATAACCCTTTTTGATCCAAAAATCGTTCTCGTGAACTTCCAGCGAAAGATCAAAGGCCTGATCCAATATTTTTTTTGGTTTGGACTCCGTGATTTCTTCTCTTTCGATTAAGCCCGGCCTCTCGACCTCCACCTTGGTTTGAATGGGCCCAAAACGTCCCTGTGGAAAGACCGAATACAGATGCATGCCCGGCGCTACTCTTCCTATAACCGATAGTGTGATGTTTTGTCCAGTCATAGCGGGATCGGGATTTATTTCCAAATATAGCTCCAGTTCCCTTGGGCTAAGGGTCTCCCCCGATATTAATCCGTCACCCCCTCCAAAATCTGCCGCCCGCGACAAATCGCCAAACAGCATGATCCAAAACGATAAAATCAATAAACTTTTTTTCATCCTTCCGATTTTCCCACTATACTACGTATCTCATTATTTATTCACGTTTCATAATTGTAATAGAGCATCCTGTTTTTCAGCAACGGTTATTCTGTAGTTTTAATTTTAGCTGTTTTTATTTCATTGTTTTCATGGCTGATTGTCAATTAAAATTAATTTTTCACACCCAACTCTTGACGATAACAAAATTAATTCAATAGGATTAACGATTTTGAGAAACAACAACAACAAAAGTCCATCACTTTGGGCGGCGGTTTAAAATTGGTTTCTTGATGAACAAACGATGATAAATATTTTTAAAATTGTATTGATTTCAAGTTTCTAAAAGTATAATCTCAATAAAAGCGCAGTGATTCATACAAGCGTAATTTTTATAAGATTAGCAACATGTTTATTTTCAGCTAGATAATTAAAACTTGATCATTAAAAGAGGTGGGAGATGACGAGGATCAAAGAAGACATCATTCGGGATGTCATGAGTAAAATAACCTTGGACCGGAAATACGCAAAGAGTTTGGTGGAATCAATTTTGCAAATTATCAAAGGTACGTTGGAATCTGGTGAAGAGGTTATGATTTCCGGTTTTGGACATTTCAAGGTTCGGCATAAGAATTCAAGGGTCGGCAGGAATCCAAAGACTAAAGTCGCTTATGAGATTTCCGAAAGGGTAGTGGTCACTTTTTACCCATCTAAAGTCTTTCGCAAGGAATTAAATTCTTAATTTAAGCTCTTCGAGTTACTTTTCGGACAAAGCCAAAACCAAAACAAGCCTCGTTTTATTTAAAACACAATTTAAGCGGATAGTCTTTATGACTCACCTTAAAAAAACAGGCGCGGTTTGGTTTTTGATTTTTGTTATTCTCTTAACCATGAACCAGCAAGGCTTTAGCCAAGACGTAAGAAACCTCCCCATGGGGGGTTTTGACACCCCGGCCAAGCCCATTCCCATGAGGAACGTTTTTTTGAACGTTGTTTGGGGGTCGCTTGCCGGTGGAATGAGCTATATGGGTCTATCGCTGTTAGACGACTCGAAACCCCAAGAGGAAAAATATTCCTTTTCCAACATGACCACCCAGTTCATTTACGGAGCGACCTATGGAGGTCTTTTAGGTTTAGCGGCCGGAGTCTATTTCACCATCAGCAATATCACCTTCAGGCCCAGTAGCATTGGCATGATTCAAAATTCAGCTCCCAGATCGGATATCGCCAGCCAGAGGCGGCTGGCCTTTATCAGCCGATCTTTGTCCAAAGACAGCCTGCCTGTATTTCAACTTCAGGCGCGATTCTAGGCGGTTCGATACCCGTAAAACAACAAGATTCTGTTTTTTATAATTCATGCTCAATTTTCATTGATTTGAGAGGACAGTTTGTCCTATAATACGACTAAGAACAATCCGCAAAAACGATAATCAGAACTCTCAGATGAAACAAGTCTACTTGGCCTTCGGTAGCAATATAGAGCCAAGCCGTTATTATTTAACGGAAAGTCTATACCTTTTAAAGGAAATGTTGAATTGCCCGGTTATTTGTTCGAGCGTCTACCAGACAAAAGCCTACTTAAACGAGATACAGCCAGATTTTTTAAACTGCTGCGTCGCTTTTAAAACAAATAAAACGGCACTGGAGCTCTTATCAATCACCCAGTCGGTCGAAAATAAAATTGGCGGAACAAAAGAAAAGGGAAAGTGGGCCGACAGGAAGATCGACATTGATCTTGTCTTGTATGGCAATGACATTATTTCGCTGGAAAGCCTGAAAGTGCCCCATTATGATTTGAGCCACCGGGATTTTTTCCTGATCCCTCTTTTGGAATTGGATCCCTTGCTGATAAACCCCAAAACGTCAAAAAGCCTTCGGGAAGAACTCCGCCTTATAGCGTCCGGAGAAAAAACCGACCCTCGTAATGTCGGCTCGCTATCGTCAGGGGAAAATCGTCAAAAAGAAAATGATTATCAAAACCCTGCCTTATTTTAACGATAATTTTTGCTATCTTGTCTTTGACCAGACCAGCGACGATACCGCGCTCATCGATTGCGGCGACGCCGAAACCGCCATCGATGCCTTAAAGGCTCTCAAGAGAAATCTTTCTCATCTTTTGATAACCCATCACCATCACGACCACTCAGGCGGTCTCACCGAGTTGCTAAATGCCTTCCCCTCAGCCCAACTGATCACGATCAGGGGTGAAAACAGACTGCCCAAAGCAGCAAGACAGGCGGATGACACAGGGGTGATCGCGTTCGGGTCTTCTTTCATTAAAATCCATCTCGTCCCGGCCCATACCCGCTTTTGCACCTGTTTTGAGGTGGACGGCTGTCTCTTTGTGGGGGACGCCTTATTCTCTGGCGGTTGCGGAAGACTATTCGAGGGAGACGAGAATGACCTTATCAAAGCGATGGACAAATTTTCCTCCTTTCCCGAGGAGACACGCGTCTTTTTCGGACATGAGTATACCTTGGCCAATCTGGCCTTCGCCAAAACGATTGAGCCAAACAACACCGATCTTTTAAACTATGAGCGGACAATTCAACAAAAACGCTCTGACAACGAATATTCGACGCCCACGAGCATCGGACAGGAAAAAAAAATCAATCCTTTTTTAAGAATCGATCAAAAAGAGGTCATCCAAGTGGTCGACCCCCTTGGAAAACGCGACCGAGCCGAAAGAATCGGAGAACTCAGGCGGAAAAAGGACCGTTTTTGAGTTTGACCGAAATATAATAAATCAATATTTATCAGTGGAATCTTTTTTCGAAAATGTTTATAATAAAACATAATAATGCTGTGCGTAAGGATTTGTTTGATTCGGCGAATAGACGATTCAAGCAGGGCCTGATCAGGGAGTCTTTTTGGCCCTTTTTTTTATAGTGGCGGCTTATCTGGATGAAAACCCGTTGCTTTAACCAAATTTATAGGATTTTTCCTATTCAATCATGAGAGATCAAGTATGGAAATACGAATTTCTGCGAAACAAATGGAGCTAACACCCGCTTTAAAAAACCACGTGACAGAAAGAATGGACCGCATTAAAAAATACAGCGACCAGCTGATTGAGGCCGATATTTATCTGGGGGTGGAGAAACACCGCCATCAGGTTCACGCCAAGGTCAAAGGAAAAGGTCAATTGCTCAACTCGGAAGCGGTCGATCCAAGCAGTATGTACAAAGCGATCGATCTTTGTATCGATAAGCTCGAAAAACAGCTTCGGCGCGGAAAACAAACCGACCATGACAAAAAGACCGGCAGAGACAAAATCCACAACGATTTAAAGATCGAAGAGTCTCCTATTGAGGCCTCCGGCGATTTGGATTGATCCTACAGGTGATTCCAGACGCGCTTGGAATCACCTTTTTTATCCCCATCATAAATAAAGAGTGACTAACCACAAAAGATATTCCCATCAGATCGAAAATTTAGTTGAAGTTTCCGACTATATCCACCAACAGTTCCAGGCTCAAAGGCCGGTCGATCAAACCTTGACCCGCTTTTTCCGTCAAAACAAGAAATACGGCTCCAGCGACCGAAGGTTGATTTCAAACGCGGTCTTTGGTTATTACCGCTGGTATGGATGGCTTAAATGGTTAGAGCCGGCACGGAAAGAACTGGCCCTGCTCCTTGGGTACCTTTTAGACGCGAATCAAATCACCGATCTGGTGGAATTTTGGCGCAGGAACCACGCCGTCCGGGAGGACTGTGACTTAAGGCTTTTAGAAGAGAAAGGGATCGATACCAAAAAGAAATTAGAAATCATCCGCCAACTTATTCCGGAAGCGGAGCAAAACCAGCTTTTCCCGCCTCAAGCCCGGGAACTCCCGCCTCAAACCCTGGATATTTTACAAAGCAGGGCCAGTCTATGGGTGAGACTGGAGGAGGGCGTTAAAGAAAGTTTTCTCGCTTTCTTAAAACAAAACGAAACCCAATACCGTCTTTACGACTCTTTTCCTGAGGCGATCGAAATCCATTCGGCCCTTAACATCAACCTTGTTCCCGATTACCGTGACCACAAAGTGGAGGTTCAGGATATCTCAAGTCAGTTGGTCGGAAAAATAACTGCGCCCAGTCCCGGAGAGTTTTGGGTGGATCTCTGCGCGGGTTCCGGCGGTAAAACGCTCCACCTGATGAGCCTGATGAAAAATCAGGGGACGATCAAAGCGCTTGAAATCCGCGAATCCATTTTCAAGAACCTGTTAAAAAGAACCCGCAAAAAACCCTCTGTGATCGAGCCTGAGCTTTGGGACGGAGCCAAACTGCCCAAATGGGACAGCCATCCCCATGGAGTGCTGGTAGACGCTCCCTGTAGCTGCTCTGGTACCTGGAGACGCTCGCCGGACTTAAGATGGCATCTTTCAGATGAGAAGATCATGGCCTTTCAAAAAACTCAGCTGGAACTTCTGGAGAAGGCATCCAGCCTTTTAGGCAAGGGCGGCAGACTGGTCTACGCGACCTGCTCCTTTTTTAGGCAAGAAAACCAGGACGTCATCCAGGCTTTCCTGGATAAACAGCCTGAATTCACCCTTGAGCCCATCATACACCCCCTAAGCCGTCAATCCCTTAAAGAAGGGCTCCTGATCCTTCCACCCGAAATTAACGGCAACGCCATGTTCACCGCCAGCATGATCAGAAAATGAAACGGCTACTGATCCTCGTTCCGCTCGCGTTCTTCCTCGCTCAAAGCCTTTTCGCCGATGAGAAGGCCACGGTGCGCCTTTTGGTGACCAGCGATATGCACGGCTGGATTTCGACAAGCCTGGTCCATCCCAGGCAAAAGCCCGCCGGACTATCTCATCTGGCTGATAAAATCAGGGAAATAAGAAAAAAAGACCCAGGATCGATCCTGATCGACGGGGGCGATACGCTTCAGGGCTCTCCGCTGGTTCACTACTATAACCACCGCTCGACAGACCCGAAAAAAGAAAATCCCTTTTTCAAACTCATGCTCTCATTGAACTACGACCTGGCCGTGGTCGGAAATCACGATCTCCAGATCAATCCCCATTTCGAGGAAGAGTATGTTAAAAATTCCAATTTCCCCTGGCTGGCGGCCAACCTTTACCGGGAAGGCAAACTCGTCTTTAGACCTTATGAAATCTTTTTGAGGAAGGATCAGACAATAGCGGTTATCGGCTTTACCACGCCGGGTTCGATGATGTGGCTGGGCGAGAAACAACTTAGGGGAATTCAAATCGAGTCTATCTCCACTTCAGCCAGGAAATGGCTTAAAATCCTAAAGGAAAAGGAAAATCCCGACTGGATTATCGGGGTTTTTCATTCGGGCTTAAATCAACTCAAAGACGACGAAATATCAAAACTCAACCGGATTCCCCCTGCCAATGCCGTGAAAAAAACCCTCGCTCAAAACGAGGATTTCGATCTGGCGATCAACGGACACGACCATGTTTTATATCCCGGCAAAACCGGCTCCAAGCTCCGATATATCAACAAAACTCCGGTGATCAGCGCCGGCCACTGGGCAGAAGCCCTCATCGACATCAAAATTTTCGGGAATAAGAAAAAAAGCGCCTCTGACACCAAAATCAAAGTCGAGGTCTTCAAACCCAAAAGAAATAAACACCTGAGAGAAAACTATATCAAGTCCCTGCCCAAAGATTATCTCGACTACATCTTCGCGAAACTCCCCTACCGCTACGAAAACGGCTCCGATGAAATGGCCGGCCTTTGCGTCAATCTCCTGTCGGCTATGGCCGTCGATCATCCCGGCATCCAAGGCTCGTTGCTGCCCTTGATCAAGGCTCGCAACACGAAATCGCTCAAGGGGAAAACCCTGCGCAGGCTGGATCTCTTCAAGTGGGTCCTGTATGACAATCAGACCGTCAAAGTCAGGCTGAGTCAAAGGGATATCCATCTATTGAAAAACCCCAAGCCTGAATTCGGCAGGCGAAAAATCCCCGCCAACCGGGTGCTTTTCCCCTGGTTTAAAGATAAAGGAAACGGAAACCCTTTTATAGACTCCTCAGGCGGAATACAGGATTTTAAGAGGATTTATCCCGTCTTGATCAGCGACTACCATTTCAATGGCGGCGCCGGCATCATCTCTCCTCTCTTTTTAAGCCCGGGTGACCGTCTGGACTCATCTGGTGATTTTATCCGCGACAGGCTTTTTGCCTACCTGGATCAAAACACGGAACCCCTGCCAAAGGAATGCGCTTTTCTAAAGAAAACCGATTGATCAAAATTGATAGCCGGCTTCCTCAGAAACTGTACTTGATACTGGCGATGAGCCTGTCGCTGTCTTTGACCGGATAGACGAAACCGTCCTCCTTGCCTTCGATATAAAGCATGATCCCCCCTTCAACATTCAAGGCGTCCATCACGTTGTAATCGACGTTGAGGCGAAGGGCGTTGCCGTTATCATCCGAAAAATGCACGAAAAACAGTCTTGAGTGGAAAAGATCGTTCATGGCCGCCAGACTGACCATCATGGAAAACATCAAATTCGATTCATTATCCATCAGATTGTCCTCATAATCCAAAATCTGGTCGTACAACCCCTCAAAAGAGACCGTCACATCCGTTATCCCGCTGTACTCGACTCCCAGCATCAGCTTGGCGAGTGTCTTTTCGCTGACCGTGCTGACCGCCCTGGAGTCCTCATTAAATACCGTCTGCTGGTTTTGGGGATTTAATTTAAGGGCCATGATCTGCGCAAACTGATCGTTTCTCATAAAATTCTTGCCGGCGATCTGAGCGAGTTCCCCTTTAAATAAAAAGGATCCCGAAACCAGATTGCCCCCGACCCCGACGCTTTTGATCCGTTTGTGCCTGGGAACCAAGCTGACCTTTGGCATCGTTCCGCTTAAATCCAGACGGTAAAAATCCAGATAGAAAGCGTCATCAAAAACATCCGCCCAAACAAAACTGAAATCCCCTCCGTTAAAATGCTGTAAGTAACGAAACAGATACTCGGTGTTCTCATTACCGCTTACAGGGACTTCTTCATCCAAAATATCCGCCTGACTTCTCAGGCCCGCCAAAGGATCGAACTCAGAGCCTTTCGTGGCTACCTTATTGGGTTTTATCTGATGGATCGCCACCAGATTCAATTCGATGGATGAAACAGAGCTGGTGAATTTCGTGGCGACGACCGGAAGACGGGCATCCTCCAGATCGACCATCCCCAACTCCCGAAGATCCCTTGGGTTCGCCATATCGATGATCTGACCGACATCGGACTGTCCCCAGGCGATCACCTGGTTTCCGGACTTGATCCTCAGCCAGTCGCTTATGGGCCCCTCGAAATAAAAATCCCTGATCTCGGTTTCATTCTCATAGGTCTCCAGCGTCTCAGGCGTAAAGTTATCCCGGCCTCTTTTGGAATAGGACGCGTCATAAAACGAATTGAGATTAAAAACCAGTTTCCATGCGTCGAAAGTCCTGAAATTCATTTTCAGGTTCAAAGTGGTCCTGATCTTGGAAAAATCGGGCTCCTCCTGCGCGAAACTATAGTTGAGTTCCTCTTTGACAAATCCATTCAGCGAAAACAGGGATTTCCCATCGCCTGAGGACTCCGCCTGGATCTTTTCGATATTCAGTTCGATATCGCCTTTGATATCTTCGAATCCCCCTCCGGTATCCTCAAATCCCTCCAGAAAATCATCTTCGTCTGCCTGACTCTCCTGCTGGGAAGACGTTTCGGACGTCGCGTCCTGAGCGAAAAGACGCGCGCCTGAATAAAGGGACAAAAACAATATTAGACTCAAAATAAATAAATAGTTGATTTCGATCCGTCTCATCACAAACCCCTTTCCATGCGCTGTGTATTAAACATATCGTCTTTTAACCCTTCATTGTAGGTGATTTTATCAAACAGCAAAATCGTCTTGTGCTCCAGACGGTTCTTTTTTGTCGTTGTCATCTCCAGTTTTTTGGCGGTCCAGATACCGCTGATCTTTTCGATATCCAAAGCCTCGAAAAATTTGATTTTTTTGCCTTTCTTGACCCAGGTTTTGCCGCGCACTGCCATAAAATTATCCTTTCTGATCCAGGAAACCCTCTTTAAATAACCTGTTTCATCGATCACCCGCTTTCTCCTGCTTGCCTTTGGAACCGCTTCGATGACCCAGCAGTCATGACCATTGACCTTTTCGCTCTCTTTAACGAATTTGTAATCCCAATCCTCGATCTCAGGACCGTTCATATCCACGTAGCTGAAATCGCTTCCCATGAAGGAATCCTTCTTGTTGCCGGACGCGATCCGCTTGACTTTCCTTAAGGCCGGCAGATAAAGCCAGTTGTCGTCCTCTTTATTCTCATCGTCCCACTCATAAGACATAAAGGCCGTATTTTTCACGTCTGCCGGACTCAGGAAAAAACTGATGCTTTTGGTATCCTTACCAAAACTTTTCCTGAAACTTTTCATCTTGCGAATCCGCTCATTTTTGTTGCGGTCCACCAGGATCATGGTCAACTCCGAGGTCGAGGTTTCGCCGTCATCTCTATTATCCACCCTCTTGGCGATCTCTTTGGGGCTTAAATTCTCGGCTTTCAGGGTTTTTTCCTGAAAAGTCAAACTCACCATAAAAACAGATACCGCCACCAAACCCCATATCCAAATTCTCTTTCGCATCGAAATCTCCTGATTAAATTTTAAATAAATTAGACTATTAAACATTAGGCCGTTTCTCACCGTTAAACACAAACAAGACCGCCGGCAACAGAGTCAGGGAAGAGATCAAGGCCACCAGCAGGATCACCCCGGCGAAAAACCCAAGCTTGATATTGGGCGTAAATGAAGACAGCATCAAGATGGAAAAGCCCAAAAACAATATCAGCGAGGTAAAGATCAAGGCCCTACCCGCCTCAATCACCGCAAGGTGACAAGCTTCCATGATTGTTTTTCCCTTCTTCCTGGCGCGGATAAAGCGGGATAAAAAATGGATCGTATCGTCCACCGCGATCCCGAAAGTAATGGCGGCCACGACCATCGTCGCGAACTCGAGATTCACCCCCATAAATCCCATTAATCCTCCCGCGAAAAGAATCGGGAAAAGACTGGGGATCAGCGCCAGCAGACCGTATTTAAATGAACGAAGCAATATGAAAAAGCAAAGCACAATCAGGATAATCGCCAGAGTAAAAGACTTAATCAAACCTTCGAGAATATAAATATCCATGTTGTTAAACAAAACCGGTCTTCCGGTTATCTGAACCGAAAGCTTTGGATGTTGGGTTCTGAGGATTTCGCGGACCTGATCGATAAACACCTTCATCTCGGACGAGGGCATATTCTCAAAACGCTGGGAAACCCTTAGGTAACGGTCATCGAGCGTTTTAAGATCCGTCAGGTCTTCTTCAGGACCGGAATTGCTGTAAAGCAAAAGATATTGCGCGACCAATTCCCTGGAATTAGGAACCAGATACCAGGAAGGATCGTCGTTATGCATGGACTGATTCATCTTCTTCAGAAAATTGACGATGGAATTGGTTTTCCCCGAGGTCTCGACTTTCTCCATCGCCACCTGCAAACCTTCGATTTCCTTCAGCAGGCCGGGTTCGAAAGCGCCGCCCTCGATACCCGAGTCAACCATCAGCTCCAGATACATTCCGCCGTTAAAGGTATCGTTGAAATAATTCAGATCCTGTCTGATTTGAGTATCTTTCTTGAAATAATTGACGAAATTTGAATCAACATCTATTAAGGATGCCCCACATAGAGAAACGGCGGTGATAAGCACACCCCCTCCGACGATAATATAGCGGTAATAATGGTTGTAGCCGGTCAGGCTCATCGTTAAACGGGCCACAAGCCCGATCTCGGTGATTTTTTCGGCTTTCTCGGATTTATCTCTGGTAAAACTCAACAAGGCCGGCAGAGTCGAAAGGGAAATCAAAAACGCAATCATGATCCCGAAAGCCGCGATTAATCCGAACTGGGACAGAGGCTGGAGCCTGCTTACGGATATGGCCCCGAAACCGATCGCGGTCGTCAGAGAGGTATTAAAACAGGGAATGAATAAATCCTCCGTCGTTTTCACGGCGGCGTCTTTTGAAGAAAGCCCCTTGTTGCGGTTGTGATAAAAATCAACCAGTATATGGATCGAATCCCCGACACCCACGGCCATCAAGATCACCGGCAGGGTGACGTTGAGCATATTCATCGCCCAGCCTACCGCCCCGATCATCCCCAAAACCGCTATCACCGATCCGAAGATCACCACCAGGGGCATCACCACCCCGACCCATCCTCTAAAGGTCACCGTCAGGACGATCACTATCAATAAAAACATCAAGGGATAAGTCAATTTCTGATCGCTCATGCTGCTGGTAAAAAAACCCTCGTTGATATAAGGCGTCCCCGTATAGTGAATGCGGACACCCCTTTCCTCGAATTTCTTATCCTTGATGAAAGCGACGGTCTCCCGCACCAGCTTGACCAGGTGATCGATTCCCTTCTTCTTGTGAAGCGCGCGGGCCGAGATAATGGTATGCCTGAAATCCCGGGTGATCAAAAGGTCATGCACCAGGGTCTCCTTGTCCATGATCTTTTCCAGCCTCTCGATCTCCTTTTGAGTGCCGCCGTAACCTTCAAGTCCCTCATCAACCAGATTCTCGACGGTCAAGACATCGTCCTCGGAATGCATGTACTGATATTTCGTCAGGGAAGAAACCTTGGTCACGGATTCCTGATCCTCCAGAAAAGCGGTGATCTCATTTATGATTTTCATTACCTCAAGGTCGAAGACATTCTTCCCCTTATCTGTCGGCTCAAGCCCGATCAAAAGGTATTCGCTGTCGCCAAACCGCTTTTGGAGCTGATCATATTCCACCAGCGCTGGATCACCCTCCAAAAACCACATTTCATTGGAATTGTCGAAATAAAGGTTTTTAATGGGAATCCCCAAACCAACAAACAGGACCAGGGTCAACAAAATAACCAGCCATCGGCGCTCGATCACGATGCGAGACCAGTTTACGATAAATTGATTAATTATTTTCGTTGCCATATGGACGATCTCCAATAATTTTCCAAGCAGATTACTTATTTTCACTTCGGCTTAACAGGGTCAACATCGCGGGTGCCATCAGGATGTCCGCGAAAAAAGCCAAAACCATACTCAAACCCGTCAAAAGACCAAAATTAAAAAGATTGTTCAAACTGGCGAACATAAAAAGCCAAAACCCCAAAGTTAAAACGATAGAGGTCACCATCATCGCCCTTCCGGCGGACGAGAGGGTCCTCCTGACGGCTTCCTTGGCGTCATGGGTTTCCTCGTAGTATTTTCTGTAATTATAAAAGAAATGGATGGTATCATCCACCGCCAGACCAATGGAAATACTCCCGATCAAAAGGGTAAACATATCGAGAGGAAAGCCTAGCCAGCCCATCACGCCCATCGTCATGATGATAGGCGACAGATTGGGAATCATACTGAGCAGACCCAGCTTCAACTTTCCGATCAAAATAATCATTAAAATTGTAATCACCACTCCCGCGATGGAATAACTGACCAGCGTGCTGTTCATCATCGCGTAGATAGTCTCGGTAAACAGGACGATCATCCCCGTCGCGCTCACCTTGATCTTTTCTCCGAAAAGTTCTGAGGATTTTTCATTTACGAAATCGACGAAATCGACATAGGTCGTCGCGTCCTTCCAGGGACCTTTAGCGCTCAGCCGGGTCTTGGAAAAACGGCTGTCCACAATATCCTCCAGATCGTCAGAACCGCTGTTTTCAAACAATAGAAATTCCTGGGCGATGAGCCGCTTATCCTTCGGGATGCTGTAGTGTTCAGGCTTATTCTCGTTTAAGGCCTGATTGATTTCCTTTAACATGTCCGAAATACCGACGGTTTTCCCAATCAAAGGGGTTGAATCTCCGGTTTTATACGTCTTTAGTTCTTTAGAAAACAAATCAATTTTTTCCATGACTTCCGGTTCATAAAGTCCGTTCTCCTTACCCGTATCGATCAGGATCTCCATTGCCACCGATCCTTTCATGTGGTTGTCCATCAAGTCTGTCTGCTTTCTGATCTCGCTACTTTTTGGAAACCATTTCAAGGTATTGTGCGAAAACTGTAGGCGGCTGATCCCAGCTGCCGAAATCACCACGAAAGCGATGCTCAATAAGAAGACCCACCAGGGCTTCCCCGTCGCCAGATCACCGCACCAAAGCAGAAATCTCAACACAAAGGACTGACGGTTACCGGGCATGGCGCTTTTTACCGGCCGGACCCGCATAAAGGATAAAAACGCAGGAATCAGGGTCAGGGTCAGGAGCATGGAAACCATAACACCAAAACTGCCGAACAAACCAAGATCGCCAATGGGCGCGATTTCAGCCCTGCTGAATGAGGCCAGACCCGCCGCGGTCGTCAGGCTGGTCATGATGATCGGCAGACCCGAATGGCGAAGCGCCTCGATAATCGCTTCATCCTTGTTGTGCTTGGCGAAATCCTTATAAAAGATCGACATCAGATGGACCGTCGCTCCAACGCTGACCGCCAGCAAGAAAGACGGGAGGATCATGGTCGGCATCTTCAGGGAAACGCCGAGCACGGACATGAAACCGATGGTGATGATAACGCTGAAAATCACTGTCAATAGCGGCAGAAGCACTCCGGATGATCTTCTGAACAATAACAGCAGAAACACCCCGATCGCCAGAATCGCCAAAAGGGTAAACTTTCTCATATCTCTCTGCATGCTTTTTTTCAAAAAATCGGTTACCACCGGCGTACCGCTGAAAGAAATCTCAAAATCCTCCCCCTGATAACGGCTGATCACCTCCCTGACCGCCTTGATAACCAGGCTGTTTTCCTCATCAGTGATGACAGGCCTGGAGACCGCTTTTTTACCGGTCGCGTCACTTAATCCCGAAAATCCGGCACCGGCCTCAAACGGTTTTCCGTCATGATCAAGCGATGAAAACGCCTCGGTCTTAATTAATATCACCGTATAGGTCCCGTCCTCCGAAATCATCAGATTCTTGTAAAGCGGATGATTCATCACCTTGTTTTTCAATTCGTCGAGCTGCTCCCTGGTTTCGGGAAAATCCTCCAAAAGATCCTGAACGATCAGCTGGCCTTCCGCGCCTTTGGTCAGTCTGGCGTTGACAAGGCTGGTAATATCGTTGAGATAGGGGACCTTTTCCTCCAACTCGTCATGAAGCGCCTGGAGCTTTCTCAAGAATTCAAGGTTGAAGACCTCTTTCGGCTTGATCATAATACCGATCACCTCATCGCGACCGAACTGGTCCCTGAAATCATTGTACCCGATCAGAACCGGGTCTTCCTCATGAAAAAAACTTTCCGTGGAAGTGTCGAATTTGAGATTGCGGAATTGGTAGACAGAAAAACCCACAACAACCAAAATCATTACCAGCACCAACCAATGGAACCGGATCACCAATTTCGCGTAACTCTCAAACAAGTCCTCAACCCATTCCCTTATCTTTTTCATCAAAAACCTCCCATTCCCTCAAAATCGTTATAAAAAACAAATGAACCAACCAAAATCAACCATCTTACCCGAACCCTCTTTCAATCCTTCTTTGATTGTCCCCCACAACAAAATATCTCCATCAAACGCTTAAGCGACTGAAGAAAATCGACCGAATCATCCACATGGGTCTGCATAATCGATCCGAAAAAAAGCGCCTGAAATAATTTCTTATCGACCTCATCAGTAATGCCGAAGACTTGAGACATCATTTCCCTTCGCTTAATAATGGACTCTTTCAATTTTTCCCTCACGGCGGGAAGACTCTGGCCCATATTGTAAAACTCCACGATCATCCGGACCTTGTCCGGGTCCTTGACCACGTTCTGAACGAATTTTTCCTTGAAGGCTTCATGATCTTCAGTTTTCTCCGGCTGACGCAATAGCGGCATGATCGCGCAGTTCTCATACTCGATCATTTCCAAAATCATATTCTCCTTGGACCCGAAATAGTGATGCACCAGTCCATGATTCACCCCGGCCTCCTCCGCGACCCCCCTGACAGTAAATCCCTGTTGCCCTTTTTTTAAAAGCAGCCTCTTCGCGCCAACTAATATTTTTTCCTTAGTGTCCATCTGCCGTTCCGGTCTCATTTCGTTTTTGCGATTTCATATAATTTCTCAACTTCACGTTTTCGTTAGTCAACCGACTAAATACAGGATTAGTCATTTGACTAATTCCGTCAACAATAATCTTCTAAAAATATTGTTTTTTTTAAGCTTAAATTTCAATAAATTAAAATCATCTTTTCCAAATATATTTTACTACTTATACTTTTAGGGGATTCAGAACCATTCTTGGCGATTTAAAACGTCTCAATGCCGATTGACAAAAGCTTTTACGGAATCCGCTAAAATAATTTGCTTTATTGGCGATATTTTTTTGACTTATTGAGGCGATTAATTTAACGTAAATTTGAAGAAAGTTTATGACAATGGAGTGTTTTGCTTTCTCGGAGATGACTTAAAAAAGTTTAAAATACCCTACAACAATTCAAGAGGAACTATGTTTTCGATTAAAGGAATTTACGAAAATGGGAAGATCAGACTTTCAGAGCCCCTGGACCTGAAAGAAAACTCCGATGTCATTATTACTTTTTTGGATGATGAACAACCTTTTATCGACACTTCATCCCAGGCAGGCGGAGACTCGACACCCGATTTCGTGGAAACTGAGGATAAAAACGAACAATACTACGAAAGACTGAGGGAACACAAACGGTTCAAGGCGAAAGGAGAGATTCATATCACCGAGGATGAGGGAGGACAGGTTTCCTATCCACTAAACGACTATTCGGCCGGAGGACTCAGCTTTATTTCCGACAAGATCTTCGACGTGTCTCAAATCATCACCGCGACACTAAAGTACAGGGCCAGCGGGGAGCTCCTGGTCATGGATTTTGATATCGAGATCAAAAGAGTCATCACCACAGACACAGACTATAAGATCGGATGCCAATTCGTCGATGCGGTCGATGAGGATTTGTGGCACATGGTCATGGGAACCTAGACCCTCCACTCTGCCTTACAAAACAAAAAAGCCGCGTCAACTTCTTCCCGTTTAGCGGCCTTTCAATTCCCCTCCTCAACCCTTATAAAGCTTAACGGTCAAGCGGCTCAAGCGGTATTTTTTTTGAGAGAAAATCCGAGGTCTGATTAAATGGATCAAGCATCAGCCTTTGGACGGGCCTGCCGTTCATGATGTGTTCATCCATGATTTCGGTGACATCCTCAGGAGTAACGCCTTGATACCAAACACCATCCGGATAGACCACGATTGAGGGGCCCGAGACGCAGGGACCCAGACAGCCTGTTGAATTAACCCTGATCCGGTCGATCAGGACTCTGTCTTCCATCTGCTTTTTAATTTCTTCCCAGACGGCCATCGCGCCCCTTTGGATACAACTCCCTCTCATGTGATCCGGGGGACGGTCATGCAAACAAACAAAAATATGTCGAAAAGGTATGGGCATTTATTCTCCTAAATAATTTAAATTGAACCGATCAAATGATCGTCTTAATTTTCTTCGCTTACGATCAACCTCATGCGATACTCAAGGCGAATGGACTTTTAAAGCAGGAAATGACTTGGTTTTGGCCGCGGCAACGATTCCGGATAATGAAAAGTACAGGTGGGAGGGCTCCACGGGCTGGTGATAAAACCAAATCCAATCGCTTTAACAAACGTACCTTCCGCGCGCATAAATAAAAAACGCCGCAAAGTGATGCGGCCCGTCTTCCCAGGTCTTCCCAGGTCTTCCCGACCTGAGCCGCGTCTGCTATCGATGCGAGTATTAAAAAATATAATCGCCGCATCAATGAAGGTCAAGACATTTTTAAGGCCCCTCTACCGGAGGCTTCTCTTCCGGCAGAATTTCTTCGGACTCCTTTATGGGTTCCGCCATCTCCTGAAATGTCTGACGCGACTGATCGGTGCCGATAATGGCGACCAGGTCACCAGACCGAAATCGAAAACCCGAGCCTGGGTTGGCTTCCAGTTTGTCCTCGCGGATGACCCCTACAACCGAGGTCCCCGTTGTTTTCCTGATCTCGGCTTCGCCAATTGACCTGGATACAAGTGGGCTGTTCTCAAGAAGCAAGATCCACTGAAGATCGAATTGATGTTCCGCCGACCTGAGCTGCGAGAGAGTCTTGTAGCCACCGCTGTCATCGAAAAAAGGAGCGAACAGGTCGTTTCTAAGCGACTCCGTGTACTGTTGGATCACGGGCGCCGCAATCCGCAAATGCAGGAGTGAGCGTCTAGTCATCTCTAGGCCGGCCTCAAACTCGGGAAGCACGACATCGGTTACGCCCATCTCCTTAAAAACGGATAAGAACCCCGGATCCGAGGTTCTGGCGACGACATCGAGCCCACTGTTGAGCCGCTTCGAATTGATCACGATGGAACGCGCCAGAACCATGTCCGGCGTCGTGACGATGAGCAGGCGGGCATATCCGATCTCCGCCGCTTCCAGCACAATCCCGTGACTCGCGTCTCCGTAGATCACAGGCAATCCCTGGACCTTGATCTGTTCTACCCGCCGATGGTCCAGCTCGACGATCACCAACGGCAACCCGAGCTGTTGCAGGACCTTCGCTATCTGAAGCCCGACCCTCCCGCCCCCGGCCATGACCACATGCCTTCTAAAGCCCTCCTCCGGGATGTTCAGCGTCTCGAGCGGCTCATTTTTAAACCAGCGCTTCGTTAACGAATAGATCCTGACCGTCTGTCCCGATATAAAAGGCGTCAGCCCCATCGTCAGGATCGCCGTGGTCAGAACCAGCGAGTACAACTCGTCTCCGATCGACCCCGTTGAGACACCCACCCTCGCCAGAACGAAGGAGAATTCGCCGACCTGAAACAGTCCCAAACCGACGGCCAAAGGTATCACGTTGCCGTACCTGAAGATTTTGGCGAGGGTGGCGAAAATAAACCCCTTGCCGATACTCACCATCAAGACCAGACCCATCACTTCGATGAAATGTTCCATCAGGAAGACCGGATCAAACAGCATTCCAACGGAGGCGAAAAACAACAGGCCGAAGAGATCGCGCAGAGGGATAATATCGCTTAAGGCCTGGTGACCGAACTCCGATTCGCTCAGCACCATCCCTGCGACAAAAGCGCCAAAGGCAAAGGAAAGTCCCACCAGATGGGTAAAATAGCCAATGCCCAGGCCGATGGCGGTGATGGCCAGCAGAAAGAGTTCCCTTGACCCGAGCTTGACGATGTGTCCCATCAGGTGTGGAAGTAACCGGGTTCCAAGCAGGATCATACCGATGATAAAACCCGCCGCCTTTAAGACGGCGAAACCGAGCGCGGGCAATCCCGTAGACGGATTGCTGAGTTGGGGAAGAATAACCATCAGGGGGATCACCGCCAGGTCCTGGACGATAAGCATCCCGATCATCACTTTACTTGAGAGGGTTCCGAGCCACCCCTGGCTCATCAGGGTCTTGAGGATCACCATCGTGCTTGAAAGCGATATGAGCGCCCCGAGCCACAGCGATTGCTCCCATTCCCAACCCATTAGAGATCCCAGGCCGAGACCCAGGCCGATGGTAAGAATTATCTGGATGGGGGTACCGATCAAGGCCACTTTTTTGACGGGTTTGAGGTCTTTGAGCGAGAACTCCAGTCCAAGCGCAAACAGCAGAAGCGCGACTCCGATTTCGGCCAGGAGCTCTATTTCATGGGCGTTGGCGACGGTAAGGCCGCCCGTATGAGGCCCAAGGATAACCCCCGCGGCGATATAGCCAAGGATCAGGGGTTGTCCGAGTCTTTGCAACAGCAATCCGCAGCCGAACGCAACGACGATGAGAAGAATAATGTCAGTTGCCAAACCCATGATCCGTTTCCAACTCCCCTGTCTACCCGTTTCTTTATATTTCCCGTTCTTTCGAAGTGATATCCCAGTCTCGGTATCACCGTCCACTAAGTCAACCAAAACCATCGATTAGCCCGAAGCGAAAATCAGCTGATCATGATATCCGGCCGCTATCGATCCCAAAAAAACGCAATCGTGAGTGGAAAAATGAGGGAGAATGATGCCGGCCTATTAAGGAGCGTCTTTCGGTAATGCCTGTGGCGGGTGGCCATAAAAGCAAAAAAGCCCTGCCGGATATATCGGTGGGGCTTTTTGCAAATAAAAAATATTTTTATTCAACATCGAATTTTGGCTCCCCGAGCAAGACTCGAACTTGCGACAGGGCGGTTAACAGCCGCCTACTCTACCAACTGAGTTATCGGGGAATATTGGTTATCAAAAATATTTAACAACCACCGCAAGGCTTGTCAAACCTTTTTGATGGTTTTTTGTTGGACTATCATATCGCTCTTTAAATCAAATCAATAACCGAATCTGGCCCTTCAACCTGTTCTGATTTTACGAACCCGAAGTTTAATTAACCTCATTTCGGTTTGACCTCTTGCAACAAACCGTTAAAAGATTTAATAATAATTGGATGGTATATCGCGAAAAACCGTTGGGGTCGCCTAACAAAATGGGTTAGGAAATAATTCCTGGCATCCAAGATCCTATGCCACGAAACAGTCGGTTTCAGGCAGTCCTGTTATTTTTAAAATGGAGTATTATTAAATGAAGTGGAGAATCTTTTCCTCCGGGATCATCCTTGTTTGTGGACTTTTTTTTTCTATCGGCAGTTCCATACTTCTTCAAGAAGAAGAGCTCAAAGAGGCCAGAGTCAATTTCGACCGGATTGCCTTAAAGGTCTTTAGCGACTTCAACCAATCGCTCAAACAGGATCAGGCCGTTATCCAGGCCCTTCAGGCCGCCTATCTTCATCTGCCGCAGAAGGATCATCCGGAGAGCCTCTCGGCTTTAGCGGAGACCCTCTCCAAGACGCGCGGGAACACCACAGCCCTGGGGATCGCGTTGCCCCTGACGGGTAGGGAAGCGATGAGCTCGGTTAAAAAAAACCGGAAAAAGAACAGGCCGCCATTAAAGTTGTCCGATTTCAACCGGCATGAACTGTCAGTGGACGACCCAACGGCCGATTTGATGCCGGTCGTTTTTTCATATCATAGTGAGGATTGGGTGGTTTCCAATGGAACCGATTTGTTTTCAGATAAGGCTTTAAGGGAAACGATACTGAATGCCATCGATAATAACAGCCAAAAGATCATCAGGACACACCTGCCGTTGGATGCGTCCGCCGGAAACGCGAACCTATGGTTTCTAAGCCCGTTTTCATTGGCGGAGCCTAGTGACGTAGCCGCCGGGCCTCCAGGTGACAAGGCCACCGGACTTGTTTTTTTGGCTTTGCCCATCAAAGATATTTTTGCTCCCATCATCCAGAACCCCGAAGTGGAGAACATGACCGCGGTCATTCTAAGGGAATCGGGCTTACCTGGCGTGGAACCGGTTTACTTCTACGGAACCAACCAGATTTTGGATGAAACCTTTTTTACCCAGCACGACCTGGAAATCGCTGGGGAAAAAATGGAACTGCTGGTTTTCGCGTCCCCGAACTACATGGCGCTTCAAAAAAGCAGCCTGTCCCTGACCTTTCTGATGATCGGCCTCTGCCTGACTTTAATCTTATCGGTGCTGGCCTGGTTCGCCGGAAAGCAGGTTTCTTTTTTTCAGGGCAAGGTCATTGAGCAGACCCGCCTCGCCGAGACCTATCAAAAAATGATCCTGGATATCGCCAAATCTAAAGACGTCAAGGAAGCGATGCAAACCGGGCTGATTCATGTATGTTCCTACTCCGGGTGGCCGGTTGGCCATGTCTATGTGCCCGATGACAAGGGGGTTGAGGCGATCGCCAATCTCTGGCAGATAGAAAATCTCAACCGTTTTAACAACTTCAAGGTAAACTATGAGTCCAGGAGTTTTATCTCCGGCAAAGGGCTGACCGACCGCGTACTCGAAAACGAGAGATATATCGCTATCACCGATATTACTCTGGATCCCAGTTTCTCAAAATCAAAAATCACCATGAACCTTGGAATCAGGGGCGCCTACGGATTCCCTGTCTGGGTCTATGGTGAAATTTACGCTGTTTTGGAATTTTTTTCGGAGAAACCCTTTGACGATAGCGAAGCCATCCCAAAAGTGGTCAACAGCCTGGTCGCTCAAATCGGAGAAGCCATCGAAAGAATCCACGCCATGAATACTTTTCAGGAGCATGAAGGCATCATCCGGGAATACAGCCGTCAAATCGCCAAAGGAATCCTTATTTTCGATGAAAAGGGCAAAATACATTCGCTCAGCGCTTTGGGCGAAAAAACGCTTGGATACCATCAACGGGAAATGGTCCACCGGTATATCAGCGAGTTTATAACCGATCAACCTCAGGAGCCGGCCCCACTGGAGACCACTTTGAATTTTGAGCAGATCATCCGCAGAAAGGGGACTCCCCTTCCTCTTTTCGCGGTCAGGAAAACGCGGTTTTTAAAGCCCATTTTGATGACCATAAGCGAAATCAAACTTGCGGATCACCGTCTCTTCTTCGCGATTATCGAAGAGGCTTTGGAAGGTTAATCCGGTTTTTTTTGGCCGATTATTTTTATGAACTCTCCTGACCCATTGGATTTTTATGAAATCCAAAGTAAAAAATCCCAAGAACTAATCGATGGATTAAGGAAAATCAGCCTCGCTTGCTCGAACCATCCCGAAATCTTCTGTTTCCTCTGGTTTGATCCCCTCAACCAGTTAAAATCCATGCAGTTGATTTTCGATGAAAAACTGGTCCAATGGACGCAGGTGAAAGGATTGGTATCGGGCGAAACCAACCGGCGTTTCCAGAATATCTTTAAGAAAGGTATCTTGAAAGGCTCAAGAACCATCCAGGAAACAAGAGATCCACAGGTTCTAAAAGAAGGGATAACCATCCTGAGCGAGTCGATCTTCCCAGGTGAATACAAACAAATCATCCATAACAGCGTCCAGGAATTATCAAAGGGTTTCCCCTGGGAAAACCAAGTTTAGTGATGATCCTGGGGGAGATTGGCGATTTGTTTTTGAAACTTTCTGGATTTCAATTCCAGCTCGATTCTCTTTGAAGCGATAAACGCCAGCAGGAAGGAAAAGGCGAGAAGGCTCAAAAGCAGCATGACCAGAAGTGGCGTGTCAATCACGTTCTTTTTGGTGGAAAAAACGGTTGAGGGTTGGTGCAGGGTTCTCCACCAGGTTACCGACTGATGGATCAAAGGCACATCCAAAAACCCGATGATGCCGACGACCGCGGCGAAACGGGCCTGTTGCTCTCCATAGTCCATAAACTTCCGCAATAGCAGGTAGCCCACAAAAATCAAAAACAGGATCAAGGTCGTCGTCAGCCTCGCGTCCCAGGTCCAATAAGTGTTCCAGGTGGGTTTGGCCCAGATGGAACCGGTAATCAAGGTGATTCCGCAAAAGATCACCCCGATCTCGACCATGCATAAAGCGACCACGTCATAGATCTCGGCCCTCTTCCACAGGTAGCCGATCGAACATAAAAAAGCGATAAACAACGCTAAAAACGTCAGCCAAATCGAAGGGACATGGATGTACATGATCTTTTGCACAATCCCCATGGACGATTCGATCGGAGCCCAGAAAAAAACCAAATAACCTACCAGCGCAATACTGATGATGGAGGCTATCCCCAAAATTTTATTTAACATCGTTTAGACTTTTTCAGAGATGAACTCCTTAGGCGGGGATCATCTTGTTAAGGGTGCGTGATTAAATATCTGTTAAAACAGTCATCGTTTTCCGTCAACCAACTTATGGTTTCCTCTATCGATTTCCAGCGGCCGTTTGCCGGGCCGGGCTGCCTTTGCTATTTTAAAAACCGGAAACGGCGCGCCAACCCAAGTCGGCCATATCTTATCATCAAAAAAGACTACATCTCCGCCACAAAATCGAAAATCAGGTAGGAAATAATCAAAAAGATCAAGTCAAACCCGATCAGAAGCTTTAACCAGTCCAACTCCCCGGAAAACCCCTCCCCGATCAGAATCCCCTGCATAATGCGGACACTGGCCAATAATAGCGGAATCAAAAGGGGGAACAATAAAATCGGCAGCAGAATTTCCTTAAACCGCAAATCCGTCGTCAAACCGCTCAGTAGAGTCCCCAGCGATGAGAATCCCACGGCCGAGATCACGCTTAACAGCATCAGGCTAAAGAAATGATCCAAAAACCCGCTGTAGAAAAATAGGCTGAACAAGGGGATGATCAGGCACTGGATGATCATGATAAAGATGATGTTGCCAAAAAGTTTGCCTAAAAAGATCGAACCTCGGCTTATCGGCGAAATCAAAAGGGATTCCATGCAGGCGTTTTCTTTCTCCAACTGAAAGGATTTGTTCAGGCTTAAGATCCCAGACAGCAAAAAAGTAACCCAAAAGGTGCCTGGAGCGAAAATGATATGGCTATCCTTGTCCGCGGGCATAGCGAAAGCGAACACCAGCAAAATGATCACGGAGAAAAAAAACATGGAAAAAAAATTCTCCATCCTTCGAAGATCCAGTCTCAGGTCCTTGATAAATATCGTCCAGATTTCGCTTAGCATCTTTAGATTGCCTCTCAACGTTTTTGGTATTCCTCAATCAAATCATCATAAGTATAAGACGCCGTTTTCATATGGCTGGCGGCAACCCCGTTTTGCATAATCGCTATTTTGTCGCAAAGCTCGAAACTGATATCGATCTGATGGGTGATCAGCAAAACCGTGCCGCCTTTTTTTTTAAACTCAGCCAGATAATCATTGAAAAATTCGATGGAATCATAATCAAGACCGGTATAAGGCTCATCCAGCAGCAATAGCTCCGGGTCCATCACCATCAGCTTGGCGATATTCAATCTTTTATTCATGCCGCTGCTGAAAGTCTTTACCGGTATCTGGGCAAATTTCCTTAATCCCGTTCGGTGAAGGGCCCCCTCTATTTTTTCCCTAGGCGATGAAACCTTCTTTAATTTTGAGAAAAACAAAAGGTTTTCCTCGGCGGTCAAATCACCGTAAAACATCGTCTGGTGAGAAATCATCCCCAATGATTTCCTTAGGTTTTGAGGATTCTTTTTGGTATCTTGCCCCTTAAATGAAATCTTCCCCCCACTTGGCAGGACCAAGCCGGAAATGATTTTCATCAGGGTCGATTTGCCCGCTCCGTTTTTCCCCAACAGCAAGGTCAGTTCTCCTGCGGCAAGGTCCATATCGACCCCCTTGAGAACCTGTCTGTAACCGAAGTCTTTGCTGAGTTTGTCGATCTTCAGAACTTGGGTTTTCGTTTGAGGCATTGCTTAGGGCTGAATTATATGGAGGTTTTAGTCAAACCGCTTTGTCGTCGGGATAATATTTTTCCAGCAGATATTCAAATATCTCAGGATAAATCTCTCGAAATTCTTCAATGTGCTCCTTGAATTCCGAAAAGTCAAACCCTTCAACGCCCCGGATAATCCTCAGGTGGAGCGTGTCTTTCACAAGGCAGAGCTTGGAGCTTTTAACATGATGGGCATTTAAGGAGAGAAGCTCTTGAAAAAAAGGATATTTTTCCTGAGGCAGCCCTTCGAATAAAACCGCGTCAAAAATCACCAGAAGCGAGGTGATGATAATATTGAACGAATAATAGTCCTCCTTGATGGTCCAGATGTTATGCCGGATGCGGACAGCCCGGCCCTTTTCCTCTCCGAAGTATTTCTCGACATAATTTTCGATCAGGTCCTCGATTTCTTTTCGGGTCTCTTCACTATACGCGCTAAGTTTCTTTAAAGTCATGGGTTCAGTCTATCGGGTTCTTTTTTAAAACAACCATCGCATAGATGCCTCTCTTGGTCAATTTGACTTTTTTAAAAACAATCCCCGCATGGACCCGCTTGGCATCCCGCCACATCGCTTGTTTGTGGGTACAATCGCCCGTTTTTCACAGTAGAGAGGGACGATCAAATAAACTTTCAGCTGATTACAAAATGATTTCGCAGGGTCATTTGAGCTTGATTGTTAACCTCGGACAGCCAGAATAAAATAAAAAACCAAATTTAAAGGTTAATTGTATTTCCATTAATCAATATTTCTGTTAATCTTGAGTTCATAAAAATAAACAAATCGGGTTGGTTTAACTCTGCCGTCCTTTTTTAAGCTTTTGGGAGATAGTTTAAACTTGACAGCCGGGTATTCAAAACACTATGATTCCTGAAGGTTTAATTTAGAAATACAAGCTTCTGACCACAACGACAAAAAGGTTGTTCAAGCCTTATTATCATCCAATGGAAACCACCTCTAGAGGTCAATATGTCTAAAGATTCTTCCCATAAGAGCCCAAATTTCGTTCACCCCGAAAAACCCGGAGCGGTCGGTTCGAGAAACAGCGTCAACCGCGATTTAAGGAACGAATATGCCGAATCGAAAATGATTATCGACGAGGAAGTAGAAAAAATCCTCAACCACGTATCCGCGAAACTTCCCCCTGAAATTCTAGAGAAGCTTCACATCAGCGGCAATGTCAAGGAAATCCTCCACAACTACTTCAACCAGGGTTTCCACAACATGTACAGCCGTTATCTGGTCACGGTCGAAGACGAGATGTCAAAGAAGTTTCGAGACATGATCGACAGTGAGGAATCCAAAGGTCTGGAGGCGCATCAACCCAAAAGCATTCCTGAAATGATTCGGTATCTGGGTGATGAGGATACCTTCAACAACGCCGAAATCGATCAATCCGTCGTCAACATCTATCAGCAGCTTCAAGTACACCTTAACAAGGAATCCATAAAGCTTGAGCAGAACGCCAATAAGATACTTCAGGAAAGAAGCGATGTCGGCGCTTTCATCAGCGGCGAGAACACCTACTCGATCGTCAAATGCCAGATGAGTGACAACTCAATCAAACCCGAAAGCGTCTCCGACATTAATCTGGTGATCAATATCCTCGAAAACGAACTGCTCCAACCGGTTTTTCATTTTCAGGTTTCCAGTGAATCCATCGTCAAAGAGGTCATCTCCGATCATATCTTGCAGATGGTCGATAAAGAAGTGGTGGATTTAAACAAAAAACTCCAGCAGAGCAACCAGAGCCTTTTAACCGAAAGTGAAAAGCTCTTTGAAAAATTTAAACGGATTGAAAAGTATATCCCCTTTGACGCAAGTAGCCCTGGAGACATCAAATACGACTATATGGCGCAGGAATTTCTGGATGCCCTCAAAGGTCTGGGAGAAGAAGTCGAATCGGAGGATTACAATCCACTCAGCGTCAAGGATCACATCAAAAGGATCGTGGATCAGGAAAACCTGCGGAACAAGGGATTTAACAACGCGGTCAATACCCTGACGGATATTTTGGATACCTCTGCCATGGGATACCAACACATCGAGAATTTCAAAAATATCCGCAAGACCGTCATCAGGGAATATGCCGACAACAACCCCATCGCTCTGCCGGATGAACGTTTCAGCATAACGCTGGCGTACTACGACGACCTTCAGCTAAGAGAGCATAGAGCCGCTTATTGCCAGCAGTTAGATGAATTTGACCGGGAGATTAAAACCCTGTGGAATGTTTTTGACCGCGTCATCAAGGCAGAGTCGCTTCAAAGCGGTGTTTTGGCTTTCGACCAGATCGCCGACAGCGTTCTTGGAAGCTCGACCGCCGCTAAAAAAGGCAAGGACTCACAAACGACCGATAATGATAACGAGCCAAATAAAATTTGGGACGAAATATCCTTTATCCAGCCTGAAATGAATACCCAGGAGAAACTCAACGAGACATTCAGCGCCAGGAGAACATACCTCAGCAAGAAATTTTCCCTGTTGAAAAACAAAATCAAGAAGCTCTACAAGTATGACAACCCTCCTGAAAGGGTTATTCTGGAGCAGAGACTCGATTTTCTCCATCATGAATTCGAATCTTTCAACAGAAGTTTCAATCCATTTCACGTTCAGCCGGGCCTGGTGATCGACGTGCGGATCTCGACCATCAAGCGTCAGGAAATAACCATGGAAGGAATGAGCAACGTCTTGTCGGAATTCCTGTTCAGGGTGTCCCGCGGTTTTATCGACTACGCTCAAAAAGAATATAAGAACAATCAAGAATCAAAACTTGCGAGAAAAGATAAAATCGTAGCTGAAGCCTGATTTTAGGGAAAGATCAATTTATAGACAGACCGCCACTTAACGTTGTATAGTATTAAGTGAGTCTATAATATAAACCAGGCGGCCCTATAAAGAGATTCGATGTCATCAGAAAGAAGAAAATTCAGCCGAGTTAAGTTCGACACCGACGTTAAACTCATTAAAGGACTAGAAAGTTTCGCGGGCAAACTGCTTGATGTTTCACTAAAAGGAGCTTTGGTCGAGTTGCAAGGAGCGTCTTCTCTAAGCAGGGGAGACGACTGTGTTTTAGATATCTCTTTGAATAACAGGGAGATCGTCCTTGAGGTGGAAGCCCGGCTGGTTTTTCACAAGGATTCCCATTTGGGATTTCGGTTTTTCGATATCGAGCTTGAAAGCATGGTCCACTTAAGAAGACTCATCGAGTTGAACATCGGCGACCCGGATAAAATAAATGACGAGTTGTTCTTTTTAGCCAACTCGTAGTTTGGCCACCCGTAGCCTTTGTCTCAAAACCAAAACAACAAAGACCAACCACCCTTCTCATATCACCTAAGGACTAAGACTTTAAAAACCTGGAATAGCCCTTGTCGATAACCAGGATATGCTTTTGAAGCCAATCCTTTAAAAAATCAAAAAGCGCGTCATCCACATTCGCCTCGCCCCTGGCGAATTTTTCCTGAAATTCGCCGAGCTGAGCAACCAATTTTTTATGAGCGGCCTTATGGTTTTCAGTGTCGGGATAATCAGTGATTTCAAATATTTTTTCCTCGGCGTTGAAATGATCCACGCTCACCTTGATTAAGCTGTCCAGCAGTCTCTTCACCTCCGACAGCCCCTTGTTGTTCTTTTTTGCCGAATACAACTCGTTGATATAATGCACTATCATCTTGTGCTGCTGGTCGATCCCATCATGACTGACGCTGAGCATGTCATTCCAGTAAAAAAAAGTGCTGCCGCCCTTGACGAAGAAATCGACCGTTTTTTTAAGGGCGCTGGACATTTCCGCGAAAAGCCCGATATTCTTAAGGTTGTCGCTGATCGCTGAGGAAACGTTGTTGGTCGAGGAGTAGATGCTCTGGATGCTGACGTTGATACTTTGGACCCCCTGAGCGATTTCCGCGCTGGAACGGGCGATTTCCTTGACGCCGGTCGCCGCTTCGCTGACGTTTTTCGCTGAATCCTTGGCGCCGGCTGAGACCTCGGCGGTCGAACGGGTCACCTCTTTGATCCCCATGGCGGCTTCCTCGACATTGATGGCGGAATCCTTGGCCGCGTTTGCCACCGACTCCACCGCTTCGACCAGCTTTGCCGCGTTGGCGTTCTGCCTTCCCACCAGACTCGCTATACCCTGATTGATTTGGGTCACCTCCATGATAACCTTGCTGACCTTGTTGGTATCGCTCAGCGATTTGGACACGTACTCTTGAATCTGATCGACCTGAATCGCGATTTCGCTATTGGCGCTGGTGGTCTGTTTGGCCAATTCCTTGACCTCATTGGCCACCACTGCGAACCCCTTGCCCGCCTGTCCCGCGCTCGCGGCTTCGATCGTCGCGTTCAAGGCCAGCATGTTCGTCTGACTGGCGATATTATTGACCATCTTTAAAATCTGATCGATCTGGCGGGTAGCCTCACCCAGCTCCTTCATCGACTTGAGCGTTTCCACCGCGTTACGGTTGGCCTCCTCGGATATGGCCATCGCCTGGGAAGTGCTGTCGTTGATGTTACTTAGCGACTGGGAAAGCTCCTCGACGGATTTGGCCACGATCCCGTCGATATCCTTTGATATCTTCCCGACGTTATCACTAACCCCTCCCATATTGATCGAAGCCTCCTCTGCCGCCGACGCGATCGTATCGGTGTTGACGCTCAACTCCTCCACCATGGCGGTGATGGAGGTGACATTGCTGGAAGCCTCCTCGGACGCTGCGGCGACGGTGTTCATGTTGTTGGCGATCTCCTCGGAGGAAGACGCGATGGTATGGGCTACGGACTTCATCTCCTGAGTCGAATCATCGATCTTTTTAGAGGCGGTGGAAAGACCGTCCAGAAGGCTGTTGCTGGTGTCCGCGTTACCGATGATTCCGCCGATGATTCCGTTTAGGGTCTCGCATAACCGATCCAAAGCCTGGGCGATCTGGCCTATTTCGTCATGCCTCGTCAATAAAAGCCGGCTATCCAGATCCCCCTCGTTCATCCGGTTGATCCTCTTGACCACCCTTGAAATCGGCAACGAAAATCCGGCGATCAAAAGAAAGAACAAAACGAATAGAAAGAATACAAAAATCCCGGCCACGATGAGGATGAGTCTGACTAGAGCCTCGGTACTGGCCTGAGAATGCTCCGTTCCGGCCAGAACCAGTTCGTTGAGCGTTTTATTCAGCTCATCGGCACTTAAAGACACCGCTTGAATCCTTCTCTCAATCCGCTTTGCTTCCCGCTCCTCCCCAAAAAGCGCCTCCACTGCTACCCCATAGGACTTAAACCGCGCTGAAGCTTCTTCCAGCTTTTCCTGCGTCAAAGGGTCTTCGGCGGCCTTTAGCATCCCCTGACCACTTAAAACAGGCTCTAAGAAATAAGCTCCTCCTCGCTCCAGCGCCACCAGGTTTTGAACAAAGATTTTTTTTAACTGGTTGTACTCCAGATAAAAGGAGCTTTGCTTGCCCTGCCTGCCTTGATCGGCTGCCGTTTGCCAGGCATAGCCCATAGCCGTTTTCTGCATCCCCTGCAAAAGCGTCTCCTGAGCATTGAGAACCCTAAGGTTTTCCATTTCACCGCTTTTACCCTTCATATTCAAAAGGATAAATGCCGTCCCGATAATGATGATGACCGAAAAAACACAAAAAAGTATAATTCCCTTTATTTTCATTGACATGTCGATCATTTTATCTCTTCAGTCTGAAAGGTTTAACCTGCGGGAATTCGGGTTTTGATAAAAAAACGAACCTATCACCCAACTTCCAAAAAAAACAAATATTAATAATAATATAACCCTTTGTCTTTAGTTTGTTAAGAGAGTTTTTTAAAAAAGTTATCAGCGTGAAATAATTTACGGCTCCTCAAAGTCCTCCGGGTTAATGCCCTGCTCCCTCAATGCCGCCTTCTGACGGTTCAAACCGACATAGCAGACCCCGATACTGATGATGTACAAGATGATCAAAGGCCCCGCCATCAGCATCATGGTCAGAGGGTCCGGAGGTGTGATGATCGCCGATACGACAAAAATCACCACAATCGCCAGCCTGGTCTGATTCAGCATCATTCTCGGTGTCACCAGCCCAAGCCTGGACAGAATAAAGACCACCAGGGGCATCTCGAAAACGATACCGAACGCGAACAACAGCTTAATCGCGAAATTCAGATACTCCCCGACCGACAGGGAAGGCATGATCTCGCCCAACTGGGTCAAGCTCAGGAAAAAATCAAATCCAAAGGGAAAAACGACCGAGTACCCAAAAAGGGCTCCCCCCGTAAACAGGATGTAAGACGAGATCGAGAAGACCCAGAAAACACTTTTTTCGCCACGGTACAAGGCTGGCCCCACAAATCCCCAAAGCTCGATCAGCAGATAGGGGAAAGAGAAAAAGACCCCAGCCAGAATCGCGACTTTCATCTGGGCGAAAAAAAGCTCGTAGATCCCGATAAAGACCATGGAGGAGTGCCTTTCATCCTGAATTGTTTGTGATTCGTCTATAGAACAGCTGCAACTCAGGCTGATCTCACCGGAGGGATTCAACCCGGCGGTATCCTGACGTTTTTTCTCCTCCTCGACTTCCCTCAGTCCTTCGATGGCCTTTGGGTCTTTTCCAGTCATAACCTGATAGTAGATCCAAAAATCATTAAAGGTATCCCCGATAACCTCTAGCCAGTTACCCGCTTTTTCCTGAGCCTTCTCTGGTGGCCGCCCCGCCCGGTCGGCTGACCTATCCGGATTTTTTATCTCAGAGGTCGGATCGTTTATTACCGGGCCGGCTTTTTCATGATTGATAGCGGAGGGCTCTTTTGCCGACCCAAAGACCTCTTTTTTAGCTCCGGCAACAGACGCGGGGTTTAGGGTCATCCCTGATAACACACGCGAATCCGAGGACTGATCGGATAAATAAGTCGATTGGGCTGTCTGTTGACAAACACAGTTGAACAAATTGGGCGATAGAGCTAAGTTCTTAGTCGAGGGGGGAGTGATTCTGGCGGTATATTTTTTAAGGGGGCCTTCGACAGGCTTGCGGATAAAATCCAGAATCTCCTTTCTAAAACCATAGGCCGCCAGGGTGATGAGCACCAAAACCACGATATAGCGTATGAGCCTCTTTCTAAGTTCAACGAGATGACCAAGAAAAGGCATGCTCCCATCATTGGTTGAATTCGGCGGCGGATTTTTTTTCATGATCTCAAGCAAAGAGAGGCTTTTTAAACATAATGAATTTCCCCGGGAAGAACTCGTAAATGGCGTTTTATGATAGCCATCAACTCTCCTCCCGAAACAAGCAACTTCATCTGTTTTTTTTATCGCAGTCACCATTAAAAAGCAATGAGCCATTCAATCGAAACGCAGATGCTGAACGCTCTGGAATATTTCCATTATTCCAACCGGTTTAGAAAACACCTGTTTCTTTTGGTCCTTAAAGACAAGTCCCGGCTTCAGGAATTGATGACCGACATCAGGGTGCTTAACGCCTCCCTCATCAACCTGGTCATTTTAAACCGGGATTCACAGGGACTCGAAGATTTTTTGGAGTTGTGGCGAAAAAGGGGCTGCTCTTTCCTTTACAGCCAGATCCATCCCGACCGGATCAGCGAGGATGGTTTCCTCCAGCAAGTCGATCAGCAGGTTAAAACCGACCTGATTCCGGTCTTTTCTCTGGATGGGGATTCAATCGCCTCCCAAAAAGAGGGCTTCGATCAATTCGCCCTGGATTTTGCGCATAAGGTCAAGGCGGATAAGATCTTTTTTTTCTCCGAAGAAGAAGGGCTGGAAATCGAAGGCCATCTTCAGTCTCATATCACCCCCGAGAGGATTCGCCAAAGCCTGAGCCAGGGCAAAAAAACCAACTTCGAGGAGGCGTCCCTGCTTTTTCTGGCTGATCAAAGCCAAAAAAAAGAGCTGGAGATCGTCCTGCTTAAGGACCGAGTCGGAAACCTGTTCGAGGAGGTTTTTACCCACAAGGGCAAGGGCACGCTCTTGACCCGTGAATACCCCAATGAGATCAGGCAGGCTATGCTCTCGGATATCTTTGACCTGACGCTCCTGATGAAGCCTTATGTCCATTCGGGCCAGATCCTGCCGGTCAGCGAGGAGGAGATGACCCGTGACGCTCATACCTACTGGGTCTATACCATCAACCATTCCATTATCGCCACCGCCAAATTGAAGGATTATAATGAGGCGGTGGAAGTGGCCAAATTCTGCACTCTGCCGCGCTATCAGGGCAAAGGAATGGCCAAGCAGCTGGCCAACTGCTTAATCCAGGAAGCCCGGGAGCGGCGTAAAAAATATATCTTCGCCCTGAGCATCGAAGAGAAAATGTGGAACTTTTTTACGGGACTGGGCTTTAAGGAACAGCCCAGGGAAGAACTCCCCGAAAGCTGGCGGAAAGACTACGATTTCAGCCGGAAATCAAAGGCGTTCATCCTCAATTTATAAAACCGCGAAAGTCAAATGGATCAATACCGATTCGCAATCGACCGCGGCGGAACCTTTACCGATATCTACGCTGAAACGCCGGATGGGGGATTTAAAACCCTTAAACTGTTATCCGCCGATCCCGGCCGCTACCATGACGCTCCCACCGAAGGCATCTTAAGAATCATTCGGGAGCATGAACCCGGCTTCAAGGGTAAGAGAATCCCGTCAGAAAAGATCCAGTGGATTCGCATGGGAACCACTATCGCCACCAACGCCCTTTTGGAAAGAAAAGGCGCGCGTCTCGCCCTGATGATCACCCAGGGTTTCGAGGACCTGCTTGAAATCGGCTATCAAAACAGGCCAGAGCTTTTTGATCTGGAGATTAAAAAACCAGAACTCTTATATAGTAAAGTGTTTCCTGTGAAGGAGCGTGTCCGGCTGGTCTCCGAAAAATCGGGCTTAGAGCCCTACGATCCCGATAATCCCGTAAAGATTGGTCTCTCCGGCGAGAAATTCGAGATCATGGAGAAACCGGAACTTAAAACGATCAAGGCCCAGCTAAAGAGCCTGAAAGAAGATAATATAACAAGTCTGGCCGTGGTCTTGTCGCATTCATACGCTTTTGACGAGCATGAAAAACATATCAGGGAGCTGGCCCTTCAGATGAAAATCAGGCACGTCTCCATTTCCAGTGAAGTCATGCCCGCGGTCAAAATGGTCTCAAGGGGCGATACCTGTATGGTCGATGCCTACCTGACACCCTTGCTCAGGGATTATCTGGCGGATTTCTTAAACGGGTTCGAGGGGCCGCTTGATAAGACCGGAGTCCTTTTCATGCGCTCGGACGGCGGACTGGTCCTGGGGGAGAATTTCCTGGGATCAAACGCCATCCTCTCAGGACCGGCCGGCGGTGTGGTGGGGTACGCCGAGAGCGCCTACCGCCAAATGGGAGAAAAACCCCTGATCGGTTTTGATATGGGGGGGACTTCCACGGATGTTTCCCGCTTTGACGGTCACTACGAGATAATCTTTGAGAATGAAACCGCGGGCGTCCGGCTTAACAGCCCCCAGCTCAACATCAACACGGTCGCGGCGGGCGGAGGTTCCAGACTGTTTTTCGAAAACGGCGTCTTCAAGGTGGGTCCAGAGTCCTCGGGCGCTTATCCGGGGCCTGTATGCTATGCGAACGACGGTTATTTAAGCCTGACCGACGCCAATCTGGCACTTGGAAAAATCATCCCCGATTATTTCCCTCAAATCTTCGGGGAGACCAAAGACCAGCCCCTGGATAAAAATGAATCCTTGCGACAGCTTGAAGCTCTGACCCAAAAGATCAATGAACATCCATCCCTGAGAAACACTTCGAAACTGAGCCTGCCGGAAGTGGCGCAAGGCTTCATCAAGGTCGCCAACCAGAAAATGATCCGCTCGATCAGAGAAATATCGGTCATGAAGGGGTTTGACCTGAAAGAACACGTCCTCGTCTGTTTCGGGGGAGCCGGTGGACAGCACGCCTGCGGCGTCGCACGCGAATTGGGAATAAAAGAGATCCTGATTCCCCGCTTCGGTGGTATCCTCTCGGCCTACGGTCTGGGGATGGCCGACGTAGTGGCGGAAGAAAGGGAGCCTTGCGCCCGAATCTTAACTCCAGAGAACCTCGACTTCGTCTTCAATAAAATAAAATCTCTTACCGAAAAGGCGGTTAATAAACTCCTCTGTCAGGGTTTCTCAAGCGAGCTCATTCAGCCTTCGGCCTACCTCAATCTGCGCTACGAGGGAACCGATACCCAAAAGATGCTGCTTGAGCCCGCGGACAAGGATTTCAAAGGCCTCTTTGATAGAAATTATCTAAAAGAGTTCGGTTTTTACCACCCCGAAAAGGACATCCTCATCGATGATATCCGGGTCGTGGCAAAAGCGGTCAGGGAAAAATTCTGCCACCGTAAAATCAAACAGAGCCGAAAAAGCCCTCTGCCCGATGCTTCCAGGAGGGTCTTTTTCGAAGACAGATGGCACCAAACCCCCGTTTTTCTATACGACGGTCTTAAAGCAGGACAGATCATCCCGAGTCCGGCCATCATCATCCAGCAGACCCAGACCATCGTCATCGACCCTTTTTCCCATGCCCGGATCAATTCCCAGGGAGATATTCTCATCAAGCTGAAAAAACCGCCCGCTTTCTCAAAAAGCGTCAAAGCCGATCCTGTCGGCCTGTCGATCTTCAACGGCCTCTTTATGTCCATCGCCGAGCAGATGGGCCGCAGCCTCCAGAAAACCGCGGTCTCCGTCAACATCAAGCAGAGGCAGGATTTTTCCTGCGCGGTCTTCGACCGTCTGGGAAGACTGATCGCCAACGCGCCCCATCAGCCCGTCCATTTGGGTGCCATGAGCCAGGCGGTTCAAGCCCAGATCCGCCTGCTGGGAAAAGAGATCAAAAAAGGCGACGTCCTGCTTTCGAACCACCCCGAATCAGGCGGCAGTCATCTACCCGACCTGACCGTGATCACACCGGTTTACGAGAAGGACCGACTGGCCTTCTTCGTCGCCAGCCGCGGACACCACGCCGATGTCGGCGGCGTCACCCCCGGTTCCATCCCCCCCTTTTCCAGCCGTCTTGAAGAAGAAGGGGTCGCGATAAGTTCCTTTAAGCTGGTGAGAAATAACCGTTTTATGGAAAATGACATCATTCAACTCCTAAAAAACGAGACCGCAAATAAAAAAGATCCCCGCATAAAAGGCGCCAGAGCCGTCAGGGACAATATCGCCGATCTGAAAGCCCAGGTCGCGGCCAACCAAAAGGGAGTGGAACTCCTGGGCGAACTCTGCGGGAAATACTCCATCAAAACCGTCCAGAGCTATATGAACCGGATTCGAGAAAACGCCGAGGAAGCCGTCAGGGAGATGCTGGGTGAACTGTCGGACAGACTGGGACTCAAGCAGGTCGACTCGCTGGAGGCCGAGGACTTCATGGACGATGGCTCGGTCATTCATCTGAAAATCACACTCGACAGGCATGCGAGATCCGCCGTCTTTGACTTCAGCAAAACCGCCAGGGCCGTCAAAGGTAACTGGAACTGCCCCAAAGCCGTCACCTACTCCGCGGTTTTATACTGCCTCAGATCCATGATCAAAAAGGAAATCCCCTTAAATCACGGCTGTCTAAAACCCGTTAAGCTGGTCCTTAAAAAAAACAGCCTGCTTTATCCGGGCAAACATAAAGCCGTCGTCGGGGGAAACGTCTTGACCTCCCAGAGAATCGTCGATGTCATCTTGAAGGCTTTCCGGCAGATGGCCGCTTCACAAGGCTGCATGAACAACCTCACCTTCGGCGACGACCGCTTCGCCTACTATGAAACCATCGGCGGCGGCGCGGGAGCGGGTCCCGGCTGGAACGGACAAAGCGCGGTTCATACCCATATGTCCAACACCCGTATCACCGACCCCGAAATCCTCGAAAGAAATTACCCGGTGCTGCTTCGCATCTTTTGTATCCGCAAAAATTCCGGCGGAAAAGGTAAGTTCACCGGCGGTAACGGCATCATCCGGGAAATCGAGTTTCTAAAACCTCTTCAGCTCTCCATCCTTTCCGAAAGACGTATCTACGCTCCCTACGGCCTTTTCGGCGGCGGCAATGGCCAAAAAGGACTTAATATGTTAATCACTAAAGACAATAATACCATTGATTTAGGTGGCAAAAATAGCCTGAACGTCCAAGCCGGGGACCGCATCCGTATCGAGACGCCCGGCGGCGGCGGGTTCAAAACTTAGCATAATAATTTAATTAAGTAAATAATATTTTGCGTTTTTAGTGGCTTTTTTATTCAGTGAAAATTACAATTACAGATATAGTACAAATACACTGGAAACTCCTTTTGAAAATCAAGCCAACCTGTTCGTTAAATATTATGCAATTGGACATACCTAAGAACTACCTGATCGTCTTTTTAACCATTTTTTGTTTTTACCATACGACCCCTGCCGAGACAGCCTCGCTTCCGAACATCACCGAGCCTTTAACCCTTAAGAGCGACGAGGAGCAAATCAAGACCCTCCTTCCTTTTTTTCGCTGGAAATCCTACCGCAATAACGAGGATTTGGCTTTGTTTTTTTCGGTCATCAAAGCGGAGTCTGATTTTGAGGTATCAGCGAGGAGCAAGGCCGGCGCCTTAGGCCTGATGCAGTTGATGCCCCGCACAGCCATCGATGAGTTTCAACGCTCTGGTCTTAAAATCTCCAAAAGATCCATAAGAAAACAATTGATCCTGCAACCTGAGCTCAACATCGCTTTAGGGGCAGGATTCTTAAAGCGATTGAATTCACGCTTTGGGAAAGTAAAAAATCCACGTAAAAGGCTTGATCTGGTTCTGGCGGCCTACAACGCCGGTCCGGAAAGGCTGAAAAAAGCTTTTGGCTGCGATAGCGATCACTGCCTTAGCGAAAAGGTCAATCGCACAAAAAACGCCTATTTCTCCAGAAGAATCAAATCCCTTCCCAGAGAAACCCGAAAATATATAAAAAACATCAAGAAAACCATCCCTTACTATACCCAGCTGTTAGATGAAATGGAGAAAACACCTTCTTTTTTTAGCTTTTTAGGGTTCAAGCCAGTTCATGTCGGATAATTGGCACTCCCAGCTTTTAAGGGCCCGCTCGGAATAGCTTTGCTTCCTTTCTTTTTTGCCAAGCCTTTTATCGCCCTCAAGCGGAGATAGAAGGCCGAAGTTGGCGTTCATCGGCTGGAAATTCTCGGTGGAAGCCTCCATCAGGTAGCGGACCAGACTACAAATCATCACTTTAGGATCAAGTTTCGGGGGAAGGTTTCTTTTTTCGAGCGCGCCGATTTGCTGGGCGACCCAGAGACCTGTCGCGGTTGACTCGCCGTAGCCTTCCACACCCGTGATCTGGCCGGCCAGAAAGATGTTGCTGTTGAGCTTAAGGCTTAAATTCCAGGCCAGGTGTTGAGGCGCGTTGATGTAGGTGTTGCGGTGCATACTCCCGAGACGGGCAAATTCGGCGTTTTCAAGCCCGGGTATCAGCCTGAAGATTCTTCTTTGCTCGGGAAAAGTCATTTTCGTTTGACAACCGACCAGATTATAAAGACTCCCCGAGAGATTTTCCTGGCGCAGCTGAAGGACGGCGAAAGGCCTTTTTTCGGGTTTGGCCTGTTTAAAACCGACCGGCTTAAAAGGTCCGTAGCAAAGAGTATGGAAACCTCGCTCAGCCATCACCTCGATCGGCAGGCAACCCTCGAAATGCCTTTGTTTTTCATATTCGGCAAACTCCACTTTCTCAGCTTCCATCAAAGCGTAATAAAATTTTTCGTACTGGGACTGATCCATCGGACAGTTAATGTAATCCCCCGGAGAATCCTGGTAGCGTGAGGCCTTAAAGGCGATATTCATGTCGATGGACTCCAGTGTAACCACCGGCGAAATTGCGTCGTAAAAATAAAGCTCCTTCTGGCCGACCAAATCGATAAGCGACTGGGAGAGTTTCCGCGAAGTTAAGGGACCACTGGCCACCACCACATAATCAAACTCCTTCGAGAGCGTCATTAACTCGGCGACCTCTTCACGCTGAAGCTTTATCAGGGGACTTTCAATGATGGCCTGCTGGACGCGCGCGGAAAACAGGTCCCGGTCAACCGCCAGAGCCGAGCCCGCCGGAACTGACGCCTGTTTCGCGCATTCAATGATCAGGGAGCCGGCCATTTCCATTTCTTTTTTCAAAAGCCCATGCGCCGAGGTCAGCTCAACCGATTTAAGGGAATTGCTGCAAACCAATTCCGCCAAGTGATCCGTTTTGTGCGCGGGGGTGGTTTGGTCTGGCCTCATTTCAAACAGAACCACCTCGATTTTTTTACGGGCAAGCTGCCACGCGGTCTCGCAACCGGCCAAACCGCCGCCGATAACAGCGACCCTCGTATTTTTTTTCATCAATATTATCTTAAAATGGGATTGAGTGCTAAATGACCTGGCTTTTTATCGATGGTTTTGGCTGGAATTGCAAGGGGCGGGTAAGGTATGGTGACAACAGGAAAAACCCCCTCCGGTTTCCCGGAGAGAGTTTTCCAGAGAAAAAGCCTAATCCAACAACTGTAAAACCGTTTTTGGACTCTGGTTCGCCTGAGCCAACATCGCGGTGGCCGACTGGGTCATGATCTGGTTTCTGGTAAAAGAAGCCATTTCCATCGCCATATCCACGTCGCGGATGACCGATTCGGAAGAAATCATGTTCTCGTTGGCGACCCTCAGGTTATTAAGGTTGGTCTCCAGAGTGTTCTTTTGGAACGCTCCGAGCTCACCTCTTAACTTGGTGATCTCATTTACCGCCTTATCGACCAGCAGCAGAGAATCCTGCGCCTTGTCGAAATCGAGAACATTCACGTCCACCAAAGCTCTCAGGCCCGACTTGTTCTCG